>Ga0105239_10003565_pt1 | contig 19038 bp, 20 predicted proteins | sample KBSC44metaG_FD_92761 | JGI IMG/M metagenome (GOLD analysis project Ga0105239, IMG submission 92761) | Corn rhizosphere microbial communities from Kellogg Biological Station, Michigan, USA - KBS C4-4 metaG | ecosystem: Host-associated > Plants > Roots > Rhizosphere > Soil | place: Michigan, USA...
AGCGGCCCGAAGCCGAGCATCTCGTACTGGATGTCGCGCACCAGGTTGCGGCGCTCGCCGGCGTTGAGAACCAGGTTCTCCTCCATCAGCAGCCGCTCGACCATCTGGCGCAGTTCTTCCTTCAGCGCGTCGGGCGAGAGGCTCTCCATCGCTTCCAGGTCGAGCCGGCCCAGCAGCACCTGGTGGATGCGCGCCTTCGTCTCCTGGTAGGCACGGGTCGGCGTGAGCACGACGTCGAGCAGCGCGTCCGTCGTCGTCGGTGCGAACCCGTGGGCGGTCGCGCCCAGTCTTTCGCGAAGGCTCATGGCATTCCTCTCGTCGGCATTCGTCTCATGGTGTCGCCCCGCGGAACAGTCCCGTCAGCCAGCCGCTGCGCGACTTGGTTGCGATGGGCGGCGCGATGCTTTCGGTCAGCTCGCGCAGGCTTCTGGCGATCGTGCTGTTCGGCGCGATGCGCTCGACCGGAACGCCCTGGTTCACCGCCGAGGCCACGGCTTCGTAGTGGTTCGGCAGGCAGATGACCTGGTCGATCTCGAGCGTGCGCTTCAGGTCCTCGACCGAGAACTGGTTGTCCTTCTGGTGGCGGTTGACGAGCCAGTGGATCTTGCGGGCCGGGTAGTCGAGCGAGCGGAACACGTCGCGCAGGCGCTTGCCGTCGCGGATGAAGGGCAGCGTCAGCTGCAGCACCGCGTAGACGCGATCGGCCAGGTCCAGCGCCTGCAGCGTGACCGAGCTCAGCGATCGGCCCGCATCGATGATCACGAAGTCGAACATCTCGCGCGCCAGCTCGACGATCTGCCGCACATGCTGCGGCGTCACGTCGGCGGCATGGGCCGGATCGTCCGGGGCAGCCAGCACCCACAGGCCCGGTGCCACCTCGGCCATCGAAGCGCGCAGCAGATCGGCATCGAGACGCTCGATGTTGCGCGCCACGTCGGCCACGTTGCTGACCGGCGTCTCGCTGCTGACGAACAGGGCGGCGTCGCCGAACTGGAGGTTCATGTCGATCAGAGCGACGCGGCGCCGGCCGCCGGCCGCGAGCAGATGCGCCAGGTTCGCGGCGACGAAGGTGGCGCCGCTGCCGCCCTTGCACGACACCAGCGCGAGCACCTCGCCACGAGCTAGCGGCACACCCGCCGCTGGCGCGTGCTTGCGCAGCAGGCGCCGCAGCGACGCCAGCACGGCCTCTGGGGTGGTCGGCGCCGGCAGCACCTCGCGCACGCCGGCTCGCATCGCGCGCAGCAGGAACTCCGGGCTGAGCTCGTTGCCGACCAGCACGTAGTCGATCTCCGGATGCGCATTGGCCAGCGCCTCGAGCGCCAGGAAGTCCTGCGGCGTGGTGGTCTCGACGAGCACGAGATCGGGGCGGGTGCCGTTGACGATCACGTTGACGTCGCGCAGCGCATGCACGATCGAGGCGACCTCGAACGCGCGCTCGACGCGCAGCGCATCGCTCCACGCCTTGGCGTTGTGCGGATCGGGGGTGATGAGCTTGATCTTCACAGGCAGATCTCGTTGGCGGTGCTGCTCATGAATTCCTTGCGCAGCGTCGTGCTGAACGCCGGCAACGTCAGCGTCAGCGGCACGAAGGCGATGTGCGTGGTGTGCGTGTAGCCGGTGAGCGAGACCCTCACCGCCTTGCAGGTCGCGGCCGTGCAGGAATTGACCGCGGCCGGCGGATTCAGATAGCTGATCGTGATGTTCGCGTTGGTGAGCGCCGGCAGGCGCGAGATCATCCGCGTCCTGATGTTGGCGCCGTTCAGGTCGCACACGACCGCCAGGCGCGCGCCGAAGCGGGTGGCCTCGACGGCGGCGTTCCAGGTCAACAGCAGCCGGCCCATCTCCATCACGCCGAGCAGCAGCGTGCACAGCAGGCCCGACACGATCGCGAACTCGACCGCAGCGACGCCGCGTTGGGGGCGGGCACGGCGCGTGGCATTCACAGCTGCGCCCTCAGCGTGGCGGAGATGTTGTTGAAGGTCATGTTCGGAACGACGAACTGGACCAACGAGTTGTACGCATAACCCTGGATCGAGGCGGTGACGAGATTGACGGATCCGAGGCCCGTCGACTGATTCGCATGTGTGCCGGGACACAAGCTGGCGTCGCAGACCACGACCATGCCGGTGGTCAGCCCGGGGGCCACGGCCGTCCCCGTGCAATCGGTGGTCCCATAGACCGCGAGGCAGCGCGCCTGGGTAGCGATCGCGGCATCTCCAGGGCCGTGTTGCGACAAGTGGCGAGCCGCATCGCGCACCGTCTTGTCGAGCGTGTTGTAGCTGTAGATGGCACGGCCGAGCTCGGTGGTGCCGAAGATCATCACCACCAGCGGCGTCAGCAGCAGACCGAGTTCCACGGCGGCGACGCCGCGCTGGCGGGACCGGGAGCGGGACGAGGCTGTCATGGTCGGATGCCTACTTCACTGCACCAGCGCCGGGACCATCGGTCCCTGCGAAGCGCTGTCGCCGGCGATGCCCGAGGTGGCGCACGGACTGCCGGCCACGTTCGACAGACCCAGGTATTCCATCCGCGACATCACGTCGTTGCCCTGGCGACGGTACGGATCGAGCAGCAGCACGCAGGCATAGGCGCGCACCGGCGCATGCTGACCGCTCGTGAATCCGGCGCAGTCGACGATCGGCACGACGACGAGGCGCCGGTCGGCACCGTTGCTGGTGTGCTGCGCCTGGGTCGCGAGGGTGTCATTGTTGGCGTAGAACGCCGGGTTTACGCCCACTGGGCTGATGATCGGGAGAAAGGCGGCACGTGAGTCGCGGAAGTTGGTCTGTCCGCCAACGGTGCCCGCGTAGGCGTTGCGGCCGAGCGTCCAGTTCTCGGTGCTGTAGCTGTTGCCCGTGTAGTCGGGTGGCGAGTTCGCGATCGAGTAGCCGCCTCCGGGTGCATAGACGCCGAAGCGGGTGTTGTATGCCTTGTCGAGCGAATTGATCGACCCGGTCTGGCCGACACAGCCCGCCGTCGGATGGGCATTTCCGCTGGTGGAGCAACTCCCGGTGATCGGCGCCGGCAGGCTGCATTGACCGGTGCCGGCCATCAGGCAGGCGAGTTCCTGGGCGCCGCCGCCCGAGCAGCCCGGGGTCGCTGCGCTGGGGTCGAAATCGATCCAGCGGAAGTTGCCGGTGTAGTTGGCCGGGCCGCCGCCCGACTGGCTGAAGTTCATCGACACCCAGTCACCCGCCGTGTAGCCGTAGTTCGGCGCTGCGCCCTGCGCGCACAGCGCCATCGGCACCGCGCAGTTGCTCTGCGCAGGCGCCAGCGTCGCGGTGGCGAGCGAGCTGACGGTCGTCGCGCCGAAGCCCAGCACCTGCATGAAGTACGGTGCGATGCCGCGTCCGCTCGCCGCGTTGCGATCGATCGTGCAACGCACGTACTTCGCGTTGGGCGGCGCCGCGCCCGCGGCGACCCAGGTGCTGCCTGCGCTCAGCGCGGTGCCGAAGGCCACGCTGATGTCGGCGGCACCGATGGCGGTGCCCTGGAAGTTGAACCGGTTCAGCTGCGCCACGGTCCGGCCCGCCGCATCGGCGCGGTTGAACGCCGCGGCCGCGATCGTCGGCGAGCCGGTGAGCTCGTAGCTCGCCGCGAGCGCGCAGGCGTCGGCGGCGTTCTGCAGTTCGGTCTTCGTGAGATAGAGGTGGCCGCCATCGATCGCCAGGCCGATGAAGCCGATCAACACGGCAAGCATCAATCCGACGACGATCGCCACCACGCCGCGTTGGCGCGCAGGCCTGCTGCGAAAGGCTGGTCGGAGTCGGCGCATGGCAGGGCCTCTGTGGTTCGGCTAGCGGCCCAGGCCGATGTTGATGACGTTGGTCGGCGGCGGGCTGCGATAGGTCTCGGCGTGGCGATCCATCGCATCGCGCGTGGTGCGCCCATCGCCTTTCGCGACGGCTTGCGCGTTGCGGCTGGGAGCGGCCGGGTCGATCAGCTGCTGGGCGTTGAGGGCACGTGGGGCGTCGCCGAAGCGGGCATCAAATTGCGGCGAGGCCGTCGCCGCGCAGCCACCGAGCACGATCAGGCCGATCGCTGCAAAGCCGAGGTTCATGCTGCGCATTACTTCTTCTCCTTTTCGAAGCCGCCTTCGGCGGGTCGTTTCGCGCCCGGAGCGCTTTCGCTGCGGGTGCCTTCGAGCTTGCCGCGCAGCATCAGGTCGGTGCGGCTCGGGTCGACAAGGTCGTCGGTGGGCAGCCTGTAATCCGCTGGCAGCGGCTTCACCAGACGCGGCGTGATCACGAACACCAGCTCCGTGCGGTCGGCCTGGAATTCGGTGCTGCGGAAAAGCGCCCCCACCACCGGCAGCTCGCCGAGGAAGGGCATGGCCTTGATGTTGGTGGTCGTGTTGTTCTTGATCAGTCCGCCGATCGCGAAACTCTGGCCGTCCATCAGCTGCACGGTCGTCTCCGCCTTGCGCGATGTGAACGACGGCAGGATCGAGGTGCCGCTGACGGCCACGATGCCGATGCCGTCGCGATTCAGCTCGGAAACCTCGGGGCGCACGCGCAGGTTGATGCGGCCGTTGCCGAGCACGGTCGGCGTGAACTTGACCGAGACGCCGAACTCCTTCTCTTCCAGCGTGATCGTGCGGCCCCCGGTGGTGCTGTCCTGCGCCACCGGGACGAAGATCTTGCCGCCGGCCAGGAAGCTGCCGGTCTGGCCGCTGATGGCCATGATGGTCGGCTCGGCGAGGATCTTCACGAGACCATCGTCCTTCTGGGCGTCCAGCGTCACGCCGAGCGCGTTGACCGCGTTCCTCGCGGCAGAGGCCACCGCGTTGCCGTTCGACAGGAAGTCGGCGAGCAGGCTGTAGGTCCAGTTGCCGTTGGTCCGCGTGCCGCTGAACTGCACGCCGAGCTTGTCGATCAGCGCCTTGGATACCTCGGCCACCTTGACTTCGAGCATCACCTGCTGCGGTGCGCCGATCTCCAGCATGTTCACGACGCGTGAATTGCTCTTGCCGTCGCCGCCGCCCCGCACGTAGGCGCTGGCGAGGTCCGTGACGCGAACCAGGGCTTCGCTGTCGGTGACCACGCCCGAGAGCACGATCGAATCGAAGGCCGACGAGACCTTGATGTTCTTCTCGCCGGGCAGCAGCTGGCCGAGGACCGACTGCAAAGCGGTCGTGTCCATGCCGACGACCACGTCGAAGGCGGTGCAGGTGCCGGCGCGGTCGAGCATCACCACGTTGGTCGAGCCGATCGTCTTGCCGAGCAGGTAGACCTCGGTCGGCGCCAGCAGCAGCACGTCGACATCGGCGACGCCAGGGCGCGCGTCGCCTGTCGACGAGGCCTTGCCGCCGCCTTCTTCCTTCTTGCCGTCGGCTTCGGCCGGACGTGCGGCGCGTGCGTTGTCGGGGTTGCCGAGCAGGATCCGGGTGACCGGCGAGGTGGGGCGCAGCACCGTCGACTTGCCGACCGGGATCTGCACCATGGGCGCGATGTCGACGCGCGAGCACAAGGCCGTCGTGGTCGCCGGAGCGACGCGCGCAGCAGAGGGCGCAGGCGCCTTGGGCGTGGCGGCCAGCGCTGTGGACCCCAGTGCCTGCAGGGCAAGGCTGGTCGCGACGGCCGCGTGGGCCAGCGCGAGAGCGCGTGAGGGCGAGGACATTGGCGATCTCCCGGTTCGTTGTCGTGCGTGGGGGCTCATCAGAAGCACTCCGTCACCTTGCTCAGGCCACGGATGACCTCGACACAGTTGTGGGACTGCGTTGGCGCCGCGGCCACTACGGTGGCGGGACGCGGTGCCGCCCGGCGTGCGACCGGCGCGGACGCAGCCGGCTTCGCAGGTTCGGGTTCGGGTTTTGACATGCCGAGCAACTCGGCCTTGGTCGCGCCGCTGCCCTGGGCCATGGCCTTCGGGTCGGTCTGGTTGCGCAACACCAGCGACAACGTGCCCACGCTGCGCGCCAGGTCGAGCATCTCGGCGTCTTTCGGCGTGAGCTCGAGCGTCACCGCGTTGACCACCTTCGGCTTGGTCGAGTCGCGATCGGCCTCCTGCGCCACGGCGAGCACGAGGATGCGTTCGAGCACGATCTTCGAGATCGAGTGGTCGCGATCGTTGCGCGCGCCGCGCTCGTCTTGCGTGTTGACCATCACGTCGACATAGGTGCCGGGCAGCGCGAAGCCGGCCACGCCCACCACGTCGTTGACGCGCACCGTCATCGCCCGCTTGCCCTCGGGGACCACGGCCGACAGGCCGCCCTTGGTGCCGATGGGCGCGAGGCGCCCTTCGGTCAGCGGCTCGCCGCGCTGGATCGACACCAGCACCACGCGCCCCTCGAGCTTGGCCGCCTCCGAGAAGGCGCCCGAGGGCACGCTGCCCTCGGGCCAGTCGGCCATGCGGATCATCTCGGGCGAGATGCGGCCGCCGAGCTCGATGTCGGCATTGGCGACCGCGATGCGGCCTTTCTCGCCGCCCTGGTTCTGCATCCAGCGTGCGGCCAGGAACACCGCTGCCAGGCCGGCAATGGCGGCAATGAACAGCATCAACGTGCCACGTGATCTCATGCCCGACTCCCGTTGTCAGGCGCCGACTCGATCAGCGCCTCGTTGCCAAAATATGCGTGCCAGGCCCAATCGAGCAGGTCGGCCGAAAGCTCTGCGGACACGCCCAGATAGCGGGCGCGACTTGCGATCAGATGCAGCAGATCGCGCGGGTAGCAGGCCAGCAGTGGCCGCCCCCAGACCGCGTGATAGTCGCGCAGCAGGCGCTGCAACGCCTTCAGGTCGTGGGCGATGCCTTCGGCCTGGCAGGCGCGCTCGAAGACCTGCGCGTACTCGCTCGGCAGCAAGGGCTCGATCGCGATCTTGTGTCCGAGCCGGCGCAGGAAGGCCGCGTCCTCGAGCTGCGCAGGGGGCAGGTTCGACGAGAACACCAGCACCATGTCGAACGGGATCGTGAACTTCGCGCCGTTGCGCAGCATCAGGTGGTCGTGGCGGCGCTCCATCGGCACGACCCAGCGATTCATGAGCTCGCGCGGCGTGATCACCTGGCGGCCGAGATCGTCGACGATGAACAGGCCGTTGTTGGCCTTGAAGTGCGGCGGCGCCTCGTAATAGCCGGCCCGGCCGTCGAAGCTCAGGTCGAGCATCTCGAGCGTGAGCTCGCCGCCCGAGATGACGCACGGCCGTTCGCACAGCACCCATCGCATGTCGGGCCGGGCCCGGTTGTCGAGCGCGGCGCGTGGCGCGGCCTCGAGCGCGACGACTTGATGGTATTGCGCGTCGAACACGCGGATCACCTCGCCGTGCACGCTGATCGCATGCGGGATCGCGATCACGCCGGAAACGATGCGGTGCAGGTGTTGCGCGAGGTAGGTCTTGCCCGAGCCGGCCGGCCCGTGCAGCAGCATCGGGCGGCCCGAATTGACGGCGGTGCCGAGCAGATCGATCAGCCGTTCCGGCACGATGAGGTCGGCGAACGCCGCGCGCACCTGCTGCACCGTGATCGCCTGGCTCGCGACCGACTGCGCTGCGACACGCTCGGTGTACGCCTCGAGCGGAACCGGCGCCGCGCCGACATACGAGCTGCGCGCGAGCCAGTCGGCGGCGCGGGTGCGGCCGGCCTGCGTGAGGTCGAACTGCACGTCGGCCTCGTGCTGGCCGCGGCGCGTGACCTCGAGCAGCGTTTCGCGGCGCATGAACTGGCACACCGCCTCGACCACGGCACTGCTCAGGCAGAGCTGGCTGCTGAGCTCGACGAGCCGCGTCAAGCCGAGCTGGAACATCGTCTTCGCGACCAGCTCGACCAGGAAGGTCGTGGACAGGCCGCTCTCTTCGATCGTCTGCGGCGCGCGCGGCAGCGTGGCGCGAACCTCGGTGGCGCTGCGGCCGGGCATCGAGGGGAACTGAACGAGGTTCATGAAGAGGTCCGGGTCATGAGCGGGCCCAGTGGCCACAGCAGCGCGGCGCCGGTACCAAGCGCGATGGCCACCGCGTACGGAAGCCGCGCGGCGGTCGTCTGCATCGGTGCGAGACGCGCGCCCTGGCCGGTGGTGGCCCGCAGAGCCCAGTCGGTCAGGAGCGAGCGCACGTTGGCGAGCGTCTGGGCGGCAACGCCGCGGCCGAGCATGAAGGCGAGCGAGAGCGCTCCGCCGGCGAGCAGGGTATAGAGCGTGACCGTGAGCACAGCCGGTGCGCCGACGAAGGCGCCGACCATCGCCATCAACTTGACGTCGCCCGCACCGGTGGCGCGCAGCAGGTACAGCGGAAGCAGCATCGAGAAGCCGGCACCCATGCCGGCCAGTGGTGCCCACCAGGCGGAACCTGCGAGCGGCACGCGGCCCCAGGCGATCGAGCTCGCGTGCGACACGAGCGCCAGCGCGAGACCTGCAAGCACCAGGGTGTTGGGAATCCTGCGGGAGCGCAGGTCGACCGCGACGGCAGCGAGCAGAAGCGTTGCGAGCAGGGCGGTGCTCATGGCGTGCGTCGAAGGGGCGGTGGGGAAGGAAGCAGTCGAAGGGCGCGGTGAGCAGCGGGACCGAAGACAGGTCTTCGGTCCGGCTGTCCTGCCACTAGTTCGCCGCGGTCAGCGCGGTGCCGATCGCGTTGAACACAATGTTGAGTTGCGTACCGACGATGGTCACGGCGGCGATGATCACGACGGCGATCAAAGCGGCGATCAGCCCGTACTCGATGGCGGTCACGCCTTCTTCGTCGCGGACGAACTTCTGAATGAAGCGAGTGAGTTGCATATGGAGCTCCTGGCGGTTGATAGAGATGACGCGTTGAAGCGCCCAGCCTGCGATCCGAAGGGGCCGGATCAATACCCTGCTGGCCTGTTGCGTTGACGCCGGCCGGCGATTCGCGTCGTTCTTGTCAGAATGCGGACTGCACTGCATTGGCCACCGCGCTCGACCAGGTCGTGTACATCGCGATCAGCGCCGTGCCCGTCGCGGCGACGGCGGCGATGATCGCGACGGCGATCAGCGCGCCGAGCAGTCCGTACTCGATGGCCGTGACACCGGAGTCGTCCGACACGAGGTCAGCGATGCGATAGGCAGGTGAGTTCATAACTTGCACTCTAGGGATGCAGCCGCAGCGACGCAGCGGAGGGTGCGACCACTTCCGGGTGGGAACTTGGTCCATGCAGCACGGGAGCTTCCTCCCCCCGCATCCGCAGGATGCCGATGGCGACGACCGATCCGAGCAGGTCGGCAGCCGGCTGATGTTTCTCGATGAAGGCCGATGCACCGAGCAGGCAGGCGCGAGCCCGCGTGGCTGGATCGCCGTGGCTGGTGAGCACGAGCACGCCGGCGGTCTGCTTGAGTTGCGGGATCAGTGCGAGGCCGTCTTCGCCGGCGAGATCGACGTCGAGCACGACGACCTCGGGCCGCATCAGCGCTGCCTTGCTCAGAGCCTCGGCGCCCGTGGCGGCGGTGCTGATGCAACGCAGCGGCATCGCTGCGCACGAGATCAGCCGTGCGAGCCCCTCGCGGACTGCCAGCTGGTCATCGACCACCAATACGCCGATGGCAGCGGCGGCGGGCTCGGAAGCGGCGGGCGATGGAGGCTGCGATGACATGGTGCATGCTCGCAGTGGGTCAGACCGGGCACATGGGAGGAATGGGCAGGCCAGGGAGGGAGGTTGGTCCCGGGGTTCAACCGTCAGTACACCAGCGGCAGCAGCCGCCAGCGCACACGCTGCTGGTAATGCCGGTAGTCGCCGCTCGTGGCTGCGAGCACCGCCTCTTCACGCCGGATGCGGATCACCTGCGCGACGTACAGCAGCGCGAGCACCGCGGCGTTGCGCCACGAGAAGTTGGCGAGCAGGAAGCCGACATGGCCGATCAGGTAGCCGAAGTAGATCGGATGCCTGACGATGCGGTACGGGCCGGACATCACGACACCGCGCTGCGCCGGCAGCAGGCCGAACGAGCGACCCAGGAAGACCTTCGCGGTGAATTGCCATGTCATGCTCGCGAGCTGCAAAGTCACGCCTATCCACTCGGGTGCGAGCCGTGTGGTTCCCTGATCGTTGAGCAGCGCGATGGCGCAGGTTGCGTAGACCGTTGCCGTCATCGCCAGCGGCGAGAGGTCGCGTTGCACGGCGCGGTGCGCCAGCAGCACGAGCATCAAGGTGTAGCCCTCGGAAACGAGCAGCAGCAGCACGGTCCAGCGACTGTGGTCGAGCATCCATGCGTGCCCCCATCGGAACACGATCAGCCCCATCAGCAGCAGCGCGAAGCCGCGCAGCAACCACTCGGTCAATCGGCCTTCTGAGGCGGGCGGCGTGTTCATTGCGGGTTCCAGAGTTGGCGCCATTCGGTGCCCATGTTGTCGTCGGTGACCAGGGTCTGGCCCGCGGTGCGCGCGAGCACGTGCGGGCAGGGCTCGATCCAGTCGGAGGCTGTGTGGGTGCGGTCCATCCGGGTCTGGCCTTCGATCGCCATCAGGCGTGCCAGTCCTTCGGCATGCTCCGCGCGCGACAGATCGAGCATCGGCCGGCCGTCGATCCGGTAGGCGACGAGGTTGCGGCGCCAGCGCGCGAAGTCCCATGCGATGGGTGTCGACGACAGCAGCACGTGGTTGGTGAAGCGCGCGCCATGCGCGAAGCTCGAGCAACCGGTGCGCTGCACGCGGCTCGAGTCGGTCGTGTTGTAGAAAACGATGCCGCCGTCGTTCAGGCGAGCCTTCAGCAGCGCGAGAAAGTCGACCGACAGCAGGTTCGTCGCATTGGCCCGGAAGTGGTAGGTCGTGTTCATCACGATCGCGTCGAAGCGGCGGTCGGCCTGCATGCGCAGCCAGCGGCGGCCGTCGTCCGTGACGAGCTTCACCTTCGGATTGGCGAGCACGGAGGCGACGCTCGGGTTGCCGGCCACCAGGCCCGCGTAGCCGGGGTTGATCTCGACGATCGTCAGCGAGGCCACCTCCGGGTTGTTGGCCAGCACCTGCGCCCACGAGCCCGATGCGAGACCGATCATCAGCACGTCGCGCGGGGCCGGATGGAACAGGCTGAGCGCATACGGCCGCACGATGCCGTTCACGTCGTTGGTCAACTCGACGTTGAAGTGCCCGTCGTAGACGCCGTTGCCGTACAGCGTGCCGGTGGCGTCGACGGTGACGATGCCGCTGCGGTTCTCGACGATGTGCGTGAACGCCATCTTTGCCTGCGGCGCGCCCTTCCACTGCAGCGCCTCGAGCAACTTGCCGCTCGCCCTGGGCAGCAGGCTCACTGCGACGACGGCGAGCGCGACGATCGCCAGCGCACGCGCTCGCCTGGCGCGCGGCGCCCCCTTGATCGTGAGGCCCAGCACCAGTGCACAGGCCAGGCCGGCGGCGACGAGAAGCTGGCCGACCTGCGCGAGGCCCAGGTGGTCCATCAGCACGAACCCGGTCAGCACCGAGCCCGACGCCGCGCCGACGATGTTCGCGAGGTACAGCAGCCCGGTGCGCATGCCGGCCTGCGAATCGGCCGGCACGCCCAGATGAGCGAGACACGGCAGCACCATCCCCCACTCGCGCGCCAGCAAATACACGAACAACAGGCCGACGCCGAGAATCGCCCGGTCGAGCCAGGCGAGCTGGCCGAGTATGGGCAGGAACGCGAACCCGATCAGGCTGGCCGCAAAAAGAGCTCGCTGCATGCGGCGGAGCAGGCGGTCGCCGTCGAGCGCGGCGCAGGCTTCGGCACCGATGCGCGCACCCGAGGCCAGCCCGACCAGGAATGCGCCCAGCGTCGTCGCGAACGCGAAGGGGCTGCTGCCGGTCGCGTACGACATCGCACGAAAGAAGAAGATCTCATACGACAGCGACACCAGGCCCCCGGCGCACGACATCGCGAGCACGACGGCGAACGGCAGCTCGGTCGTGCGTGGGGCCGGCGAGCTTCGCGCGGCCACCACCGCCGCATCGCGCTGCGCAGGACGGCCCTCGAGCAGGTGAGCGGCAACGGCACCGAGCGACACGAGCGCGTTGACAGCGACCGCCACCGCCACCGAGCCATGCATGCCGAGCAGCGGGAACAGCGCGACCGCGCAGGCCAGGCACGCGGCCCCCGCGCCCAGCGTGTTGACGTGATACAGCAGGCCGACCGCACCGCCGACGTTGCCCGAGCGCCGGACCAGGTGGCCCACGAGCAGCGGCAGCGTGGCGCCCATCAGCAGCGTCGGCACCAGCACCAGGCCAAGTGTGACCAGCGCCGTCAAGGGCAGCGGTGCGCCGAGGACCAGGTCGCCGACGCGCTCGAAGATCGACAGCGAAAACAGCCCGAACGCGCCGGTCAGCCCCTCGATCGTGGCCAGCAGCAACAGCAGCGGCAAGCCACGCCGCTTCGACAGCCAACCGCCCGCAAGACCACCGAGACCCAGCCCGAGCATGAACGCGGTCACGACGATCGTGACCGATTCGATGTTGACGCCGAAGATGCGGAACAGCGCACGCTGCCAGACCAGCTGGTAGATCAGCGCCGGAAAGCCGGAGAAGAAGAACAGCACGCACAGCACGCGCAGCTGCCGGTCCGGCATCGATTCGCGCCCGGCCAATGCGCTCGGCAGGCTTGCTGCAGGAGTACTCATCGGGGCAGGGCTCCCAGGTTGGCGATCGGCGCGATCGGCATCGCACCTTGCGCACGCGCAGCGTGCCGCCGGCTGAACGCGACGAGCGCGAGGGCCATGGCGGTGCCGGCCAGCACGTCGACCAGGTAGTGACCGCCGTCGATCGGGGTCGACACGAGCATCGCGAGGTCGAGGACGATGAACGCCGGCAGAACGAAACGGGTTGCGCGCACTGCGTAGACCAGCAGCACCGCCATCGCCGCATGCAGCGACGGGATGGCGATGAGGCCCTGCATCCTGTCGAGTGCGATCTCGCGCAGCCGCCCATCGCGCAAAGGCTCGAAGTGAGACAGCATCGAGAGGTCGAACGACGCAGTCACCGCGTAGAACTTCCACGCGCCCGCTGCGGGGAACACGCCCGAGACGACGATCGTGACGAGCGTGGCGCCCATGAACAGCGACATGAACTCCGCGAGCTGTTCGCGCCGCCCGGTGAGCCCGAGAAACACGACGACGAACACCAGCTGCAGCAGTCCGCTCGCGTAGGCCACTCGAAGCAGCGCGTGGACCGACGTGTGCGTTTGCAGCCAGGCCTGGAGCGCGAGCCAGTCGAAGCCGATCGCACGGTCCCATGCGTCCAGCGGTGCGTCGACGAGCGGGGCATTCGTGCTGACGACCAGATAGCTCAGCGTGGCGGCTGCCGCCTGAAAGAGCAGCAGCAGTGCACAGTACGACGTGGTTGCGGCGATGCGCGAATCGCGGCGATAGCGCCCGATCGACAGTGGCGCGAGACAGGCCACCATCCCCAGCGCGAGCACGATGAGGCCGCGGTCGGTCACCGACCAGCCTTCGATCGCGAGCCACACGGCATCGACGACGAGTACGAAGGTCGTGATCGCCCATGCCGGGCCGAGCCGGTCCGGTGTCCCGAGTCGGGCTCGGGGGAGAAGGGTGCTTGGGGTGTTCTGCATGCTGCGCAGCGATGTTCACGCTGCGGTGGATCCGACGCATGGGAGGAATCGGCGCACGACCCTGGGAGGTTGATCCCCCCGCAAGCGAGGGCGATTCGCCAAAACGTCTGCGCACCGCGGATATCGGCGGTCGACAGCACCGGGCTGCATCGATAGAGTCGCCGCGTTGTCGCCACGCGAAGCATTTCGCCTGTGTTCCATGGAAACAGTACTGGGCTCGACGCACGCTGCGCCTCGCAACTTCGGCGTGTCATGGCCGCTGCTCGTGGCGGTGCTGACGCTCTGCGGCGTGCTCTTCGGCTTCTCGCCCGGTGCGCCGCTGGGCGATCCCGACCTGTACTGGCATCTCGCCACGGGGCGCTGGATCGTCGAGCATGGCGCACTGCCGGACGGTGACCCGTTTTCGTATTCGATGCCTGGCGCGCCGTGGATGCTTCAGTCGTGGCTGACGGAAGTCGTCTTCGCCCTCTTGCACCGGGTCGGCGGGTGGTCGGCCCTGGTCATCACGGCGGCGAGCTGCTTCGCCCTCACGCTGGCCTACCTGACGCGCTTCCTGCTGGCACGAATGGAACCGGTGCACGCCTTGCTCTTCGTCGCCTTCGCAGCCGGTCTGCTGCTCACCCATCTGTCGGTGCGCCCCCACGTGTTGACCTGGCCGCTGCTGGCGATCTGGATCGGGGCGCAGGTCGAGGCATCGGAGTCGCACCGCGGCCCGCCATGGTGGTTGCTGCCGGTGATGTGCCTGTGGGCCAATCTGCATGGCAGTTTCACGCTCGGGTTGGCGCTCGGCGGCGGTCTCGCTCTGGATGCCATCGTCGGCTGTCCCGCGGGCGCGCGTCGGCAGGCGGCGCGACGCTGGATCGTGTTTCTCGCGTTCGCGGTGCTGGTGTCGATGCTGACGCCCATCGGATGGCAGGGCCTGTGGTACACGGTGCAGGTGATGCGCCAGAGCTACGCGCAGTCCGTGATCGCCGAATGGCAGTCGCCGGACTTCCACCGCATCCAGGGGCTGGAGATCTGGCTGCTCCTGGTATTGGCGCTGGGCTGGTCGGGCCGCATGCGGCTGCCGCTGACGCGGACTGTGCTGCTGCTCGGCCTGGTGCACCTGGCGCTCGTGAGCGGGCGCAGCATCTCAACGCTCGGATTGGTCTCGCCGTTCATTCTGGCTGCTCCGCTGGCGCGCCAGTGGTACAGCAGCGGATCGATCGGCGGCGGTGCCGATGCCGAGCATCTGGACCGATGGTTCCGCGCGCTGGCCGCGCCGGCAAGGCCGCTCGGTGTGGCGGTCGCCACCGCTGTCACCGCGGCCCTGGTTGCGACGATCGTCCCGGCGCGCAACCCGTCGCCGAGCCGCGCCATCACGCCGGACGCGGCGCTGGCGGCTGCCCGGGCGGCGGGCGTCAGCGGCGAAGTCCTGAACAACTACAACTTCGGTGGATACCTGATCGGCCAGGGCGTCAAGGTCTTCATCGACGGTCGCTCGGACATGTACGGCGACGCGTTCATGAAGCGATACCTGGAAGCCCTGCAACTCAAGGATCCCCAGTTGCTGCTGCCTCTTCTTGACGAGTACCGGGTCGGTTGGACGATTCTGGCTCCGGGTACGCCGGCGATCGCGGTGCTCGATCGGCTGCCCGACTGGCGGCGCGTCCATTCGGACGACCTTGCCGTGGTTCACATGCAGACGCGGGCGACGGTCCCGCGCTGAGCCAGACGCGCGACGCCGAAGGTCAGCTCAGCGCGCGCACCACTTCGTCGGACACCCGTTGGATGTGTTCGTCGAGCCCGAGCCACAACGGCAGGCGCACCAGGCGTTCGCTGAGCGAATCGGTGTGCGCCATGCTGCCGATCGATCGCCCCGCCGTCATGCCGCGCGGAGCGCTGTGGAGCGGCACGTAGTGGAACACGGGATGAATGTCACGTGACTTCAACTGCCCGATGAAGGCGCCGCGCGAGGCGAGGTCGGGCAGCAGAAGGTAGTACATGTGGGCGTTGTGTGCGCAGTCATCCGGCAATATCGGCCTGCGCGCGCTGCCGGATGCCTCCAGCGCGGCGAAGCGTTCGTGATACGTGGCCCACAGATCGAGCCGCCGGCGCGTGATCGCGTCCGCTTCTTCCATCTGCGCCCACAGGAATGCGGCGATCAGCTCGCCGGGCAGATATGACGAGCCGAGGTCGACCCAGGTGTATTTGTCTACCTCTCCGCGGAAGAACTGACTGCGGTTGGTTCCCTTCTCCCGGATGACTTCGGCGCGTTCGGCGAAGCGCGGGTCGTTGACGAGCAGGGCGCCGCCTTCGCCGCTGATGATGTTCTTCGTCTCGTGGAACGACAGCGCCGCCATGTGGCCGATGCTGCCCAGCGGCCGGCCCTTGTAGGTCGACAGGATGCCTTGCGCCGCGTCTTCGATGACGAGCAGATCGTGGCGTGCCGCGATCGCCATGATGGTGTCCATCTCGCAGCCGACGCCGGCGTAGTGCACCGGCACGATCGCTCTCGTGCGCGGCGTGATGGCTGCTTCGATCCGGGTTTCGTCGATGTTCAGCGTATCGGCCCGGATGTCGACGAAGACGGGCACGCCGCCGCGCAATGCGAAGGCATTGGCCGTCGAGACGAACGTGTACGACGGCATGATGATCTCGTCGCCGGGACGGATGTCGGCCAGCAATGCGGCCATCTCGAGCGCTGCGGTGCACGAGTGAGTCAGCAATGCCTTGCGGCAACCGATCCGCTGCTCCAGCCATGCACAGCAGCGCTTGCTGAAGATGCCGTCGCCGGCCAGGTGTCCGTTCGTGTGAGCTTGCGCGATGTACCACAGCTCCTTGCCGGTCATGTAGGGCTTGTTGAACGGGATGGCCATGGTGTCGCTTCCTCTCTAGTGCGGCTGTCGCGCTGCACTGCGGAACACCCAGTGCTTCTGCAGCGCGAAGACAAGTGCGGCGACGAGAAGGATCGCCGCGCCCTGAACCCATTGGTGCGGCAGTTGCAGCCCGTCGACGAACAGGCGCAGCAGGCAGAGGTTGATTGCGTATCCGACCCCGTACGTGGTGGCATACCGCAGGAGCGGTCCCCCGCAGCTGCCGACGTGGGAGAACGTCCACGTTCGGTTGAATGCGAACGTCTGCGCGACACCGACGATGTAGGCCAGGGACATCGAGATGGCCGGCGACAGGCCGCTGCTCGTCAGCGCGAGGTAGAGCAGGAACAGTGCCGCGTTGGACACGATGCCGACGGCGGCGAAGCGAAGCACCTGCTGCCGGGCGGTCGCATGAGGTGACGTGCTCATTGGAAGTCGGTGCGGTGCAGCGTCGTTCCACCCGGGTGAAAGCGGAAGCCGAGCTGCGCGTAGAGATTGAGAACCGCGGTGTTGTGGGCGGAGACTGTCGTTTCCACGGCACGTATTCCCGCTTGGTAGTGCCGTGTCAGCATGGCCGCCCACAAGGCTTTCCCGATCCCGCGGTTCTGGAATGCCGGCGAGATGGCGGTCAGGTGCCAGTAGGCCGTGCCGTCGCCGCGTTCCTCGACGACGAAGAAGCCGACGATGGCTCCGTCGATCTGCGCCTTGAGCACCTGGTGGTCCGGGTTGGCGAAACTGGTGCGCACCCAACGGCGATAGCGGCGCCCGCTCAGCCCGCGTTCGAGCGTCTGATCGAGCACAAACCGACTGGTCGAGAACGCCACGGCGGCGATGTCCTCGACCGACGCAAGATCGTCGGCGGTGATCTGCGCGATGTGAAGGTCATCCCATGCTGGCAGCGTGGCGTGGCGCAATTCGATTCGCGGCCGATAGACCATTTCGATGAACCGAAAGCCGCGGCGTTCCAGCCATGCGGACTCGCGCAGCCGATCGTGCGGAAGCCGGCAGCTCACGAGCCGCGCCGTCACTTGCCGACACCACTGCTCGAAGCGCGCGAAGTCGGCTGCGGGGTCACCGAGGCCGAGTTCGAGGGTGTCGATCTGCGCAACGCAGAACCCGAAAGCTTCGCTGTCCCACGGCACGGCGAAGTAGCTCATTCGCAATGCTGGCGACTCGATCGTTTGATGTTCGAGTTCGGCGTTCATGGCGCCCCGCGCAACCCGGCAAGCCTGCGTGCGGGTTCCGTGACGTCTTCGTTGCCGGCGCGGGGCACGGCCTGACTCGTTGCACCGTCGCGCACCACATACGCGGGACGTTCCATCGATCGGAAGTGCATGCGCGCCAGGTATTCGCCGATGATCCCGAGGGCGAACAGCTGCGCACCGGAAAAGATCGCGATGATGGACGCGAGGAAGGCGAATCCGGGCACCGCCGCCCCGTGGATGACAAAGCCGGCGATCACGTAGGCAAGGATCAGCAAACCGAAGATCGTGAACGCAAACCCGACCATGCTGGCCATCTGCAGGGGCAGCGTGCTGAACCCGGTCATCATGTTCAGCGCGTGCACCATCAGCTTGCGAACGGTGTAGTTCGACTCGCCGACGACGCGCTGGTCGTGCCGCACCTCGACGAACGAGAAGCGCGTCGATCCCCAGGTCAACAGCACGTCGATGGAGACGAACGGACTGCGATACGACGCGAAGGCATCGCGCAGGCGCGTCCGAAAGGCGCGAAAGGCGCTGATGTGGCGTGCTGTCTCGGCCCCCATGGCACCCTGGAGCGCGATCTTCGTGATTCGCGAAGCCTGGTCGCGCAAGAACCCGTGCTGTTCCACCTCAGGCTTGCCGTACACGACGTCGAAGCCCTCGTCGAGGCGCGCCAGCAGTTTCGGAATTTCTTCCGGAGGGTTTTGCAGATCGTCGTCGAGCGTGACGATGAGTTCGTGCCGGGCCGCCCGCACGCCGCAAAGCAACGCGTTGTGCTGGCCGTAGTTGCGGCTCATGCGAATGCCCTGGACCCGCGCGTCTCGCTCGACCAGCGCACAGATCACGGGCCAGGAGTCGTCGCCGCCGCCGTCTTCCACGAAGACGATCTCGTACTCGCCGCCGCGACGGTCGAGCACAGCCGCGAGGCGTTCGTGGAGCGCGCGAAGAGTGCCTTGCGATCGGTAGACCGGCACGATGACGGTGATGCCCGCGGGGCACGTGGCGAGCACGGTCGAGGATGCAACTGGCGGGGCCGCGCTGGTGGCTCGTTGGGACTTGGCGGCGACGGACATCGCAACAGTGGTCATGGCGGCGGGCAATCGTGGCCGATCAGGCAGCTGCGATGTTGCTCCGCGGGCTGCGCCCAGACCATGGGAGGAACTGGCGGGCGGCCCAGGAGGTTGATCCCCCCGCAAGCGCGGGCGAGCGCGCGAAGACTCTCGGGGGCCCGCTCAGGCGTCGAGTCGACGGTGGGTCGATACGCCGAGGCCGTGCGCGGTGGCGTAGACGTGCAGCTCGAGCCGCCCATGCACGCACAGCTTGCTGTAGATCGTGGTCAGGTGGTTGCGCAGGGTGTGCTCGCTCATCCCGAGCTCGTCGGCCACCGAGAGCTGCTTGGCCCCGGCGCTGCGCACCATCGTCACCACGATCTCGCGCTCGCGCGGCGTGAGACTGGCAATGCGCCGGGCGTCGGGGTCCTGTTGGCGCGGCGCCGCGCTCGG
>Ga0105239_10003566_pt1 | contig 19030 bp, 8 predicted proteins | sample KBSC44metaG_FD_92761 | JGI IMG/M metagenome (GOLD analysis project Ga0105239, IMG submission 92761) | Corn rhizosphere microbial communities from Kellogg Biological Station, Michigan, USA - KBS C4-4 metaG | ecosystem: Host-associated > Plants > Roots > Rhizosphere > Soil | place: Michigan, USA...
CAATGGTTATTTGTTTGGTGACCACTTTTTGGGTGCGTGGGGGGGTGGTTACATCCTCGTAACCATGGTTAAGGCCCGATATTACTATATTTTGCGCAAGCATTACATAATTGCCCATGGTTACCGGGCCTATAATCACATTGCTTAATCCAACGCCGCAGTTATTGCCGATAATTACATCACCGACGCCATTGTTTATGGTAGCAAAATCTTCAATTATACAGTTATTGCCTATTTCAAATTTATTAAAGGGGAACAGGTCCATCCTGCTGTTAAATCTTATCACCGTGTTTGTGCCACGCTTATGTACAAACGGGTTAACAACAAGGCGTGTCCATAACCTCGGCTTCGATTGGCCGCTCGGTATTAGCATCCAGTGCGCTATTTTTTTAAGCTTCGGATTCGATTTTATACTCGATAGTAAGGACATCCCTTTTGTTTTTTTTGCTTGTGGTTTTAGCTGCTACGACCGGCTTAGGCCAGTTTTTTTGTTTGTCCAACCGCATGGTTACGTTAATTATAGCCATCGCAAGGTAAAACAAAATATTTGTGGGGTATTGTACGAAAGCCTGCTGCGGATAGTTACCAATATCAAGCGCGAAAATTATCAGCACCATGGCCATGCAGTAGGTTTTTAGCTCAGGGTCCTTGATAATATAATAGTATAAAATCCCCCTCTGTAGTATGATAAAGTTGAACGCGCAAAAAAGTAACAGTCCAATCCAACCCGTTTCAACAGCTACCCTTACATATCCGCTATCAGGCGGAAACTTTGCCAGGAACGAGTTTGGTGCAAAACGCTGCCCCCACACGCCAACCGATCCTAAACCGCCGCCAATAGGATGCGACAGGATATACGGCTGGATACGGCGCTGATTTTCGGCGCGAACATTAAACGATGCATCTTTTGACGGGTTAAACGCTGTTTGAAAACGTACCAGGCTGGGGTTTGACGTGGGCATTTTAATTAACACTACCAAAATAAAGCCGGCAATAAGCACCGCCACCAAAATTCTGCGATTGAATTTTAAAATTGCCAGCATGCCAATAGCAGCCGGGATTAAAACATATGCTGCCCTGGTGCCCGAGTAGAGCATTACCGTTAAAAAAAAGCATATCAGGCCAACCAGTACGCCTTTTTTAAATGGCCGGATGTCGGCAAACAGCAGCCCGAGGCATAGTATTGACGCGGCCACCATATTATAGGCAAACGTAACCGGGTCTGAAAATATGCCGAATTTACGCATGTGCCCGTAAATAAAAAGCAAATTCAACCTTAGCGGATCGGAGTTCAACCACCTGGACTCGAAACCAAAAAAACCGATGTTTTCCTGGATAAATGCAGCTAGTCCGCAGATGACTTCCAATATCAGCCAAACCTTAAATAGTAGTTTGATATAGTCTTTGGTGCGGATCTGGAATACAAATACAAAGTACAGCAACATTAAAACCGCTACGGTGCGCACGGTATAAACCCAGGCCAATACTGATGCCGCCGCAGGGTTGATAGCCTGAAGCAAGTTATAAATTAGCCAGGCAAGTATAAAATAGCTTATTGGATCGTTAAAGTAGGCCCAGTTTCTTTCGTGTTTTTGTTTGATGAAAAAGCCAAGGATTAGCATATAGGTTAGGGCGTCCATCACGAGCCCAACCGGTGTGTCGGGTGGTACAAGGCTTAAAATAAACTGGTAATTAATAAAGAAAGCGGCTATTACGAAAAGAATGATGCCAAATTTAGGATAGTTAACAGCGCCATATACCAATGGCAGGCCAATCATGAGTATAAGTATAAGCACACCAGCCACCATACCTTGTTTGGCTATTGCAAAACTTATAAACAAAGAGGCGAGTAACAGAAACAGTATGACTACCGGCTTTGAAAATTTATGGATAACAATATTGTCCCAAATTGTTTTTTTAGGTGCCCTGTCTTGTATCCGGTCATCAGTCATCAGTTGTCGGCAGTAATAATATTAAATTAAAGGAACAAGATTTTAATTACCCAAACAAACACACTCAAAAAAGCAACAACTACTGCTGTGTAATAGCATTTCCTTTCTAACGGGCTTAAGTTTTTTAACGGGGTATCGGCTATTACGTGGGTTGGCTCAAGCTTCATGATGCAATATTTACTTGTACAATTAAATATAACTTACGCCGGCCGGTTTTAGTTTTTGCTCTTTTTAGATGCGCCAATTACCGTGGCTTTATTTAAGATCCAGCCGCCAAATTTATTGTTCAGTGTTTTTAGATAAGCAATATATTCCTTGTGCGAATTTTTAACGCTGCGGTTAGCTTCAAAAACTGCTACGGTTTTGTTTGCGAATAAAATCCACTCCTTTGCGTTGTTTAATGAGTCGAGTGGTGGCAGGTCAATTAAAATAATATCGTACCGTAATTTAAGTTGTTCGAATTGGGCCGCTATTAATTTTTCATCATTAATTTCAAGTAACGTTGTATCCGCACCGCGATTCCCCAATACACTTATCTTGGCATTATCCCATTCGGTATACGAAGTTGCCCTGAAATAATCCTCAACAAACAAAGTAGGCTGTACGCTCTGGGTTACCGAAGGATTAACAAAATTGCCATCAATAAGCAGTACTTTTTTGTTTATGGAACTGTATGCGTAGGCCAGGCTTGTGGCAATTAAGGTCTTACCTTCACCTGCACCTATGCTTGTTATGGCCAGCACTTTTTCGCCTTTCAGTTCCTGGTCAATTTCGAACCTCACGGATCGCAGCAATTCTTTAAACTGCTGCATTTTAGTCCGGTTCTCAACATCCCAAAGCTTTCTTAAATCGGGCTTTGGACCCTTTATCATGTTTAGCGCACCGAGCATGGGCAGGTTAGTCCGGGCTACCAGTGTTGAAGGTTCGGTGATGTTATCATCAAGATAATAAAGAATAAATAACACCAGCAAGCATAGAAAAAGGCTAGCCATGCCACTAAGCCCAATCAGCAACATTTTTTTCGACGGCTGTGCAACGTCTGGCGTGGCAGGCTCAACCTGGGCTAAACGGATTGAAAATTTGGATTGTAAGTTAGTGGCATTATACCTGCCCAGTACATCCAGGTATTCCTTTGTGGCAATGTCAATATCAAACTCATAGGTTTTTACGGTCGCATCAAAGGGTACAAGTCTCGAAAACTTGGCATTCAAACTAGCCAGTTCTTTGTTTATCGACTTTTCGCTATACTTCGCAAGGTCTCTTGACACTTCAAGTTCCTGGGCCTTCACCACCAAATTGTCCTTACCGATCCGTGGGTCAACCAGGTATTTGTCTGAAGTGGTATGGAGCTGTTTTACAAGCGTTGATTGCAGCGAATCGATCGCCGGCTTGTATTTTGGATCGAAGCCTGCGTGCACGTATTCATCGGTAAGCGCCTTTAGCTGGTCGTTGGTTGTGGCAATCTCGGAATTGTTTTGGTTTATCGATGCCTCAATGTATTTCCGGCTGTTCGGGTCGAATTTCGACAGTACATTTTGCAATGCTCCTTCATTAGCCGCCAGCGTTCTTTGGTTCTCCAACTTTTTATCAGTGTAAGCAAGTATTTGCGCGAATATCGTTTTTGACTGGTCGTCAAGATTTAAAATGCCGTTTTTTATTTTGTATTGCTGCAGCTCTTCCTTTTTCTGGTTAAGCGCATTGCGTTTCTCGTCAAGTAAATTCGATAAAAAGTCGACCGCATTCGATTCGTTCTTTTTAATATTTACCGTATAGTAATCAATAAATTCTTTAGCCAGCGTGTTAACCACAAATGCCGACAATTGCGGATTTTCGGATGTGAATTGTACCGCTATGAAATCGCTTTCCTCATCCCGTGCAATGTCAAGATATTTCCTTAACGAACGCTCGTCATAATGCATCGATATGAGTAATTGGTTCAGTCCGTTTTCGTCTTTGTTATATAACGATAGGGGAGCGCCCGTTACCAACTTGGCCCGGTATACAATAAGTGCATGTTGTATGGCAGCCTGGCTCAGCCCTTTAAAATCATGGTTAAGTTTTCTGAAAGGGGTTGAGCTGCTTAAGTCGTGGATTATTAGTTGGTACGATACCTGGTCAATCAGTTTTTTCAACTTAATGATTTCCATCAGGTTGCTAAACTCGCGGTTTATTTGGTCGCTTTGGGCATTGGGGTTGTTGTCTTTATCAAGTATATGTGTTGATGCATCAACAATACCCGTTGCAATCTGGGTGCGCGAAACGTATTCGTCGGGGAGATTTTTGACAAGAAAATACGAAGCTACTACTGCCGCTATGACAATAATAAGAATTACGTATATGTATTTACCTAAAAGTTTTAAATAACCAGATATTTCCATTAATCTATTTAATGCTTTCCAACTTGTCCCCTATAAGCTCTTCAAGATTAGTTTTGGCGGTAAAAACATTTAACTCAGCCTGTATCCTAAATGAATTTTGATTGTAAAGGTTATTCAACGCCTGGTTGTAAATGTCAAACGATGTTTCACCTTTTTCAAACGTATATTTAAGATTTTTGGTAGCCGTTTCTGCATTTGTTACAGCCGTAACTTTATTCCGCAGGTCGGCCTGTGCTGCCAGGTAAGCAAAATAAAAACGTTTTATCTGTGCTTCAAGTGTTAAATAATACTCCTGCTGTGTAAATTCAGCAACTTTAACTGCCTCTCTGGCGTTGTGAATAGTGTAAGGCCGTTCAAAAAGCGAACCCAAACTAACCGAAGCCACCAACTGGTAGCCTTTGAAAATAGTTGGCTGGATTATATTAACAGATGATTGCGGACTATAAATGTATGAAGCGCTAAATGCTTCCAGCCAGCCAAAACTTGCCTGGTGAAAAGTACTGCGGGCTATTTCAACCTGCTTTTGTTTTATTTTGGCTTCAGGATAGTTTCTTTTAGCTGCCGCAATAAGCTTCTCCATGTACGGATACGACAGATCCTTGAATAGCGTTTCCTGGGCGAAAAGGTTACAGGCTAAGGTCGAGAGAAATATTGAGAGACAAATAATGCGTAATTTATTATTCATTTTGTTACACTTTTTCTTTCTGAAAAACTGCCGGCACTGTTCTTATAAGTATCTTCCAATCGAGCCAGAATGAATAGTTTTGCGCGTAAAAATTATCTAGTTTTTTTCTTTCACGCTCAGACATATCTGCTTTTCCCCGCTTGGTTATCTGCCATAAACCGGTTAACCCGGCAGGCCCCAAAAAACGCATCGACCACTCGTTTGACGTAAGCATTTCTGCTTCATAAACCGGCAGTGGCCTGTTGCCCACCAGCGACATATCTCCCAGTAATATGTTGAATAATTGAGGGAGCTCGTCGAGGCTCGAATTTCGTAAAAATTTGCCGAGTTTGGTTACGCGCGGATCGTCTTTAATTTTAACAAATGCGGCTTTTGTGCCCCCATCCTCATTTGCGTACTGATTTTGTGTGGATAACTCAACTAACATTTTATCAGCATCGGTACGCATCGACCGGAATTTGTAAAAATCGAATATCTTATAACCAGTGCCAACCCGCTTACTTTTGTAGATCACGGGGCCTTTTGAGCCCAATTTAATGGCAATTACCACAGCCAGCATAACCGGCGAAAGGAACAAAATCATCAAGCCCGAAATAAACAAATCCATAAAACGTTTTCCGGCGGGCATGCTGTACTTAATATCAACTTCTTTTGATATTTCTATCAGCTTGGGCTTTATCAGTTTAAATTTTACCAGGAAGTTTAAACGCTCACGCAAATCCGAGATAGAGAAAGGGTAGATGTAAAAGTCGTGCACTTTGAGGCGCATGGCATCCAATTTTAACGATTTATCGTTGGATAGGGAAAGTAACACGATGATAAGGCCGCTAAACAAAGGGTTGCCTTTAAGGCCCTCAATAAGGTCGAAGCATTCGCCTTGTTCATCAACTTCAAGCAAAATAATTTCAGGCAGCGTAAGTATGGATTGATTGCCGAGAAAATCTTCAACCTGCGAAATGTGATCGTTATATGAGATCTGGAAATACGGGTCAAGTTCTTTCGACACGATCTCTCTTAAGGCTAAACCGGCATAGGCTATTTTGGTATGTGAACCTGCGCTCTCATTCCATTCAGTTGCTATGGGATTCGTCATAAATACTTATTACTTGATTAATGGCTGATTTTAAAGATGCTGGGTTAAATGGCTTGGGCATGTAGGCGTCAACCTGGAAAGGCATATTGGCAACCTGTGCGTCCAAATCGTGTGCGGCGGAAAGCATAATAATCGGGATATCGCGAAAAAGGCCGCTGATTTTTACATTTTTTATAAACGACTGTCCGTCAAAGTAAGGCATTTGCAGGTCCGATATGATTAACTCGGGAATGTTACCATCCTCCAGCCAGCTAAACGCATCAATCCCGTTATTCCTAACCACTATATCATAATCTTTCGACAGAATAAAATTCAGAAGCTTTAAAATACTCAGGTCATCATCAACAATTAGTATTCTTTTTTTCATTCTGCTAATCTTGTATTTTAAATTTCACTTGATTACGAAAATTCCCCTAAAAAGGTTTTGCAAATGACAAATTTAAATGACTTGCCCATTAGTGCATAGTCTTTAAAACAGAGGGTTTAGGCTCAAAAATTTGCTTTTATTCTTTTATTCCATAAAAATACTTATTTGCTAATAATTATAACTAACTATTTAAGAATTTTTAACTGTTACATTATGAGCAAGATAAAAGCCGTTTTCAACGTATGTAGTATGTTTTTATTTAACTGTTGGTTATAAGGACCGCGCGAAATTGACAGTTGCAAGGTTGAAAAACGAGATTTGGTCGATAAGCGGATTGCTGGCTACACTGGCTATGTATTGCATATTAAGATTAAAACTATTAATAACCCAATCTTCGTTTGAAGCTATAATGCCACCTGCCACGACAGATGTACCTTCGAGGCCAGGTAGTAACCGCAGGTCGCAATCGAGGCCCTGGGCAGTTGCTTTGGTAACAGCTTCCTTGCGTGTCCAGAGTTTAAAAAAGCGATGAATTGAATCAGTTTCCGTTATGTAATTAACTTCTGCGGAGCTGAAATTGTCGGTCAGAACCTCGCTATATCCAAAATCGTTATTGATAAACTCAACGTCGGCGCCAATTGGGGAATCGGCCACTGCCAGTAATATCGCATCACCTGAATGGGAGAGGTTGTACTGTAAATTATTTTGATTGCCGTTTTTTATAAACGGCTTTTTGTTGAGGCCTGATTCAAATTCAACAGCTTCGGGCGCTAAGTTTAAATATTTGCCTAAAATAGTGCGCAACGCTGCCCGGCTTGTTATAAACCTGTTGCGGTCTTTTTGTAGGTAAAACCTGTTGGCACGGCCAATTTCGTCACCTGTGAGTATTGATTTAAAGCTGTCAACCGGCATCGGGTTTAAATCTGAGGAGACTTTCCAAACATCAATACTGTTATTAATCTTAAAACTGCAAACCGAACTATCAAGCCAGGTTATATCGGCTAAAAAATTATTGGTGACGTTAATTGACGGCATACTGGGTAAATGAGCGCAGCAAGTTACTTCTTTACTGCATCATCCAGACATTTTTGCAATACCTGTGCAAAGATTTTGTCGTTAGGGGCTTTAAATATGGTATTGTGTTCTCCGGGAATCGGGTGAATATGCACGCCTTTAAGGGCATATGGTTTCCACCCCAGGTATTCAAAATCGTCCATATAAAAAGTGCGGTTTTCGGCCCTGAAGACTTCGACAGCAACATTGTAAGGTTTTAACTGGTACCGACGTTCAGCAAGGTTGTTCATCTCGTCAATTTTGTTCGAGTAGCCAAAAAAGCCTTCCTGCTTTTGATCCTTGCCATATTTAAACCGCCACCAGGCTCGTTTAAACCTGCGCGTTAATGATAATTTTTTATCGGATATTGTTTCTTTAATGCCGTTTGACGACGAAAGTGCATACGCCATTTTATCCTTAAAGAACCTGCCGCGCTTTACTAGTTTAATCAAAGCCGGGTCGTGATATGGCGAACGGTAGGCGTAGGTATCGAACATCGCCAAAACCTTAACCTCTTTACCCATGGCTTCAAATTGCTTAGCCATTTCGAAAGCGATAATGCCGCCGAAGGAATAGCCCGCTAAAGCATAAGGGCCATCGGGATTTTGCTTCATAATCGAGTCGATATAATGCGCTGCGATCTCTTCGATACTGCCCAGCGGTTCTTCAACCCCGTCAAGCCCTTTGGCTTGTAAACCAAAAACCGGCTGGTCGTCGGCCATATTCATAGCCAGGGTATTGAACAGCAATACGTTCAAACCAGCACCGTGTACCATGTATAACGGCATTTTACTGCCCTTTGGCTTAATTGGAACCAACGAATCCCAGGTGATGGATTTGCCGTCCATTTGCAGCATCAGTGCCAGCTTTTCAACCGTCGATGTTTCAAACAGGGCGGCTAACGGCAGGCGTTTGCCGGTCTCTTTTTCAATGCGGGTCATTACCTGCACTGCAATAAGCGAATGACCACCTAACTCAAAAAAGTTATCGTAAACACCAATTTTTTCGATGCCAAGGTATTCCTTCCAAATGTTGGCAACCAATTGCTCAACATCGGTGCGGGGGGCAACAAAGCCGTGCCCGGTATCAACTGTCGATATGCCATATTTAGCCAGCACCTTCTTGTCAATCTTGCCATTCGGGGTTAGCGGCATTTCGTCCAGCACCACAAAGTTATCAGGCACCATGTAGTCGGGTACCGAATTTCGTAAAGTTTCTTTCCAGTTTTGCACCTGGGCAGCTTCGTCTTGCAAGGCACAGTCTTTGTTAACAACCACAAAAGCCACCAGTTTATCAATGCCGAAATTGTCGGGCCTTGCCAAAACTACCGCTTCTTTAACGTTGGTGTTATTAACCAGGTTATATTCAATCTCCCCGGTTTCGATACGGTAACCGCGAATTTTTACCTGCGCATCCACACGGCCCAGGCATTCAATTTCGCCATCGGGCATAAAGCGGCCCAAATCGCCGGTGTTGTACATTTTGGCGCCGGGTATTTTTGTAAAGGGGTCGGCAATAAACTTTTCGGCAGTCAGCTCGGCGCGGTTTAAGTAGCCTTTGGCGACTCCCTCGCCGCCAATATAAATTTCACCGGGAATGCCAACGCCTAATGGCCTTAGGAATTTATCTAATATGTAAATAGAGGTATTGTCGATAGGCCTTCCAATAGATATTTTGTCAGCTGCTTTTATCTCTTTTACCGTCGACCATATGGTGGTTTCAGTTGGACCGTACACATTCCACAACGAACTTGCACAGGTTAAAATTCTTTCAGCCAGTTCAGCTGGTAAAGCTTCACCGCCGCAAATTGCTTTTATAGCAGTGTCTTTGCTCCAGCCGGCTTCCAGCATGATGCGCCAGGTATAAGGCGTAGCCTGCATAACGGTTGCGCCCTGTTTTTTGATGATGTCCAGCAACGCACGGCCGTCTTTTGCGGTGGCCGCATCGGCCAGGATTATCTCGGCGCCGGTTAACAGCGGCAAAAACAATTCCAACCCTGCGATATCAAAACTTATCGTAGTTACAGCAAGCAGTTTATCCTCCGGCGTTAAACCCGGTTGTTTTTGCATGCTGTATAAAAAATTTACCAGGTTGTGGTGTGCAATTTGTACGCCCTTAGGCATACCTGTTGAGCCGGAAGTATAAAGGATATATACCAAATCATCGCCGGCAACCGTAACTTCAGGGTCGGTAGTTGGGTAATCGTTAATGGTTAACCACTCATCCTCCAAAATCAATTCTTTGGCGTTCGATTGATATTTACCTTTATAGTTCAGTGAGGTGAGTAACACAACCGCTTGCGAATCCTCAATCATATAGTTGATACGATTGATCGGGAAAATAGGATCGAGTGGGATATAAATTGCACCGGCTTTCATTATAGCCAGCATGCTGATAACCATTTCGGTTGACCGATCCATCGAAAAAGCAACTTTATCCCCTTTTTCAACGCCGTTTTTTATCAGGATGGCAGCCAACTGGTTAGCGCGCTCATTTAATTCTCTATAAGTAGTTTTTTGTTCGTTAAAGGTTATTGCTGTTTTGTCCGGTGTCCCAGCGGCAATTTTAGCAATCAATTTGTGCAAGGGAGTTTCGCGGGGATAAGCGCAAGCCGTATCGTTCCATTCAACCAGTTGGTGATTTAATTCGGCCGAATCCATGGTCAGGATATTACCTATCAATACGTCAGGATCATTCACCAATTCGCGCAACAAAAATTCGAAGCTATCCATCATTTTTTTGATGGTTGATGGCTTAAACAGCTGCGTGTTATACGACCATTCCAGCGTAGGCGATTCCTCGTGACCTGCAATGTTCAGGAATATCTCGAAGTTCTCGTACTCGCGCGGGTTGCTGATCAGCTTGTGGTGTAATTGGTAAAATTCTACATCGTCATCAAGCCCCATATCTATGTTAAACATCACGGGCACCAGCGGCAGCCTTGACGAATCGCGGGCTATGTGCAGTTTTTTCAATAAGCTGCCGAAAGTGTACAGTTGGTGCTCATACGCATCCAATACTTCACTGCGGCGCTGTTTTAAATATGTTTTAAATGATATATTGCTTTTTGGATAGCTGCGCAACGCAAGCAGGTTAACACAATGCCCAACCAGCCTGTAGTTGTCGGTAGCTGGCTGACCAGCCGCAGGCAAACCAACAATAATTTCTTCCTGGCCGGTTACCTGTTTTAAAAAAACTTCGAAGGCCGCCAGTAGTGTAGTCACAAAGCTTGTTCCGTTAGTTTTGGCCAGTTTTTTTACATCACTTGCCAAAGCGCCATCCAGCACCAGGTCATCGCGATGGCTTTTGTAGGTACGCAGGGTGGGGCGGGGGAAGTCTGTTGGAATATCCAGCAAATGCCCGCTGCCAATAAATTGGTCGATCCAAAATTGTTCGGTTTCTTTATTTAAGCCACTGTCGGTATGTACCATTTCGTTAATGGCATATTCGCTGAACAGGGGCGGGGCAGGTAGTTTTATGTATTCGTTTTTTGTATAGGCAGAATAAAGCTTGCTTAAATCCTGCATCATAATACCTATCGACCACCCATCGCAAACTATATGATGGGCAACAAAGGTTAAAAGGTGTTCGTTTTCTGATAGTTTAAATAACGATGCCTTAAACAATGGGCCGGTAACCAGGTTGAACGGCGTTAAGGCAATTTGCTTATTGTATTCGTCTATGAAATTCTTTTGTTGTGCTGCGGTTGATGACGAAATGTCTTTATAGTCGATATCAAGCACCAGCTCCTTATAAACACAGATGTTTTTGCCATCCGCACTGAACGCCATCCGCAGGGCTTCGTGCATGTTTAGCATTCCCTGCAAAGCGCGCATCATGGCGTTGGTATTAAAAATACCGGTTAATAGGAGCGAAAAGCATTCGTTATAGGCACAGTTTGCTGCCGCGCCACCAATAAGGCACGATGTCCAAATCTCAATCTGCGGTTCGGTTGCAGGTGCGATTAATGAAATCTCAGGCCCTGCGAAAGGATCAAACTCTACAGGGTTTGTATCTACCATAATAGTTTCCAACCTTCTTATTTTACTTGTAAATACTTGCCGGGGTTATTGCTGTCAACTATAAACCAGCCGGGGTTACCGTCTTTATCGCGTCCAAGCCTTGCGCCGGGGAAAGGTGATTCCATAAAAGGGTTAAACTCCTCTTTTGTCTCAGCCTTTTTTGAGGGAAAGAAGCCAGATTCGATCATCTCATTGACGCTTTCCCTAAAGGCATCGATAATTTTATCAACCTCTGCCTTGGTGTGCGACGCTGTAAGGAAGCAAGGGAACAAATCCCAAATGTGAATACCCTTATTACGCATCAGCGTAAACAGCAATTCGCCGTAGGGAAGCTCATCTTTGAATTTTATTTTCCATAACGAGCCGAACGACGGCGAATATAATGGGATGCCTGTGCTCTCACATATCGCATTCAATTCGCCTGCTAAGTATGCAGTAAGCTTGTTTAAGCCTTCCTGTAAAGCCGGGCCTTGCTCTTTCATATATTGTAACGAGGCTTTACCTGCAGCAAGCGCCAATGGGTGCCTTACAAACGTACCTGCAAAGTACGTTACGCCCGCTTCTGGCTGCGAATTATCGCCATATTGCCAGAAACCGCCGTCCAACGCATCCATAAAGTGTTTAACACCCGCAATTGCGCCGATTGGCATACCTCCACCAATAACCTTGCCATAAGTGCCCAAATCGGCTTTTATGCCGAACATAGCCTGTGCGCCGCCGGGATGCATTCGGAAACCGCTGATCACCTCGTCGAATATTAAACAGGTACCGGATTGTTTTGTTATTTCTCTTACCTTTTTTAGGAACTCGACAGGCTGGAACTCGGGCCTGCGGCTTTGTACCGGTTCAACCAATACAGCTGCAAGTTCGTGTGCACGCTCCTGTATAATCCTTAACGTTTCATCTGTACCGTAATCCAGTATCAGCATATTCTGCACTACCTCGGGCATAATGCCCGGGGCGGCGGGTATGGTTTTTAATTTTTTAGTTCCACGTACAATAACCTCATCGTTAATGCCGTGGTATGACCCACTAAAGGCAACCATCAGTGAACGACCGGTCACAGTACGTGCAATACGCATAGCACCCAACACCGCCTCCGAGCCGGTGTTGCACAATGCAGCACGGTCAAAATTGGTCAATTCGGTTATTAGCTTGCAAACGTCACCTGCTAAAACGTGCTGCGGGCCAATTTCATAACCGTTCTCAACTTGTTCCAATACTGCTTTTTTCAACACATCAACCTGGTAACCCAAAAAGTTTGAACCGAAACCGTTTAAGGCATCAATGTAGTCGTTGCCGTCAATATCCCAAACATGGCTGCCTTTTGAGCGGTTCACCACCAACGGGTAAACAACTTCTTTTGTTAACGGCCTGAAACCACTAACCACACGCGGGTCAGCCATATGTTCACGGTGTTCCTGAGTGTAGGTTTTGCTGCTTTTGGTTTTTTCAGTATAGCTTTTGGTTAAGTCGCTAAGGAATTTCTGCTGTTTATCGCTAAGGCCTTGTACTTGCTTTTCAATGCGTGCAGTGGCGCCGAATGGTTTTTTAACTTCTATTTGTTCTTCGGCGGTAAGGTCGTAAACAATGCCGTTTTTAGCGGCTGGCGCTTCTGGTGCAGGTACAACCGGAGCCGGTGCAACAGGTACAGGTGCTTGTGCTGCACTGCCTGTTTGCATCATGGCCAACTGGCTGGCCAGCATTTGTATCTGCTGCTGTATCATATCAAGCGCCGGGTTAGCTGCAACAGGTGCAGGCGCGGCTGTATGATTATAAACAGGCTGATGGCTGGCAACCGGTGCAGCTTGTGGCTGGTAAGCGCCGACAGGCAGGCTTGCATCTAAATAGGATGCCAGCGTGTCAATAGTATTGTACTCTTCAAATAATTTTCTGAAGGTAATAGGAACGTTAAACTCTTTTTTAAGGTTGGTTGCAATTTGAGTCAACAAAAGCGAATCAAAGCCAATTTCGATAAAATTCATATCGGTTGATGCGCCATCAATCTCAATTCCGGAAGCATCTTCAAATAGTTCCTTTAATTTACCGGTTAATAGTTCTTTTCTCATCAGGGACTGTTGTATGGGTGTTTGTTCTTGTTGTATGGGTGTGATCTGCGTTTCTGTTATCTGTACTTGTTCCGTTGCGCTCACCGGCAGCGGGGCGTCAAGCCAGTAGCGTTTGTTATCAAATGCATATGTTGGTAAATTCAGTTTTAAGCGTGTTTGGTCGTTATAAAATGCCTTCCAATCGGGCTCCAAACCGTTCAGCCATAACTGGCCCAACGCCCTTAATACGGAATAGTACTCGGTAAGTGTTTCATTTTTTTCAAATCCGGCAATAATTGGTGTGGTTTTTATGGTAACCTGTTGTTTTGAAAGGGTTGCCAGCACTGTGCCGGGCCCAACTTCAAGCAAAAGACGGCCGTCGGCTTCCTGCAAAGTATTTACTGCATTGGCAAAGCGGACGGTTTTACGCAGGTGGTTTGCCCAGTATTGCGGACTTGTTGCTTCGGCCTCACTCATCCAGGTACCGGTAACCGTTGATACAATGGGTTTTACCGGCGGATATAATTTTATTGATTTAAATACAGCCTCAAACGGCGCCACAATATCATCCATCATTGCCGAATGGAATGCATGGCTGGTTTGCAGTAAACGACCAGGAATATCCATTTTCTCCAGCTCGACTGAAAACTCAGCTACCAGGTCGTCGGGGCCGGCTACAACACATAGTTTATTGCTGTTAATGGCAGCAATGGACAAACCTTTCGGTAAAAGTGCCTCTAACTTATCTGCTTCACATCTTACCGAAAGCATGCTGCCTTTCTCTACCTCGCTAACCATCCTGGCACGGGTCGAAATCAGTAGCAATGCGTCTTTTAAGCTAAAAACGCCTGCCAAATGCGCGGCAACAAATTCGCCAATGCTGTGGCCGGTTAAAATAGCCGGTTTTATGCCCCAGCTCATCCATAGCTTGGCCATGGCATATTCCATAATAAATATGGCTGGCTGGGTGTAAAAAGTATTTTTTATAGCTGCAGTTGATACGTCATCAATTACGGCAGGGTAGATGACGTTAAATATCTCTGCCTGCGGCGAATCTTTTAATAGTTCGATACATTCATCTACTGCCGCTGCAAAAACAGGCTCGGTATCGTAAAGCCCTTTGCCCATGTTAATGTATTGCGAGCCCTGGCCCGGGAACATAAATACGACTTCAGACGCTTTTGATGCAAGATTTTTTGCGGATGATGGTTCAACCGGTGAACTTAATTTGGCAGATAGCTCTTCGGTATCGCCTGCAATTACAAACCTGCGATGGTTAAAACCAGCCCGGGTATTTTGCAGGGTAGCAGCTATATCAGCAACGTTAGCGTCTTTGTTATTTTGAGCAAAACCAGCAAGTTTTTCGGCATAATTACCCATGCTCGCTTCGGTTTTTGCCGACCAGGTGATTAAGCTTAGGGGTTTAGACTTACCTGTTTGCGTACGCACGTTTTCAAACTCTTCTAAAATAATGTGCACGTTGGTGCCGCCTACTCCAAAAGAACTAACGCCTGCGCGCCTTTTTTCGGCAGATTTCCATTTTTTCAACTCTGCATTAACGTAAAAAGGACTTTCTGTTAAATTGATATTAGGGTTGGTATGTTGATAAAATATAGAAGCCGGTATTTGCTGGTAATACAAAGCCAGTGCGGTTTTTATTAAACCTGCCACGCCCGATGCTGCGGTTAGGTGCCCCAGGTTGCTTTTAACCGAACCTATAGCGCAAAATTGCTTGCTTTCCTGCACGCCGAAAGCGAGGTTAAGTCCTTCAATTTCTATTGGGTCGCCCAACGGGGTTGCTGTACCATGTGCCTCTACGTAGCTTATGGTGGAGGCATCAATATCGGCATCGTTTATGGCCATCGCAATTGCACCGGCCTGGCCCTGCGCGCTTGGGCCGCCAAAGCTGCCTTTGTCAGCACCGTCGTTATTTATTCCTATTCCTTTTATTACGGCGTAAATGGTATCGCCGTCGCGTTCAGCCTCTTCGCGGCTTTTTAAAAGCACAATGCCTGCACCATCACTAAACACTGTTCCGGTAGCATCGGCATCAAAGGGACGGCAATGGCCATCCTTACTCATGATTGAGCCTTCCTCGTAAAAATGCCCGCTTTTTATGGGCGAGGTAATCGACACCGCACCGGCAAGCGCAATATCACATTGCCCGTCACGTATGGCGCTAACTGCCTGTGCTATAGCCAAAGACGAAGTTGAACATGCCGAATGTACAGCTATTGCCGGCCCTTTCAGGTTCAGCTGGTAAGCCGTGCGGGTTGCTATGTAATCCTTTTCGTTGAGTGTCCGTACGTTAAACTGACCATATTGGTCAACCTTCGCGGGGTGATTCAACACATTGTTAGTGTAGTATGTATTATAACCCGTTCCGGCAAATACGCCGACTGAACCATTATATTTTTGTGGCAGGTAGCCTGTTTTTTCCAATGCTTCCCAGGCGATTTGTAAAAATATGCGTTGCTGTGGATCCATTAATTCAGCCGAGCGGGGGTTGAAGCCAAAAAATGCTGCGTCGAATTCGTCTGCACCATCAATTAATCCCCTTGCCTTTACATAAGCCGGGTCGTTTTTTATGTTTGATGGGATGGATACATCAATTTCATCAGCTGTAAAAAAGCTGGTGCCTTCGCGTCCTTCAACCAGCAAATCCCAAAATTCTTCAATGTTTTTTGCGCCCGGGAAACGACCTGCCATGCCAATAATGGCGATATCGGCATTTGCCTTTTTGTTTTTATCTTTCTTAAATGCAAACGCCGGGGCTTGGTTTGTTCCCGTTATTAAGTTCAACAAACCGCTTATCGTAGGGAATTGGTACAATTTGGTAATAGGGACTTCGTAATTAAACTTGTGCTTCAGTTCGGCAACGGTTTTAAGTGCCAACAACGAGTTACCGCCCAGTTCAAAAAAGTTATCGTCGGTGCCGATTTTATCCAGCAACAACAGTTCCATCCAAACACCTGTAATGTTTTTTTCGATAGGCGTGGCTGGGGCTTTATACAAAACACTTAGTTCCGGCCTTTTTAAATCAGGTTTTGGAAGGGCTTTGCGATCAACCTTGCCGCTGGTGGTTTTTGGGAATTCTTTCACCCATACATAAGCCGACGGATGCATAAAATCGGGCAGTTGTTTTTCAATGCTTTTGCGCACATAATCGGTATCCGGTCTATCATTACCCGATATCATGTAAGCAACCAGGCGTTTTGAACCGGGGACATCTTCGCGGGCAACTACTACGGCCTGCTGTATATTATTTAGCTGGTTTATTAAAACCTCTATTTCTCCTATTTCAACGCGGTTGCCGCGGATTTTTACCTGTGTGTCCCGGCGGCCTAAATAATCTATGTTGCCATCTGGAAGGTAGCGGGCGAGGTCGCCGGTGCGGTAAATGCGTTTGGTTTTGCCGGGCGTTTCTTCCCATAGCATAAACTTTTCAGCCGTCATTTCCGGGCGGTTCAGGTAACCATCGGCAAGGGACAGGCCGGCAACGCAAAGTTCACCGGTATCCCCATAAGGTGCTTGTTTTAACGCTTCATCCAGTATCAGTATCTCTGTTTCGTCAATCGGGATGCCTATGTTCGGTAACGGTGGCCACTGTGTTGGGTCGCCATCCAATTTTAACTGGGTAACTACGTGGGTTTCTGTCGGGCCGTATTGGTTGTATAAAACACATTCCGGCAAAGCCGAGAAAAAGCGAACAATCTGCGGGGTTATTTTTAACTGTTCTCCTGCAGTCATTACTTCTTTCAAACAAGCCGGGAAATATTTTTCTGCGTCGGCAGCTTCAGTTAAATATTGCAGAACCACAAACGGTAAGAATATCCGGTTTACCTGGTGCTGCTCAATGTAACGCAGCAAGCGATAAGGGTCAACCCGCATTTCTTCATCAACCAAAACTAATGTACCTCCGGTTGTTAACGTGGCAAATATTTCCTGGAACGATACGTCAAACGTTAAAGGCGCAAACTGCAAAGTATTTATGTCGGCAGTTGAAATCGATTCTTTTTGCTGCCACGAAAGTAAATTAGCCAGCGCGGCATGGCCCATGGAAACACCTTTTGGGGTGCCTGTTGAGCCGGAAGTATATAAAACGTAACAAGCCGATTTACTTTCAGGTATAGCTATATTGCTCGCTTCGTAATCTTTGTCAGAGGTTAATACATTGATGCCCAGTGGTTCGAAAAAATGTTTGTGCGAGGATGTGCTCAGGCACAAATCGATGCCTGAATCGGTTACAATTTGCTGCAGGCGGTCTTTCGGGTAATCCGGGTCGAGGGGTAAATAGGCTTTGCCCGCTTTTAAAATCGCCAAAACGCTAACAATAGTATCCACAGCCCTGTAAGTGCTTACACCCACATTTGAAGAACCAGGCGAATTTTTGAAGATTTGAGTCGCCAAATTATCAGCCTTTTGGCCTAACTGGCCATAAGTTAAACTTTGATTGCCAAAAATTATCGCCACAGCATCAGGCGTTTTATTTTTTTGCAGCTCGAACAGGTTATGTATCAGCAAATTGTTCATTTTTTCTTTTGTGCTTCGGCCAGGGATTTTTGTCCCCTAAATTTATTAAAACGTTTTGAATTATAGCTTAATTGTTCAATTGTAACTCAAGCTATTATTTACCATAAAGCAAAATTTATAAAAGAGGGGTAAAAAATATACTTTAAACTAATTATTACTTTTTATACGTGCCATCGCAAAATTTGGTTATAGCTGGCCGGAATATTAAAATGCCGATGTTTACGTTAATGCTAAACATTTTTTGCAGGCCGTGGTTTATAATGCCTTTAAAGCTCTGCTAAATGTTTTCAATATCTTTGCGCCCGATGATTAAAAAATACCTGTTCGTTTCGTTGCTTTGTTTGTTTTCCTGTGCCGGTGCACACGCCAATTTTATTTTTAATGCCAATTGTGTCGAAGCCTATAAAGATATTTTAGCGCTGCGGATGAACGACGCCCGCGCATTAATTAAGAAGGAAAAACAAACCAATCCTGCGAACGGCATCGTGGTGTTATTGGAGAACTACATCGACTATTTCAGTCTGTTGGCATCTGAAAACAAGAATGAATACGAGCGTTTGAAAGACAATAGATCCATCCGCGTTGATGCACTTGAAGAAAACGATAAAAACTCGCCCTGGTATTTGTTTTCGCAGGCTGAGATTTACCTGCAATGGTCGTTTTTAAAGGCCAAATTCGGCGATTACATGTCGTCCGGATCCGATGCCAAAAGCGCCAACAGTCTGCTAAAAGACAACAGCAAAAAATACCCCGACTTTTTGCCCAACAAAAAAAGCCTGGCGCTGGTGAATATCATTTTTGGTAATATACCAGCCAATTTTAGGTGGATAGCCGGCATGTTGGGGATGAAAGGCAACGTTCAATATGGCATCAACCAGTTGGTAGAGCTTAAAAAGCAA
>Ga0105239_10003567_pt1 | contig 19027 bp, 21 predicted proteins | sample KBSC44metaG_FD_92761 | JGI IMG/M metagenome (GOLD analysis project Ga0105239, IMG submission 92761) | Corn rhizosphere microbial communities from Kellogg Biological Station, Michigan, USA - KBS C4-4 metaG | ecosystem: Host-associated > Plants > Roots > Rhizosphere > Soil | place: Michigan, USA...
GCGCAACGCCGCGAAGGGCGGGGACTCCGGCTTCGTCGACGGCTTCAGCGCTGCTGCCGTGCTGCGCGACGAGAACCCGGATGCGTTCGACGTGCTCAGCCGCACCGAGGTGACGTACCGGTTCGCGTCGGCCGACGCCGAGCTGAGCGCGACGCGCCCGATGATCGGTCTCGATACCTACGGCAGGGTGCGCGAGGTCCGCTTCAACAACCGGTCCATGCAGCCGATTCGGTTGCGGCCCGCGGACTCCGAACGGTTCTACGACGCCTATCGTGCGTTCGCCGAGGTGCTCAACCGCCCCGGCCAGCAGTTCGTCATGCGTCTGCAGCCAGGAGATTGCGTGATCTTCGACAACACGCGACTCCTGCACGCGCGCACAGGATTCGAAGGCACTGGCGGCGAACGTCACCTGCAGGGCTGCTACGCAGACCTGGACGGGCTGGAGAGCACGCTGGCCGTACTGCGGAGGGCGCAATGAGTGAGATCGTCGCCAGGATGCGCGAGATGTTCGAGGGTGAGGGACTGCGCGACTACCTCGGCGAGGACGTCAGCATGGCGCAACACATGCTGCAGGCCGCCGCACTGGCGCGCGCCGCTGGCGCCGCCGACCACCTGGTGGTCGCGGCGCTCTTGCACGACATCGGCCACTTCACCGGTGTGGTGTCCGGCCGAGAACTCATGGCGGGCAAGGAAAATCATCACGACGACGCCGGCGCCGACTGGCTGGCCCGCTGGTTCGGGCCGGAGGTCACCGAGCCGGTGCGCCTGCACGTCGCCGCCAAGCGATACCTGTGCGCGGTGGATCCCGGCTACATCGGCGCGCTGTCCGAAGCATCGCTGTACACCTTGACGTTGCAGGGCGGCCCGATGCCCGACGCGGAGACGAAGGCGTTCGAGGGGTCGCCGTACTTCTCCGACGCGGTGGCACTGCGCCGGTGGGACGACATGGCCAAGGACGCAGAAGCATCCACCCCCGCGTTCGACGACTTCGCCGCGGCGGTCAGTGCGGTCGCGGCGACTGCTTGAGCAGATTGCTGACGTCACGCGAGTTGCGCACCGTGAACGCGACGGCATCTCCGCGGTACCGATCGTCGGACCATTCGATCGGCACACCACTCGGATCCGTCGTGCGCCTGCGCTCACGCAGTAGCGGCGTTCGCGGCCGCACGTCGAGCAACCGCGCGTCGACTGCCGTCGCCGGGATGGAATCAATGGTGTGCACGGCGGCATGCAGCACCACGCCCAGCTCGTCGAGCCGGTCGGTGATCGATTCGGTGTCCAGCTGAATTCCCGGCAGCACCGCACCGACTCGCTCGATGTACGCGGTGCGTTCGATCATCACCGGTTCGGCGTTGAGCAGACGGACCCTCGTCAAGTGGTACACCTTGGCGCCCTCTGCGAGGTCGAGTTGCTCGCGTTCGTCATCGGTGGCAGGCCGCAACTCCAGCGCAACCGTTCTGCTGGTGGGGATTTCACCTGCCGCACGGGCCCATCGGGAGAAGCTCGTCAGCTCCACGAAACTCTGCAGCCGAGGCGCCGCAAGGACGGTTCGGCGGGCTCCACGCCGTGACGAGACCACGCCGTCGGCACGCAGTTGTGCGAAGGCCTGCCGGATGGTCCCCCGTGACACGTCGTAGTGGGCGGCCAGTTCGCTCTCCGATGGCAGCGGCGCGCCATCTCCGTACGCCTCTGCGGTGATTTGCTCGACGAGGTCGGCGGCGATTTGGCGGTACCGTGCGGCCGGCTCCGCTGACTGGCTCACGCGGCAAGGGTACCAACGCCGGACCCGCGACTTCGCAACACTTTGCCACGGCACGAGAGCGTCGAAACCGGCTCTACTGTTCGGGGTTTCAGCGGGATTGCGTTACGTGGATTTCGCCTCGCGTACACCTGACTCGGGCTTACTATGCCCCGACTTGTCCAGCCAAGTTGGACATCCCACGTTGGAAACCGCCGAGTGACGAGGAGACGTCGTGTTCGCATCCCGAACTCGAGTTGCAGCATTCACCACCACGGCCGCAGTGGCCTGCCTGGTACTGGCCGCGTGCGGCTCGGCCCCGCAGAGTTCCACCAGCTCGGCTGGGGGCACCGACGCCAAGACCGCGACGTCGGTCGCCGACTTCGGCGGGCTGGACAAGCTGGTCGAGGCGGCCAAGAAGGAGGGCACGCTGCATACCATCGCGCTGCCGCCCGACTGGGCCAACTACGCCGAGATCATCAAGACGTTCGAAGACAAGTACGGCATCAAGATCGAGAACGAGAACCCGGACGGGTCGAGCTCGGATGAGATCAACGCGGTGAAGACGCGCAAGGGTCAGGACCGCGCACCCGACGTCCTCGACCTCGGGCAGTCCTTCGCCAACAGCGGCGCCCAGGAAGGGTTGTACGCGCCGTACAAGGTCGCGACGTGGGACACCATCCCTGCCGAGCAGAAGGATCCGGATGGCAAGTGGGTCAACGACTATGGCGGCTACGTGTCGATCGGGTGCGACGCCGCCAAGGTCAAGGTGTGCCCCCAGACGTACGCGGATCTGCTCAAGCCCGAGTACAAGGGCCAGGTCGCCTTGAACGGCAACCCGACGAAGTCCGGTTCCGCCTACGCAGGCGTCTTCGCCGCCGCGCTGGCCAACGGCGGCTCGTTCGACGACATCCAGCCGGGTATCGACTTCTTCGGCAAGCTCAAGGCCTCTGGCAACTTCAACCCGGTCGAGTCCACGCCCGCGACCGTCGAAAAGGGCGAGACGCCGATCAGCATCGACTGGGACTACCTCAACGTCGGCTATGCCGACGAGTTCAAGGGCAAGGGCGTCGACTGGAAGGTCGCCGTTCCCGCCGACGGAATCTTCGCGCAGTACTACTCGCAGGCCATCAACAAGGACGCGCCGCATCCTGCCGCCGCACGGCTATGGCAGGAGTTCCTGTTCAGCCCCGACGGCCAGAACCTGTGGCTGAAGGGCTATGCGCGACCGGCCGCGCTGGCGGCGATGACCGCGGCGGGCACCGTCGACGCCGCCGCGGCGGCCAAGCTGCCCAAGGTCGATGGCACGCCCAAGTTCCCGAGCGAGGCACAGGCGGCCAAGGCCAAGGATGCCCTTGCCAACGGCTGGGCCGCCGCCATGGCTGGGTGACCTGACCCGATGGCAATGGCCACACCCACGATTGCGCCGGGCCCGGAAGCGCCTTCCTGGCCTGCGCGCAAGTCGACCGGGCGGGCGTCCCGGTCCTGGTTGGCGGCGCTGCCGCTACTGCTGTTCATCGCGTTCGCGTTCGGCATCCCCGCGATCGCCGTGGTGGTCGGGGCATTCACCGTCGAAGACCCGGTCACCAGCACCTCGCGTCTCGGTATCGAGAACATGACCGACAGCCTGCAGGGCGCGTACCGCACCTCCCTGTGGGCCAGCGTGAAGCTCTCCGCGTTCGTCGCCGTCGTCGGAGGCGTGCTCGGCACGTTCCTCGCTCAGGCCGTCGTCGCCTCGAAGGGGACCTTCCTTCGTGAGGCGGTGATGACCGCGTCCGGTGTGCTTGCCAACTTCGGTGGCGTTCCGCTGGCGTTCGCCTGGATCGCCACCCTCGGCAATGCGGGACTGCTCACCACGACGTTCGGTCTCGGCAAGACGGGTTTCAGCCTCTACACGTTCTGGGGCCTGGCCATCGTGTACCTGTACTTCTCCATCCCGATGATGGTGTTGGTGATGGCGCCCGCGCTGGACGGCCTGCGCCCGCACTGGCGGGAGGCCGCCCTCAACAACGGCGCCAACGGCTGGCAATACTGGCGCTACGTCGGCATTCCCGTGCTCACACCGGCCCTGATCGGCGGCATGGTGTTGCTGTTCGGCATGGCGTTCTCGGCGTACGCCACCGCGGCGGCCATGGTGGGCGCCACCGTCCCCCTGGTCACGCTGCAGATCGCCGACGCGTTGTCAGGCAACGTCCTCGTCGGGCACGAGAACCTGGCGCTGGCGTTGAGCCTCAACATGGTCATCGTCGCCGGGATCGTGATGGTGATCTACCTGCCCCTGCGGAACAGGAGTTCCCGATGGCTGCAATGACGACGGCGGACCGGCGGCCCGGCCTCGGGCGGGCGGGTGTACTCGCCATCGCGGCGGTGTACTTCCTCGTTCCGCTGGCCGCGTCGTTCTGGTTCACCATCCACAACGACGCCACCGGATTCTCGTTCTCGACCTACGGCGACATCCTCACCGCCGACGGATTCACCCAATCACTGTTCATGTCACTGGGATTGGGCGTCACGACCATCGTCGTGGTGCTGGCCTTGATGTTGCCCGCCATGCTGGCCGTGCGGCTCGGAGCCCCCAAGCTCGGTCAGGTGCTCGAGGTGATCTGCACCTTGCCGCTGGTGGTGCCGCCCATCACCTTCGTCGCAGGCATCAGCACCGTATTGCGGTGGGCGCCCGATCAACTGGCGTCAACGCCGTTCTGGGCGACGCTCATCGCGATCCAGAAACCGAACTTCCCGATCGTCCTAGTGCTCGCCTACGTCGTGCTGGCCACGCCGTTCGTGTACCGCTCCTTGGACGCCGGCCTGCGTGCCATCGACGTCAAGACGCTGGTCGAGGCCGCCCGCAATCTCGGCGCGGGCTGGACCACGGTGATGTTTCGGACCATCCTGCCGAACCTGCGCACGTCCATCGCGAGCGCGGCATTCCTCACCCTGGCGCTGGTGCTCGGCGAGTACACCGTCGCCGTGCTGCTCGGCTTCCGCCCGTTCGCGGTATGGATCGTCACGATCTCTGGGGCGAATGCGCAACTGTCGGTTGCAGTCTCGCTGCTCAGCCTGATTCTCACCTGGGCATTGCTACTCGTCGTATCCGGCGTGGGAAGGAAACGCACATGACCTCGCGAGTGGAGCTTCGCAAACTCCGCCGTGCCTTCGGCGACGCCCTGGCCCTCGACGACCTGGACCTGACCATCGAGGCCGGTGAACTCGTCGCGCTGCTCGGACCTTCGGGTTGTGGCAAGACCACGGCGCTGCGTTGCGTCGCCGGTTTCGAACGTCCCGACAGCGGCGCCGTCATCGTCAACGACAAGGACATCACCAAGGTGCCCGCCAACAAGCGCGATGCCGGCATGGTGTTCCAGGCCTACAGCCTCTTCCCGCACCTCTCCGCACGCGACAACGTCGCATTCGGCATGCGCGTGCGCAAAGTCGCTGCCGCCAAACGGAATGCCCGCGCCAGCGAGCTACTCGACCTCGTCGGCCTGCCCATGGTCGGGGATCGCTACCCGCACCAGATGTCGGGCGGCCAACAACAACGCGTCGCGCTCGCCCGTGCGCTGGCGATGGAGCCAAGCGTGCTCCTGCTGGACGAGCCGCTGTCGGCCCTCGACGCCAAGGTGCGGGTGAGCCTGCGCGACGAGATCCGCAGGCTCCAGCTCGAATTGGGCGTCACCACACTATTCGTCACGCACGACCAGGAGGAGGCGCTGTCGATGGCCGACCGGGTCGCCGTGCTGCGGGCCGGCCGCGTCGAACAGGTCGGAACCCCCGACCGCATCTACGAGCGGCCCGCCACCGCATTCGTCGCGGAGTTCATCGGGTCGATGAACCACCTGCCAGCCGTGGTCGAGGGCGACCGGGTTGCCGTGCTCGGGCAGCATCTGCCGATCGATGGCGACGTGCCTGCCGCGACCGCGCACGACGTTCTCGTCCGTCCTGAAGCGGTTCGGTTGCGCGCCGCGCCGGACGGTGCAGGCCTGGTCACGCGATCGTCATTCCGCGGTGCCACGGCCCGTCTGCACGTCGAGCTGAACGGTCTGGAGATCCAGGCCGACGTTCCCGGTCGTGATGCGACGGCGCTGGCCCCTGGTGCGCGGGTTGACGTTTCGCTGGACGAGCGCCCCGCCCTCGTCACGGCGCGAGGGGCGACTGCCGTTGTGGTCCCTGCCGCCGTCGACGGGGTCAAGCCTGCCGCCGTCTGACGCTGGCCTCGAGGACGCTGCACAGCGCGTCCACCGCTGGCGCGAACGCGTGGTCGGCTGGTGCGCCGAAGTTGACCACCAGCCCGTCGGAGGTGGGGACGTCCGCTCCCGCCAGCGGATGGCGCAGTCCCAGCAATCCCGACAGCGCGATACCCGCTTCGCCCGCGCGCCGCAGCACCTCGGGTTCGGTGTCGTCGGGCAGGAGCAGGAGCAGGTGCAGGCCCGCCGACAGGCCGGTGATCGTGACGTTGAACTCCGCGAGCCGTCGCACCAGGGCGTCGCGGCGCTTGCGGTAACCGTTGCGCATCCGGCGAATGTGCTTGTCGTACTGGCCGCTCGTGATGAAGTCGGCCATGGTCAGCTGGTCGATGGCGTTGACGTAAAGCTGCTGGCCACCTGCCGCTGCGATGACGGGTTCGACGAGGTCGTCGGGTAGCGCCATCCAGCCCAGCCGAAGCACGGGGGACAGGCTCTTGCTCGCCGAGCCGAGGTAGGCCACCCGCTGCGGGTCGAGGCCCTGCACCGCGCCGACCGGCTGGCGGTCGTAGCGGAATTCGCCGTCGTAGTCGTCCTCGAGGACGTATCGGCCTGTGCGCCTTGCCCAGTCGATCACCGCGGTGCGCCGGGCAGGGTGCAACGGCACGCCGTGGGGAAAGAAGTGGGCGGGCGTCAGCAGCGCGGCCGCGGCGTCCGAGCCGTCGAGTTCGTCGACCTTCGCGCCGAACTCGTCGAACCCGATGGGCGTGGTCTGAACGCCCATCGCCGCGATCGCTTCGCGAAAGATGAAGAGGCCGTACGCTTCCACCGCGATAGGTCCTCGGCCGGAGAACGCCCTGGCCTGCAGTTCGACGGCGTTGCGGGTGCCCGCGCAGATGACGACGTTGTCCGGTGAGATGCGCACTCCCCGTGCGCGGCCGAGGTATTCGGCCAAGGCCTCCCTGAGCTCGGGCCTGCCGCGCGGGTCGCCGACGCGCAGCGCCTCGGTCGGCGCGGCGGTCAACGCCCGGCGCGCCGAGGTCAGCCACCCCGCGCGGGGGAACGCGGCGACGTTTGGCGAGCCGGGCATCAGGTTGTGCGTCGGCTGCCCAGGGGTGCCGCGCGAACGGTGCGGCGATATGACGTCGCGGGTGTTGAGCACCCAGGTGCCCGCGCCCTGACGCGATGCCAGCCAACCCTCGGCGACCAGGTCGGCGTACGCCTCCGAGACGGTGTTCCGGGCCAATCCGAGGTCGCCTGCCAGCGAGCGCGACGGCGGCAGCATCGTTCCGGTGGCCAGCTGGCCCGATCGCACGGCGTCGCGCAGGGCGTTGACCAGCAGCTCCCTGGCGCCCCGCGTCCCGGGCCGAATGGCCTGCCCGAGGTTCAGGTGCAGATCGACGCCATCCGGATTGGCCCATGAAACCACCAACAAATTGAACCATGAACGTGGTGCTTTGTTGGCTAACGTTGGGGACATGACGCAGACACTGGAATCCAAGAACGCCACCCGCCGCCTCAACATCTACAAGGTCTCACCCGGCCTGTACGACGCGATGATGAGCCTGAGCACCGCAGCCGCCAAGGACGTCGACCCCACCATCGGCGAGCTGATCAAGATCCGCGCATCGCAGATCAACCACTGCGCGTTCTGCCTCGACATGCACACCGCCGACGCCCGCAAGCAGGGCGAGACCGAGCAGCGCCTGGCCCTCATCGCCGCATGGCAGGAAGCCGGCGACCTGTTCACCGAGCAGGAGCAGGCCGCGCTCGAGCTGACCGAGGCGATCACCGAACTGCACCACGGTCACGTCCCCGACGAGGTCTACGTCCGCGCCGCAGCCGTGTTCTCCGAGCGGGAACTTGGACAGGTGATCGCCATGGCCGTCACCATCAATGCGTGGAACCGGATCAACGTCGCAGCACGGGTGCCGGCACCGCGGCGCTGAGCACGCCGTCCGGCGCCACCGTCAACGTCGACGTGGACGTCGTCACCAAGCTGCACCGACCGGGCACCGACCCACAGGCACTGAGACAACGCCTGCGGGTCGTGGCCCGGTCGGACTGCTTTCTGTCCCCACTAGACCTCGAGCCCGAGGCTCTCGGCGACCGGTGGCAGACCCGGTGGCCCAGGGTCGACGTCGTGGCACCCGAGCCGGGGGCCGTGCCGTGGGCGGAGGCGGCACGCCTGTTGGCGCGGCTGCACGCCGAGCCGATCGTCGAATGGCGCTACCGCAGGGTGGCCCCGCACGACTGGCTCGCGCGCTGGCCCGGCTCCAAGGCCCCAACGCCGACCTGATCCGCCGAGCGGCAGCGGGCCTGGCCGGGCCCATCTCCGGGCGGCCATTCACGTTGGTGCACGGCGACTTTCACCTAGGCCAACTGGGTCGCCACGCCGGCACCTTGGTCGACGTCGACGACCTCGGCGTCGGCGATCCCGCGGCCGACCTCGCCAGACCCGGCGGGTTCTGGGCGGCGGGCCTGTTGCCCGACGAGACCTGGCACGCATTCCTGGACGGCTACCGCAGCGGCGGTGGCCCCGGTTTGCCACCAGGCGATCCGTGGCCGGTGCTGGAGCCGTTCGCCCGCGCCGCCGTCGTCGCTGCGGCGGCCAATCACCCAGACGACGAGCTCCTGGTCGCCGCCTGCGAGCGGATGCATTAGAGCCGCGCGTCGTCCTCGTCGGCTGCGTCGTCGATCGGGGTGTCGTCGTCCCTGCTCGAGATGGCCGCTCCCGGCCTGACTTGGTCCTCCTGTGGTGATGCGGCGCGGCGGTGAGCCGAAGCCAGTCGGACGTTGTCGGATTTCAGTGCGGTGTTGTCGGATTCCAGTTGGGTGTTGCGGTCTTGTAGGTCCAGGATCTGGCCGATGCCGGCCACGTTCACCCCGGCGGCCAGTAGCTCGGTGATGCGCTGCAGGCGTACCAGGTCGTCGTCGCTGTAGCGGCGGGTGCCGCCGGCGGTGCGGGCGGGCGTGATCAACCTGCGCTGTTCGTAGAGCCGCAGGGACTGCTCGCCGATGCCGGACAGCTCCGCGGCGACTGAGATGCCGTACACCCCGCGCCTGGATCGGTCCACCGAATCCTCACTCACCAACCGCATCCCATCTGCTCGCAAATTTCTTCCTCCCCATTGTTGCCCAAACCTGACTCTGGTGCTATAAGTAAATCTATGTCAGATCGCACAGATGATCTGATACCAGACACAGGAGGTGGAGATGATGTTGATGCGTACCGATCCGTTCCGTGATGTCGACCGCTGGGCGCAGCAGGTGCTGGGCACCGCGGCCCGGCCGGCGGTCATGCCGATGGATGCGTGGCGCGAAGGAGACGCGTTCATCGTCGAGTTCGACCTGCCCGGGGTGAATGCCGATTCGGTGAGTCTGGACGTCGAGCGCAACGTGCTGACCGTGCACGCCGAGCGGCCCGGCCTGCGTCAGGACCGAGAGATGGTGTCCGCCGAACGGCCGCGCGGAGTATTCAGTCGCCAACTGTTCCTTGGCGACACCCTCGACACCGACCAGATCCAGGCCAGTTACCAGGACGGGGTGCTGCGGTTGAGCATTCCGGTGGCAGAGAAGGCCAAACCGCGGCGAATCGCGATCACGAACAGCCACGAAGCGATGAGCAACAGTCGCGAAAAGGAAGCCATCAACGCCTAACCCCTGGGGCCGGGCGGCGGCGAGCATCCCGTCGAGGAGGTGAGCAAGGTGATCTCGGACGCACTGGCCGAGACCGCGATCGAGGAGGCGGAGGCGATCGTGCGCGCCGAATGGGTGCGCCTGCACCACGACACTGCTCCGCGTGACCAGGCACGCCGCGAAGCCTGCTGCGAGATGCCCGCCGCCCGGACCTGCTCCGTCGTGATCGCCACGTCGACAGCGATCCTCGAGGGGCCGCGGCGATCGTCGCCGAGACGGCTGCCGAGGTTGCCGCGCAGAGGTGAACCGCAACGGCGAGTCTGGCCGACACAGCGGTCGCCTCCGCGGTGCCGCTGAGTCCGCCGAACACCATCGAGTGAGGGGAGGTGATGCCCTGAACGACGATCATGACAGTGCAGTGACCCGCACGTCGCCCGCACCCATCCAAACACTGTGCAACCGCGCCAAACGCAGCACCCGCGACGTTGACTTGCGTGCGCACCGCCACCGACAGTGGCACCTCTGACGCGGACCGCGTGCGACGTCACTGCACGGCCAGGGCCTCGCCGCCGGAATGTAGAAACGGCGGCGAGGCATCTGGTCGCAGGGGGCAGCGCTTCTGTCCGTTCACCGCGTCGAATCGGGTTGCAATGACCGAAGATCACGATCCCTACGCCGTCCTGGGGGTGACTCCAGTAGCGACGCCGGCAGAGATCCACCACGCGTTTCGTGTCAAGGTGCGGAGCCTTCATCCCGACACGCGTCACCCCCGTACGGACGGCGCGGCCCGCGACGGACAGCTGGAGCAGCTCATCGCCGCATACCGCCGGCTGCGTGATCCCGAGCGGCGCGCACTATACGACCGCGGTGCCGCCGCGCCGCCAACTCCCTCGCCGTCTCGCCGCGTGTCTGCGACTCCTCAAGGGCCACTGACGATCCCGGTCACCCACCACGGCCAACCGCCTGCCGCGACGCACCTGCTGTGGGCTGGCCCGGTGCGCCGTCACCGGTGATCGAGGAAGACCCCGCGCTTCCTGGCAACGCCGAACGTCGAATTGTCGGTGACAAATCAGCGCAAGAGCACCAGAAAGTCGACGTTCGCGGCCGCGCTACACCCAGTACGCGACGCGCGAGCGGTACTGCCGCATCGCGAATGCCGTCACGGTCCAGCCAACGATGGTGAGCACGATGACCACGATCCAGTGCCGCAGCTCTTGGTCGGCGCCCAGCAGCGGCGCCCGCACGATGTCGACGTAGTGCAGCAGCGGGTTGAACTCGATGATCTTCGCCCAGCCGCCTGCACCCTGATCGCGCAGCGTCTGGTCGTTCCAGATGATCGGCGTCATGTAGAAGAGCAGCTGCACCAGGCTGAACAACAGTGGGCTGATGTCGCGATACCGGGTGGCGAGGATGCCGAAGCACAGCGCAACCCACACGCAGTTCAGTGCGATCAACGCCAGCGCTGGGATGAACGCCAGATCGGTCCACTTCCACGGCTGCGGGAAGATGATCGCGATGATCACGAAGATGATGATGTTGTGCGCGAACAGCAGGATCTGGCGCCACACCAGCCGGTAGACGTGTACCGACAGCGGCGTCGGAAGTTGTTTGATCAGACCCTCATTGGCGACGAACACGTCGGCGCCCTCGAGGATCGACGCGTTGATGAGGTTCCAGATGATCAGCCCGAGCGTGACGTACGGAAGATGCTCGGCCAGCGGTAGATGAAACAGCGTCGAGTACAGCCCGCCAAGGGCCACCGCCATGGTGCCCGTCGCGATGGTGATCCAGATCGGCCCGAGGACCGAGCGGCGGTAGCGCTGCTTGATGTCCTGCCAGCCGAGGTGCAGCCACAGTTCGCGCTTGCCGAACCCGGCCGTCAGATCGCCCCATGCGCGGCCGAACGTCCTCGACTGGGCTGCCGCGTCGGTGAACGTCATACATCCCTCCTGAAGGTCTCGCGTCTGCCCAACCGCCGCAATCGAATCCACTCCATGAATCCGGCGGGGTCGCGCCGGCTCACCAGGAAGAACCAACCGAACCGCAACCACTCCTGCGGGATCAGCCTCCGCATGCCTGGCTGCGACTGCAGGTAACCCCGGTTGCGGTAGGTGTAGTAGCGCTTGGTGGTGTTCTCGGGGTACTGGGTGTGCATCCGGCCGCCGAGGATCGGCTTGAACTCGTCGGAGCCCTGTGGGTGCAGGTAAACGGCGTCGAGGCAGGTGCCGAACGGCAGGCCGGAGCGCACCAGCCTGCGGTGCACCTCCACCTCGTCACCACGGACGAACAGTCGGATGTCCGGCACGCCAACGGCTTCCACGGTCGACGCCCGGAACAGCGCGCCGTTGAACAGCGACGCGATGCCGGGCAGTAGGTCGCCGGAGCCGTCGGTGCGCAGTTCGTCGACGCGGCGGCGCCACGCCAGACCGCGGCGTAGCGGGAACGCCAGCCGCTGCGGATCGTCTAGGTCGCACACCATCGGCGACACCTCGGCCAGCTGGTGCCGGTTGGCGCACTCGAGCAGGGTGCCGAGCACCGAGGCGTCGGCGGGTCTGCCGTCGTCGTCGGCAAGCCATATCCAGTCCGCGCCCATGGTCAGCGCCTGCAACATGCCGAACGCGAATCCGCCTGCGCCGCCGAGGTTTCGGAGCGATCCGACGTAGGTGGTTGGAATGGGTTGGCCCGCGACCAGCTCTCGAACCCGCGAATCACCGGAGGAGAAGTCGTTGTCGACGACGACGAGGTGGTCGGGCAGCCGGGTCTGGCTGGTGACCGCGTCCAGCGACTTGGCGAGTTCGTCGGGGCGCCGGTGGGTGACGACGACGGCGCACACCCGTTCAGTCATGAACGTCCTCGCGGGCGTTCTCCTCCAGAATCTGACGCACGTGACGGGCGGCGTCGTCACCCTCGTAGGCGCGCACCACTTCCTCGATGCCGCCGGTCATCTTGATGGTGCCGTGGTCGACCCACATCGCGGTCTTGCACAGCTGGGCGAGGAACTCGTTGGAGTGGCTTGCGAAGACCAGGATTCCCGAGCGTTCCACCAGCGCCTGCAGCCGCGTCCGCGCTTTCTTCATGAACTCGGCGTCGACGGCGCCGATGCCCTCGTCGAGCAGAAGGATCTCCGGATCGATGCTCGTGACCACGCCCATCGCCAGGCGCACCCGCATGCCGGTCGAGTAGGTGCGCAGCGGCATCGACAGGTACTCGCCGAGTTCGGTGAAGTCGGCGATCTCGTCGACCTTGGCCAGCATCTGCTTGCGCGTCTGACCGAGGAACAGCCCGCGAATGATGATGTTCTCGAAACCCGAGATCTCCGGATCCATGCCGACCCCGAGGTCGAACACCGGAGCCACCCGGCCGGTGACCGTGGCCGATCCTCGGGTGGGTTCGTAGATGCCGGACAGCAGGCGCAGCAGCGTCGACTTGCCGGCGCCGTTGTGCCCGACCAGGCCCACCCGGTCCCCGTTCTCCAGGGACAGGGTGATGTCCCTGAGCGCTTCGATCACCACGACGTTGGACGTGTTGCGACCGATGGTGCCGCCCGCCTTGCCGAGGAACGCCTTCTTCAGCGACCGCGACTTGGCGTCGAAGATGGGGAACTCGACCCATGCGTTGCGGGTCGAGACGTGGGGAGCAGACGAGGGCACGGTCACCTACAGGTACTGGCCGGTTCCGCTGGGGGAGTGCCCCTGGCTGCCGTGCTGGCCGGGGATGGCTGCGCCGGGGGGCAGTGCGCCTTGGCGCATCTGCTCGAGTTGGGCCCGCGCCGAGATCTGCTGCGCGAAGAGCGCGGTCTGGATGCCGTGGAAGAGGCCCTCGAGCCACCCGACGAGCTGCGCCTGCGCGATCCGCAGTTCGGCGTCCGACGGGATCTTGTCCTCGGAGAACGGCAGCGAAAGGCGTTCCAGCTCATCGCGCAGTTCCGGGGCGAGCCCCTCCTCGAGCTCGTGGATGCTGGTCTGGTGGATGGCGCGCAGCCGGTTGCGGCTGGCGTCGTCCAGCGGTGCCGCACGGACCTCCTCAAGCAGCTGCTTGATCATGGTGCCGATCCGCATCACCTTCGCGGGTTGTTCGACGAGGTCGGTCAGCGACTTGCCGTCGGACTCGTCGTCCGCGCCGGACGCGTCGCCGGCGATGATCTCGATGTCGTTGTCATCGGGGTTGCTCACGGTTTACCTGTTCCTCCGCGCCACTCGTATATGCGGGCATGGCCGTTGTCGTAGAGCTTGGCCCACGACTTCGACTTGTCCAGTGACACTAGTCCGTCGGGCATCACGAACTTGAGCACCACCGTGGAGCTGGTGATCACGTAGCGGATGTTGAGTGCCTTGACCGCCTCGGCGATGCGGGGATCGGTGTCGGCGTCGTCGGCGTAGGCCCAGAAGATGAACCGGTTGTAGCCAGGGCCCTGCTGCACCGGGTAGTCGTAGTGCGTCCACAGCGGGTGTAGCCCGGCGACGGCATACATCCACGCCGTTCCGTCGGTGTTGGCGTTGCCGATCAGGGTGTCCTTCGCGCCTGGCAGCGTGGCCAGATACGCGAACGCGTCGAGGTCCTTCTGGTTGATCATGATCGAGTCGTACTTCTCACCGAACAGATACCGGTGCCGCGGGAAGTAGTGCCACGCACTGCCGATCGTCACGACGATGAGGATCGCCGCCGTCACGGCGTGCCAAACCCTTTGCGACGACGCCTTCTCGGATGGCCACCGTCCGCGGCATCGGTCCACGACCCAGGCGGTGACCATGAACAGGGCGATGCCCGCCATCGGGGCCAGCAGCATCGTCACCACGGCCGACAACCGTCGGGGGTCGCTGTAGAACAGGTCGCTGAACTTGCCGGTGATCGTGCCGACCGGGCCTCCGAACGGCGCAGCCGAGTGCACGATCGACACCATCAGCAGCAGCCACACCGCGGCAGGCCACCAGACGCGACGGATCACCAGGATGAGGCCGCCGACCACCGCGAGCCCGAGGATGAAGTTCTGGATCGGGTAGTCGTTCAGGTGGCGGGTGTGCTGGGTGATCGCCTCGAAGAGCACCCGCTTGCGGGTCTGATGGGTGACGAACTCGTGGCCGACGATGATCTCGGCCTGCTGCAGGACCCCGACGAACTGCGGCAGCAGCAGCAACACCGTCGGGACCGCGGTGAGCGCCAGGCTGACGAAGTCGGCGATGCGGCCGCGCACGGGATGCCAGAGGGCGTCGAGCAGCCACCAGGCCACGACGAACAGCACCGTCACGACGCCGCCCGTGATGTGCACGGAGAAGACGCCGACGAGCGCAATCACCGCCAGCGGAATGCGGTCGCGGTGCCGCAGTGTCGAGACGATCAGCGCAAAAGTCGGCACGGCGAGCCCGTAGGCCACCAGGTTGGCCATCGATGCGGTGTCGAACTCCACGTAGGGGACCGCGGTGAACGACGCCGACAACGCCGCCGCGGCCGCCGCGCAGCCGGCGGTCCACCACTGCGAGGCCCTGCCGCGCAGCAGCTGCCAGGTCAGGGCGGCGGCGCTGGCCGGGAACAGCCAGATGGATGCCGTCAGCGAGCTGATCGTGTACGCCGACGTGGGCGCCGCACCTGTCAATTGGCTGAAGATCGCGCCGAGGGCGTGAAACGTGGACGGATAGTAGAGCGCGTCGTGGGTTTCGACGTTGCGTAGCTCGCCCATGTGGGTCGGTGACGCCTGGCCGGTCTCCAGGATGAATCGGATGGTGTTCGCATGCCAGACCGAGTCCCAGTTGCTCGGAATCGATTGCCAGTTGGGCAGCCCGCGAATTGCTGCCAACCCGATCAGTACCGCCCCGAGCACGACGCCTGCGGCGACCACTAGGGCGGGGCCCGCCGACACCGCCAGCGACTCAGCTTCGCGGTCCCGCCACCGGTCGAGCAGAACACGCAAACCCACGACGACGGCAACCACGATCAGAAGGGCGAGCAACGCGGTCCAGCCGTTCCACGGGACACCGATGGCTCCCAGCGGCAGAATCGCCAGCGCAACCACGCCGTAGGTCAGGGCGGGTGCCACCGCGACCGCGACCGGCCAGGTTAGCTGCGCAGACCTCGCGACGATTGCCCCAGGGATGACTAGCAAAAGCAGGGCCACTAGCACCCCGGACGTCAAGCTCACTGGACTAGTATGGCCGTTCAGGTGACCCGGTCCGATCACGGCTCGGGCGTCGAAAGGCGCCATCGGGCACCGACCGACACCGCTACGGGTCACCTAATCGCGGATGCTCGAAGGTGGTTGGCATGGCATACGACGTCGCCCGGGTGCGGGGTCTGCACCCGTCACTGGGCGACGGGTGGGTACATTTCGACGCCCAGCAGGGCATGCTGCTGCCCGATTCCGTTGCCACCACCGTCTCCACCGCGTTCCGTGGCTCGATGACGACGTCCGTCGGTCCGCATCCCGCTGCTCGGCGCAGTGCCGCCGTACTCTCCGCCGCCCGGCTGGCCATTGCCGACCTGGTTGGCGCGGACCCCAGCGGCGTCGTGCTCGGCGCCGACCGCGCGATCCTGCTGACATCGCTGGCCGACGCATCGTCGTCGCGGGTCGGCCTTGGCTACGAGGTGGTCGTCACGCGCCTCGACGACGAGGCCAACATCGCGCCGTGGGTGCGTGCGGCGAATCGCTATGGAGCCAAGGTCAAATGGGCCGAGGTCGACATCGAAACCGGTGAGCTGCCTCCGTGGCAGTGGGAGAGCCTGATCACCAAGCCCACCCGGCTGGTCGCGATCACGTCGGCCTCGTCGGCGCTGGGCACCCTGACCGATCTTCGGCCGGTGACCAAGCTGGTGCACGAGAACGGCGGCCTGGTGGTGGTCGACCACTCGGCGGCCGCGCCGTATCGGCTCATCGACATCGACGAGATCGAGGCGGACGTCATTGCGCTCAACGCCGTGGCATGGGGTGGGCCGCCGATCGGTGCGCTGGTGTTCCGCGACCCGTCGGCCATCGACTCGTTCGCGTCGGTGTCGCTCGACCCGTTCGCTTCGGGGGTCGCGCGCCTCGAGGTCGGCACGCATCAGTACGGCATGCTCGCCGGCGTGGTGGCCAGTGTGGAGTATCTGGCGTCGCTCGACGAGACCGCCTCCGGGACGCGTCGCGAAAGACTTTCCGTCTCAATGCAATCGGCGGCGACCTACATGGGTCGCCTTTTCGACTACCTGCTTGCGTCGCTGCGTTCGCTGCCGTTGGTCATGGTGATCGGCCAGCCGGAGGACCGGATACCGGTGTTGAGCCTCGCCGTGCACGGAGTCCCTGCCGAACGGGTGATCCAGCGCCTCGCCGACAACGGCGTGCTCGCGGTCTCCAACACCACGTCGCGCGTGCTGGACGTGATCGGCGTCAACGACATTGGCGGCGCGGTCACCCTGAGCCTTGCCCACTACTCGACCATGGCCGAGGTCGATCAGCTGGTTCGCGCGCTGGCGTCCTTGGGCTGATCCTCGCCGCCAGCGCTATCTCAGTGTCGGTCTGCGCGCCTCCAGCGCGGTGGTCAATCCGCTACGCGCAGAAGCACTTTCCCGTGGGCCTCGCCGGAGGTCAGCAGTCGGTGCGCCTCGGCTGCCTGCTCGACGGGCAGCTCGGCACCGATGATCGGACGCACGCGGCCGTCGGCGATCATCGGCCAGACGTTGGCCACCGTCTCGGTGACGACGGACGCCTTGCTCGACGGCCCCTCGATCGGGCGTGACCGCAGCGCGGTGGAGATCACCCCTGCGCGCTTGGAGAGCAGCTTGGCGAGGTTCAGCTCCGCCTTGATGCCGCCCTGGAACCCGATGATGACGAGTCGCCCGTCGGGTGCCAGCGCGTCGACGTTGCGGTCGAGATAGGACGCTCCCATGAGGTCGAGGATCACGTCGGCCCCCAGCCCGCCGGTCTCGGCCCTGACCCGTTCGACGAAGTCCTCGTCGCGGTAGTTGATGAGGATGTCGGCGCCGAGCTCGCGGCAGATCGCCAGCTTCTCGGCCGAGCCCGCCGTCACCGCCACCCGGGAGCCGAGGGCATGCGCCACCTGGATTGCGTGCGTGCCGATGCCGCTGCCCCCGCCGTGCAACAGCACGAGTTGGCCAGGAGCCAGGTGCGCGGTCATCACGAGGTTCGACCAGACCGTGCACGCGACCTCGGGCAGTGCGGCGGCTTCGTGCAGCGCGACGCCGTCCGGAATCGGCATCACCTGCCCGGCAGGCACGGCCACTCTTTCGGCATAACCACCGCCTGCCAGCAAAGCGCAGACCGGCTGGCCGACGGACCATGACGTCACGCCGTCACCCAATTCGGATATGCGCCCGGCGACCTCGAGACCGAGAATCGGACTGGCGCCAGGCGGCGGTGGATAGTTTCCCGAGGCTTGGAGCACGTCGGCCCGATTGACGCCGGCGCTAATAATGTCTATTACTACCTCGCCCGTTTGAGCTGCGACGGTAGGGACTTCCTGCCAAACGAGGCGGGACGAATCTTCGACGACGATGGCGCGCATTTCAATAACGCTACTACCCGCGAAAAAGCGACCTAACATAGCGCCATGGAGGGGATCATCGCAGGACGCACGGCCAGTGCGATGCCGGGGTTGGACATCGCCGAGCAACGATCGTGGCAAAATTTCCTCGACTCCGCGCTGAGGTTGTACGCCACCTTGAACAAGGCGTTGGTGGAAGAACACCACCTGACGCTCAACGACGTCCGGCTGCTGGACGTACTCGATAGGTCCGCGACCGGATCGGCCCGGATGGGGGACCTGGCCGACGACTTGATGTCATTGCCGAGTCGGGTGACGCGCCAGATTCACCGGCTGGAGGCGCAGAACCTGGTGCGCCGGTGTTCGAGCCCGGACGACGGCCGCGGCGTGCTCGCCTTCGTCACCGACGACGGCAGGACACGGTTGCACGAGGCGATGGCCACGTACGGCGACGGTGTGCGTGCGCACTTCCTCGGCAGGCTGTCGCGCGCACAGGTCGCCGCGATGGGGGAGAACTGCCGCCGGATCGGGGTTGCGCTGAAGTCCGAGCCGGCGCCTGCGAGGCTCGGCCGCGTCTAGATTTCTGGCTCCTCGAGCCAGGCCTTAGGCTTGTCCGCGGTGGCGTGGCAGAGCGGCCTAATGCACTCGCCTTGAAAGCGAGAGACGGCTAAAACCGTCCGGGGGTTCAAATCCCTCCGCCACCGCCAAAATGCCGCGTTCCCGTCAGCGCAGGCAATGGCCGCGCCTCACCGGCGACCGTCGTGCATCAGCGCGTAGGTGGAGACTGGGTGACCCTCCGCTTCGCTGCGGGCAATTGCCTTGCGCCAGAACGATTGTGCGGTGTGCGAGAAGGTCGCGTCGACGCCCACGTCTTCGCTGGCGTCGATGATGTGTTGGGCACCGGCATCCATCATCTTCAGGCTCGCCAAGCTGGCCCAGCCGCCGTTCTGGTTGGCGACCGAGAACTCCTCCATGAAGTAGGGGAAGGCGGCTGCGGAACGGAC
>Ga0105239_10003568_pt1 | contig 19025 bp, 16 predicted proteins | sample KBSC44metaG_FD_92761 | JGI IMG/M metagenome (GOLD analysis project Ga0105239, IMG submission 92761) | Corn rhizosphere microbial communities from Kellogg Biological Station, Michigan, USA - KBS C4-4 metaG | ecosystem: Host-associated > Plants > Roots > Rhizosphere > Soil | place: Michigan, USA...
AGCTCTTTCTTTTGTGTCACTGTTGTAGCGTGAGAGCACTCAAGTGATCGATATTTCATCGAAATCGATGCGGGAGCGTCGCGCGCCGCTTGACGTCTTCTTTCATCCCCGCAACGTAGCGGTCATTGGTGCGACCGAGGACCTGACAGGTGTAGGCCGATCACTCGTTACCAACCTCAAGCAAACGTCTTTCGGAGGGACTGTCTATCCTGTAAATCCGAAACGCTCGAAGGTATTGGGTTTACCCTGCTATGCGAGCGTTCGGGAAATACCTGCGCAAATCGATTTGGCAGTCATCGCCACACCCGCCCGAACTGTCCCTGGAATCGTCCGGGAGTGTGTTGATGCAGGCGTCGAGGGCGCGATCATTATCTCCGCCGGCTTCAAGGAAGTGGGTGAGAAAGGCGCCGCCCTGGAGCAGGAGGTTCTCGCCGAGGCGCGGAAGAGCAAAATGCGTATTGTGGGGCCAAACTGCCTGGGCGTCATGAGTCCGCACTTTGGTCTGAACGCAACGTTCGCTAGTTCGATGGCCCGGCCGGGTAACCTGGGTTTCATCAGCCAGAGCGGTGCCCTGTGTACCGCTATTCTCGACTGGAGCCAGCGTGAAATGGTCGGATTCAGCGCGTTCGTTTCTGTCGGCTCCATGCTCGATGTGGGTTGGGCTGATCTGATTCAGTACCTGGGGGACGACCCGAAAACCCGCAGCATCGTGATCTACATGGAATCCGTCGGTGACGCACGCGCGTTTTTGTCCGCGGCGCGAGAGGTAGCGCTGACCAAACCAATCATTGTGATCAAGCCGGGTCGAACCGCGGCCGCCGCGAAAGCGGCCGCTTCCCACACCGGTGCTCTGACCGGGCAAGACGATGTTCTGGACGCGGCTTTTCGACGGTGCGGTGTGGTCCGCGTAAATACGATCGCTGAACTGTTCTACCTATCCGAGGCTTTGGACAAGCAACCGCGCCCTAGGGGTCCCAGGCTGACGATCGTCACCAATGCCGGGGGACCCGCTGTCCTGGCTACCGACGCGCTGTTGGCCGAGGGTGGTGAACTGGGGGAACTTGCTCCGGACACAATCGAGCAATTGAATGGATTGTTGCCGCGACACTGGAGCCACCAGAATCCCATCGACATGATCGGCGATGCCGACGCGGAACGCTATGCAAAGACTGTCGTTATCGCTGTCAGAGATCCGGCAACGGACGGCTTGTTGGTAATCCTGGCTCCCACCGGGCTGGCGGATCCTGGGGCTATTGCGGAAGAGTTGACGCACTACGCCAAGCTCCCCGGAAAACCGGTAATTGCCAGTTGGATGGGTGGCCGGGACATCGCGAACGCAGAGGCGATTCTCAACCAAGCTGGCATTCCCACTTACGGCTATCCTGATGCAGCTGCTCGCGTGTTTCAGCTGATGTGGAGCTACAGCGCCAGTCTTAAAGCGCTGTACGAAACGCCAGAACCGTTCGAATTTAACGATTCGAACGCAGCATCCAGAGCCGGCGAGCTTATCAATAGTGTCCGTGCCAAAGGGCGCACCCTCCTGACCGAGGCTGAGTCGAAGAGTCTGCTCGCAATCTATGGCATTCCAACCGTTACGACGGAAATCGCAGTCACCGCAGACCAGGCCAGCGAAGCGGCAGGTCGCATCGGGTATCCGGTGGTTCTAAAACTTCATTCCGAGACAATCACGCATAAGACCGATGTCGGTGGTGTCCAGCTTAATCTGTCCAGCGAAGCTGCCGTCCGGACGGCTTACCGGAGCATCCAAGAATCCGTGACACGAGCGAAAGGCGCGGAGCATTTTCTGGGAGTGACCGTTCAGCCAATGGTGCGTCCTGGTGGCTACGAGTTAATCCTCGGCTCGAGCATCGATTCTCAATTTGGGCCAGTTCTGCTATTTGGCAGTGGAGGCCAGCTCGTCGAAGTTTATAAGGATCGCGCGATCGGATTGCCGCCGCTTAACACTACGTTGGCCCGTCTGCTCATGGAAAGGACCAAGATTTTCGCAGCGCTCCGCGGCGTCCGCGGGCGGAAACCCGTAAATCTGGTGGAACTCGAGAAGCTGCTGGTGCGCTTCAGCTACCTTGTTGTAGAACAGAAGTGGATTAAGGAAATCGACATCAACCCGCTGTTGGCCTCAGCGGATGGACTGCTAGCACTGGATGCGCGTGTCGTCGTGCACGCCCAGGATGTCGTCGACCCTCCTTTGCCGGCCATCCGTCCATATCCGGTTCAATATGTCAAAGCGTGGCGCTTTGAGGACGGCACTGAGGTGAACATTCGCCCCATTCGTCCCGAAGACGAGCGCTTGATTGCGAGTTTCCACGCTAAGCTCTCTGAGCGCAGCATTTATCAGCGATATTTTCATTTGCTAACCCTCGACCAGAGGATTTCCCACGATCGTCTTCTGAGGGTCTGCTTTGGCGATTACGACCGTGAAATCGCGCTGGTGGCCGAGCAGAACGACCTCGACCGTCACCATTCTGAGATCCTCGCAGTGGGCCGGCTCAGCAAGGCGCATTTGTCGAATGAAGCTGAACTAGCCGTATTGATCACCGATGAAAATCAGGGTCGCGGTTTGGGGACCGAATTATCGCGTCGGCTAATCGATATAGCAAGGTCCGAGAAACTGGATCGCGTGACGGTGGAGATCCTCGGAGGCAATCGTCAGATGCTTGAGGTGTGCCGCCTGTTGGGATTTGACTTGGAGCATTTCGAGGACGGCGTTTTTCATGGGGTGCTAGCGCTTTGAGGGCGCACCCTCAGACCCGGTAGTCTATCGAAACAACCTGGCTCGTTCTGCTTTCCGGGGTGGGCATTCTGATGCACCTTTCCCTTGGTATTTGCTCCATACGCGGCCCCGCGCACGGATCTCCAAATTGTGAGCCGCGTGTATTGCTTTCGCCATACCACTTCAGAAACCGAGATCCTCGATCCATGCAGTCTTCACCTTAAGCACGGCTACCCTTTCTCTTGCCAGTTGCCGATGCTACGGTCGGCTTGAGGGCCGTACTATGCGTCTTTGTTTATGGCTTTCTGCTGCGCTTCTGGTGGGCTCGGTCCAAGCTAGCATCATCGACAGTGGCTCCATCAGCCAGGGGGCCTATCCCGGTGGTCTTTGTATAAACATCTCCTCGACGGAAGCGAATTTTTCTCTTTCCGGTCACATAGGATCGACTAATGATGCATTGTGCTTCGCCTGCCCGCTCGGAGCGTTCGACGCGATCTTTGTCACGACCATAACTGACGCGTCCTTCGGAACCGGGTCACTGACCTCAACGGTGTCACCTATCCAGATATCAGCTTCAACAACCATCCCGCGCCTCAACCTGTCAGCTTCTTGGTACTGGCGATAGAGCCTTTCCAGATCACGCACGCTGGGTTATACGAGGTACCATTTCATATCGGAGGGTTCATTGAAGTTACACTCGCAATCGCGCCAGCGCCAGGACCATTCCCTCCGCTGCTACTCAACACGCCCGTAAGTGGCGGCGGTATCGTCGACATACGCATGGCTCCGGGGCCGAACGACACATTCTCCCAGGCTGCGCCGATCAATTTCAGGTTCGTACCGGAGCCCGGAAACGGGCTGTCCTTCGCCGGAGGCTTGCTTTTGCTGGGTCTGGGGCATCTTGCCTACAGTGGGCGTAAAGTGCCGGGGACTAGTGACTGCTCCCGTGTTAGACTAAGGTTGTAGTTAGTCCTCTTTTTGGCACCTCATCGATAATCCGGCGTACTGCCTATTTCCGATCCTGCCCCGATTCGCTGCTCTGCCAACCTTAAGAAGGAGTCTAAGATGAAGAATATTTTTGTGGGAAATCTCAGCTATAACGTGTCCGAAAACGCAGTCCGGTCCTTGTTTGAGGAATACGGAACGGTGGAACGTGTCAGTATCGCAACCGACCGGGAAACGGGCCAGCAGAAGGGCTTTGCCTTTGTCGAGATGAGCGTCGATGCCGAGGGGAATCGCGCTATCGAATCCCTCAGTGGTCGGGAACTCAATGGGAGAGCGTTGACGGTTAACGAAGCCCGCCCCAAAGCAGACCGAGGATCAGGCGGCGGTTACCGCGGCAATCGCTACTAGTTAGCAAAACCAAATCAAGCAGTAAAAGAGAGGACAAGTGTGCCCAAAGAAGACTCCATCGAAGTGCTCGGAAAAGTCATCGAGAAGTTCAAGGCAGGAATGTTTTCCATTGAGCTGGATGCTGGTATGAAGGTCCTGGCCACCATGGCTGGGAGACTCCGACGCAATCGAATCAAAATCATGAACGGCGACCGTGTGTCTTTGGAACTCTCGCCTTACGACCTGACCAGAGGCAGAATCACCTACCGGCACAAGTAAAAGCCCGCCGCGCGGTTTAGGCCTTATTCGGTCATCAATGCGAAGGTCCAGACGGACCCGCCCGCCGGCACCGAGTGCGCCGCATAACGAGTGGCAACAATGCCGCCGAGTCCGGACGCGATGGCCACATATTGGCGGCCCTTGTGCGTGTAGGTAATGGCCGTCGAATTGACGCTTGAGCCGGTCTTGAACTGCCACAGGGTTTTGCCGGTGTCCTGGTCCAGCGCGATGAACTCACCCGTGATTTTGCCCGTGAATACCAAGCCGCCGCCGGTTGCCAGCATGCCGGCCGCACTGGGCAGATCGGTCAGAGGGATCTCCCATTTCTTCTCGCCGTTCAGCGGGTTAATCGCCGTGAAGTGGCCAACCACCTCGCCGGGCTTAACTTCAGGAACCCGGGCAATGACGCCGGTCGACGTTCCGCCCCGTATGGTTGGTTGTGGCGCCGCGAGTTTCTGTATGCGCGCGATGTTCCATGTGCTCGCGTAAATCAGGCCCGTGTTCGGACTGAATGCGATGGGCACCGCATTGGTCCCGCGCGACGGCCAGATTTCCACTTCTTCGCCCGCAACAAATCGCTTGTATACGTCGGTCAACGCCGGCCGACCGGTTTTCAGGTCGATTTCCGTAGCCCAATTGACCTTCACGAGCGGATGCGCGGCGATCAATTTACAGTTAGTGCGATCGAGCACGTACAGAAAGCCGTTCTTGTTGGCCTGAATCATCACCTTCCGGAGCTGGCCGCCAACCTGGATGTCCGCGAGCACTTGCTCGTCGGTGGCATCCACGTCGTACACGTCGTTGGGCGTGTACTGAAAATAACAGGCAATCTCACCGGTTTTCGGCCGGATGGCGAGCACGCTGTTGGTGAACAAGCTATCCAGACCCTGGCGAGTCCGTGGATCGTAGGGCTCCGCGTTGCCTACTCCCCAATACACCAGATCGAGTTGGGGGTCGTAGGAACCGGAGCGCCATGTGGGACCTCCGCCCTGAGACCAGGCGTCGCTATTTTTAGGCCACGTCTCAGAACCGGGCTCGCCTGGGGCGGGAATAGTATACCGGCGCCACAATTTCTTTCCCGTGTCCGGATCCCATCCGTCCAGAAATCCGCGCGTGGTGGATTCTCCGCCGGCCACGCCGGAGATCAGTACGCCGTTGGCGACGATCGGTGCGCTAGTGGCGTAGTAGCCGTCCTTTGCCTCCGCGAATTTCTGGTTCCAAACCTGTTCGCCGGTTTTCATGTCAAGTGCGAGTACGTGGTTGTCGACCGTCACGCGAAAGAGCTTGCCGTTATAGATCGTGGCCGCCCCTCTGTTGAAAGCGGACCGCTGGATCCCCGATTCCAGTTCCACCGGCGTGCGCCAGATCTGCCGGCCGGTTTCAACGTCGATGGCGAAGGTCCATTTGCCGTTGATCACGTACATGACGCCGTTGTAGATCGTCGGCGCCGCCAGTTCCCCCTGGTCATTCATAAGGCTCGTGCTCCAGATGGGCACCAGCCGTTTGACGTTGGATTTGTTGATCTGCTTGAGCGGGCTATAGCTCTTGCGGTCGTAGCCCATGCTCTGGGTGGTGACGTTTTCTGTGTTCTTGCCGTCGTTGACCAGGTCTTGGGTCGTTTGCGTCAATCCCGGCGCGGGCCCCAGGCCGAGTAGCGCGGCACACAGCCAAATGTTTTTCATGATCCACCTCCCTTAGTTCAGATTTGCAAACGAGTCTATCGCATCGGACCGAGGCGGTGTTATTCTAAATTGCTCGCCAAACGGTCCGGACCAGACGCGGAGGAGATCGAGTGAAGCGCAGTCTCATACCGCCGGCAAAAGTGGCAGCCTACGCGGCGGCTGTACTGATTCTGTTTTGCGGTGTTGTGTTCCTGCTGGTCCCGTACTCGTCCTGGGCTCTGAACTTAGCCACCCAAGCGACTGCTTCCTATTTTCGAGCCGCCGCTTTCCCAAAACTGATGTCGGGACGCGTTCCGAGTTGTTCCATATCCGATGTGTGGCATCACGCCATTCCAGTAGATGAAAATTTGAGCAAATCCGCCATCGCGGCCCGGATCCGGGTTCTTCAGAGAGACGGCGATCTGGCCGAGATGGACACCCCCAACGGACGATTCTGGATTCCGGAGCGCGACACGCCCACACTTCCGGAAATGATCGACGAGCAGCAACGCGACATCTACGAATCGGGCGATCGAGGCGTGCGTGCGGGCGATGTGGTGCTGGATTGCGGCGCAAACGTGGGCGTATTTACCCGCCACGCATTGGAGCGCGGCGCCAGGAAAGTAATCGCGATTGATCCCGCTCCCGGCGCGATCGAGTGCTTGCGCCGGAACTTTCGAACTGAAATCGCCAGCGGACGAGTTCTGGTGTATCCCAAGGGCGTCTGGAACAAAGAAGAAATGCTGGAACTGACCACCAATCCTGCTCTGGCGTCTACCGCCAACAGCGTGGCCATCAATCGCGGAGCGCGCGGAACCATGGTCCCCCTGACTACGATCGATGCGCTGGCCGGTGAACTGCAGCTGGATCGCGTCGATTTTATCAAGATGGATATCGAAGGCGCGGAAGCGCAGGCGCTGGAGGGCGGCCGCATCACCATCGGCCGGTATCATCCGCGAATGGCAATCGCGCTGGAACATCGCCAGCACGATCTGGAAGGTCTAACGGATACCGTGCATCGGTTGTGGCCGGATCTGACCATCGAAGACGGGCCGTGCACCAGGATCATCGACCGGATTCAGCCTGAGGTGCTGTTCGTGCATTAGAGCGATCAGGACCACCGGGCAGTGCGACTACTCTGCGACAGGCAGCCAAATCGCGCTGGCCTGATCGGACGAGCGGAACACGGTTTGCGTCGCCTTTTTGTAATCCTCCGGCTTCGCGAAGAAAATGTTGGGCACGTATGTCTGGGGGTTGCGGTCGTACAGCGGAAACCAGCTGGACTGGATCTGCACCATAATGCGGTGGCCCGGCAGGAACACGTGGTTGGAAGTCGGCATCACGAACCGATACCGCTGCGGTTTCCCGGCGGGGATCGCGGAAGGATCCTCAAAGCTTTCGCGGTAGCGCCCTCGAAAAATATCCATCGAAATCGCCAGCTCATATCCGCCCAACTCTGGCTGGCTCGGAACTTCGTCCGGATAGACGTCGATCAGTTTCACCACCCAGTCTGAATCCGTTCCGCTGGTTGCAGCGAAAAGATCGGCTATGGGAGCGCCGCCGATCCGCAACGCGGAAGTCAGCACCGGTGTCTCGTACGTCAACACGTCGGTACGGTCGGCCGTTGAGCGTTGATCGGAAACTAACCACTGCTTCCAGCGGTCAGAATCGGCGAAACGGACCGGGCGCGGAACATAAGGAACTGGCTTGGCAGGATCGGAAACGTAAGAATCCGAGGTAGCGCCGGAGCCGGCCGGCTCCTCGAATCCCAAGCTGAAGTCCGGCTCTAGATACAGCGGTTTCAGCGCCGCGGGACAGCCCTTTTCGCAGGCCAGCGGCCAATTCTTGAGGCGATCCCAATGGTTTTCACCAGTGTTGTAGATGAACACCGGCGGTGTGTTCGCCTTCGGCGCCGCCGTTTTGAGGTATTGATCGAAGAACGGCTTGAGTACATCGCGCCGGAACTGCAGCGCGGTGTCTCCATCCCATTTCAAGGGACCAAGATTGTAGCCGTCATAGTTTACCTGGCTGTGCCTCCAGGGTCCCATCACCAGATAGTTGTGATCGGTCTGACCCTGGGCCTTCAGCGCCATATAACAGTGGATCGCACCCCACATGTCTTCCTGGTCCCACAGGCCTTGAATCCACATGGTCGGCACTTTTGAAGGATGCCGAGAGACCAACTTATCCAGCGCTTGCCCCTGCCAGAAGGGATCGTAAGCCGGGTGTTCCATCATTTTTATCGCCCACGGCAACTGATCAAGGCCGTGCAGCCGGGCATAAGCTCCCGCGGATCCAGCCCGGCGGAATTCTTCATAATCATCGTATGTACCGCGCGGCACAGAGTCGCCGCCATCCTTCTTGACTGTCTGGCTAGAGGTGTAATCGAAGTTGCTCTGGCGAAACGCACCGTAGTGGAACCAGTCATCGCCCATCCACCCGTCCACCATGGGACTCTCCGGCGCAGCGACCTTCAACGCCGGATGCGGATCAAGCAGCGCCATGACCACCGTAAAGCCCTCGTAGGATGAGCCGATCATGCCCACGCGTCCATTCGATTCCGGTGTGTTCTTCACCAGCCAGTCGATGGTGTCGTAGGCGTCTGTGACGTGATCCGTGCTGGTCGGGTTCAGGGGGCCGCGAACCGGCCTGGTCATGACATAGTCGCCCTCCGATTTGTACTTTCCGCGGACGTCCTGGAAAACCCGGATATAACCGCCTTCGACGAACACCTCGTCTCCCTGTGGCAGAACTGAGAGCATCTGGGGACTATTGTTTCGGGCGGCGCGCTTGGAGGCGTTATAGGGTGTTCGAGTGAGGAGCATCGGCGCGTTCCGCGCGCCTTTGGGCAGCACGATGACGGTGTGTAACTTCACTCCGTCGCGCATGGGGATCATCACATCGCGCTTGACGTAGTCCTGGTTGGCGGTTGGGGCCGCGAAGACCTTGGGAATGTCGTTATACGGAACGGATGGGACTGGTCCCTGAGGGGCGGCCCAAACTGATAGTGTGTTAGCGCAAAGCGCCGCGAGCAGACTGGCTTCCAGGGAGCCGAAAATGGTTCTCCGCCGAGGTCCATTCAGCATGCAGCCATTCTATCGGATCGGCTTACTTGCCGATCTTCAGTTGCGAATACACCATGCTGACGAAGCGGTCGGCACTGGTTCCCGCGCCTGCGGGCAGCAGTCCTCCTGGAACCTTGGCATCATAAGGAGCTGTCACTTTCGCAGCCAGGACTTCCTGCTGGCTCTTACCCTCGTTGATCATCTGCTGCACCTTAGCCTGGACGCCAAGGATCATGTCGCGGTAAGGAACGATGTCCGTGCGGTGGATGACGGTACCGTGGCCGGGAATCAGCCTGGTGTTCGGACCGGCCAGCTTCATGGTGAGATCCAGCGCTTCCAGCGCACCTTTCAGCGTGCCGCCGTTATTGGTGTCGATGAAAGGATATCCATAATTCCGATAGAAGTCGCCGATCATGATCACATCCGCATTCTCAAACCGGATCATAGTATCGCCGCCCGTGTGGGCTGCCCGCACCGGAATCAGATCGACGACTTCACCGTTCAAGCGAAACTTTACCGGATCGCCCATACCGTAGGTCACCACCGCAAGGCGCGCCGGATCTCCCGCCGGAACTTGATTTCCGGCTCCTGCTCGCGCCGGTGGGCGTAACATTTCTTCGCGTAGTTCTTCCCGCGCAAACAGCAGCGCGCCCATCTTGACGAAGTTCGCATTGCCGGCCGTGTGATCGGGATGCACATGCGTGTTGACCAAGAAACGAATCGGCTCGGGGCTGATTTTCCGGATCGCCGCGACGACTTTGTCCGTGATCTGCGCATACTGGGCATCCACCATGAAGATGCCATCCGGGCCGGCGAGCACACCGATTCTGCCGCCTGCCGCATCCTCATGGCCGGGGTCGGCCCCGGCCGAACCGGAGAGCATGTAAAGATTCGCACCGATTTTCTCGGACAGGATTTCGATCTTGGCGTAGTCGATTCCCTGCGCCTGCGCCCGGGCGCTCCAGCATATCGCAATTGCGGCCGCTATCACCAGGGAAGATGGTCTGGCTAGTCTCATCGGTCTGGCTCCTCTTCAGCTGTTTGGCCCGCTCCTATGCGCGCGTCGCAACCCGCTTTCCGCCGAGCACGGTGGCACTCGGGAAAAGTCTCTCGCGGCCCATTCGTTTGTTCCCGAAATTATCCTCGAATTCAAAAGTTCCTTCGCGAAGTTCCAGCACCGCAATATCGGCCGGTGCGCCCACTTTTAGAGTGCCGCGCGTGCTGAAGACCGGGAACGCCCGGGAGGCATTGACGGTTGCGCACGCCACCACCTGGTCGACCGGCAGGCCCAGCATCAGGAACTTCGACATAACATTCGGAAAGTCGATGACCTGGGCGGTCCGGCTTTCGAGTGTCCAGTCGGTGGAGAAAGTATCCGGCAGGAAGCCCGCCTGTAGCACGCGTTCGGCAATATCCCAACGCAAGTGGCCGGTTCGCCCATTTCCGACGTCGAACCGGACTCCGCGTCGGCGGGCGGCCATCACCTCCGGCAGAATGTGCCCGGCGTCATCAAGAATACCGTTCGGCGGCGGCGCGAACATATGCGTTACGATATCCCCGGACTTGAGGAGCGCCAGAAGCTTGGGCAGAGGGGACACGGTCTGACCCATATGGATCATCACCGGCAGCTTGAAAGACGAGGCCACTTCCTGCGTGCGCCTGAGCACCTCGAAATCATTCGGCCCGGCCACATCTCGTGACAGCCTCGCCTTGATCCCCACGATCATCTCGCGGTTATGTGCGATCGCTTCGCGCGCCGCGCCGGCATCGGCCCGGCTGAGGTCCATGGTGTCGCCTTCCGCCAGGATACCGGCGCGACCGATGTTAATCAGAACGCGGCACTGCTGCGGAGCCGACCTGGCCACCGCGATCGCTTCTCCGATGTGATCCGCGCCCTGCGATCCCGCATCAATGAGCCCCGTCACGCCGTCAGCGAGGCACTGCACCGGTCCATCCTGGGTGCGCATCGCGTGGGTGTGGATATCAATTAAACCGGGCACGACCAGTTTTCCGCGCGCGTCGATGGTTTCAACGCCATCGGCCGGGATGCCGGACTCAATCGATACAATACGGCCTTGCGCGATCGCCACGTCACGGATCGCGTCGAGCTTGCGCGAAGGATCGATGACCCGGCCGCCCTTGACGACCAGGTCGTGTTTCGCCGCTGCGAGCGCGCGAGGAATGCAGACAATAGTCGCAGCACCTGCGGCTGCGCACACAAACTGGCGCCGGTTCATGGTAGGAGTCTATCACCGCGGAACGTCCAATGCCGCTGGATCAGATGCTGGTCCGTGGTGATATAGTTGACCCTTTGCCGAATCCTTGGAGGTGTGCCTCATGTTGAAGCACCACGTAACTGCCTGGGCCATGCTGCCAGCCCTATTCGCGTTCGTTTCCTGCAGTCGTCCGAAGACGGTTGATGATGCGACGCTCCGCACCGCGGATCAGGAAACGGCCAACTGGGTAATGTACGGGCGTACGTATGACGACCATCGGTTCAGTCCGCTGAACCAGATCAATGAGCAGACCGTCGGGAAACTCGGCCTGGCGTGGAGCCGGGAGCTTGGCACTACGCGCGGTCTGGAAGCGACGCCGCTGGTGAAGGACGGCATCCTCTACACGACTGGTAACTGGAGCGTGGTGTATGCCGTCGACGCGAAAACCGGAGAAATTCGCTGGACCTACGATCCCAAGGTGCCGCGTGAGAACGCATATTTCATCTGCTGCGATGTGGTCAACCGGGGCGTAGCCCTGTATCAAGGCAAAGTGTACGTGGGAACGCTGGACGGCCGTCTGATCGCGCTGGACGAGAAGTCCGGCATGCCCGTGTGGACCGCGGCCACCACCGATAACGCCAAGCAATACTCGATCACCGGTGCTCCCCGCATCGCCAAGGGATTGGTGATCATCGGCAATGCGGGCGCGGAGAACGGCGTGCGCGGATACATCTCGGCGTATGACGCGGAAACCGGCAAGATGGCATGGCGCACCTACACCGTGCCCGGCGATCCTTCCAAGGGTTTCGAATCGAAGGCCATGGAAACTGCCGCGAAGACCTGGTCGGGCGACTACTGGAAGACGGGCGCGGGCGGACCGGCCTGGGAAGGCATCGTATACGACCCCGCGCTGGACCTGCTGTACTTCGGCACGGGCAATGCGACGGCCTGGTACAGGGCAATCCGTGGCGGAGGCGATAGTCTTTACACGGCGTCGATTCTGGCGGTGCATGCGAGTAACGGCGAATTAGCCTGGTATTTTCAAACTACGCCCGGCGAAAACTGGGACTACGATGCCACCCAGCCGCTGATGCAGGCTGACCTGACTATCGGCGGCCGTGCCCGCAAAGTGATCATGCAGGCCAACAAGAATGGGTTCTTCTATGTTCTCGATCGGGAGACCGGAGAATTCATTTCGGGTACGCAGTTCGTGAGTGGCGTTAGCTGGGCCACGGGACTCGACCCTAAAACCGGGCGTCCCATCGAATCGCCCGGCGTCGCAGGGCTCAAGCCCGTGATCGTGTCGCCTAGCCCGGACGGCGCGCATAACTGGAATCCGATGGCGTTCAGTCCCGCGACTGGGCTGGTCTATCTGCCGGCGAAAGTCGGCACACAGTTCCTGCATGTGCCCGATCCGAAATGGAAGTACGATCCCGAGCGCAGCAATCTGGCTCTGGACGGAATGTACGATGGTCCGCTCAACGCGAAACTGGTTTCCATGCCGGCCGCGACCGGAGAACTGGTCGCATGGGATCCGGTCGCGCAGAAGGCGGATTGGCGAGTGACCAATCCGACGGTCGAAGACGGCGGCGTTCTCGCAACGGGCGGCAACCTGGTATTTCATGGACGCGGGGACGGCATGCTGGTCGCCTATCGCGCGACCGACGGCAAGCAACTCTGGAACTTCGATGCCGGCACTGGCATTATGGCGCCTCCTGTGACCTACACCGTTGATGGCGCCCAATACGTCTCCCTGATGGTGGGCTGGGGCGGAGCACCGGGATTGTTCAACGCCCCCGGAGGCGGACCGGTCAAACATGGCTATGGACGAATTCTGACCTTCACTCTGAATGGCACCGCGACGTTGAAAGCGCCGCCGTACGGACACAAGGATCCGCTCACGCCGGAGATCACGTCCAATGCCTCACCGAAAACCGTGCACGAGGGAGGCCTGCTTTTCAACTCAAACTGCGGGCCTTGTCATGGCATTAACGCAGTGGCAGGCCCCGTGCCCGATCTCCGTTACGCCAGTAAGGAGATCCATCAAGACTTCGAGAATATCGTTCTGGGCGGGAGCCGGGCTTCGGCCGGCATGCCGTCTTTTAAGAATATTCTCAACCAGGCGCAGGTGCGGGCGATCCAGGCTTACGTTATCGCGCGGGCCCGCGAATCGGCCAAGCCGGCGGAGAGCCAGCGCAAGCAGTAACCCTCGCATTCAGGGATATAATGCAAACGTCTGTGTTCGTGTGCTGGAGACAGAATGGAACTTCCCCTTGCCGCGTACTCGATAGTCGACAAGCTAGGCGTCCACAAAACTGGCGGCCACTTCGCGGACCGCTACAGCAAGGTCTCCGTGTTCCAGATATCTGGAGGACCCAATAACTTCGCCGCTTTTGTCTACATGTGCCGGCTCAATCTGGACCTCGATGGCGCTCCCAACACCTACGGGTACGATAACCCCGCCAAGGGATCACTGCAAAAGAATCTTGGCCCCCTCGAAACCTGGCACAAAGGGGCCAAGGGAATTTCTATGGCAACCTCGGAGAAGGTGGGGCTAGGCAATGCCTGCGGCGATCCCGGCGATGGTTCGAAGGGCTGGCAAAACTTTCTCAACGGTAGCCGTAATTTCTATTGGGCTGGCATTAAGGCTGTCTCCAAGCAGAACAACCCCTTAAACCTGATGCTCGACGACCGAAAAGAGCTGGAGGCCGGCTTGGACACCTACGCCCGGGACGGCAAACCCAAGTTAAAGCCCGTCGGGAGTGGGTACTTTCCCGTGGTTCAGCCGGATACCGGCTATTACATCTCCGGCACAAGTGTGGTCGGCGATGCGTCTCTTTCCGCCTACGATGCGAACCGTTACCTCGACTCCACCGTGGTTCCCTATGCGGTATGGGCCACCCATTGGAATACGATAAACATCGGGGGCCGGAAAGTTCGCCAGGGGGACTTCGGGCTGGCGATCGAAAATGCCACGGGAGCCAACATGGCCTACGTCTACGGCGATAGCGGCACCCCCAACAAGGTCGGCGAATGCTCCCAGAAACTTCATAATGCGCTCGGACGCGGAGCCGGCCTGGTAACTTTCATCGCCTTTCCATGCTCGGGTTCCGGTCCGCAGCTGGGGCCAAGCGCTCAGGCCCTGATTCCCATGAAGGTCCTGATCAACACCCTGAAGCTCCACACCAATGCCGACGATTTGGCGGCGCGTCTGGCCATGGGGCGGGATCTTCCAACGCCCAGGAAGACTACCGACATGAGCCCGGCGCAGAGACACCTGTACGAGAATTTTCTGTCGGCGCTTTCCGCCTGGACCCTCCCGCGCTGACTACAGCCCGCTTACGGGAATCGAGAGCACAAACTCGACGGCAATCTGGACGCCGTCCCTGGTAGCGCCGCGGAACTCCCAGCCTGCCAGAGCGGCCAGGATGGCTTGATCGGTGGCGGGTGTCACCGGCCGGACAATGCGGAGCCTGTCGACCCGGCCCGATTCGGTTATAAAGCCATGAACCAGGATGTTCTTGTAGTACGCCGGAACGGTAACATTGGGCCGCACCATTCGCGTAGGATAGGGAGCGCGAATGGGTGGAACGGTTTCCGTTAAATCCACAATCCGCGTTCCGGCCTCGGACGGCGCTGGTTTTTCCCCCGGCACGCAGAAAAACAAGGTCCAGTCCTTGGAGCTCTCCACCGACACGTAAACCGAATAGATAGGACGACCGGTCAGCAGGCCTTTACCCTCGGGAAACTGATCCAGGGAAGACGATTGCGTAACCACCATGTCGAAGCTGCCGGTGGCGGATCGCGTGATTACCCGCCCCAGCGGGCTTCCGGACGTGCTGGCGCTCGTAGCCGGGAGCGCAGCGCCAGCGCCTGGTTGGGTCCCCTTACTTCCTGCCGGGGAATTACTTCCCGCCGGGGAGTTACCTCCTCGCGGGCCGGACGCGCTGCTGGCCGCCGAATCTGCCCCCGCAGCGGATGGGACGGCTCCTGTTCCTTTTCCCGATCCCGTGGTCCCCACGATATTTCCGGCGGGCACCACCAGGTTTTCCTTGGGCGCCACCGGCCGGTCGCTGATCGAAATGATATTGAGCGGATCGCCCGCGGGGGTCACCGCCGTCGACGACACCGCCGGAGGCTTGATCTCCAGAGGCGGGGGTGTGGGAGGCAACACCAGCTTGGCCTTCGCAATGGACTCCACCGGATCGGCATGCACCAGATCGAAATCCGGCAATGGAAGCGGGGCAGCCTGTTGGGGTTCCGGCGGCTTGGGCCGTCCCGGCGCCACAAACTGCTTAGGAGGCTTGCGCGGCAGCATTTGAGCCGTCCACACCCGGAAGGATGGCAGAGGAGTTATCTTCGGGATCAAATCGGGCGGGGAAGCGGGCTGGATCAAGGTCGATTCCGTGATCAGATTCTTCTTCACCTGCGGCGGGATGAACACGCGCGGTGCGGGCCTGGAAGCCTGCGCCTCCTCTGCTGCCTTGATCACGTCGGCGGGTAAGGCCAGGGATTTCGGAGCGGGCTTGGGCCGGCTCGCCCCTTTTGCTTTGGCCGCTTTTGCCTCGGGAGCTTTGGTTTCGGGATCCGGCGGGCTGAGCTGGGTGACGAAGAAAAGCCGGTCCCCGATGCGGATTTGCGTCGGGAACTGGTCGGCAGCCGGCGGTACAGGCGGTTTGACCGGCGGAAACGTTACTGTGACCGCCCCAAAGATGGCCAGCCCATGCAGGCAGATCGACGCGGCCAAGCCGCCAAAGGGAGGCGAGTTCCGGGGGAGTTCCTGCTGGAACAACGGCGCTACCGTGTGAACGCCGTGACGTGGAACCCGCACCCTCACGATCACGCCACTACGCGTCTGGCGGGGATCACTTTAAGGTTACTCTGCACCGGCTGGAATGGGTGCGCTGGTTTCTGCAATCCCGAATCCAACAACCCGCGCAGATTCCTTAAGCCGAACAGAGCCAGCTCAAAGCGGTCCTTGGCTCCCACCTTCTCGAATAGCTTCGTCAGATAACATTTGACGGTGCCCTCCGAGATTCCGAGATGCGTGGCGATTTCCTTATTCTTCAGGCCTTGCACCAGTAAAGCCAGGATCTGGCTCTGCCGTCTGCTGAGCGTGACCCGGTGGGCATTCAGCAATGCCGTCGATAGCGATTGCTCCATCCACCTGCGGCCCTCCGCCGCCACCCGCAGGCATTCCTTGAGGGTTTCGGGCCGGGATGTGGTGCTGAGCATCCCCTGGACCTTCATGTCCATGGCCTGATACGCCAGGTCGGTCGAAAAGGCATGCCCCCACAGCACAATCGCCGACTGGGGAGCCACGCGGCGAAGGTCTTGGACCACACTCTGGCCAAGTTCCAGGTTTAAGCTGTACATGATCACATGCGGTTGATGAACGGCCGCATGACTGATCAGGTCCGCGTCGTTGTTCACCAGCCCCACCAGCTCGAATTCGGGATCCGCGTCCAGTATCGCTTTTAATCCAATCTGGACTACCGGTTCACCGATCGAAGCTAAAACAGTCACTCCGAATGATTTAACGGCTCGCAAATTTGCCCTCCGATAGCGTTTGGCCAAGTCCTACGCTGACAAATTAGGTATTACGATCATAAGCCAATCCTGAACGCATCGCAATGCTTATCCACCGGATTTTCACAGATCAGTACTAATGGACCGGGGATGTCCCCAGCCGCCCTCGGACAGCCGTACCGCACCAGGACTAACTTCGGTCCTGGTGCGACCCGCTGGTACCCCCGGATACCTACCAAAGTAGGTAGTTCGTTAACCACCATTCGCAGTCTTGTTATACCCGGCGCAATGACCTAACTTTAATCATCCGAGTCAGTTTTCTGGAAAAGGGCGAATGAAAATTAGCGATCAGCTGTTTTCCGCTGAAGTCGAGCTGCCATGCAAACTGTTTTACGAATCGGGAGCGGCGGTTTCAGGAACCGTCACCAGCATCGATACGGGAAACCTGGTGCTCGAGCTTTCGGCGGCCCCCAAGGACCTGGGGATCGAGGATCGGGTGCGCCTGGAAGTAGCCTTGCCGGTGGGCCCCAGGCAGGTCGGGTCGAAGTACCTGAACGTTCGCGCCCGGTTGATCAACATGGAGAAAAGCGGCCGCGGCTTCTGGAAGCTGCGGTTCAAGCTGTGGAAGACCCGATTTTCGGATCGGGCGGAGCCCAAGCCGGTCAAAGCCGCCAAGGCGCAGACCAGTGGAGTACGAATGTGAGGCGGCGCAACCAGCGGGGAAATGCCGTGGTGGAAGTGGCTCTGATGGCGCCCTGGATCTTCTTCCTGTTCCTGGGCGTGTTCGACGTGGGGTTTTATTGCTACGCGGCCATCTGCACCCAAAACGCCGCGCGGGCCGTGGCGCTGTCTCAGGCCCAAACCAGCACTTTCAATAAGTGCACGGTGGCGCTGTGGGAACTGCGCACGCTTCCCAACTCTCCCCCTGTCAACGGCGGAACCTGTGACGCGCTGCCGGTGGTGGTCACCCTCACCACCCTCAACGGATCGGCTTGCCCCGATGCGGGATTGGGCTCGGCCACGACCTATGCGGGCACTACGTTCTGTGTACAGTCAGCAGTGACCTACCAGACTATCCCGCTGCTGCCGATTCCCGGCGTTCTGACGGGGCGAATGGCCCTGACTCGAACCTCCATGATGAGGATTTTGAAATGATCCGGAATCGGCGGCGCGGTTCCTCCACCATCGAGATGGCCCTGGTGGGCATCCCGATTATTTTCACGCTCATTTCGATTTTTGAAATGTCGCGGGGAATGTGGATTTATAACACCATGGCCTACTCGGTCAAAGTGGGTGTGCGCCTCGCCAGCGTCCACGGCCAAAACTGCATTAACAATCCGCCCCGCGTGACCAACACCTGCCCAATCTATATCTCCGATCTACCCCATACACTTCCCCTTGCCGCCGTTGGTCTTGATCCGGCCACGACGCTGCTCACGTTTAACGCGAACGACGGGGATATCACGCACTGTTATTTGGGCAGTTCGAGCACCACCACGGTAACCACGCCCCTGGGGAGCGGCGTCGGATGTTTGAGCCTGACTACCACGCTGTGGCCCCCGGCAGCGAACAGCGAAAACCAGGTGGGCAAGCAAATCAGGATTGATATTAAGACGCGCTTCCGTTCGGCGCTGGCTATGGTCTTTCCGGGAGCGAGTTCGGTCCGCTTCGCTGAGGCGGATCTGGGAGCAAGTTCGCAGGACATCGTTCAATTTTGAGGCTGACTATGACGAGCAAACGGCGCAAAACGTCAGGCGGGCAGGCACTGGTGATGGTGACTCTGTCATTGATCGCGATGGCTGGGCTGATGGGCCTCGCGGTGGACTTGGGGTGGTCGTACTTCGTGCAAAAGGAAGCCCAGGCGGCGGCGGATGGGGCTGCGCTCGCAGCTGCCCAAGAGGCGGTTCTCAGCATCAGAGCCAAGGGGATCGCGCCGTCGGCCTTCACTTGCGGGTCGGTCATGGGCGTATACTGCCAAACGACACCGATTGCTTGCAGCAGCGGAACCGTCAGCGGCACAAATCTTGAGAACGGCTGTCTCTACGCCAAGACCAATGGGTTCGATTACAGCAACGGGAGTTCGCGGCAGAACGTAACGATTCAATCCAATGACCATTCGACCTTGCCACCCACGGCACCGGGCATAAATAACGTCAGCTACTGGGTTACCGTCCGCACAGTCCAAACAGTTCCCCAGTTATTTTCCGCGGTA
>Ga0105239_10003569_pt1 | contig 19023 bp, 17 predicted proteins | sample KBSC44metaG_FD_92761 | JGI IMG/M metagenome (GOLD analysis project Ga0105239, IMG submission 92761) | Corn rhizosphere microbial communities from Kellogg Biological Station, Michigan, USA - KBS C4-4 metaG | ecosystem: Host-associated > Plants > Roots > Rhizosphere > Soil | place: Michigan, USA...
ACAAGTTAATTTAATTGAGTAATGAAGAAATCATGTAAATCCTTTGATCCTATAAACGGCGTAGCCCTCAACGGAGTTAATCAGGGTTCAGAAAATTCAATAATTCACTAAATCACTAATTCAATAATTAAAAATCATTTGCATATTGCAGGTATGCCGGCTGTTCAATTGCCTATATCAAAACAACTTGCTTATGCCTGTGGTATGATAGGCTGGAGCATCATGACCAATATTATTATTGTGATGCTGCCCTATTTTTATTTGCCTCCGTCCAGCGCCGGACTGATACCCCTGGTGCCGCAGCTGCTGGTGTTTGGGGTATTCAATATCATGTCGCTCATTGCGGCTTCGGGCAGGTTTGTGGATGCCCTGTTTGATCCTTTTATAGCCTCGCTGAGCGATAAGAGCGGAAATAAACAGGGTCGGCGTATTCCTTTTATGAAATGGGCGGTTGTGCCCGCGGTACTTTTTTGCTCGCTTACCTTTTATCCGCCCGTTAGGGGCGAAAGCATCAGCAATGCCATATGGCTTACCTTTATGCTTATCGGCTTTTTTATGGGGGTTACCTCCTATATAATTCCGTACAATGCGCTGCTGCCTGAGCTGGCCCATACCAGTGCCCAAAAGGTAAAGCTATCCTCTTTGCAGCAGTTTGGTTTTGTGGTGGGTATTGTGATATCAGCCCTGGTTAATAACTTCGCCGATCTGGTACAGCGTACCCTGCATACGCCTAACCGCGATGCCGCGGTGCAATACACCATATTGGGATTGTGTGTTTTTGCCGGCCTGGCGATGCTGGTGCCGGTTTTGACCATTGATGAAAAAAAGTATTCGAGAAGTGTGCCTACGCACCTGCCCCTGCTTTCGGCCATTCGTTTAACTTTCAGCAGCCGGAATTTTAAATATTATCTCATTTCCGATTTTTCGTACTATATGGCGCTTAGTATCATATCAAGCGGGCTGCTTTTTTTTGTCACCGTGTTGCTGCACCTGCCCGAATCTATGGGTGGCGTACTGATGGGTGCCATGGTGCTTTTTTCATTAGTGTTTTATCCGCTGATCAATTACCTGTCGAAAAAGATTGGTAAAAAACCGATCATGCTGTTTTCGTTTGGCTTGCTGAGCCTCATTTTTGTGGCTATATTTTTCCTGGGGAAGCTCCCGTTATCGCCCACAGCGCAGGTTTATATACTGGTGTTAAGCACCTCGTTCCCACTGGCTTCGTTAGGGATATTACCCAACGCCATATTGGCCGAAATTGCGGAGAACGATGCCAAAGAAACAGGCGAAAACAGCGAAGGGATGTTCTTCGCGGTGAAATATCTTTTTGTAAAGCTGGGGCAAACATTGGGTATTGCGCTTTTTGCCTTTTTAACCGTTTACGGTAAAGATCCCGGGCACGATTATGGCCTGCGGCTCAACGGTATTTGTGGTTGTGTACTTTGTTTGCTGGCACTGATTTTTTTTAGCCGTTTTCGCGAGCGCAGGGTAAATTGAAAATGGCGGATATTTCTCTTTTTATTATCTTTAGAGCGCTTCAGGGCTAACTATCTGCAATGAAAACAAATTTTAAACCGGTTTTTACAATCCTGCTTTTTTTATGTGCTATACTCATGGCATCGGGCTGCTACCGGGCCGGGGCTAAAAAACAAGATGCAGGAGCAGATACTGCTGGTCGCAGACTATCGGTAAAAGCTATGCACGATGACCTGGGGATATTGTGGTCGGTTATTGAAGAGATGCACCCGGCCTATGGGGTTTTTACCTCACGGGATAGCATGCGCTTGATTTATAACCAGGTTGTGGCCTCTATCAATCAGCCCTTATCTGCACCCGATTTTATAGCCCATGTTTATCCCTTTATCAGTAATGTGCGTTGCGGGCATACGCAGGTAAGGCTCCCGGTTGGGTATAAACCATCTGGCCCAAATCCGCCGCACCTGCCGTTTGAAGTATTGGTGAAAAACCACCACGCCTGGATCACCACGCATCATACCCATAAATTAGCAACCGGCGACGAGATCATCAGCATGAACAATACACCCGTTGCCGCCATTGTTGATCATGGTTATGATCTGTATGCCGGCGATGGTTATAACGAAACTTTTAAAGAGGTTTTTTTGAGCGAATACGGTGGCTTTGAGGATGCCTGCAATAAATATTATCATTGGCAGCCCCCTTACCGGCTTACGCTGCGTAATAAACAGGGGCAGCTAAAAACGGTTATATTAGATGCCCTTACCCCGGGTGCTGCAGAAAATGCTTCGGAAACAAAAGCCAACAACCTTGCTGCATGGACAGCGGCAAAAGGTACAGGGCATTTAGCGCTCCGTTTTTTAAAAAACAGCTCAACCGCCTGGTTTGTGACCCAGCCTTATCAGTATGTGGATACCAATATTTATAAAGAGGCTTTTAAACAGATCCGTGAGCGAAAGATTAAAAACCTGATACTGGATATGCGGCACAATACCGGCGGAGATATTCGCGTGGCCATCCGTTTGTTATCCTTCCTGGCCGATAGTTCTTTTTATATTGTAAAGGATGTAAAGGCCCGTATCCCCAACCCGGCTGTGAGCAGGTTTGAGCGGTATTTTGATACTGCCCGCACATCAAGCTTTAACGAAGGTTTTGAGCCGGGCCCCGAGGATGGCACCTATTACCACATTAAATTTAAACCCACGGCCTGGGGGCAGCTGTACGGGAAACTACCCTTATTCAAATCCGATCATTATACTGGCAAATTGTATGTTTTGATTGATGGCGCCACCTTTTCATCGGCAGCCTTGTTTACGGCGGCCTTGAGAGCCCAGCGTAAAAATGTAGTGTTTATTGGCCGCGAAACCGCCGGTAATGAGCAGGCATGCAGCGGTGGCACTATTCAGCACTTAACTTTGCCCAATACCCGTGTTATTGTTGATTTTCCGTGGATGCGCTTTGTATCGGCTGCCAGGAGCTATTCGTTTGGACGAGGCATTATGCCTGATTATCCGGTGGAATACAGCCCGCAGGATATCGTCAATAACACAGATCCCGACCTGAAAAAGGCCTTAAGCCTGATACGCTAATTCCTGCTGTTTAAGCAGGGGCCTTGGTTTGCCCTGCTGTGCCTCTGCCGCGCAGGCAAACAGGAAAGATACTGCCAATGCTATCAGCAGCCCTTTTATCATATTGATATCGATCTTCATTTTCCTATTGTTTAAAATCCACGCAGGAGAAGCGACCGGGTATAATAAAAGAAAACCATCGCTTTATATATATAACGATGGTTTGTGCACAATGTGCTATTGTAACAGTATTTTTAAACTAAGTTCTTTTTGATGTAGCTTATGCTTTGCGCGATGCTATCGAAAGGATCGCCGGGGCAAACATCCTGCTCTACAAAAAAGTATTTTAAGCCCGCTTTATTGGCCTGGGTAAATATCTTTTTAAAGTCGATGATGCCATTGCCTACCTCGGTAAATTTGCGCTCAGGAGTTTTATCCAGATCTTTTACGTGCCACAGCGGGAAACGGCCCGGGTGCTTATCAATTAAAGCGATAGGATCCTGGTTGGCCTTGGTTAACCAGTACAGGTCTATTTCAAATTTCACCAGGTTTTTATCGGTAGCCTCTAAAAGGATCTCGTATGGATATTTGCCATTTTCCTGTATAAATTCAAAATCGTGGTTATGGTAGCAAAGTTGTATGCCCGCTTTTTTGCACACCTCGCCCGCTTTGTTAAAATCTTCGGCTATTTTTTTATAGTGGTCCAGGTTGCCGCGCTCGGGTGTTGATAAATAGGCGCATACCATGTATTTTACGCCAACCTCGGCCGCGTCGGTTACTGCTTTTTCCCAATCATTCAGGATGGTGCCTTTTTGTGATGCGCCGTTCACCTGCTCTTCGCCCAAACGGTAATGCGCGCTTGGCATGATCAGTCCGTTTTGTTTTAAAAGTGCCTTGAAGGCTTTGGCATCCATGCCGTAAAATAACTCGTTGCCGGTATAGGTGGCACCTTCAACAGAGGTATAGCCAACCTTGGCAACCTTGGCCAGCGCCGCCGCCGGGTCTTTTGCCATGGCATCGCGCACAGTATATAATTGCAGGCCGATATATTTTTTATCGTAAGCAAACAGGTTTGGAGCCGCTAAAAGTCCGGCCGAAAGTAATGCCGAAGTTTTGAGAAATGAACGTCTGGTGGTTATCATCGATTTACTTTTAATTGGTTAATGTAAATATAGTGTATTATGAACACTAAAAGCAAGCGATTATTATCTCATCGATATCAATTAAATCTGCGAAGCCGCTGTTGGCTGTAACAATGTTGATGTAATATGCGATACCAATTTGGCATCGGAATAATCGGGAATGCTGCTTACCTTTTTCCATTCCGGGTCGGATCCAAAAGCTTTCCAATGCGCGGCCTTGGCATCCAGATCGTCAAAAGTGATCATGTAAATAAGGTTGGGGCGATGATCGCCAATGATGGTTTCACCAAAAAATACGGGGGCAAAACCCAGCTTTTTAAAAATATCAATCTCGCCGGCATCGTTAAACATTTCCAGTTTCTTTTTGCCCGCACTTTCGGTGGCGTGCTCGTAACGACGAAGCTCAAAAATGCGCTGTCCTTTTTTGGTCACCTCCATTTTAGGCATGTGCGCAAAGGCTTTTAACAAGGAGCTTTCGATGCGCTCATAAGCCGGCTCGCTGGCCGGGGCGGTTAAATATGGCGCTCCCTTTTCCAGGTAAGCAGGGTCGAGGTTTAGTTTTTCCTGTACGGCCAAAAAATCGGCCAGGTTATCAAAAGGGATCAACGCGTAAATTTTGGTTTGCCCTTCGGGTTTCAGCTCGCTGAATACGCCGATATGTTTGCACCCCAATTTGTTGAGGGCTGGGATGGCTGCATTTTGAAAATAATCCTCTACCATTTTTTGCTGCGCCTGGTTTTTTAAAATATAAGTGCGCAGCTCGTAAAATTCGGTTTCACTTTTTGCTTTAGTTATGGCTGCCATACTGCTTTGGGTTGATATACCGGCTGCCGCGGCTGTTAAAGCCGAGGCTTTCAGAAATGAACGTCGTTTCATGGGTTAGATGGTTAATAAAATAAAGGTAGCAAGATAAAGGGAAAAGGATAATAAAGAATGTGTTCATTGCGAGGAAGAGCCCCCTCTAAATCTCCCCCAAAGGGGGAGACTTCAAAAAAGTATTTTAAAGCCCTCTCCAAAGGAGAGGGTTGGGTGAGGCTCTTGCTTCGCTCTACCCTTCGACGGGGCCCAGGGTGACAGGCCCCGTTTTGCTACCTGTCTGCATAATACCTCTTCCTGAACCAGAAAGCCAGGTTAACCAAAGCGATCAAAGCCGGAACCTCCACCAGCGGACCGATAACGCCCGCGAAAGCTTCGCCGGAATTGATGCCGAATACGCCGATAGCAACTGCTATGGCCAGCTCAAAATTATTCCCCGTGGCGGTAAACGCGATGGAGGTGCTTTTGGAATAATCGGCACCGAATGATTTACCGATAAAAAAACTCAGCACAAACATCACCGCGAAATAGATAACCAACGGGATAGCTATCCGGACAACATCCAGCGGAATGTGTATGATGAGGCTGCCTTTAAGACTAAACATCAGCACAATGGTAAACAGCAAGGCAATCAAAGTAACCGGCGAAATAAAAGGCACATATTTTTGCTGAAACCAGGCCTCGCCTTTAATTTTTATGAGTGTGTACCGGCTGATGATACCAGCCGCAAAAGGTATCCCCAGGTAAATACCAACGCTTTTGGCTATTTCGCCCATAGTTATATCAACGGCTAAACCTTTAAGACCGAACAGCGGTGGCAAAATGGTGATGAACACCCAGGCATAAACGCTGTACAGCAATACCTGGAAAATGCTGTTGAGGGCAATGAGTCCGGCGGCATATTCGCGGTTTCCTTCGGCAAGCTCGTTCCATACTACTACCATAGCTATGCAGCGGGCCAGGCCAATCAGGATCAAGCCCACCATATAATCCGGATGGTCGCGTAGCAGGGTTATCGCCAAAATGAACATCAGTATTGGTCCCACGAGCCAGTTGAGGGCTAAGGAGGCGCTTAATACTTTGGTATCCTTAAACACCCGGCCCATGTTTTCATATTTTACTTTGGCCAATGGCGGGTACATCATTAAAATTAATCCGACAGCTAAAGGTATATTAGTTGAGCCACTGGAAAATGAATTGATAAAACCAGCTGATGAAGGTATAAAATAGCCTATGGTTACGCCCCCGATCATCGCCAGGAATATCCAGAGTGTAAGATAGCGGTCCAGAAAGCTCAGCTTTTTACGTTCCGCAGCCGGGGCACAATGTTCAACCGGCATGGGATGGTTTTAAATTTTGGTTTACAAAGTTTTGGGTGTATTGCCTGATCATGTCGCGCACCTTTCCAAATTGCGCCATGATCTCCTCTTCAGTGCCGGTAGCTTTTGCCGGGTCGAGGAAATTATAATGCAGCTTAACGGCTTTGGTGGGGAAGTATGGACAGCTCTCCTTCGCGTTGTCGCAAACGGTTATCACATAGTCAAAATCGATATCCAGGTACTCGTTTACATTGTTGGAGGTATGATGCGAGATGTCGATACCATCGCGTTTCATGATGTCGATAGCCCGCGGATTAACACCATGCGTTTCGATCCCGGCGCTGTAAATGTTGGCCTTATTGCCTGCAAAATGGCGTAGGTAGCCCTCGGCTATCTGGCTGCGGCAACTGTTCCCGGTGCAAAGCACCAATACATTCTTCATATTTTGAGTTTTTAGTGTTTTTTTCATGACGATGGCCGAAACCGGGCAAACATGGCTGAATTCGGATGATAGCCGTACTTCATGCGGGACTTCATCCCTGGTGATGCGGAGAAAACCTTTCCGGTCGAAATAGTCCGACGCTGTTTCTGTAAGCAGGTAAAGTGCTACAAGGCCTCTTGATTGACTTTCCTCAGTTATGCTCTGCAGTAGTTGATGCGCCATACCCGCGTTTCTGAATTGTGGATGTACGGCAAGTGAGCGTAGTAAACCAAAATCTCCGTAAATCTCCAACCCGGCAACGCCAACAACTTTCTGGTTTTGTATGGCTACCCGAAAATCATTTAAATTATCCGGAAAATCATTTACCGGTAGCTTTTGCGACTCCAGCAATGCGATAATCTCCTGCCGGTAAGGTTGTGCCTGTTCAATGATCATATCTGTATTCGTAAATATTTAGCAACAGCCTGCGCCGGGGGTGCAGCAAGCTTCGGCTTTTATAGCCAGGTTCTTTAACTCTACCTTTGGTTTTGCAGACTCGGAGGCGCAGCATTCCTCGCCCTTTTCGTTAGTACCGCAACTCCCACCGCGACCAATAGCTTTGCATTGTACGGCATCCGGGCGCAGGTCGATGATCAGGCTATCCCCAGTCACGATCATATCTCCCGGAAACATCTGGCGGGTATCAAACTCCGAATTGCCAAATTCTATTTTAACCGTTCCGTTGGGGTCAAGAGGCAGCATTTTTTCCACAATATCTACAATAGACAAGGCCTTTTTTACTTTCATGGATCGTTCCTGCTGTTCGCCTTCGGGAACCCATAATTGTATAATGATCTCTGTCCAGGTGTTCAGCACACCACCGCAATCAACAGACGTAATGGACGCCTGTTTAATTTCGGTAATATGGTATGCCGCGTCTACCAGTTTATCTTCGGCATATTGAAACTGGAGGTCAAGCCCGGGATGCTGTAACAGTTTCTCTTTAAATGTTGCCCAATTGATAGCTTCTACTTTGTTCATGATGGCTATATTTTATTATTGCAATATTACGATTGATTGGTTTAAAAAATTTTAACAGCAGTTATTCACATCTTTATATGATGAGAACAACGCATTTAACTCCTTTTGTAAAATGCCCCATGCTTTAGGCTCTATACAATAGCAAACACTCACGCCCTCTATGGTACCCTGTATCAACCCCGCATTTTTTAATTCTTTAAGATGTTGCGAAATGGTGGGCTGTGCCAGTCCAAGCTCGTCGGCCAAATCACCACAGATGCAGGCCTTAGCCGCTATGATGTGCTGCAATATGGCAATACGTGCAGGGTGCGCTATGGCTTTTAACTGCACGGCCAGCTTGTTTTGCTCTTCGGTAAATATTTCTGTTTTGGTGATTCCCATAATATATATTGCAATATTACGATTAATGTCGATCCGGTCAAAATAATTTTTTTATTTAGGTGCCGGAAGCTTTCCTTGATTATTGAATTTTGTTTTACCCTTGATCTCTCTGTTAAAACAGTCTGTCATCCTGAGGGACGAAGGATCTATTCGTAAACATGCATATTGCTTAAAAGATGCTTCTATTAATTATTGATTCTTTTGAAAAGACAAATTGTTAATAAGGGCATCATCCGGGCGTTGCCTTCGGCCCGGGCTATCCGCTCATACGCCTGCAGGCCTTAGGCGCAGGGCCGGTATCCGCTGCTATTCCTAACGCGGGGAGCAATTAGTGAATTAGTGATTTAGTGAATTATTGATTTTTGTCTGAACCTTGATTAACTCCGTTGAGGGCTACGCCGTTTATAGGATCAAAGGATTTACATGATTTCTTCATTACTCAATTAAATTAACTTGTCATCCTGAGGAACGAAGGATCTATTCTTAAATAGGCATATCGTTTAAATAGATGCTTCACTCCGCTCAGCATGACAAACATATTGTAAAAGATTCCCCTTCTTCCCCGTCAGCAGATAAGCTTTTGTCTGAACCATGATTAACTCCGTTGAGGGCTGCGCCGTTTATTGGATTTTAGGATTACCGGGATTTCTTTTGTTTTTTAGTCAGCAGATAAGCTTCGGATGAAAGCGGGCAGAACAATGTGGGCCTGTGCGGTTGTAAGGGCATTGCGAACCTTACCTGAAGCGTGGAGAATGAGCGAACGAAGTGGAGTAGGGTTTAGCAGCCCACGGTTCTGTCCGCTTTGCAGGGTAAAGGCCTTGTGCGGCAAAGAAGCATTTCTGCTGACAGCCGTTATTCGCAGTTATTTATTTTTATCGGTGCTCATTATCTCGCTACGCTCGGTCTGGTTACTTTTGAGGCGACAAAAGTAACTAGGCCCTCCCGCGGCCATGAGCGGGTATACGCCATGCAATCCATGGATTATCCTAAAGATATTGCTTGTTCGTTTCTCCTTAATGCCGCAATTCCCCTCTTTATCTATACTGCTCCTGATATATTCAACAACAGATTCTTCGTTCCTCAGGATGACAAAAGAATTTCCCTAAACATGTATATCTATCAATTAAGTAGCGCTTTTTACATACAAAACACATTCTTTTGCCTAAACTTGCATTAATAACGCGCTGTTTCCTACAACAGCCCGCATAAAACATGAGTGAGGATTTTTACGAGCAAATTTTTAGCAAGCAGCAAAGGCTTGAGGCCGTGCCGTCGAACAAGGAGATCACCCGCTGGGCGCTCCAGGTAATTCATTTGCTATACCCGGAGCAAACGGGAAAGATATTTGCCGATATTGATGCCCTTAAGGCAGAATTTGCCCTGCTGGAGAATGAGCTGTGCCACATGATGGAAGTAACCAAAGGTTGCGACGATTGTGACAACAGAGAACGGGCCAGCCGGTTTTTTAAAGGTTTGCCAGAGCTGTTCAGGATATTGAATACCGATATTCAGGCCATTTTTACCGGCGATCCGGCAGCCCAAAGTGAGTTTGAAGTGGTACGTACCTACCCAGGCTTTTTAGCTATATCCATGTATCGCCTGGCGCATAGTTTGTATGTAGATCGTGTGCCATTGATACCCAGGATACTCACCGAATACGCACACTCCAAAACAGGTATCGACATACACCCCGCTGCCGAGATAGGCGAGTATTTTTATATAGACCACGGTACCGGCATTGTGATAGGCGAAAGCGCCATTATTGGCAATCATGTAAAGTTATACCAGGGCATTACCCTGGGCGCGCTGAGCGTGGATAAAAGTATGGCCAATACCAAACGTCATCCAACGGTGGAAGATCATGTGGTGATATACTCCGGCGCTACCATACTGGGAGGCGAAACCATTATTGGGCATAACAGTCTTATCGGCGGTAACGTGTGGCTTACTAAAAGCGTACCGCCATATTCAAGGGTATATCACACCCCAAGTCACCGGACACTGAAAAGTGATGAAGTGTGATTTTTAGAATAGTATCAAGTAGTTAGTATCAAGTATCAAGACAGGAATGGAATAGTATCAAGTATCAAGACAGAAAAATTGTATGAAAAAAGAAAAAAAGTCGTGATACTTGATACCAGCTACTTGATACGAACTCAACAACTTGATACTCCAAAATAAAAATTATGGCAGGCATTATTGATATAATAGGAAATACGCCCCTGGTTGAGATACAAAAGCTTAACCCCAACCCCAACGTAAAAATATACGCCAAACTGGAGGGTAATAACCCCGGCGGCAGCGTGAAGGACAGGGCATCGCTCAACATGATCCGCAGCGCTATGGAGCGTGGTGATATAAAGCCCGGCACCAAACTCATTGAAGCTACCAGCGGCAATACAGGTATAGCCCTGGCGATGATAGCCCGCTTGTTTGGATTAGAAATTGAGCTCGTGATGCCCTCCAACTCTACCCGTGAGCGCACCTTAACCATGGAGGCCTACGGAGCCAAAGTAACCTTGTTAGAGGGTATTGAGCTTTGCCGCGATTATGCCGAGGAAAAAGGCGCTACCGAAGGTTATTTCCTACTGAACCAGTTTGCCAACCCGGATAATTACGGAGCCCACATCAAAACTACCGGTCCCGAAATATGGCGCGATACCGATGGCAAGATTACTCATTTTGTAAGTGCCATGGGTACAACGGGTACTATTATGGGCTGCTCCCGCTATTTTAAAGACAAAAATAAAGACATACAGATCATCGGCTGCCAGCCTACCGAAGGTTCATCCATTCCTGGTATCCGCCGCTGGCCCGAAGCCTATCTGCCCAAAATATTTGATGCCAGCCGGGTTGACCGCATAATGGATATTTCCGAGGCGGAAGCTACCCAAATGGCCCGCGATATGGCCAAAGTGGAAGGCATATTTGCCGGCATGAGCAGCGGCGGCGCATTAGCCGGCGCCATCAAACTGGCTGCCGAGCTCAAAGAAGGCCTTATCGTATTTATCTGCTGTGACCGGGGCGACAGGTATTTGAGTAGTGATTTGTTTGGGTGATTGGGAATTAAAATTTTGTCATCCTGAGGAACGAAGGATCTACTCGCCGATAGGCTTGTCGCATACCCGCTCTTGGCCGCGGGAGGGCCAGTTACGTTTTTCGTTGTGCTTTGTTTTTTAAGGTACTCAAGAGGGCTTCGCCGTATGTGACCACAAAGTAACCAGACCGAGCGTAGCGAGATAATGAGCACCGATAAAAATAAATAACTGCGAATAACGGCTGTCAGCAGAAATGCTTCTTTGCCGCACGAGGCCTCTACCCCGCAAATCGGACAGAACCCGGGCTGCAATTATTTGCCCAACTTCGTTCACGCAAAGCCCCGCGCTTCTGCAAAACTTGCTATGCCCCGCAGCCGCACAACCCACCATTGTTCTGCCCACTTTCGCCCGAAGCTTATCTGCCGATGGGGAAGAAAACTCACTAATTAAGAAGCTGACAGAAGAAGAGCCGTTGTTTTCAATCAATAATTCACTAAATCAGTAATTCAATAATTAAAAACCGCCACCAAATGCTACGGTAATTTTTCGTATATTATATCAACAAACAGCCCGCTTATCTTTTCAGGAGATAAGCGGGCTGTTTGGTTAAGAGAAAAAAAGGTCAAAAACCGACTTGTTTTTTTAGTTTTTGATAGACAGTAAATAAATACTTTTTAAACACTTCAAAACCCGTCAAAAATTTGTTAAAAAGTGTTAAAATGGCGTTAAAAATTTGTTAAAGTAGCCAAAAAGCAGGCGTTTTTGCCTAAAAAAAGTTTAAAATTAGTGGTTTAAAAAGTTTTGTTACTTCAGTTTCCTGGCAGTAACCCCTTCGTTGGTGATCTTCACTGGCTTGATGGTGCCATCGGTATCAAAATACATTTTGTCTATACACATCACCCGGTGATTGGCGTCTGTTTCGGTAAGCGGCCGGCGATGGTAAACAATGTACCATTCGTCGGTACCCGGTACGTTGATCACCGAATGATGTCCCGCGCCGGTGGCTATACTGGCATCCTGCTTTAAAATAGTGCCGATACGCTTAAATGGCCCGAATGGGGTATCTCCAATAGCATAAGCCACCCGGTAATCCGGGCCGGTCCAGCCGCCTTCGCTCCACATAAAGTAGTACTTGCCCTGGCGCTTAAACATCACGGGGCCTTCTACATAGCCTTCGGGGGTTATTTTCTTATAGGTTACGCCGTCGTCAAAAGGTTCAACACCTGTAAAATCGTTCTTTAGCTTCACAATGTTGCATTGGCCCCAGCCTCCATATATCATATAGTACTGGCCGTTATCATCCCGGAAAACAAACTGGTCGATAGGCTGAGCCTTGTTAATGATCTGATCGATAAGGGGTTTGCCGAGGTAGTCTTTGAATGGGCCTTCGGGTTTGTCGCTTACGGCCACGCCTATCCCGCCTTTTTCATTATTGTTCTGGATGTCGTTCGCGCCGAAGAAGATATAGTACTTGCCATCCTTTTCGGTAACGGCAGGAGCCCAAAGCGCACGTTTCACCCATTTAACCCCGCTGGTGTCAATAATGCGGGCATGTTTTGTCCAATGCACCAGATCTGGCGATGAAAAGGCATCCATAAAAACCTGCTCATTATATTTGGCCGAGTAGGTTGGATACAGCCAGTATTGGTGATTGAAAATTTTGGCTTCCGGATCGGCATACCAGCCTTCAACTACGGGATTTCCCGACGTTTTTTTGCTCTGTGCAAAAATGTTTAGTGTAGGCACCGTCAATGCCGCGCCTAATAGTATCTGCAAAACCAGCTTTGAAGCTACGCTCCTGTTCATTTTTGAGTATTGGTATTATTATTCTTTGGCCGCTTTTTATTAAAGCGCCTGTTGGGTTTCTTGTTCTTGTCGCTCTGGCCAGTGCCTGGGGTATGGGTTGGCTGAATAGCCGCGAGTTCATCGGGAAGGCCAACCAGGCGAATGGGACGCTCTATCAGTTGTTCAATGCTTTTTAATTTACGCTCATCGCGGTGATTTACAAATGTGATAGCAGTACCGGTAGTGGCAGCACGGGCTGTACGGCCAATGCGGTGAATATAATCTTCCGGGTCGCCGGGTACATCATAGTTGATCACCAGGTCGATACCCTCCACATCAATGCCGCGCGAAAGGGCATCGGTACCGATAATTACAGGCAGTTGCTTGTTCTTGAATTGTAACAATATTTCTTCGCGCTCGCGTTGCTCCAAATCGGAATGAAATGCGTTTGACTTGATGTTGATTGCCTTCAGTTCTTTATACAGTGCTTTTACGATCTCCTTACGGGATGCAAAAATGATGGTACTGGTATAAGCAGAATCGCGAAGGATAAGCTGTAGCAAAGGCGTTTTTTGCTGATCATGCAAACGATAGATCTGCTGATCGATACCTACGGCGGGTTGCGATAGGGCAATATTGATTTGCTCTGGCTCCTTCATAATAGCCTTGGCTAGCGCACGGATACGACCGGGCATTGTGGCCGAAAAAAGCAGTGTTTGCCTGTTTTTAGGCAGGTAGCTGATGATCTTTTTGATATCGTCAGAAAAACCCATGTCCAGCATTCGGTCGGCTTCGTCCAATATCAGGTGGGTAAGATGGTTCAGCTTTAAAACACCCGATGTAAGGTGGGCTATCAGCCGGCCGGGTGTGGCTATAATAATGTTTACATTATTTTGAATGCCCCGGCGCTGCTGTTCATAAACGGCACCATCGCCGCCGCCAAATACGGCTATGGAGCTGATTCCTGTAAAATAGGCCAGCCCTTCAACCTGTTGGTCAATTTGTTGGGCCAGTTCGCGGGTGGGCGCCAAAACAAGGGCGCTGGTATGGTGCTTGTTGCTATTGCTGATGAAATTGAGCACGGGCAGCAAATAAGCCCCGGTTTTACCGGTGCCGGTTTGCGCGCAGGCAATAAGATCGTGGCCTTTTAAAACTACGGGTATGGCCATTTCCTGTATGGGGGTTGGGTTGTTGAACCCCATACTTTGTATGCCCTCGAATAATTGTTCGTTAAAATTGAAATCCTGAAACGTCACTATGTTCTACTTGGTGTGTTACGCAAGGTATAGATTTTTAGGACAATGAGCAAAGATTTTTGGAGCAAGGGTATATGGAGTAAGGATTTATGAAGTAAAGAACTTTTGGAGCAAGGATTTTTGGAGCAAGGAATAAGGGTTTTGAACAAAGATATATAGATTAAAGAGAAAGGATAAGGCAGGAATAGTAAAACAAATTTTCTTTACTCCCAAAGTCCTTATTCCTTGTTCCCAAAATCCTTACTCCCCTACGAGTGTATGTAGCTTTTTAACTGTTCAATAGTTTCCTGTTGCGACAGGATAGTTTCCTTAACCAGGTCATTGATAGAAATAATGCCGCATAGCGCATCATCAATAAATACGGGCAAGTAGCGGATATTGCTTTCGCTCATGATATGCATGCAGGTTTCGATGGAGTTATCGGGTAGTATGCGGGGCAAGCCGGTACTCATAATATCGCGCACCAAGGTTTCGTGGGATGATTTTCCCTTCAGGATCACCTTGCGGGCATAATCCCGTTCGGTAAGCAGACCGGCGTATTCGCCATCTTCCAGTATAACCACCGAGCCGATGTTTTCATCAGCCATTACTTTTAATGCTTCCAGAACTGATTTGCCGGCATCAATGGTAACTATGCGGCCGCCTTTGCGGGCAAGGATATTTGAAACTTTTATCATGGCACTGAGGTTAAAATGAAGAATTGGCTATAACCAAATATAATAAACAGAATTGAAAAACAAATGCAGTGGGGTTATAAATATCAACAATTCAGCATTTTATCATGGAATTGCCATCTCGTTCAGGTATAGTTAGCTTTTACGTTAGCTTGACACTGTTAAAAAAGAATAATATCTAATATTGCCCCCGTAATTTTTAACAGTATTTTAACATAGTGCGACTGGAAATTATTGATTTAGTCATTACTGCCGGTCAAAATAATACATACTACATTGATCAATCTTATACCCCACAAAACGCGTTTTAAAGGCAACATCAGCCATATCAATTTAATCCCTGCCTTAATAGTGATCTGCTGTCTCATTTGCCTTGGTTTACCAGGCAAATTAATGGCTAAAAGCACAACGCTTAAACAACCATATATAGCAGCGACTGATACCACAGCCGATTCTGTTCTATTAAAACGGCGGTTGATCAATAACGCGTTTGATGATATTTTTATACAAAACCTGCGGACATCCGAAGGCGGTAATGATTATTTTAACAAGATAAAGACCCAACTAACCGCCGATCTGGCGCCCAACTTTATCTTATTCCAAACCCCTAAATCGCGGTTTTTTGCCGTGTTTACAGCAAGGGTTAAAATACGTTTGCTGGCTTCACATGGAGCTCCGGTAAAATCGCCAAGCTTTATGCCGGGTGCTACTGTATTTTACAGGTTGAATGAGGATACTTATAAGCCGGAATTCCTATCGTTCGGTTACTCGCATCACTCCAATGGGGTAAGAGGGCCATCATTGAACCCCGACGGCAGTTTTAATCGCGACAGCGGCAAATTCACAACCAACTTTTATACCCTTACCTATTATACCGGCAAGCGCATTGATAAAAAGGACTTGATCATTAACCGTTACGATAATATAGCGCTTGAGGTACACGCCGGATTATTTGGCCTGGGCGTATCTGAAGGATTAAAGGATCACTACGGATTTATCAGGGTTAATGGCAGCCGCATGTATAATTTTGCCAAAGCGTATGATGATCCGTTGGAGAAAGGCAAAAAGGTGTATAAAAACTGGCAGCGTATCCGGTTTGACTTTACTTATATTGCCGACAAGTACGATAATTACTCGGCTGTTGATTTCAAGAAACGACTCAACGTAAGTTTGAAGTATTACTACCAGTTCCCTTTTATGCCAAGCACGGCATTTATGGTTGGTGGTGGTTACCGCGGGCAGGATGATTATAACCAGTTTTTTGAGGATAGTTACGGCTATGTGACCATTGGTTTGGCATCAGACCTATCATTCAATTTTGGTAAACATTAAGCCAAAAAAGGGAGTCATTTTTATATAACCATATTTTTACACGGCTATTCACAGCTGTTTGTAATTTATTTTTCATATAATCGTTTTAGCATTGAAAAAAAGCAGATATATTTAGCCCAACCTAATGGTATATCTTAATTAAATCTAAAACATTTATAATGAAAAAGACCCTTTTGAGCCTTATGGCTATTCCTGTGCTTCATTTCACGGTATCGGCCCAATCCAAAGGCTTTAAACCTTTATTTGATGGTAAAACAACCACCGGTTGGCATACCTATTTAAAAACAGGTTCTGGTGCATGGAAAGTTGTTGACGGCGCGTTACAGCTTGATCCAAAAGCCGAGGGCCAGGGCGACCTGGTTACTGATGGTGAATACGAAAATTATGAACTGAAACTGGATTGGAAAATATCCGAAACAGGCAACAGCGGAATTATTTTTGGTGTGCACGAAGACCCTAAATTTAACGAAACTTACCTTACCGGTATCGAAATGCAGGTATTGGATAACGCCAAAGCCAGCGACAACAAAAAAGCAAATCACCTTGCGGGCTCTTTATATGATATGAAGGCCCCTTCTGCAGATGTAGCTAAACCTGCCGGCGAATGGAATGCCGTAGTATTGCGTAAAAAAGATGGTCATCTAACTTTTTGGTTAAATGGGACTAAAATAGTAGAAACCGAAATTGGCAGCGACGAGTGGAAAGAATTACTGGCCAACAGTAAATTCAAAAACTGGACTGATTTTGCCAAATATCCAAAAGGTCATATCGCGCTGCAAGATCACGGTCACGACGTTGCATTCCGCAATATTTACATCAAACAGTTATAATATTTAAAAATGATTATGTTGTAACGCTTTGCGTTCGATATATTTATGCCATAAAACCAAATAAATGCAAATGCATGCCTGCGCGTGCATTTTTCTTCTCGTAACAGAGGATACACCTGATATTATATGAGCGATCTACAAATCAAGAAATCAGCAGAAACTTACGATGTGGTCATTGTAGGTTCGGGAGCTGGTGGCGGTATGGCTGGTTATGTGTTAGCCAATGCCGGTGTAAAAGTTTTAATGCTTGAGGCCGGAGCCTATTTTGACCCTGCCAAAGATTCACAACAATTAAAATGGCCATGGGAATCGCCACGTCGTGGCGCGGGTTCTACCCGTCCTTTTGGCGACTTTGACGCTGCTTACGGCGGTTGGGAATTGGAAGGCGAACCTTACACAACAAAAGACAAAACCGAGTTTTACTGGTTCCGCTCACGTATGCTGGGCGGCCGTACCAATCACTGGGGCCGTATTTCATTAAGGATGGGGCCGCATGATTTTAAAGCTAAAGATGGCCTTACAGATGATTGGCCGATCACTTATGATGAAGTAAAGCCTTACTATGATAAGGTTGACCGCATGATTGGTGTTTATGGCACCAAAGAAGGTTTGGAGAATGAACCTGATGGCATCTTTTTACCACCTCCAAAGCCAAGGCTGAATGAATTGTATATTAAACAAGGTGCTATAAAAGCGGGTGTAACTACTATTGCTGGCCGTGGTTCGGTTTTAACCGAAGCCTTGCCTGGTAACAAAGATCGTGGCGCATGCTTTTTCTGTGGACAATGCGGTCGTAGTTGTAAAGTATACGGCGATTTTTCGGCATCATCATGTTTGGTTATCCCTGCTGTAAAAACGGGTAACTTAAAGGTGATCACCAACGCGATGGTTCGTGAGGTGTTGACTAATAAAGAAGGTTTGGCTACAGGAGTATCATACATCAGTAAAGAAGATATGCAGGAATACCAGGTTAATGCCAAAACGGTAGTGCTTGGTGCCAGCGCCGGTGAATCAGCTCGTATCCTGTTGAACTCCAAATCAGCAGCCCATCCAGGCGGTTTAGCCAACAGCAGCGGTGTTGTTGGGCGCTATCTGCATGATTCAACCGGATCAAGCGCCGGTGGTTTCCTGCCGCAACTGATGGATCGCAAACGCTACAATGAAGACGGTGTAGGTAGTGTGCATATCTACTCGCCATGGTGGCTGGATAATAAAAAACTCGATTTCCCGCGTGGTTATCACATCGAATACGGTGGCGGCTTACACATGCCATCATACGGTTTTGGTGGTGGTATCCATAACATGAATGGCGCGGTGCCAGATCGTAACGGTAAAAAGAAAGAGGCTGGTGGTTACGGCGCATCATTGAAAGATGATTACCGTCGTTTTTATGGTACCCAGTTTGGCATGGCCGGTCGGGGTACTGCTATAGCCCGCTATGATAACTATTGTGAAATTGATCCTAATGTAGTTGATAAGTATGGTATCCCAGTATTGCGTTTCCATTACAAATGGGCCGATGATGAGATCAAACAAGCCAAGCACATGCAGGATACCTTTCAGGAAATTATGCATAATATGGGCGCCATTTACGGTCCTCCACAAGGGGCTGATACCAATTACGGCTTAGAAGCACCGGGTAAGATCATCCATGAAGTAGGAACCATACGTATGGGTGACGATCCTAAAAAATCGGCGCTGAATAAATGGTGCCAGGCACATGATTGCAAAAACCTGTTTGTGGTTGATGCCGCTCCGTTTGTACAACAAGGCGATAAAAACGCGACATGGACTATCCTGGCCCTGTCTATGCGTACTGCCGAATATATTTTACAGGAAAGAAAAAAATTAAACGTTTAACAAGCCCCAATAAAATTAGTTATGAACAGACGTGACTCCCTAAAAGCTATAGGCTTTGGTACACTCTCAGCAGGATTATTACTG
>Ga0105239_10003571_pt1 | contig 19015 bp, 20 predicted proteins | sample KBSC44metaG_FD_92761 | JGI IMG/M metagenome (GOLD analysis project Ga0105239, IMG submission 92761) | Corn rhizosphere microbial communities from Kellogg Biological Station, Michigan, USA - KBS C4-4 metaG | ecosystem: Host-associated > Plants > Roots > Rhizosphere > Soil | place: Michigan, USA...
CATCGAATATTATTATGTGACGACGACCCCGATGAGGCCCTGTTCCTGGAGACAGCCTTGTTAAGAGCGGGATTCCAGGTGGACCTCGAATGGTTCGATCGGTGCTCAACCCTCCTGGACCATGATCATTTACACCACTTCGACGCTCTCGAAGGATGTGCTGGAGGCGTTTAAAAAAGGAGCAAGCCTGTATCTTCCCAAAATCGACAGCGAGAGGGAAATGATCGAAACGGTGCAATACCTGGCCTCTATTGGACGGGAGGAATGGCAATGCCCGCGGAAAGAACGTTTCTGCTATTGCCCGAAGATGAGTATACGTTAATTTCGGGCCCGGTTTTTAAAATCCAATATCCTGTGGCACTGGTTAAGCACTTTGCTGAAGGGCGGAAGGAGTAGAATCGTCGAGAGCCGGAGATGCGGAAAGGGTAGGGCCGGGCGGATTAAAAGCAGGCAATATCGTCGCATTTTTTGAGCGGAGCTGCGGATGCGTTGGTATAGCTAATTCCGACACAAGGGATACCAGGTGTTGTACTTCTTCTTGTTCCTTTTGCGACAGGCGAGCGAAAATTTCCGAGAGATACGCCTTTTGACTTTCCAACTTTTCAGTCGTACAGTTATCGAGCAGGAAAATGAACTGATTCAGTTCCCTGACCATCAATTTGCGCAACTCTGAACCTGACAGTTCTCTAATAGGCGTCTCCATGGCACACGTTTGAGATTCCCCAAAACACACATTTGCCTACAATTATGGCAAATCTTATTCCAGGCAGTTGGGCCGGCGATCAGGCCACCCGGTGACTACGGTTCATTCCAGCGTTGCAATTGCACATTGTAGCCGATATCGACGAAACGGATGGCTTTCCGCCGCGCCGATTCAGGAACCGCTTCTTCGCCATCCCGCAGGCAGAGCTCGAAGTAGTGTTGTTCGACTTTAACGACCTCGTATATGTCCTGGGCGGACGTCTGGCCGTATCCACGGGTGAGGTATCGGATCATGTCGCCGGCGGCTACCCCTTCGCCGGCTTTCAGGTTTTTCCACATAGTTAATCGGATTCTCCCTTGCAGGCTCAGGTTGCTAAAAGGTATCGGGAGCAAACATGCAACGGGTTGGTCGTACCTTCCAAAAATTAGCCCGAAAACGCTGGTCATCAGGTAGCTAAGTGCAGTCTCGGTACTTTGCCGCGAATTTCAGAAGGGACACTGGGTCCAGCGGTTTGGCCAGAAAATCGTCGGCGCCGGCTGACCGGGCAAGCGCCGCAAGGTTCACTTCGCTGGAAAAATAAATGATGGGAACCGAACGAAACCGGGGGTTTGCACGAATCAGCCGGATGCCTTCGTCACCCAAAATGCCGGGCATCTGGTGGTCAATAAAGATGAGCTGGGGGTTGAATTTTTCGAGTGTTTGCTCTAATTGCATGCAATCGGGAAGGCTAGCAACGGAATACCCCTCTTGCAGTAGGGTATATTCGCAGAGCGCAAGGTGGTCAGCTGCATCGTCGATCAGCAGCACGCGGAACGGCATGTTTTTCATTCAGTGGTTTTGGGTAGCCAGGTATTGCAATCTTCCTTATGATTCTGTAGAAATATGGTATAAAGGCTTAAAAGGCTCGTTATCGAAAAAAAAACGAGGGCAGCAAATTGTGGAAAAGGTTCCCCACTTTTTACGGGATGAAGTGACGAGTAACCTCAAGGAGCTGGAGGATGGTGAATGGCTTTTTAAGATGGGCATTCGCGCCGGCTTCGCCGGCAAGAGAAGCGATATTCTCTTCCGCTGAAAAGAGCACGACGGGGATACCGGCATATTGTGGATGAGACCGGAGGATTTGTATCGCCTCCATCCCGGTAATGCCCCGCAACGCATGATCCAGAAAGATCAGGGCAGGCGTAAAGGCGGCGAGTAGCCGAAGGAAATCGATCGGGCTGCAACTGAGCGAATTCCTTACTTCATAGCCTCTTCTTTCGAAGACCAGGGTACAGAATAGCAGGTGATCCGGATCGTTATCCAGCATCAGTATTCTTTTCGACGGCGACATGGGGTGCTTTTAACGTGGGCTGAATTAAAGGTGCTAAATAAGCATCCAAAGACATGCCAATTTAGCAGGTAAAATGTTTAATTCGAAGGAGATCTTTGTCGGTGGTTGTCGATGGCGCGGCCTGCTATAAGGCTTAATACCGTCTCTTTTTTGCTGTCGGCATGGATCCAATTCCCATTCTCTTTGACCAGCGTGATAGGGGGTATAAGGGAGCCATTGGGTTTGCCCGCGTGCCGTATATTGGTGATAAAATAAGCGTTACCGTCAATAGCCGTTACATCCGCCTGCAAAGGAAATTGTATGGAATCCTCAACGATTTCGTAGGTAAATTGGATAGTATAAGGTTGGCTTTGTTCCATATGATTGCCCATGCCATTGATGTGCCAGGGATGCTTGGATGGAATTTTAACGTTTCGGTTTAAACCATTAAAATTCTTTTGTGTTAACGGGCGGGACTTTTTAGCCCAGTATTTGGAATAACGCTTCTTGCAGCTCGGAAGGTTCCATTCCTTTAAAGAAAACACTGGAAGCGCCGGCCCGAAGGATGCTCTGTCTTTTGTTATTGTCCAAAGACAGGGTTAAGCCGACGACCTTCATCTCAGGGTACCGTTCGCGCAATACGCATGTAGTTGCGACCCCATCCATTACAGGCATTTCAATGTCCAACAGGCAAGCAGCAGGCAGCCGGTTACAATCTTCCAGCAAGCGGAGTAGTTCCATTCCGTTGGAGGCTTCCACCGTAACCTGGAATCCTAACATGTCTAAATAGTGGCTAATGGTCTGCCGGAAGAGAAGGTGATCATCAACGATCGCGATGGTGCGGATTAGGTTTGTCATAATTCCCACTTTTATTTTTGAAGATATTAACGGGCAAGGGGAAGTTCGCCGGAAACCGGTATCTACGAAAAAAAACGAGCGGCGGATTTCGCTTTGAATAAGTAAAAACACCTAAATCGATCAGTAAAAAAAGAAGCCCGCCACATCGTTGGGGGGCCCGCTCTAACCAGTCACAGTATGATTGGATGAGATCGTTAACAGTCTGCGGTGGCCGTTCCTGCGAGGACCGGACGGAGACATTCCCTTATTTTACTAAAAGCGGAGGGCTTGGTAATAAAGGCAGAAGCCCCCTTTTCTTTCGCCACCCGGATAGAGCTTTCATCCGAAGAATCGGAAAGAACAATAACTGGGATGTCGGTCAATGCTCTTTGCCGCTTGAATTCCTGCAGGAATTCCTGCCCGGACATATCCGGCATGCGGAGATCGATGAACACCATATCTGCCGACACTTCACCTGCCGTCAATTTAAAAAGCGCTTCCTGCGCATCGCTGAATACAGAACAGATAGCGCTGCTGCATAAAGACCGGATGGCCGCAGAGAAAATCTCCAGGTCTTCCAAATCGTCATCGATAAGAACAATGTGTTTAAGTACAGGCATCTAAGGGATTGCAACCAAATATAAATTAAATATAGCGGCAAAGAAAGCGAGAATGCAGGATTATTAGCCGGAGAATAGTCGTCAATTGCGCCGACGACGACATACGTATTATGCTAGGGGAGTACACTCTGCTGATCCCGCCTGAGAACCCCCAACACGATCCGATATATTTCTTCTTTGCCCGCCTGAGTATACTGAAAAGCACGTTGATACTCCGTTCCGCCGATCAGCACGGTTAGATCGTCAGGTCTAAACCTAACGAGAGTACCTTGCTTGCGGGAAGAAAGGCTGGTTCCAGATGAGTTGTCTGCGATAAGGAACCGGTTGGTCGAAACGCGCCTGAGAAAACCTATCTTCACGGTTGAAGTCCCCACAGCCTTGAATATAATGGAGTCTGCCTCTTGTCGCTGAATGGAAGAAATGATTACTACCGTCGTGTCGTTGGCAAAACAGTAGGTATCGAATTGAGGGTGGCGCCAGTCGATTGCCTTCGGGATCCATATGCCGTTGATAAAACCGGCATCCCGACTTTCCCACTGTGTGTGAATCTGGATTAGGATTAGTGACGCAATCAATAATTTCATTCCACATAAAAGTAAAGATGTTTTACGGAAGGATAACTGCAGTGAATTTTATTAAAGAATACGAAATCGGATGGTTAAACCGGCGTCTTCAACGTTCGGTCATTGAATAGTCGCATCTTCTTTAGCTAAACCAGGGCAGGCCTGGATTAAAACCTGTGCTGGCTTCCTTTTGACGCGACCTGGGCTTACCACCCAGGCGATGGCCAATGCCACGGCTTAATAAGGCTTGAGCGTGGGGGAACACGAGCCGCAAAGCGGTAGAAACGACATTTGTTCGCAACGTTGATGAGGATTGGCCGTTTCATCATTATTTCTTTTCCTCATTGGTTATGGAATGTTGATTGGAGCGCTTCAGGCTATTCCTCATAGCGATTTTAGCGAGCCGGGTATACCGGCGGGATCCTCACTCACCAGTGAGGATTTTGTTTAACCAGGCACCAGGTCCGGATCACATTGGTAAGCGAAAAATTCCTGTGAGGACTTGACGGGCAGCAGGTTTTGAGTCGTTTCGGCGATGCCTTCAATGAGGCCGAGCCAGGAGGAAGGAGTGGATGCAAAAAGAGGCATATCTTTTGAAGCTTTTCCGCATGAGGACAGAATACCTGCTGTTCGTCTTTGTCCTGGTTGGACTCGGGGACAGTTGCAAACAGCGTACTATGAAAAAGGAAGATACGGCCGGTAATAAGGCGTTTGTGTTACAGATGATTGGCGAAAAAAAACAGCTAACGGACTACCCGGATCGGGCGAGTGATTCGATGGTTGTTTATGAGCCTTCTTCCCTGCCGTTTGGCGGTATTTATCGGGGGATGAAAGCGTTTGAGCAGTTTTATCCTAAGGTGAGGCAGTTTTATGATTTCAAGCACTTCGATCTTATTAATGTATATGCCGATGAAGACAAGGTGTTTGCCATCAGCAAAGCGGCGATAGCCAGGAGTGGCGGAAGCATCCTGCTTTGCGAGCAATTCACGTTTAGAGAGGGAAAAATAGTAGAAGTGCGCCTATATTTCCATGACTATGACGGTCAGCCGGTACATAAGCTGATCGAACAGGCGGCGGAAGCCAAGCCTGAATGAAATTGATGGGAACCTATAGGCGTTCGATGCCGGGTATATTTTTTGCACCGGCGTCCCAAAGTCTGCAATGATGGATCATCCTTTGATTTCTACTGAAGATGCCTCGTATCGGAAACATATCTCATTGCTTGGCACCAGTATGGCCTATGTGGATGTAGGTGAGGGCGATCCGATAGTCTTTCTGCATGGTAATCCCACCCCCTCTTACCTCTGGCGCAATATTATTCCGTATTTGCTGCCCTTTGGGCGCTGCCTGGCGCCCGATTATGTTGGCATGGGGAATTCGGGCCAGGCTCCCGATGGCTCTTACCGGTTTGTGGATCATCAGCGTTATCTCGACGCCTGGTTTGAAAAGATGGGATTGCAAAACAATATCATCCTGGTTGTTCACGATTGGGGATCAGCGCTGGGATTCTCCTGGGCTCAATGCCATCCGGACCAGGTTAAAGCCATTGTCTACTTCGAGGCAATTGTCCGGCCATTCCTTTCCTGGGATGAATGGCCCGATACGACCCGCGAGTTTTTTAAAGCACAACGCACGCCGGCAGGCGAAGAACTGATCCTCGAGAAGAACCTCTTCATCGAATTCCTTCTTCCCCTCAGAGGTATTTCCTCCGAGGCCATGGAGGTCTATCGCCGGTATTATAGGAATCCCGGGCCATTACGGCAACCCATGCTGACATGGACAAGAGAGTTGCCAATTGACGGACAACCGGAAGATGTGGTTAAAATTGTCGACAGTTATGCACGCTGGCTTTCTCAGAGCCCTATCCCAAAGCTGTTCATTGATGGAGATCCGGGAGGCTTTCTGATCGGCGCACAACGGGAATTCTGCAGGGCCTGGCCTAATCAACAGACAGTAACTGTGAAGGGCGCCCATTTTCTTCAGGAAGACGCTCCCGCCGAAGTGGGTGAAGCGATAGCCAGGTTCGTGGCCAAGGTGCTCGCCGGGCAGATGATGAGGCGGGCAGGCCGCATTAACGCCTAAGAAACGCAGTCTGCTGACCACATTGACAACATAGAGGCCCAACGGTGCTATCAATGTGGTGGCGCTGGCGCCGCTGGCATGCGGTTCAATCCCAGCAGGCTGACAAGACTGTTCGCAGAATCAAGATGCCGGCCCAACATTTGAAGGCTCCCGCTGGCAAACACTCTTGTGAAAGAGTCCCTACCCTCGCTGGCCTGCTTTTGAAATTCGCTGATGTCCGATTTATGATCACTAACCATAAGCCGGACATAAGCTCTATCGAAGTCCCCGCCTTTTTTCTTTTCAAGATTGTTGACCTCCTTTTGTTGATGCTCGGATACCGAATCGGGCAGTACGACATGCTTGCGGGTGGCAAGATGCTTTATTTTTTCCAAGCCCTCGCTATGGTCTTTGACCATCATGGCGCCAAAGTCCTTTACTCGCGGGTTTGCAGCATGCGTTTCCGCCAGCCGGCCCAGATTAACTTCCAGCATGGCTCCGCTGGCTGCATTGACAAGGAAGTCGGCATCCGGTTTGGAAAGAGCGATGGTGTCGGACGGACGTTCCATAGTCGCCTGGCTGTCAATACGGGCGGCATTGGAATCCTTGGCATTTTTGACAGCGTCGGAGCCGCCGCCACCGCAGGCGGAAAAGAGGGCAAGAAATGCCAGGCCCAGGCAGGAAAAGAGTAGATTTCTCATGGGTAGTCTTTTGGATTGGGAGCCCAAAAGCCATGCCATCCGGGAGCTCATTAGATGCAGCGCCGGCCTTTGACGCGGCCCGCCTGGGCATGGACTTTACAAAAAAGTGATCCTTCCCTTACGAATGCAATCCTTCCGGCGGACGACTACAGCCTTATTAATAAAAATTGTATATTAGTAGAGCCGTACACTACCCTTACAGCACCGCTCTGACCCGCGGACCTATCCTGTCGCAATAAAACTAAGCGTACTTAATTGCGAATCCATGGAGAATCAAACGGACGAACTAAGCCTTGCCCTAAAACAAATGCAGGATAGCCTGAAAAAGGTGTCCGACGAACATTCCGAACGCATTTGGCTGCAATCCGGCAGGAACATCCTCAATGACAAGCTCCGGGGCGAGCGCACGCTCCCCGAGATATCCCAAAACATCATCGACCACCTGGCCGCTTCCTGCGAAGCCCAGCTGGGCGCCTTCTATGTCCTGGAAAAAGACGCCTACCGGCTCCAATACAGGTATGGAATAAAAGGCCCCGCAACGGAACTCTTCCATCCCGGCGAAGGACTGATCGGCCGGGCTGCAGCCGAAAAACGGCTGACACTCGTCGCCAACGTCCCCAACAGCTATTTCCAGGTCGAATCCTCGCTGGGCCGCCAGACGCCCCAGTCTATAGCCATTCTGCCCGCATCATTCGAGAATAAGGTGCTGGCCGTCATCGAACTCGGAAAATTCGGAACCTTCACCCCCCAGCAGACCAGATTGCTGGAAGAGATCGGAGAGCCGGTTGGCATCGCGGTCAATTCCCTTTTGGCAAAAAAAGCCCTGGAAGATCTCGTCGGCCAGCTGGACGGGAAAGAAAAACAGCTGAGCAGCCGCATAACGGCTATCAACAAATCGAATGCCGCCGTCGAGTTCGATCTCGACGGCAACATCCTGGCCGCCAATGAACTGTTCCTCGACCTCACCGGCTATTCGGAAGAAGAGCTGGTCGGCCGCCATCATAGCCTGCTGGTGGAAAAAGGATACGAGAACTCGAAAGAGTACCGGGAATTCTGGAAGAGCCTGCGGAAAGGGGAACATAGGGCCGGCGAATTCAAACGGATCAACAAGAACGGCGATCAGATCTGGCTGCAGGGAAATTATAACCCTCTGATGGATGCTTCGGGGAAGCCGGCACGCATTCTGAAGATCGCAACGGATATCACAAAGGTCAAAAAACAACAGATCGAGATCGACGCCATCACCGAGGCCATCTATACCTCCAACCTCGCCGTGGAATTCGATCTGGAGGGCCATATTACCAAGGCCAATCCAAATTTTCTTGCCCTGGTCGGTTACCCGCTCGACGAGGTCATCGGCCGGCACCACAGCCTGTTCGTGGAAAAAGGCTTTGAAAAGACCGCGGAATATGCGGCATTCTGGGAGGGTCTCAGAAAAGGGGAGGTCCAGCAGGGTGAGTTCAAACGGATCACAAAAAGCGGCGAACCGGTATGGATCAGGGGGAATTACAACCCCATCCTGGATACGCAGGGCAGGCCCTACAAGGTCCTGAAGATCGCCACGGACGTGACGCTCGCCCGGGTGCAGGCCCAGGAGTTGGCGGCGCAGGCGGAGGAACTGGAGGCCCAACAGGAAGAGCTGAGACAGGTGAACGAAGAGATGAAGGAAAAGAATATCCTGCTGGAGAATTCGCGCACAGAGCTGAAGGCCCAGCAGGAACAGCTGCAACAAACCAATACAGAACTGGAAGAGAAAGCCAATCTGCTGGAGATACAGAAAGATAGCCTGGAGACGGCCAAGCTGGAAGTGGAGACAAAGGCCCGCGAACTGGAACTGACCAGCCGGTACAAGTCGGAGTTCCTGGCCAATATGTCGCATGAGCTGAGGACGCCGCTCAATAGTATCCTGATCCTGGCTCAGCTGCTGACGGAGAACAAGAGCGGGGTGTTGCGCGAAAAGGAAGTGGAATACGCAAGGAATATCCGCAGCAGCGGCGCCGATCTGCTAAACCTGATCAACGAGATCCTCGATCTGTCCAAGGTGGAGTCGGGAAAGATCGAAATGGAGATCACGACGGTCGATCCCGAAGAGCTGAGGTCTCGGATGCTGTCGATGTTCACTGAACTGGCAAAGGACAGGGGCATCCATTTCGAAATAACCCTTCGGGAAGGCTTGCCGGACCAGGGGCTGTTGACGGATAAACAGCGGCTGGAACAGATCCTGCGAAACCTGCTGTCCAACGCTTTTAAGTTCACCGAAAAGACCGGCCATGTCAGCCTGGAGATAGGAATGAAGCCCGGGTCAACGGTATATTTCGCCGTCACCGATACCGGCATCGGCATCCCGGAGAACAAACGCGATATCATCTTCGAGGCGTTCCAGCAGGCAGACGGCTCTACAAAAAGAAAATACGGCGGCACCGGCCTTGGCCTCTCCATCAGCCGCGAACTGGCCCACGCCCTGGGCGGCACGATCCGGTTGCAAAGCGAGGAGGGGAAGGGTAGTGTCTTTACGCTCTTTCTTCCTGCCCGGTTCGACTCGTCCGTCCTGCCGCCTGCCGGCGGGGAGATGCCGGCGAAAGGATCCGGTAGAAAGAAGGTGGATCGATATCCCGACATTGAAACGCTTCCCCCTCCCGGCCAGGGGCTGCCCGATGACCGGGAGGCCATCCGGGATAATGACAAGATCGTCCTGATCATCGAGGACGATGCTGAATTTGCAAAGATCCTGCTGGAATTCGCGCGCGAACGGGGTTGCAAGGGGATCATCGCCCAACAGGGCAATGCGGGGCTGAGCCTGGCCCGCTATTATAAGCCCGACGCGATCCTGTTGGATATGAAGTTGCCGGTGATGGATGGGGCGGACGTGCTCCGGCAGCTGAAGAGCGACCCGGCCCTCCGGCACATCCCGGTGCAGATCTTCTCGGGATACGACCGGCGAAGGGAGGGACTCCATTTGGGGGCTTTCGACTTTATCAAAAAACCGGTCTCCGCTGACGATCTCCGGTCCGTTTTCGTCCGGATGGAAGAATTTGCCAGCAAGAAATGGAAGAAGCTGCTCATTGTTGAGGACAACAAACAACAGAACAAGGCGATCCGAGAACTGATCGGCAACGGGGATGTGCGGTCCTTCGCCAGCTACACCGGCTCCGAAGCTTTCGCGCTTATCCAGCAGGAAAGTTTCGACTGTATCATCGTCGATCTGGGACTCCCGGATATGAGCGGGTTCGAGCTGCTGGAAAAGATCAGGGATAGCGGGAACTTAAACCGGACGCCTATCATCGTATATACCGGCAGGGACCTGAGCAAGGAGGAGACAGCGCGGCTGAACAAGCTGGCCAATACGGTGGTGCTGAAGACGGCGGATTCCCGGGAACGGCTGCTGGATGAAACGACGCTATTCCTTCATCGCGTGGAATCCCGCCTGCCAAAGGACAAGCAGGACATCATCCGCAGGCTGCATCGCACGGACGAGGTCCTGAAGAATAAAAAAGTGCTGGTGGTCGACGACGATATGCGGAACATCTACTCGCTGACGAACGTCCTGGAAGAAGAGGGAATGAAATGTGTCACGGCCGGGGATGGCGCCGGAGCGCTAAAGATCTTCCGGGAGACACCCGACATCGACATCGTCCTGATGGACGTGATGATGCCCGGCATGGACGGATATGAGGCCACAAGGGAGATGCGGAAATTGCCAAAAGGAGGAAGGATACCGGTCATCGCTCTTACGGCGAAAGCCATGAAAGGCGACCGGGAAAAATGCCTCGAGGCGGGAATGTCGGATTACATCGCCAAGCCCGTGAATATCGAACAGCTGCTTTCGCTGATGAGGGTCTGGCTTTACCGGTAAAAATGAATGCAATGGAAGATACCTGGAAAGGGAAAAGCATTTTGATCGCCGACGACGACATCCGCAACACGTATGCGCTGTCCTGCTACCTGGAAGCGATGGAGCCCGGGATGACCATCCTTACCGCGGCGAACGGGCAGGAAGCCCTCGAACTGCTGCAAAGTCGTTCCGATATCGCGATCGTCCTGATGGACATGATGATGCCGGGCATGGATGGATATGAAGCGACCCGGCGGATCAGGAAAGGCAGCGTCAGGCAGGACGTTCCCATCATTGCCGTCACGGCGCAGGCCATGAAGGGCGACCGGGACAAATGCCTGGCAGCCGGCGCCACCGATTATGTGTCAAAACCTGTCGACATGGAGATATTACTGAAACGCATCATCGGCATTCTCAACCCAGCTTGCAAGGAATGACGGAAAGAACTGCCCTGAGAGGCTTACTGGAATCCATCCGGCTGGTGTACGGATACGATTTTACCGAATACTCGGAAGCATCGGTGCAACGCCGCGTCCATCAGTTCATGGAGGCCCGGAAGATCGCCGATATCCACGAGCTGGCAAAGATGCTGCTCAGGGAGGAAGAGTCGTTCGAGGAGTTCGTGCAGCAGATCACCGTAACGGTGACCGAGATGTTCCGTGACCCCGCGTTCTACCGGAGCCTGCGGGAAAAGATAAAGACCCGGCTGGCGACCTATCCCCTGATCAAGATCTGGATAGCGGGATGCGCGACGGGAGAGGAAGTGTACTCAATGGCGATCCTGCTGAAAGAGGAAGGATTATTGAACCGGTCGCTGATCTATGCTACGGACATCAACCAGCGGTCGCTGCAAAAAGCCCGGGAAGGCATCTTCCCGATGGACCATATGACGGACTACACGGCCAATTACATCAAAAGCGGCGGCCAGGCCCAGTTCTCCGATTACTACCTGGCCAAATATGACGGGGTGCTCATCGATAAGACCCTTCGCCAGGGGATCGTGTTCTCGGCGCATAACCTGACGACAGACCAGTCCTTCAATGAGTTTCAACTGATCCTCTGCCGGAATGTGCTGATCTATTTCAACCAAAGCCTGCAGAACAAGGTCATCAATCTATTCTATGAAAGTCTCTGCCCCTTTGGCCTGTTGGCTTTGGGGAACAAGGAGTCCCTGCTCTTTTCCGACAAACAGGGCCACTTCACCGACATGGACAAAAAAGAAAAAATATTCATCAAACAGACCTGATGCCTAATACCGATACCATGCCTGCCGGTAAAAAAGCGAATATCCTGATCGTCGACGACAACAAGCGGAACATCTTCTCCATCGAGCGGATGTTGGCCCGGCCGGACCGCGGCTTCACCAGCGCCACCAACGGGAAGGATGCCTTAAAGATCGCGCTTGGAAAGGACCTGGACCTGATCCTGCTGGATGTGCAGATGCCGCAGATGGACGGGTTCGAGGTGGCGCAGATCCTAAAGACCAATCGTCGCACCCGGGACGTGCCGATCATCTTTGTCTCCGCCGAAAAAAAAGAACACGAATTCGTGGGCAAGGGGTTCGAGGAGGGCGCCATCGATTATCTCTATAAACCCCTCGACCCCGTCATCACCGAAGCAAAGGTCTCCACCCTTGTCCAACAGTACCTGCAAAAAAAAGAACTGGCCGAAAAGAACACGGCCCTGGAGAAATATGCGTGGCTGATCAACAACTCCGCGGACCTCATCTGTACGATCGATGCGGCGACGCTGAAGTTCGAAGAGGTGAACCGCGCCGTAACGGATGTGTTGGGCTTCTCTCGCGAGGAGATAATGGGGACTTCGCTTCTTTTCTACCTGCACGAAGAGGACAAGCCAAAGCTGCAAAAGCTATGCTTGGAGAACAAGGAGAGATTCTCGTTTGAAACGAGGGTTTGGGCAAAGAACAGGTCCATCCGGAACCTGAACTGGAATATCGTCAACCGGAACGGGCAATGGTTCGCCAACGCGAGGGACATTACCGGGGTTAAAGAAGCCGAAGAGATCCGGAACTACCTGGCGGCCGTGGTCCGGCAGTCCAACGAGGCGATCTATCTCCATGACGCCGAAGGACGGATCATCTCCTGGAACCGGGGGGCGGAAAAGATCTACGGTTTTTCGGAAAAGGAGGCCTTGAAAATGAAGATCTGGAATATCGTGCCGGAATATCTCCTGGCCGAGGCACAGCAGGTGGTGAATACGATCATGGAAGGCAACGAGGTCCGTTCTGTCGAGACGACCCGGATCACCAAGACGGGCGAGGTGATCGATGTGCTGTTCTCCGCCTCCGTCCTGCTGGATGCCGGGGGCAACCTGCAGTCGATTGCCATCACCGAACGCGATATCACGGAGGAGAAACGCGCCAATCGGGAGTTGGAACGGGCGATGAAGGAGGTGAATGTGATGAATAAGGAGCTGGAATCCTTTTCCTATTCGGTATCCCATGACCTCCGGGCGCCGTTGCGGGCGCTGAACGGTTATTCCCAGATGCTGGAAGAGGATTTTCAGCAGGTGCTGGACGAGGAGGGCCGGAGATGGCTGGCGAACATCCGTTCCAATGCGCGGCGGATGGGAATGCTCATCGACGATCTGCTGGCTTTCTCGCGGATGGGCAGAAAAGAACTGCAGAAAACACCGGTCGACATGAAAGAGATCATCGCCGAGGTATTGCGCGAACTGGAAGGCTCCATGGTTCACCAGGCCCTGATCGAGATCGGCGATCTGCCCCCGACCCATGCAGACAGGGCTCTTCTCCGGCAGGTCTGGACCAACCTCCTCTCCAATGCCCTGAAATACTCCGCGAAGACGGCATCGCCCAGGATCACGATCGGGTCGCTGGAAGAGCAGGAGGGCGAATGCGGATACTATGTGCAGGATAACGGGGTCGGCTTCAACATGGACTATGCCGGCAAGCTGTTCGGGGTCTTTCAGCGGCTTCACGGCGATGAAGAGTTTGAGGGAACAGGTGTAGGGCTCGCCATCGTCCAGCGGATCATCGTCCGGCATGGCGGGAAAGTGTGGGCAAAGGGCGTCCCCGGCGCCGGCGCGACTTTCTTTTTCACCTTGCCCTGTCCACCGATCGTCAATGATGAAAAACAATGATTATGGATACAACGACGCCGGATATCGTGCTGGTAGAGGACAACCGGCATGACGCGGAGCTGACCATCCGGGCCCTGCAGCGAAGCAGGATCGCCAATTCTCTGATCCATCTGAAAGACGGGGAGGAAGCGGTGGATTTCTTCTTTTGCCGGGGCGCGTATGCGAAAAGGAATATCGCCGACCGGCCGAAGCTGGTGCTGCTGGACATCAAAATGCCAAAGCTGGACGGCATCGAGGTGCTGAAGCGCATGAAGGAGAACGCCGCGACGCGTATGATCCCGGTCGTGGTGCTTACTTCCTCCAAAGAGGAAAGGGATGTCGTGGAAAGTTACCAGCTCGGAGTGAACAGCTATATTGTCAAACCCGTCGAGTTCGATGGGTTCCTGAAGGCTGTATCCGATCTTGGTCTGTATTGGGTGCTGCTGAATCGGGGGACGAACAGCCTTTAAGCGCCCCGCCGGAATTCTGAAATCATAAAAAGAGTGTACTATGGTAAAAATTCTGATCCTCGAGCACGACCCCGTCGATATCGACCTGCTCAGATATGAATTGAAAAAAAATCAGTTCGATTATGCCGCCGAAGTGGCGCAGACCAAAGAGCAGTACGAGGCGGCGCTGGACCGGTTCCACCCCCAGATCATCCTGGCCGACTACAATCTTCCGTCCTTTGGCGCACCGGAAGCCTTTCAGCTGAAGCAACGGATCCTGCCGGAGGTGCCCTTTATCATCGTTTCCGGCGCTATCGGGGAGGAGAATGCGGTACAACTGATCAAGAATGGGGTGACCGATTATGTGCCGAAGGATAAGCTGTTTACGATGGTCCCAAAGATCAACCGGGCCTTACAGGAATCCACCGATCGCAGGGAAAAGATCGAGGCGGAGAAAAAGCTGGCCGAAGAAAGGGTCCGGCATCAGAAGATGCTGGCCCGGGCCACCATCGAAGGACAGGAGAAGGAAAGGGCCGAGATCGGCAAGGAACTTCATGACAACGTGAACCAGGTGCTGTCGATCGTCAAGATGTACATCTCCCTGCTGGAAGACGAGCCCGACGACTGGCCGCACCTGGTCCGGCACAGCCTGGAGTTGACCGACGCCTGCATCAACGAGATCAGGAAATTATCCCAGCGATTGATCCCGCCTGAATTCAAAGAGGAAGGGCTTGTCGCCGCCGTCGATACCCTCATTGAGCGCATCAGGATCGCAAAGCCCTTTTCCATCAGCTTCAACTATGACGAGGGTCACGGAAAGGAGATCAACGAGAAAGAGCAGCTGACCCTTTACCGCATCGTGCAGGAGCAGTTCAACAACATCATCAAACACGCCTGCGCGACCCGGGTCGATATCGAGCTGACGGAGAGCGACGAACAGGTGTTCCTGCGCATCTCCGACAACGGGCGCGGCTTCGATCCCCGGGCAAAGGCCACCGGCGTGGGACTGAATAACATGCTCAGCCGGGTGCGGCTCTTCGATGGCGACCTCCAGATCATTTCCGGGGCCGGGTCGGGCTGTACGCTGAAAGTGTGCCTGCCAAAGGAACCGGCAATGGCCTGATCCTCCCCGGCCTTGCATGCGGCCAATTCATGTCTTGACAGTTCGCACATTGACGGCCGTTAACCCTTTAGGGCTTTTTTCGACGTCGAAATTTACTTTGGTATTTTCCTTTACGGGGTCCACCAATGAGTTGACGTGGAAGAAATAACTCTCCTGGTTTTCCAAATTCTTTATAAAACCATATCCCTTATCGGTCTTAAAAAAAGTGACGACCCCGACCAGCAGCTGATCCCCGGCAGCGATCTCGTCTTGCCTGGGTACACTTACGCGGATGTCTTCGGCATTGATAACGACTTTTTTTCTTGGATCGACCGGCTTGTCGGAGAGATTCCCATTTTCGTCAACGTAAGCCAGCATGCTTTCCAGCCCTTTATTTCCTTTATTGGCAGCCTTCCGTTCCTCCCTTTTTTCCAGCTTTTCTTTCATTTTTTGCTGTTTTTTCCTTTGCCGTTCTTTTTTGTTCCATGTTTCTGACATTTATATTCTCCTGTTTTTGATTTTGAACCTAAGCCAACCGAAGACCCTGGGGCATTCAAAGTGGGCTTCAATATAGTCTTTATTGGTCACTTAGCTGGAAATCAATAAAATATCATTCTGTAAATAAGATTTAGATTTGACGGAAAATGTTCAAAATTTTGAAAGACTGCCTATAGTGGAGGGCCGAAAGGTCAAACACCTCCGGGAAGGTTTTTCATTGCATCTGCGGAGATCTTCTGCCAAAGTGGAGAGTGCTTTACAGGAAAGGCCCTTTACTTATTACTTAGCAAATGGGACGGAGAAACCTGCTGACTGGATCATATTGATCAGGGATGCGGTATTCGGTTGCTTTACTTTATCCAGGATTCGATGCCGGTGAACCTCAATCGTCTTAGGGCTTAACTTGAGCCGGCTAGCGATTTCCTTTGAGGTATGCCCACTCATGAGCAGTTGAATGATTTGGAGTTCTCGCGTCGTCAATGAGGCAACCATTGAAGTCCCTGTATTCTGTGAAGAAGGAATGCAAGACGCAGAAGTAGTCGTTTCATCAGCATTTGCCGGCAGACTGTATATTTTATTAAAAAGGTCAGTCAGCCCGGCACTCTTTTTAAGAAGAACGGCGGAGCTGTGGCTCTCGATCTCCGAAATACAAGGGAATTCCCAATCCGGAACGAGTGTCAAAATCTTGGTATTAGGAGAGGTCTTCCGGACTTTTTTAATGATCGTAACAATTTGCGGGATCATCAAAGCAATATCCAAAATTACGATCCTGGGACTTCGTTGCTTGATGGAAATGAAATCCAGTTGATAGATTGAAGTACTTCCAACGATCAGGAAACGTCTGGCTAGTGCGGCACTTAACGCTTCTCTAAAAAGGGTTTGCTCCGCAATCACGAAAATGGATAAATTCTTCAATGGCTTATTTTTAAGTTGCGAAGTTTGAATACGAGCGGGGTTGCCAGGAGCGACAAGGTAAGATTTTTGTCTAAAGCCAGCCTGCCAAAAATCTCAGGAAGTCAGCTCGATCTGTTCTAATAGCTCAAGGCTTCTATGACAGAGAGTATAGATTAAAAAATGGTTACTCGCGGGGCAGGGGTTTCTGAAAACACGGGCCAGTGAGGAACGGAATAAAGGTTGCGGGTGATGCTGCTGACGACATGTTCTACACCGAAGGGAATTGGCTTGCTGGCTGATAGGATAGGGATGGAAAAGCCCGCCGGCGGTCCGGCGGGCTGACTAATCAAACTCCATTACCATTAAACCTTATCCTATGACACTAAATGTAAGCCATTACGCAATTTCGAGCAAAGGAATAAGTGAAAAATATTATGGTCCAAAAGGACGGATTGACTACTTCTCCAGTACAGAATGCCAGTGAGCGTCTTATTCGGGCGTACTTCCCTTTGAAAGCGTAGCTGAGCCTGATGCCGAATCAATCGAAGCTTTCTGAAGGAAAGGGCGTAGCTGTACCTACCGTAAAGTACGATGGGTGCTGTTGGCTGCAAATTTTATGAAGAAAAGGTTGCGAAAACGCGCAAAATGACCCCGTTTTTTAACGGTATTTTTTACGAATCGATTCTACAACCCGCCTTCCAGGAGCCAGTTCTCTGTTACACGTCTATCCGGCATTTCCACACATCCATCCTGAAATTCAACACGGCAATCATCATTTTTACACCGCGGCCTGCATTTTTCATTTGTCTTCCCGGAGCCACCCACCGCCTTTGCTGCGCCCAAGTCCGGATTTGCCCCTAAAAAATATAAAGGTTTTTCCTTTACTTAGTAGAATAATCCTTATCTCCCTTCTCCTACCCATCTCCGACCCGCCTTAACCCCATTTGTCACCCTAAACTGCTTTGCTAGTGAGACCTACTTGCGCTCCTTCGCGTGGACCTTCTTCGGTCCGTCTTTCTTCTATTTTCTAATTCCAGATTTCGATTGACCGCGGCCGTTCTTGCCGCAGGGATTGATCGTATCGTCTTGCCTTGGCTGTTCAAAAAAATCCGGCTCTTGCCGGGTAGGGATTACTATGCGCAAAATTTCGCAATGAATAAATAATGATATATGCATAAACTGAAAAGGAACGGTCTTCTTTTCCTGGTCCTGTTAGCCACCGAACTGCGCTCTGAGGCGCAGAGCACCAGTTTCAGCTTTTCTCAGTTCTCTCATTCGCTGAGCGGCTGGATCAACATTGCGGGTGATCCCTGGGCCGCAATACAGTCCGCTACGGACCCCGCGACGGGATTCTCGATCAGTTCCATCGGCAGGTCCAACTGGTATAGCATCAATTCGACCAGCACCTATGACAATGGCGGACAGTCGGGTGGAACCTTCTTTCCGGCTTCAGTCATGATAAATCAATGGTTTCAGTACGGCGCCTCCAACTCCGGTTACAATGCCGCTTTGCCGCAATTGTTGGTTTCCGGTCTGAACCCCGACACCGTCTATACCATCAAGATGACCGGCAGCCAGGCAACCAACATCGGCACCCTCGAGGTCAATCCTACCCGGTACACGGTAACGGGCGCCGTGGTCAATGGTCCTATCGACGTCAATTGTGACTACAATACGGCCAATGGCGCCATTTTCCGCAACGTCGCCCCTGACGCCACCGGCCATATCAAAATTTACGTCAACACCTACGGCACCTCTAACCTGGCCAGCATCAACGGCGTGCAGATCATCACCGGCCGGACGGTGGCTCCTGGCCCGGCGGTGGTCTTTACCCGCCCGCTCAATGGCAACATCCTTTCCGAAGATGGCAATGTGCTGCTCAACGTGAACGCAACGGACTCTATCGGCACTGTCTCGCGGGTGGAATTCTACGTCGGCACTACCCTGCTGGGTGTCGATTCGACGGCGCCCTATAGTTACACCTGGGTCAATCCTGATCCGGGAGCTTATTCGGTGACGGCAAAGGCCATCGACGGCGGCGGCAACTCCGGATCGGCGACCATCAATTTTACGATCCAGTCGCTGAACTATTTCTGGTCCACCACCGGCAACATCGCCACCGGCGGCGACACCAGTTTTGTCGGAACCGTGGATACCAATCGCCTGGCCTTCCGGACCCACAACATCGAGCGGATGTCGATCCTTGGTGACGGAACGATCGGGATAGGCACCAAGGACACCAAGGGGTATGCCCTGGCCGTCAATGGGAAGGCCATTTTTACCAAGGTGGTGGTGAAGCCCTATAACGCCTGGCCGGATTATGTGTTCCGGAAAGACTTTCATCTTC
>Ga0105239_10003573_pt1 | contig 19012 bp, 17 predicted proteins | sample KBSC44metaG_FD_92761 | JGI IMG/M metagenome (GOLD analysis project Ga0105239, IMG submission 92761) | Corn rhizosphere microbial communities from Kellogg Biological Station, Michigan, USA - KBS C4-4 metaG | ecosystem: Host-associated > Plants > Roots > Rhizosphere > Soil | place: Michigan, USA...
GGGCGTGTATTCTTACGTCTGTAACGCTCCTTACAGAAGGTTCGCAATGACGGTTCCGTTGACCAAGAAGCAAGAACAGGGCGAGCAGTCACGAGAGCTCATCCTCGACGCCACCGAACGCCTGATGGCGACCAAGGGCTACGCGGCGACGTCGATCAGCGATCTCCGCAAGGCGTGTGGACTGCCCGCGAGCTCCATCTACTGGCACTTCGGCTCGAAGGAAGGCGTGCTCGCGGCGGTCATGGAGCGCGGCGCCGAACGATATTTCGCGGCGATCCCCGCCGAGGCCGACGTCGAGCGTCAGCTAGCGGCCGTGACCGAGCAGCAGGAGCAACACCCCTTGTTCCTTCGGCTGTTTCTTCTCCTGTCGCTCGAGCGTAGAGACGACCCTGCGGTCGCCCACGTCATTCGCCGGGTCCGCGACCGTGCCATCGCGGGGTTTCACCAAGCCATCGCGCTACTGATGCCCGACGACGTGCCACCGGCCAAGGCCCAACGCGTGGTGGCCGAGCTCGCCGCCGTCGCCACCGCGATGTCCGATGGCATCTTCCTGGCCGAGCATCTCGAACCCGACGCGACCGACGTCGCGCGCATGTACCGGCGGCTGCACCAGACGGTGACCGCCTTGATTCCGATTCTCTTGGAGGAGAAATGAGCACCCAGGGCGAGCGAAGCGACGGGGGAATGACAAGGTCCGCGGTCATCACCGGGGCCAGCGCAGGGCTTGGCATGGAATGCGCACGGACACTGTTGAAGGCGGATCCTTCGTGGCACATCGTGCTCGCCGTCCGCAGCCCGGCACGCGGTGCGGAAGCGGTGGCCCAACTCGGCGCACCCGAGCGGTGCACGGTGCTCGAGATGGACCTGGCATCGCTGCAGTCGGTGCACGCGTTCGCCGGACGGCTCCGGGCGGCCCAGCTGCCGCCGCTGCACGCGATCGTGTGCAACGCCGGAGTTCAGGTGGTGTCCGGCACCGAGCTGACGGCCGACGGCGTCGAGATGACGTTCGGCGTCAACCACCTCGGCCACTTCGCGCTGGTGCAGAGCCTCCTCGACGAACTGGCCGACCCCGCGCGGATCGTCGTCGTCAGCAGCGGCACCCACGACCCGGCCAAGCACACCGGCATGCCGTCCCCGCACTACGGCAGTGCCGAAGAGTTGGCCCATCCCACGGGCGACACCGTCGACGGCCGCCGCAGGTACACCACGTCCAAGTTGTGCAACGTCCTGTTCGCCTACGAACTCGACCGTCGGCTCGGTCAAGGGCAGCGGGGCATCACCGTCACCGCGTTCGACCCGGGGCTGATGCCCGGTTCCGGTCTGGCACGCGACTATTCACCCATTGGACGGTGGGCTTGGCGTTACCTGTTTCCCGCGTTGCGCGTCCTGCCCAACGTCAACAGCACCCGGTCGTCGGGGCGACGTCTGGCAGCGCTGGTCGGCGACGCCGGCTACGACGGCATCACCGGCGCGTACTTCGAAGGCGCGCGGCAAATCCGCTCATCGGTCGATTCGTACGACCGCGACAAGGCGCTCGATCTGTGGGAGACCAGCGAACGGCTCCTGACGCCCGTTCCCTAGCGGCCGGTAACGTCGTGGCCCATGGCGTTCGGACGGCTCTACGACGTTCCCGCCACGACAAGAGATCGTCGGGCCCGCGTGGCCACCGCAGCACTGTTCCTGACCAACGGCGCCATCTACGCCAACATGCTGCCCCGGTTCCCCGAGATCAAGACCGACCTGGGCCTGTCCAACGCGACGTACGGAGCAGCGGTCGCCGCGTTCTCCGCGGGCGCATTGGTCTCCGGGCTCACCGCGGGTGCGCTGATCCGTCGCTTCAACTCATCCCGGATCGCCGTGATCGCCACGCTGGGCATCGCGTCGTTCGTCTTCGTCGCCGGCATCGCTCCTTCGCCGCTGCTCTTCGCCGCCGCCTTGTTCGTCGCGGGAGCGGCGGACTCGGTCACCGACGTCGCGCAGAACGCGCACGGACTGCGCGTGCAGCGCAACTACGGCCGGTCGATCATCAACTCCCTGCACGCGGTGTGGTCGGTCGGCGCCATCAGCGGCGGGCTGATGGGCGCGGCCGCGATCGCTCTGCACATCCCGCGCGGTGTGCACCTGGCGTTCTCCGGTGTCCTCTTCAGTGCCGTGGTCCTGATCGCCTATCCGTTCCTGCTTCGCGGCCCCGACCACGACGATCATCCCGCGGCCGGAACGGCCGACGGCGCGAAGATCGGCTTCGGCGTCGTCTACGCGGCGCTGGCCGCGCTGGTGGGCATCGCGATCGCGGGCGCGGCCATCGAGGACGCCGGAAGCTCTTGGGCGACGGTGTATCTGCGCGACAGCCTGAGTACTCCGGCCGCGATCGCCGCGTTCGGCTACATCGCGCTCGTCAGTTTTCAGTTCGTCGGGCGATTCTTCGGCGACCGCCTGGTGGACAGATACGGCGAACGCGCGGTGGCCCGCGTCGGCGGCCTGATCGCGGCCGCCGGCATGGGTGCGGCGCTGGCGTTCCCGAGTGTCCCTGCCACCGTCGCCGGGTTCGCCGCGGCCGGCTTCGGCAGCGCCACCCTGATCCCCGCGGCCATGCACGGCGCCGATCGGGTGCAGGGGCTGCGGCCAGGTACGGGGCTGACGATCGTGACGTGGTTGTGCCGCCTCGGGTTTCTGATGTCCCCGATCATCGTCGGGGTCGTCGCCGACGCCACCAGCCTGCGCGTCGGCCTGCTGATCGTGCCCATCGCGGGTCTACTGGCGATGTCGCTGACCGGCGTGCTCAGTGCACCGCACCGCTCATCTCGATGGTCAGTACGCCGGCAACGATGAGGGCGATGCCGGCACCCATCACCCAGGTCAGCGGTTCGGAGAACACGAACCGGGCGATGATGGCGACCAGCGCGACACCACACGCCGTCCACACGCCGTAGGCAACGCCGACGGGCATGCCCAGCGACAGCGAAACCCACAGCAGGTAGAAGGACGCCACGTAGCCGAGGGCAACGGGGACGATCCAGGCTCGCTTGCGGAAGCCATCCGACGCCCGCAGCGACAGGGTGGCGAGGACCTCGACGAGGATCGCGCCTGCCAGCGCCAGCCACGTCACGGTGTCGTCTTGTTCGCGCTGGCCCGTTCCGAACCGATCTCGATCAGCAGCACGCCCGCGATGATCAACCCGATGCCCATCACGATGGCCAGGGTGAACGGGTCGCCGAAGATCACCGCGGCCAGCACGGCGGTGCCTGCGGTGCCGAGTGCTCCCCAGATGCCGTACGTCACGCCGATCGGCACGCCCGCGCGCAGCACGAGGGTCAACAACACCAACGCGCCGACGTATCCGGCGACGACCACGATCAGCCATGCCCGATGGTCCTGTGACGCCCGCAGAGACAGCGTTGCCGCCACCTCGATGCTGATGGCTGCGCTCAGCAGCGCCCACTTTCGCACCGTTCCAAAACTAGCCGACCGCCGCGACGCATCCGCGAAAGGCAGAGCTCAGAGGGTTTGCCGCCCCGCGTAGCCTGGGTCTGCAAAGGCGCTCGGCGCCCAAGGATCGATTGGAGGAGCACCTCGTGACGGCCGAACAGAGCGCCCGGCAGCTGGGCGGGCACGCCGTCGTCGACACCGCGTATGGACCCGTGCGCGGTACCGACGACGGAACGGTCAAGGCGTGGAAGGGGATTCGCTACGCCGCGCCGCCCGTCGGCGAGTTGCGCTGGCGCGCACCGCAACCGCCCGCACCGTGGGCCGAACCCGCCGACGCCACCCGCGTCGGGCCGGTGTGCCCGCAACCGACCGATCCGCGGATCCCGATCGACCTCGGCGCCCCGCAGGGCGACGATTGCCTGACGCTGAACGTGTGGGCGTCGTCGGACACCTCGCCAGGTGACGCCAAGCCCGTGATGGTGTGGGTACACGGCGGCGCCTACATCCTCGGGTCGTCGGCACAGCCGCTGTACCACGGGCGGGCGCTCGCCTCGAGCGGCGACGTCGTGGTCATCACGGTCAACTATCGGCTTGGTGCGCTCGGCTTCCTCGATCTGTCGCCGTTCTCGACGCCGACGTCGACGTTCGAGACCAACCTGGGTCTGCGCGACGTGCTGTTCGCGCTGAACTGGGTCCGCGACAACGCGGCCGCCTTCGGCGGCGATCCCGGGCGGGTCACGCTGTTCGGCGAGTCGGCGGGCGCGGGCATGGTCACGACGCTGCTCGCCAGTCCTGCTGCGGCAGGGCTGTTCTCGGCCGCGATCGCGCAGAGCTCACCCGCGACGTCGATCTACGACGCTGCTCGCTCACGCGTGGTCGCCGAGCAGTTCCTCGCCGCCCTCGGTGTCGACGACGGCGCCGGGCTGGCCGCAGCGCCGACCTCCGCGGTGTTGGCCGCGTCCAAGCAGGTGTTCGACGAAGTGCCCCTGCGCACGCCAGGCACCCTGGCCTTCGCACCGATCGTCGACGGCGACGTCGTGCCCGATTACCCCGTCGCGGTCGCGCGAGCAGGCCGTACCCACGCCGTGCCCCTGCTCATCGGCACGAACAAGCACGAGGCTGCGCTCTTCCGATTCATGAAGTCCCCGCTGCTGCCCATCACGCCGCAGGCGATCAAGGCGATGTTCGCCGAGATCGCCTCCGAACAGCCCGGCCTTCAGCTGCCCACCGCGGAGGAGTTGGGCGCCACCTACCGCGGCCGCGGCAAGACGCCTGGCATGGGGGTGGCCCGTGACCTCGGCTTCCGGATGCCGTCGATCTGGATGGCAGAGGGCCACGCCTCCGTCGCCCCCGTCTACGTCTACCGATTCGACTGGGCAACGCCGATGCTGCGACTGCTGCGCCTCGGGGCGGCGCACGCCACCGAACTGCCCTACGTGTGGGGCAACCTGGTGGCCGGACCCAAGGATCCGACGTTCAAACTCGGCGGGCTGAAGGCGGGCACCGCGGTCTCGGAGCGGATGCGGGCCCGATGGCGCAACTTCGCGGTATCCGGCAAACCGACCGGCCTCAGCGGAGAACCGGTGTGGCGGCCGTACGCGCGGGATGACCGGGCGACCCTGGTGATCGACAAGCAGGACACCATGGTCGACGACCCCGACCGGGCATTGCGGGCGGCGTGGGGTGACGACGTGCTCAGTTTCCGCTGAGCGGGCGGGGTTATTCTGCCCTCGGAGGTGTCGAGGTGGACTGGTCGAATGCATTCTCGAGGTTTCTCTCGGACGTGCTGCCGCCGCTGATGCACGACCCGGTGATGTATGCGGTGCCGTTCTTCCTGGTGCTGCTGATCATCGAGTGGGCCGCGGCGCGCAAACTCGCGCACACCGAGGCCGAGCAGGCGCCCGCTGGCGCGTACTTCAAGCCCGACGCATGGGCGAGCATCTGGATGGGCGTGGTGTCGATCGGCACCAGCGGCCTGCTCAACGGCATCGCGCTGCTGGGGTACGCGGCGTTGTACGTCTACGTGGCGCCGTGGCATCTGCCGGCCAACGAGTGGTACACCTGGGTCATCGCCATCCTCGGCGTCGACCTGCTCTACTACCTCTATCACCGGATGGCGCACCGCATCCGCATCTTCTGGGCCACCCACCAGGCGCACCACTCCAGCCAGTACTTCAACTTCGCCACCGCGCTGCGGCAGAAGTGGAACATCAGCGGCGACGTCTTCCTGCGTGCCCTGCTTCCGCTGTTCGGCGTGCCGCCGTGGCTGGTCTTCGTGTCATTCTCGATCAACCTCGTGTACCAGTTTTGGATTCACACCGAGCGCATCGGAAAGCTCTGGCGACCAATCGAATTCGTTTTCAACACACCGTCGCATCACCGCGTGCACCACGGCATGGACCAGCAGTACCTCGACAAGAACTACGGCGGAATCCTGATCATCTGGGATCGGCTGTTCGGCAGCTTCGCCGCGGAGACGTCCCGGCCGCACTACGGGCTCACCAAGCAGGTCGACACCTACAACGTCTGGACGCTGCAAACCCACGAGTACGTCGCCATCGCGCGCGACGTCCGGCACGCCCGCCGCTGGCGCGACGGGTTCGCCTACGTCTTCGGCCCGCCGGGGTGGGCACCACCGCAGCGCGTCATCCAGCGGACCGACGGAACACCGGCGCCGACCCGGTCCTGACGTCGCCGATCCAGCGGAGCACCCTGTCGCCCACCTCGGGATCCGCAGGCGCACGGCCGAGGTGTCCGAGCTCGACGCATTCAACCCTCGGCCCCAGGTCCGCCTCGATCGCCTGTCTGGCCGAGCACTTGCCAGCGCCGCTCGCCCCCCGTAAGAAGGAACTAGACCAGTCCATCCTCACCCGAACCACAACTGATTTCGTAGCCGTCCCGGCTCTGGGAGGACTTCCCGTTGCCGGGTAGTCTCCCGGTGTGATTGCCCGCAGTGTGGAAACGGTGTTCGACGGCCATGTGGATCCCGCGACCGTTGAACGGTCGCTTGCCGCAAGCAGCTTCGGTTCGATGTGGCTCGACATCGCGCGGCCGGAGTATCCGCGACTTTCCAGCTCGACCACATGCGATCTGCTCGTCGTCGGCGGTGGCTACACCGGGCTGTGGACCGCATTGCATGCCGCACAGCGCAATCCAGACCAACGCATCGTGCTCATCGAGGCCGATCGCATCGGGTGGGCCGCGTCCGGCCGCAACGGTGGCTTCGTGGAGGCCAGCCTCACGCACGGCCACGCGAACGGAAAGACGCGCTGGCCCAACGAGATCGACAAATTGACCGAGATGGGCATCGAGAATCTCGACGGCATGCAGGACGAGATCGTGCGACTCGGCCTCGACGTCGAGTGGGAGCGCAGCGGAATGCTCGCCGTCGCGACCGAACCGCACCAGGTGGAATGGCTTCGGGAGGCCTCGGACGAGGGGGACGGCCTGTTCCTCGACTCCGATGCCCTGCAGAGCGAGGTCCACTCGCCGACCTACCGGGCGGGGCTCTTCGAACCCGACACGTGTGCGATCGTGCACCCGGCCAAGCTGGCGCTCGAGCTCTCCCGCGCCTGTGCGGAGGCCGGCGTGCGGATCTACGAGCACACCAATGCCGTCTCCCTCGAGTCCGGCGGTGCCGCGCTGCGGGTCGACACCGGGGGCGCCATCGTGACGGCGCGTGAGGTCGTGCTCGCCACCAACGTCTTCACTTCTCTGTTGCGACGCAACCGGTTTCACACCGTGCCCGTCTACGACTACGTGCTGGCCACCGAGCCGCTCTCCGACGCCCAGATGGACCGCATCGGCTGGAAGAACCGCCAGGGAATTGGCGACTCCGCCAACCAGTTTCACTACTACCGGCGCACCCAGGACAACCGCATCGTGTGGGGCGGCTACGACGCCGTCTACCACTACGGCCGCAAGGTCGATGCCTCCTACGAAAACCGGCCGGCGACCTACCGACGGTTGGCCGAGCACTTCTTCATCACGTTCCCGCAACTCGATGACGTCCGGTTCAGCCACCGCTGGGCGGGTGCCATCGACACCAACACCCGGTTCTGCGCGCACTGGGGCCTGGCGCGCGACGGCAGGGTCGCCTACGTCAATGGCTTCACCGGTCTCGGCGTCGGCGCGGCCCGGTTTGCCGCCGACGTGTGCCTCGACCTGCTTGACGGCAAGGGCACGCCGCGCACCGAGCTCGAGATGGTCCGCAAGAAGCCGTTGCCGTTCCCGCCCGAGCCGTTGGCCAGCATCGGCATCCAGGCCACCCGCTGGTCACTGGACCGCGCCGACCACACCGAGGGGCGACGCAATGCTTTGCTGCGCACGCTGGACGCCCTGGGCCTCGGCTTCGACTCCTAGTCATACGCAACCGATTGTTCGCCAACCGTTTTGCTCGTGCGCAGCTGAACCCGCCCATGAACGCGGGGGAGGTCAGTAAGCTCGCGTGCGTCAATGAGCGGAAGGGGAGACATCGTGGGAGACAGACTCCAAAAGGGTGAGAAGCTCGAGGTTGGGCAGTCGCTGACGTCCAACAACGGGGCGTACAAGGTGACCCTGCAGGACGACGGCAACTTCGTGCTGTACTCCGGTGATCAGGCCATCTGGTCGACGGAGACGAACGGACAGAGCGTGGTCCGCGCCGAGGTGCAGGAGGACGGCAACTTCGTGCTCTACACCGCCGAGAAGCCGGTATGGCACAGCGATACCAAGGGCGCCAAGGACGTTCGGCTGGTTCTGCAGGACGACCGTAACTTGGTGCTCTACGGTTTCGACGGCCCGGCATGGTCATCGGGGACCAACACCGACGAAGCGCCGCCTGCGCCGCCCGCTGCCGAGCCCGAGGTCGAGCTCGCCGCGGCCGAGGAAGCACCGGCACCCGTCGTCGAAGAGGCGCCCGCACCGCCGCCTCCGCCGCCGCCACCCGCCGTGCAGACGTACACGGTGGTATCCGGTGACACGTTGTGGGCCATCTCCGAGCGGTTCTACGGTGACGGCAACCGGTACCAGCAGATCGCCGATGCCAGCGGCATCGACAACCCCGACCTGATCCACCCCGGCCAGGTGCTGACCATTCCGTAGCGCAAGCAAGATGCGGCCCGGGCCTTTTCGGCCCGGGCCGCATTTGCTTACGGGTAGGCTGGCATGTCCATCTACCTTCACGGATCGGAGAACGCATGCGGCGGTGGAGTTTGCGCCTGCTGGCTGCGGCGGCCATCCCGGCCGCAACGGTGCTGTTTGCGCCCGCCGTCGCGCCGTTGACCGCGCACGCAGATCCCGGCGTCGTGGTCTATCCGGGCATGGAGATCCGCCAGGACACCAACCAATGCACGGTCGGTTTCGTAGACATGGCAACGCGGACGGCCTACACGGCGGGGCATTGTCGTGGCAGTGGGACGGTTGGCGACAAGTTCGGCAACATCATCGGCCACCAAACGATCTTCCGGGACAACACCCCCGACGGCGCAACGGTGGCGACCGATCATCTGATCGCCGACTGGGAGGCGATCGCGCTGGTGCCAGAGGTCGTGGTGAACAACGTCCTGCCCGGAGGGCGGGTCCTCGTCACCGATCCATCGGTAGTGCCGCAGCCGGGCCAGCGGGTATGCCACTTCGGTGTGATCACCGCCGAAAGCTGTGGCACCGTAGACGCCGTCAATAATGGATGGTTCACGATGGCCAATGGCGTGGTCAGCCAGAAGGGTGATTCGGGTGGCCCGGTTTATGTGCCCACAGACGACGGACGCGCCGTCATCGTCGGCATGTTCAACAGCACGTGGGGTACCTACCCTGCCGCCGTCTCTTGGCAGGCCGCCGATCAGCAGATCCACGAGGAGGTCTTCACGGCCGCTTCGGGCGTCGCACCGAACGTCGTTCCCCAACCTCCAGTTCCGCCCAACGCACCGGCCTAGGCCGGCGTAGCGCCGGGCAGAGAGCAAGCATGCCTGGTTCAACTGGTCGGTGGTCTCGTCGACGGATCACGATCGCAGTGCTTGGGGCACTCGGCATCCTCGCCATGGCGGGTACCACCCTGGGTGCCGTGGTGATGCCCTTCGTGAACAAGGAGTCTGCCGCTCCGACGTCGCGCTCCGTGACGCCGACCTCGACGACGCCCGTGATCGTGATGAAGCCGTTGGCGGTGCGGCCGGTGTTCCAGGCTTTGGTCAGCACGCCCGAGGAGTGTGAGCTGCCGCCGCCCCCTCCGCCCGACCAGCCGCAGCAGGCTTGCGACCTCGACCGCGCAGCCCGCTACGACATGGGCCCGGTTGCGTTGGAGCTCAACCTGACCGGCGCAAAGGCGGTCAAGCTGCCGATGAGCGAGTTCTACAGCGTGCAGCTCGCGATGGATCCCAGCTCCGGTGCAGCGTTCGCCGGCTACACCGGCGCCAACGTCGGCAAGCAGCTCGCCTTCGTGCGGGACGGCATGGTGCTCGCCGCTCCCGCGATCGACCAGCCCATCCAAGGGCAGTCGCTTCAACTGTCCGGCAACATGTCTCAGGCGACGGCCGACACCATCGTGCGCATGCTTCTCGACGGCTCCTAGCGGGACAGCTCGAACACCGGGATGGACGGCGCGGCTGCGCGCAGTTCGGCGTCGGTCGAGTCCGGGGTCAGGCCGGCGACGTGACCCTTGACCTCCCAGTACCACCGATTCAGGTAGTGCTTCAGCAGTTCGGGCTTGTCGGCGTCGGCGAGCTCGGTGATGCGGACGTCGCGGCTGCGCCACCGGGGACCCATCTCCACCCGGCCAGCGGCGCGGGCGTTGCGCGCCCATTGCGTGTTGCCGCGTGGTGACACCAGGTAGTCGCGCCCATCGATGGTGAGCAGGTTGATCACCACGCCGCGGCGCTTGCCCGTCTTTCGGCCGCGGACCCGTAGTGCCCGGGTGCCCGCGATGCCGATGCCGGCTTCGGCGAGCAACCGGAAGACCTCGTTGAAGGCCCTCGCGGCGAGGTTCGGTTCGTCGTATCGGGTGGTCATCGCTGTCTCCTTTGGGAAGTTTCGAAATCAGAGAGCACTGCTCTCGTAAACAGCGTGACACGACCGGAACGAGAAATCAAGAGCAGTGATCTCGTTTTGTGCCACACTCGGGCGATGGGCAAGCGACAGGAATCCCGCGAGCGGATCGAACGCGACATCATCGCGATCGGCAGGCGACACCTCGTCACCGAGGGCGCCGCCGGCCTCTCGGTGCGGGCCATAGCGCGTGAGCTGGGCATGGTGTCCTCGGCGGTGTACCGCTACGTCGCGAGCCGCGACGACCTGCTGACCCTCCTGCTCATCGATGCGTACACCGAGCTCGCGGATGCCGTCGATCTCGCGAATCGGTCGACGACGGGGTCCTGGGCCGAGCGGGCCATGGCCAGCGCGCGGGCCGCCCGCCAATGGGCGGTCGATCAGCCTGCGTGCTGGGCGCTGCTCTATGGCAGTCCGGTGCCCGGCTATCACGCTCCCGCGGAGCGCACAGTCGGGCCGGGCACCCGGGTGGTGGGAGCCCTGTTCACCGCGGTGGCGGCGGGCATCGACGCCGGCGACGTGACGGTGTCGAACATCGAAGTGCCCCAAGCGATGTCGGCCGACTTCGACGCGGTGAGGGAGGAGTTCGCGTTCACGGGTGACGACGCCACCGTGCTCAGGTGCTTCCTGCTGTGGGCGGCGCTGGTCGGGGCGATCAGCCTCGAGGTGTTCGGGCAGTACGGCGCGGACACCATGACCGATCCCGCCGCGGTGTTCGACCGGCAGATCGAACTGCTACTCGGCACGTTTGCGGCGCAAAACTAGAACACGTTCTAGCCAGCCGGAGATCCCGGAGATATCCTCGAACCGATGCACGCCCAGACACCTGTCCAGATCGCGTGGGTGACGCGCGACCTCGATGCCACCGAAGCCGCCCTCACCTCGCTCCTCGGCGCCAAGAAGTGGATCAGGATGCCGGACGTCCACTTCGCCCCCCACACGTGCACCCACCGCGGCGCGCCCGCCGACTTCGTCGCGCACATCTCGCTGTCGTACGCCGGCGACACGCAGCTGGAGCTCATCCAGCCCGTGTCCGGCATCAGCCTCTACTCGGAGTTCGTCGAGCAATCGGGCCCTGGGCTGCACCACGTGTGCGTGAGCGCTCCCGACCCCGACGCGTTCGACGCCATGTGCGACGACGCCGAGCGCACTGGCGCACCCGTTCTGACCCGAGGCACCATGCCCGGCGGCATGCAGTTCGCATACGTCTCCGCGCCGGACTCCGGCGTGCCCTATCTCGAAATCGCCTATGTCCCACCCGAGATCCAAGCCTTCTTCGACTACGTAAAACAGGAGCAACAGTGACGACCCAGCTTCCGGAAGCCATCGCCGCCGCGGACGTGGCGGACTGGTCCGACGACGTCGACGTCGTGGTGGTCGGATTCGGCATCGCGGGTGGGTGCGCTGCGGTCAGCGCTGCCGCCGCCGGTGCGCGCGTCCTGGTCCTCGAACGCGCAGCCGTGGCGGGCGGGACGACGTCCATGGCAGGCGGGCACTTCTACCTCGGCGGTGGAACGGCGGTGCAGAAGGCCACCGGTCACGAGGACAGCGCCGACGAGATGTACAAGTACCTCGTCGCGGTGTCCCGTGAACCCGAGCTCGACAAGATCCGCGCCTACGCCGACGGCAGCGTCGAGCACTTCAACTGGTTGGAGGACTTGGGCTTTCAGTTCGAGCGCAGCTACTACCCGGAGAAGGCGGTCATCCAGCCCAACACCGAAGGCCTGATGTTCACCGGCAACGAGAAGGTATGGCCGTACAAGGACCAGGCGAAGCCGGCCCCGCGCGGGCACAAGGTGCCGGTCCCGGGTGACACCGGCGGTGCGGGCATGGTGGTCGACCTTCTGCTCAAGCGCGCCACCGATCTCGGCGTGCAGATCCGTTACGAGACGGGAGCCTCCGCGCTGATCGTCGAGGACGACGCGGTCGTCGGCGTCCGCTGGAAGCACTTCAACGACTCGGGTGCGATTCGCGCGAAGGCCGTCGTCATCGCGGCAGGCGGTTTCGTGATGAATCCCGAGATGGTCGCCGAGTTGACCCCGAAGCTGGCCGAGAAGCCCTTCGTGCTCGGCAACAGCTACGACGACGGGCTCGGCATTCGACTCGGCGAATCCGTTGGCGGGGCGACCAAGCACATGGACCAGATCTTCATCACGGCCCCGGTGTATCCGCCGTCGATCCTGCTGACGGGCATCATCGTCAACAAGCTCGGACACCGCTTCGTCACCGAGGACTCCTACCATTCCCGCACATCGGGTTTCGTGATGGACCAACCCGACAGCGCGGCATTCCTGATCGTCGACGAATCCCACATGGAACGACCGATGTTCCCGCTCATCAAGTTCATCGACGGCTGGGAGACCGTCGACGAGATGGAGTCCGCGCTCGGCATTCCGAAGGGCAATCTGGTGGCCACGCTCGACCGCTACAACGAGCACGCCGCGCGTGGCGAGGACCCCGACTTCCACAAGCAGCCGGAATTCCTTGCGGCACAGGACACCGGGCCGTGGGCGGCATTCGATCTCTCGCTGGGGCACGCCATGTACTCCGGCTTCACCGTCGGCGGACTGGCCACCACGGTCGACGGCGAAGTCCGTCGCGCCGACGATTCGGTGATTCCCGGGCTGTATGCGGCCGGCGCCTGCGCGTCCAACATTGCCCAGGACGGCAAGGGTTACGCAAGCGGCACCCAGCTGGGCGAGGGATCGTTCTTCGGACGCCGCGCTGGCACGCACGCCGCCCGCGCTACCTCGAAAACCTAGACGGGCAACGGTGTCTCGGCCACCGGGCCGAGCCGCCAGCCACCGCCGCCGAGCAGTTCGAGACGCCGACGGTGATGCTGCTCCACGGTGCCCCGGTGGCTGACGCTGACCACGATGCAGTCCGGCAGCTCGGTGCGCAGCGACCGGTACAACGCGAACTCCTGGCCCTCGTCGAGTGCCGACGTCGATTCGTCGAGGAACACGCCGCGGGGCTTGATCAGCAGCACCCGCGCGAATGCTACGCGTTGCTGCTCGCCGGGGGAGAGCACCTTGGCCCAATCGGCGACCTCGTCGAGGCGGCTGCCGAGATGGCCGAGCGCGACGGTGTCCAGCGCGGTCTGAATGGCCGCATCGTCGAAATCGCCTGCCTCGCTGGGATATGAAACGACTGAACGCAGATCGCCCAGCGGCACGTAGGGCATCTGCGACAGGAACATGGTGGCGTCCTCGGGGCTGTGCACGGTGCCCGACGTGAACGGCCACAGCTGGGCAAGGCTGCGCAGCAGCGTGGTCTTGCCCGCACCCGACTCACCGGTGATCACCAGCGAGTCACCGGGATCGAGATGCACGTCGAGCGGATCGACCAGCCGAACCCCTTCGGGTGTGCGGACTTCGACGTCGTCGAGCCGAATCGACCCGTCGGTGCTCGGTAGGGCGGTCAAAGCTGGTAGCGCCCTTGCCATTTCGTTGGCCGTCAACAAGCCGTCGAGGCGGATGATGGCCGCGCGATAGCCGGCGAACGAGTCGTAGACGGCACGGAAGAACGACAGCGAATCGTGCACGGAGAGGAACGCACTCGACGACTGCGTCATGTCGCCGAGCTGAATCTCGCCTGCGAACACGCGGGGGATCTGCACGACGGTCGGCAGCGGGCTCACGATCTGGTGCACCGACCGGTTCCAGCCCTGGAACAACACCCCCCGTCGGATGAAGGCCCGGTAGTTGGTGATGATCTCCGCGAATCTCGTCATCAGGCGGCCGCGTTCGGCTCGCTCGCCGCGATAGAACCCGACGGCCTCGCCCGCATCGCGCAACCGCACCAACGCATAGCGGAACGCGGCGTTGGTGAGCTCGTTGCGGAACGACAGCCGGATCAGCGGTCGGCCGATCCAGAACGCGATGACGGTCGTGAAGAACACGTAGATGAGCGCCAGCCAGAACAGCGCCTTGGGCAAGGTGACCCCGAAGACCGTCAGCGGGCCGGCCAGATTCCAAAGAATCGGCGTGAAGGAAACCACCGAGACGATCGAGGTGAGCGCGCCGAACAGGAGCGTCTGCGACGTGCCCACCGTCGGCGTGTTCGTCTCGGGGCCGGTACCCGTGGTGAAGATGTCGATGTCCTGCTGGATGCGCTGGTCCGGGTTGTCGATCGCTTGGTCACCGGCAAGGAACCGGCCCCGGTAGTAGGCGTCACCGTCGAGCCAGTCACCGGTGACCCGGTGGGTGAGCCAGACCCGCCACCGGACGATGAACCGCTGCATCAGGTACAGATCCAGCAGTGTGCGGACGATGTCGGCGACCGCGAGCGCGAAGTAGATCAGCATCGCGACCCAAAAGCCGTCGATCGCCGAATCCTTCGCCACGCCCTCGTCGCTTACCGCCGCCTGCAGCGCGGAGAACTGGTCGTTGCTCTGGTAACTGAACAACACCGACAGTCGCACGTCGATCATCACCGAAAGCAGCAGCACCGCCACGAACGCCCACGCCGAGATGCTCTGGCGGCCCTTGAAGTAGTCGCCGGTGATGCGCCAGAACTGCCTGCCCCAGGTGGTGAACCGTGCGATCAGCGTCAGCACGACCAGCGTGCAGACGGCGCTGATGACCCACGCCTTGGCTACCCAGACCAGTGAATCGACGATCTCGGCGCCCCAGTCCAGCGACGGGGTGAACATCTCCATGCCGGGAAGCTACCGCGCGCCACCCGTCGTGACCGGGCGGTGACACATCCCCGTCGCTTCGCTCGCCCTTAGAGCGTCAGACCGGGATCGGCTCTTCGTTCACTCTGCCGAGCCGCCACTCGCCGTCGCCGAGCAACTCCAGCTCGTGGGTGTGGTGCTGCTCGACGGTCGTGCGGTGGCTGACGCTGACCAGGATGGTGTCGGGAAGCTCGGCGCGGACCAGCTGGTAGAGCATGAACTCCAGACCCTCGTCGAGCGCGGACGTCGACTCGTCGAGGAAGACCGCCTTGGGCTTGGTCAGCAGGATGCGCGCGAACGCGACTCGCTGCTGCTCGCCCGGGGAGAGCACTTTGGCCCAGTCAAGGACCTCGTCGAGCCGGGCGACGAGATGCGACAGCGCCACCCTGTGCAGCATGTCCCGCAGCGTCTCGTCGTCGATGGTGCCTTCCTCGCCCGGGTAGGTCACCACGGCGCGCAGATCGCCAAGCGGCACGTAGGGCAGTTGCGACAGGAACATCGTCTCGTTCGGGCCGCACGGCCGGGTCAGCGTGCCCGACGTGAACGGCCACAGCTCGGCAAGGCTGCGCAACAGCGTCGTCTTCCCGCTGCCCGACGGGCCGGTGACCACCAGGGTGTCGCCGACCTCGAGGCGCATGCCGAGAGGCTTGATCAGCTGCTTGCCGTCGGGCGTACGGACCTCGACGTCGTCGAGCTGAACCGTGCCGTCCTTGCAAGGCGTGGTCGTCAGCTGCGGCAGGTCCCTGCCCTCTTGGTTGGCGACCACCAAGCCGTCGAGGCGGATGATGGCGGCCCGGTAACCGGCGAACTGGTCGTAGGCGTTGCGGAAGAACGACAGCCCGTCCTGGATGTTGTTGAACGCCGATGCGGTCTGCGACATGTCGCCGAGCTTGATCTGGCCCGCGAAGAACCGCGGGAACTGCAGCAGGTACGGCAACGGCACGATGATCTGGCTGATCGAGAGATTCCACCCGTAGAAGCCGACCATCCGGTTGATGTAGCGCTTGTAGTTGCCGACCACCGAGGCGAAGCGTCCCCGCAGACCTGCTCGCTCGGCGATCTCGCCGCGGTAGAAGGCGACCGCCTCGGACGCGTCCCGCAGTCGCACCAGCGCGTACCGGAAGGCGGCGTTGTACTTCTCGTTGTCGAAGCTGAACCAGATGATCGGCCTACCGATCCAGAACGCGAAGACGGATGCGAAGACGACGTAACCGAGGCCGATCCAGAACATGGCCCTCGGAATGTTGACGCCGAAGAGGGTAAGGGTGCCCGAGAGGCCCCACAGGATCGGCACGAAGGAGAAGATCGAGGTGACCGCGGAGATCGAGCCGAAGAGCAGCGTGGAGCCCGCGGTTTGGTTCGGCGTATTGGGAGATGGCCCGACGCCCGCGGTGAAGATGTCGATGTCGGTCTGGATGCGCTGGTCGGGATTGTCGATCGTGTCGTCGATGAAACGCGACCGGTAGTACGCCTTGCCGTCGAGCCAGTCCCCGGTGAGCCGATCGGTCAGCCAGGCGCGCCATGCCAGCATGAACCGCTGCGCCACGAAAAGATCCAGCATGACGCGCGCCACATAGATGGTGACAAGCACGGAGAAGACCAGCATCGCGAGCCAGAAGCCGGCCTTGCCCGAGTTCTTCACGGCTTCGTCGTTGCCGCCGATGCCCGTCGCGATGACCTGGAAGCTGGTCAGCATGTCGTTGCTGTAGTAGCTCATGAGCACGTTGAGGCGGACGCTGATGATGACAAGGAACAGCATCGCGGCCAGCCACACGTAGATCTTCACGCTCGCGCGACCGGTGAAGTAGGCGCCGGTGATGCGCCAGAACTGCCTGCCCCACGTGGTGAAGCGGAAGATGAGGGCAAGGATCGCCAACGTGGCGACTGCAGCGATGGCCCACGCCTTGGCGATCCAGAGCAGCGATACGAGCCACTCGGCGCCCCAATCCAGCGAGGGGGTGAACATATCCATCCCGGCAAGGTACCCCCACTGACTGCCGCCGGGCTTCTCGAGCCGTCAACCCGCGGGGGTGAGTCGACCGAGTCTCCACTCGCCATCGCCAAGCAATTCGAGCTGTTGGCCGTGGTGTTGATCGACGGTGTCGCGGTGGCTCACGCTCACCACGATCGTGTCGGGCAACTCGTCGCGGACGAGGCTGTAGAGCATCGACTCCAGACCTTCGTCCATGGCGGAGGTGGATTCGTCGAGGAAGACGGCCTTGGGCTTGTTCAGCAGGATTCTCGCGAACGCCATTCGTTGCTGCTCGCCGACGGACAGCACCTTCGACCAGTCCCGTACCTCGTTGATGCGGATGATCAGATGCGGTAGCGCCACCTTGAGAAGGGCGCCCTGCACCTGCTTGTCGTCGACGGTCCCGTTCGGAGCCGGGTAGGACGTCACGGTCCTGAGATCGCCGACGGGGAGGTAGGGCAACTGCGAGACGAACATCGTCTCGCGCGCCGCGATCGGGTAGCGGACGACACCGGAGGTGTAGGGCCACAGGCCGGCGACGCTCTGCAGCAGGACCGTCTTGCCGCTGCCTGACGGGCCCTTGATCAGCAGGCCATCACCGGGCTCCAGCCGTAGCGACAGTGCGTGGATCAGCCGCTTCCCGTCCGGTGTTCGCACGTCGACGTCGTTGGCGGCCACGACGTCCGCATCCACCGTCGTGACGCGGGGCATCGCCCTGGCACGCGTGTTGGCGTCCATGAGGCCGTCGAGCCTGATCAGTGCCGCCCGGTAGCTCGCGAACGAGTCGTAGGCATTGCGGAAGAACGACAGGGCGTCGTGAATCGCGTGGAAGGCGGTCGCGCTCTGCATCACGTCCCCGAACGAGATCTCACTCGCGAACAGTCGCTGCGCCTGCACGATGTACGGCAGCGGGTTGATCGCCTGACTCGCGGCGAGGTTCCAGCCGAGGAAGATCACCATGCGGTTCAACCACATTCGGTAGTTCGCGATGACCGAGGTGAGCCGGTGGTCAACCAGCCCGCGTTCGACGTCCTCGCCGCGATAGAGGCCGATGGCGCTCGCGCTGTCCTTCATCCTGATCATCGCGTAGCGAAAGCTGGCGTTGCGCAACTCATTCAGGTAACTCAGCCGGATCAGCGGCCGACCGATCCAGAACGCGATGACCGTCGCGGCCAGCACGTAGCCGATCACGATCCAGAACAACGCCTTCGGCAACGTCACGTCGAGCACGGTCAGCGGCCCCGACAGGTGCCACAGGATCACCCCGAACGCTGCGACGCTCAACACCGACTCGACTGCACCGAACAGCAGGGTGCTACCCGATCCGCGCGACGGCATGTTCGGCTCGCCCGTCACGGCGGTGACGATGTCGATGTCCTGCTGGATGCGCTGATCGGGGTTGTCGATCGGGTCCTTGGCCAGTTGCCCCCGGTAGTACGCGTGCCCGTCCAGCCAGTCGCCGGTGAGCCGGCGGGTCAACCACACTCGCCAGCCGATGACGAACCGTTGGGTGAGGTACAGGTCGAGCAGGAACCGGACGGCGGCGACCGTCGCGAGGATGGCGAAGATGGCCATCGACGTCCAAAACCCTTGAACGCCAGTCTGCTTCAACGAACCCTCGGAGGATCCGCTGCCCTCGAAGGCCACTTGCAGCGCAGAGAAGAGGTCGTTGGCGTAGTAGCTGATGAGAACGCTGATCCGCACCGACACGACCGCAGACGCCAACAGCGCCGCCAGCACCAGCCACACGGGCCAGCTCGCACGCCCGACGAAGTAGTCACCGGTGATGCGCCAGAACTGGCGTCCCCATCCGGTGAACCGCTGCAGCAGGACGAGCGCGACGACCACGCAGAGCGCGGAGATCAGGAAGGCTTGGAGCACCCACGCCGTCGAGTTGACGAGTTCGTGGCTCCAGTCGA
>Ga0105239_10003574_pt1 | contig 19007 bp, 16 predicted proteins | sample KBSC44metaG_FD_92761 | JGI IMG/M metagenome (GOLD analysis project Ga0105239, IMG submission 92761) | Corn rhizosphere microbial communities from Kellogg Biological Station, Michigan, USA - KBS C4-4 metaG | ecosystem: Host-associated > Plants > Roots > Rhizosphere > Soil | place: Michigan, USA...
ACTGAGGGTGAAATTAGCAGAGGACAGGATTGGGATCGTAGACAAATATCTTAAGATCTTCCCATTAAAAAAAGGGTGTTTTCACCTGATTCAACTAATAAGATAAGGTTTCTTTTTCAGCTGATATAAAAATACTTTACAGTACTGCAGTGTACGTGCAGCTTAAATAAACTGTCAAAAGTTACATTCTTTCCGGAATCAGGCTATCTACAGGTAACGGTTATTTATCCAGCTGTTTCTTCAATGCTTCGAGATCCAGGTTCTTATCGTAAGTTTTTAATGTATTGACGAGATGCGTGAGGGTAGCCCTTGCATGTGAGAACTGTTCCGTCTTGAAGACAGGCGCATTCAGGTCCAGCACCTGGTTGGAGAAGAGCGTGGAGAAATAAAGTTGTCTGCTGACGAGCTTATAATCTTTTGGCATATCGAAATACCATACGAGGAAGAGGCGGTCCTTGATGGTGACCCATTCTGTCTGGAGCTGGCTGTAATTTTGTTTGAGCTTTTTCTTGTAATAGCCGAGCTCGTAGTTCATGTATTTGGTGAGAGTTTCTTTTTCCTGTGCGGTAGTCATGGTACTGGCGTCGATGGGAGGCTGTGAAGGCACCATGGTGGCCTGTACGATCTGGCCGTCGACGGTGATGAAGCCGGGGATATCGGAATTCTTTACTGTTTTGGCATTCACATCCATAGTGAAGGAGCGTTCTTTGCTGGCATAGGCGATCATGGCCTTTTTCTTGCCTGCGAGGAGGCTGGCGTGGACCTCGTCGAGCTGGGGCGTTTTCTGGGTCTTTTGTGCGTAAGCATGGGCGTCCATGAGGGTTGCCAGAATAATGCCGGTGAAGGCTGGCTTCAAAAGGATCTGGATAGGGCGCATACAGGTAATCTGGGTTTTTTTACCGTAGGTAAACGGAAAATGAGACAAATTCGTATTTTCCGTCCCCGAATCCATTACCAATTCGCACATATTCTATTAAAAAATATAATCCCCTGCAATTCATGAAGCGCTCGTTTATTATGACGGCAATAGCCGTAGTAGCAACATTTTATGGTTTCTCACAAAATAAGCCCGTCACTCCCGCTCATACAGATACGACCAAGCCGAAGGCTCCGGTGATCTCTGCGCAAAAGGCGGGCCCCAAGCCGTATAAGGAGGTCATTACGGATAAGGCGGTGACCTGCAAGGGGCTGTTTACGGTGCATAAGATAGAGGAAAGATGGTTTTTTGAAATACCTGACTCGTTGATGAAGAGGGAGATCATGGCCATTACGCGGTTTAGCAAGACCGCCGGCGGAGGCGTATATGGGGGTGAGCTGGCCAATCAGCAGGTGCTGCAGTGGGAAAAGGGACCCAACAATACGTTGTTCCTGCGGGTGGTGATCCTGGTGAATATGGCGGATTCCACCAATAAGATATATACGGCGGTGGCCAATTCCAATGTGAACCCTATCGCCGCGGCCTTTGAGATCAAGGCTTTTGGCAAGGATTCCAGCAGCGTGGTTATCGATGTTACGGATTTCTTCAAAGGGGACAACCAGGTGGTAAGCATTCCCTCCTCTGTCAAGGGCCGGATGCGGCTGGGAGGACTGGCGGGCGACCGGAGCTATATCGACCGGATCAATACCTACCCGATCAATACGGAGGTAAGGACGGTGAAGACCTTTACGATGGGGGGCGGGCCTGCCTCGCCCTTTGGATTTAGCTTTGGAACACCCACGGATGCGGCTGGAGCTTCCACGCTGGAGCTCAATACATCCTTTATCCTGCTGCCGGGCACTCCGATGAAGAAAAGGCTTTTTGACCGCCGGGTAGGATATTTTGCGGATGACTATACCATCTATAGCGACGATCAGCAAAAGGTAGACAACCAGGAGTTCATTGTCCGCTGGCGGCTGGAACCCAAGGACGAAGATTATGACAAATGGCGCAAGGGTCAGCTGGTGGAGCCTAAGAAACCCATCATCTACTATATAGACCCAGCCACTCCAAAAAAATGGAGACCCTACCTTATACAAGGTGTGAACGACTGGCAGCAGGCGTTCGAAAAGGCGGGATTCAAACATGCCATCGAAGCGAGGGAATGGCCGGAGAATGACAGCACGATGAGCCTGGAAGATGCCCGTTATTCGGTGCTGCGTTATTTTGCTTCGGACATAGAGAACGCCTATGGTCCCAATGTGCATGACCCCCGCAGCGGAGAGATCATTGAAAGCCATATCGGCTGGTATCACAACATCATGGAGCTGCTGCACGACTGGTATATGATCCAGACGTCGGCGGTGGATCCCAGGGCCCGGAAGATGAACCTGGACGACAGCCTGATGGGGCAGCTTATCCGGTTTGTCTCCTCTCACGAAGTGGGACATACCTTAGGACTTCGTCACAATATGGGAAGCAGCAGCACCGTGCCGGTGGAGAAGCTGCGTGACAAGGCATGGCTGGATGCCCATGGACATACTCCTTCCATCATGGACTATGCCCGATTTAACTACGTAGCACAGCCGCAGGATAATATCCCTGAGCAGGACCTGTTCCCCCGCATCGGCGAATATGACCGCTGGGCTATTCAATGGGGGTACTCTTCGTCGGGCGCAAAAGATGAGAAAGATGACAAGAAGGTCGTCAACAAGTGGATCATCGACAGCCTGAAGTCCAATCCCCGCCTGTGGTTTGGCGGTGAAGGATATAGCTCCGACCCCCGTGCACAGACGGAGGACCTCGGAGACAACAGCATGAAGGCGGGCGAATATGGCATCAAGAACCTGCAACGGATCCTGCCCAATCTGCAGGAGTGGACCCGTGAAGAGGCGGACGAGTATGAGAACCTCACTGGGATGTACCGGCAGCTGGTAGGACAGTTCAGCCGATATATGAGCCATGTGTTAAGGAATGTGGGCGGTATTTATGAGACCTATCGTACAGTAGAAGAGGCAGGAGATATATATGCACCAGCGCCCAAGGCACGTCAGCAGGAGGCAGTAGCTTTTTTGAATAAACAGCTGTTCGAGACGCCGCACTGGCTGCTGGATGACAATATCCTGAACAAGATCGCCAATCCGAATCAAGGCGACCCCGTGGGATCGCTGCAGACCGGTGTTCTGGGCAGCCTATTGTCTCCCGGGAGATTGAATTCCCTGTTACAGGCGGCAGGCCGGTATGGCGACAGCAAGGTATACACCGTAGAGGATCTGCTGACCGACACGCGTAAAGAGATTTGGAAGGAATTAAATACACATGCTACCATCGACGCGTATCGAAGAAACCTGCAGAAAGCCTATGTCGAGGCGCTTATCGCGCTGGCGAATCCAACGCCGCCGCCATCCACGACATTGGGACCTGGCATTATCATTACATTCGGGATCAATACGAAGAATACCGACCTTACGTCTATAGGACGGGGTGAGCTGGAGGAATTGAGGGCGCGTATCCTCACGGCCATACCCGCGACGACGGACAAGATCAGCCGGTACCATCTCAAGGATATTGCAGAGCGTATTAAACAGGCCCTGAATCCGAAGGGATAAGCTCTTTTAAGAATAGTAAGGCCATAGGTTAATCAAAATTTAATAAAATTATTTTTTGACACGCCTATGGCCTTTTTCTGCACGCCTGTCCGTTGACAGTATACACGTCCATGGAAGCGCGGCCGAAGGCCGCGCGGTCTCTAACGTCCTCGCCTATTTGATTTTACAGTTTATTTATTTTTCTTGGTGCTCGCCTAATTGATTATCTAACCTTAAAACTATGATGAAATGAGCACCAGATCTTTACTTCTTGTCATCCTACTGATGGCGGGGGCGATGGGTCTTTGCGTTCGAGCGCGCGCCCAGTATACCATTGCAAACGGCACGGTGGTCGGGAACCAGACCGTAATACCTGTTCCCGTATATCCTCCCGGCTATCAAACAGCACAGGCCCTTATCTATTACCCTGACGATTACAACCTTCCTGCCAATGCCAACAAGAGATACCCGTTGTACATATTCCTCCATGGCGCGGGTGAAGGGTCCAGCAATAACATTACGGAGTTGAATAATACCGCATTGCCGCAAGCGATAGCCAATGGATTAAAACCCTATGCGATCGATACGGCTACGGGCGATACGATAAAATTCATCGTGGTCAGCCCGCATTGCGCCTCCTGCGGCGGGTCATACAGCTACCCTCAATTGCAGTATACGATACCTTATCTGTTCTCGACCTACCGAGTGGATACTTCCTGCGTTTTTGTAGGAGGTCTTTCTTCCGGCGGGTCTGCCACCTGGTCGGTAGTGATGGGTAATGGCGCCTCCTCGCCTCCGGCGCCTGATACGAACCTGGCCAAACGGATCACGGGCATCATGCCCATGGCCAATGGAGGTTATGACAATGCCATCTCGCAGACGACCATGGCTGCCGCCCTGGATACTAATCTTCGCAGAGGGCTGGCTGTGCTGTATATCATTGGAGATCAGGACCCGGGATTCAATGCCATCGGCTATCACGCTTACGCGCATGCGGACACAACATATGGCGTACCTGGCCGCTGGTTCCATACGATAGTCCCCGGCGCCGCCCATACCTCAGCGGTATGGAATCAACCCTGGCCATTAACGGCTAGGGTGTGGAGCTCGACCATGAACAGCTGGACACAGATGTGGAGTCTGCGGAAAGGCGTGTCCGGACCGCCTATCTCGAATCCCGGCAGCAACCAGACGCTGACAGCAGGGACTACTTCTACAACCCTTAACGGATCGGCATCCACGGCTCGCGGTGGTCATACGCTTACAGGCTATCTCTGGAGCCAGGTATCCGGCCCTAATACGGCAACGATCACTATGCCGGCAGCCGTCAGCACCACGGTGACAGGGCTTGTCGCCGGCACGTATGTATTCTCCCTCCAGGTGACGGACAATACCAGCCTGACGAATAGCGCAACCGTGCAGGTTGTGGTGAATGCATCCAGCGGTCCGCCGCCAAATGGTTCCATCGTCGGCAATCAAACGGTCATACCTATTGCCGTAAACCCTCCCGGCTATGGGATGGCACAGGCCCTTATTTATTATCCTGATGACTATAACCTGCCGGCCAATGCCAGCAAGAGATACCCCTTATACATATTCCTGCATGGCGCCGGCGAAGGCATGAGCGATGATATTACGGAGGTGACGAGGACCTCGCTGCCCGAGCTGATCGCACATGGCTTGAAACCCTATGCCATCGACACTGCTACCGGCGATACCGTGAAGTTCATCGTCGTCAGCCCGCATTGTGCCAACTGTGGAGGGTCTTATTCTTACCCGCAGCTGCAGTATTCTATCCCTTATATCTATGCGAACTACAGGGTGGATACCTCCTGTGTCTTTGTAGGAGGGCTTTCCGCCGGCGGGTCTTCCACGTGGTCGGTGGCGATGGGTAATGGCGTCGCCTATCCGCCAGTGCCTGATACGATACTGGCCAGAAGGATCACCGGTATTATGCCCATGGCCAACGGAGGTTATGATAATGCCATCTCCCAGCCAACCATGGCTGCCGCGCTGGACACCAATCTTAGGAGAGGATTGGCAGTGTTGTATATTATTGGAGACCAAGATCCGGGTTACAACGCTATTGGATATCACGCTTATGCTCATGCGGACACCACGTATGGTCTCTCCGGCCGCTGGTTCCATAATATCGTCTCTGGCGGAACGCATGACAGTCTTGTCTGGAATGCGCCTTTCCCCTTATCTGCAAGGATATGGGGTTCGACCATGAACAGCTGGACGCAGATGTGGAGCTTGCGGAAAAGGACTGCTGTATCGAGACCCGGCAGCAATCAGACGCTGGCAACAGGGGTCAGCTCGACGACCTTAAACGGATCGGCTTCTACGCCTGGCACCGGAAATATTCTTACCGGCTATGCCTGGAGCCAGGTGTCCGGTCCAAATACCGCGACCATCACCAGCGCAACATCGGCCAGCACTAGCGTGACCGGACTTGTCACCGGCACGTATCTATTCTCGCTGCAGGTCACGGACAACGGCGGCCAGACAAATACGGCAAATGCCCAGGTGGTCGCCAATGTTCCCGTCGGGAATATCGTGAAGAAGGTGGCCTGTACGGAATACAAGGCTGCTTACATGTACTCCGACAGCAGCGTCCGCAGCTTTGTCTGGAATCCTTCTTCGGGTCATGTGGAGCTCATGCCCTACACGTTTGGCGGCAGGAAAGCAGTGGATGTATCCACCGGCTTCAACGTGGTCACGATACTGGATGACCAGGGATATGTATGGGTCACCGATCAGGGGTTAGCTACTTCTTCACGTGTGAATACAGATGCTACCGGCGCCGCCTTTAATGGCAATGTCTCCCTCTATGGCTATTTCTTTACCTATCTGTCCATCCGCAGCGACGGCAGCATCTGGTATTGGGGAGGGGATGACTATCACTTCTACAGCACTAGCGGCACGACCATTACCGCGCCGAAAAAGTTGAATACACCACCCGGCGCTCAGTTTAAAAAGATAGCCACCGGTAACGGGCTGATGGCGCTGACCACTACAGGAGACGTTTATGTTTGGGGCAAGGGGGATAGCACGTATCATCAGATGATCCTGCCGCGTCCGGCCTCCGACATTGCGGCGAGCCATCTGGGATATTTTGTAGCGGTGGTACCGGATAATATTGCCGTCAGCACCATGGGATATCCCTACGCCTGGGGTGCGGAGAATGGTCATTACCTGGCTTCTTCCGCTGCCAATTATACGGCGCCTGTGGCGTGCAAGACCCTTTGGGGTATGAATGTTCCCATCAAGGAGATATCTTCCAACGAGACCGTGATCCATTATATCGATAGCCTGGGCAATCTTTATGGGCTTGGGGATAATGTGATGGGAGAGGTCGGCAATGGACAGGAAAAGGTCAATCATGCCGAACTGTATGCGACGCCCTATGCCTGGGACTGGGGGAAGAATGAGATGCTTACCAGCGCGCCTGTACAGGTGATGCCGGGGACTAAGTTCAAAAAGCTGTTTACGGGCAATTCCTACGTGTATTATCACTATGCGACGGACGATAAGGATTCCCTCTATTTCTGGGGACGTAACAAGAGCTTTGTCGGCGGAGATGGCGTTGCCAACGGACAAGAAGGCACCTGGCCCAATGCGTTGGATGTGCTGGCTCCTTCCATGCGGACACCGCTGACTATCACTCCCGCCATGACCGTGTACTTTAACTTTACCCCGTATACGTTGACGACGCCCGCTCATCAGAGTATCAGCTCTACCAGCGCAACGTTGACCGCTACGGCTACCGCCAGTCTGCTGACCGCATCGGGCAGACCGAACTATGGATATACCATCACAAAATACCAGTGGACGCAGGTTAGCGGACCATCGGGCGCCACGATCACGAACCCGAACCAGCTGACTACTACAGTCACCGGGTTGACTACCGGTACGTATATTTTCAATATCCAGACTACGGACAACAATACCGCCACCATCAGCGCAAAAGATACGCTTGTCGTGACCACCGGAGGATCTTCCCTGCGGAGCGCGCAGCTGCAGCAAGGAGCTTCTTCGCTCGATGCGGGCAGCGGGCCAAGGCTGGCAACGCTGTATCCCAACCCCGTTGCAGGATCGCAGCAGCTGACGGTGGAAGGGCAGAACTGGAAGAACGGGACTATCCGGCTGACCATCTATGATCTTAGCGGCAAGATGGTGAAGCAGGCCGTCCTGGAGAATACTCCCGCTTATTTCCGGCAGGCCATATCGGTGTCGGGGCTTGCCAAAGGCAGCTATCTCCTGACTGTACAGCAGGATGACGGACAAAAGCCCGAGCTGTTGAAGTTTGTCGTCAAATAGTAATGTCCGATGATGGACAGTAAGTACGATGCCCTGAAGGCGCCTCTTACAGAGGCGCCTTTTTTACGAGGACCAGCGAGTCCGCCGGCAGGGTCAGCCTAATAAACCGTTTGAGATGGTCGTCGTAGTATTTGCAACGAACATTGCCTTTATACTCATTGAATTCTTCCACAATGAGCTTAATGTCATGCAGGCATTGAAAGGTGACTTCGGCACCCGATTTTAAGTAGTGATACATGGCAAGGTTTTTTAAGGGGGTTACTGACCGAGGCCTGGTAGTATACCCTTAGGTTAAAACTAAGTATTCTACTTATAAAAACACAAGCCAGGGGGGGAGGGACTACCTCCTGGCTACAATTTTTTTTAGCGTCATATTTTTGACTTCCAGGGGCAGGATAATGGTGCTGACCGTTAGTAATTCTACAAGTTATATGCTCATTTTCATGTATATCCATATAAGAATCGCCCAAATGCATGCCCTGAAAGCAGATTTCCGGATTCGGGACGGGAAAGCTAAATTTGTCGTCCCGTACGCTGCCCTGGGCCGCGCGGGGTACCAGGAACCGCTCGAAGCGGTTCGTCCAGGGTCGTAGGTCCAGAAGACCGAGGACGAGCGAGTGCCCGGAGCTCGGACGAAGCCTACAGACATTAGCGATATGCGGGAATTGGGCTATTTTTTCGGACAAGGCCAATTGCCGCACTTTATTTAAAAAACAGACCATGGTAAAAATGAAAAAAATCACCCTTATCCTGACGTTGTTGGGGCTTTGCATGGGGGTAGAGGCTCAAAAGGCCAATTGGCAGAACCTGGACCTCCAGACAGACAGTGTGTTTGGGATCAGTACGGAAAAGGCATACAAAGAGCTATTGCACCACAAAAAGGCTGCTACTGTGCTGGTGGCGGTGATCGACGGCGGGGTGGATACGTCCCATGAGGACCTGAAGGCTGTTATCTGGAATAATCCTAAAGAGAAGGCATATAATGGGAAGGATGATGACAAAAATGGGTATGTGGATGATATGCATGGGTGGAATTTTATTGGCGGAGCCACGGGGGATGTGCATTATGACAACCTGGAGCTGGTGAGGATCCTTCGCCGGGATTCTGCCAGGTACGGCGGTCTTACGGATTCCACCGTTTCGGCTGCGGACAAGGCCGGCTATGAGAAATACAAGAAGATGCGGAAGGAATATGAGCAGGGAATGATCAATGCATCGCGTACACTGCAGGGTATCGAGGGATTCAAGAGTGTGCTGGACAGGGTGGTGGCTGCCATCGGGAAGGACACGCCGACCATCGATGATTTTAAGAAGTATATCCCCAAGGACCCCGGAGAGACGCAGATATGCAGGGTGGTGACCAATCAATTAGAGAAAGATCCTGATTACACGCATTTTAAGGAGGATGAGCTGGGGGGCGCCCTGAAGCATTTCCAGGTGCAGAAGGAATACCAATACAATATCTCCTATGATCCCCGGAGCATTGTAGGAGACGACTATAACAATTCGCAGCAGCGGAATTATGGCAATACGGACGTCACCGGTCCGGATGCAGACCATGGTACCCACGTATCAGGGATCATCGGCGCTGTGCGGGACAATGCCATCGGGATCATGGGTATAGCGGATCATGTGCAGATCATTGCAGTGCGGGTAGTGCCCGATGGGGACGAGCGGGATAAAGATGTCGCCAATGGTATCCGTTATGCGGCCGACAATGGGGCAAAGGTCATCAATATGAGCTTTGGCAAGGGATACAGCTGGGACAAGAAGGCCGTGGACGATGCCGTAAAATATGCCATGTCAAAAGATGTGCTGCTGGTGCATGCGGCAGGTAATGAAGGGAATGATCTCGAAAAACATATGAACTATCCTACACGGACATACGAAGATGGGAGCGGTCAGGCTGATGCCTGGATAGAAGTGGGCGCTTCCGGGCCGGATGATGACAGCTCGCTGGTAGCTTCTTTCTCCAACTATGGAAAGACCAAGGTGGATGTGTTTGCGCCGGGTGTTGCTATTTATTCTACTACTCCCGGCGGGCATTATGCCAATCATGATGGTACGAGCATGGCGGCTCCGGTGGTAACGGGGCTGGCTGCGCTGATCCGGGAATACTATCCCAAGCTGACGGCCGTGCAGGTAAAGGAGATTATTATGCGTAGTGCGGTGAAACCCACGCATAAAGTGATTGTCATGGATGATGATCAGCCGCGTCAGGTATTGCTATCCGACATCAGCGTCACCGGAGGGATCGTGAATACGTATGAAGCGTTGAAGCTGGCGGCGACTTACAAATAAGGAAGACATGGCAAGACTTTTGTTATTTTCATAAAAAAACTGCTATGATCGGTGTGTTACCCGACCTTCCTCCTAATGTAGCGGGTTTTAGGGCTTACGGAGAGGTTACAAAGGACGACTTTGAAAAAGTGATCTTTCCGGAGGTAAAAAAGCACAGGGAACAGACAGGCAAGCTGAATTTCGTCCTGTATGTAGATACTCCTTTAAAGAATTTCAGCGTAGGGGCTTGGATACGGGATATCTGGCTGGGCATGAAACAATTTGCCAGCTGGCGTAAGATAGCTATCATATCGGATGTTGAGAAGATCCGGAATTTCACCGACAATATAAGTTTTCTTCTTCCGGGGGAGTATAAGGGGTTCCCTGTGTCGCAGTTGGCGGCTGCCATTCGCTGGGCGGCCATGGAGGACCAGGAGCCTGATATGGAGGAGGCGATCCCAGCGCATATCGAGCGGCTGCTGCCGCCGCAGGAACGGGGAAGGTCGATGGTGATCTCGGCGCAGGTCGGGGTTAGCAAAGAGGCGGATGCCCGGTATATATTTGAAAGGGCCACCAAGCGATTGTGGGATGTGAATGAGTGGACGGATCATTGCGGCGCCTTGTCGGCGGGATTCCAACTGACGGATGATGAGGGCGAACCGTTAAAAGGGCATGCGGCAGTAGACGACTATATACGTATTGACATACCGGGTCCTGCTACGAGCGAAGGCCGGGGTTATGACTGGGTGAGGATCGAAAAGATAGAGCAGCCTGCCATCCTCGCGCCCGGAGCTATTTCCCTGCTGCAGGTGCGGCCATGTTCGAATCCACAGGCAAAGGACACTACCGCTACGGCGCATTTTCTGCAGGAACATGCCACCAGCACTTTTATCATAGAATGGGGGGATAAAGAGATCAGCGCCACTGTGTATGGGCGTAATGAGGTCCCCAATACGGAGCATCCGGGTGTTGCGGATAAGGTGAGGAATGCGGTGGTGGGCTCCCTGGGGGCCATCGGGCTGTCGAAGATACAATGGAAGGCCTTGGTACGGGGGTTGCTGGAAAAAGAATAGGAGGACCATACATATGGCAAAGAGCACCAAAAAGAAGACGACGGATAAGCCGCTATCCGATGAGGAGTCAAAGCTTATACAGGCGCATAGGGATGCCGATGAAGACATCCGGGATGATCCTGAAATGGATATGAACCCCGAGCACGGGGATGATCTCGACGAAGGAGAGCTGGCCAGGCTGGATAATTCGAATGACGATGAGTAGAGCCGGGGACCGGGAGACTATACCAGAGAGGTTTTGTTCCGGGTGAGCCGGGCGGCTACTTTCTCATTGATGATAGCGCCATATTCTGCTTCAAATTTTTCTTTTACACTTCTGTTCTTTATTTCCAGCTTGGAGGAAAGATAGCCCAATTTGCGTTTGTTGAGCTCGATCAATTCCGCCCATTCGATGACCAGGACCTCGATGTTCTTATCCGCCTTGCGATCATACAGGAAAGGCTGTTTATATTTTTCCCGGCTGGACTTCATCTTGGACTTTGCGTATGGGGTCAGTCTCGAGCTTACGAGGATGAACTTGTAGCGTGTGTTTTCTCTTGGCAGGCCGGGATAGCTTTCGACGGTGAAGGCATATTCATCTATCTGCTGTAATTCCTTTTTCCCGATGGCGCATTTTGGGGATTTCAGCTCTACCACCATGATCTCCCTGTCCTCATTGTCCAGCACCTTCTCGTTAAAGAAAAAGAGGTCGGTGATATTGTCCAGTCCACTGACACCGGTGATGAGGTTCTCATCTTCCTCAGTGGGAGCGTAGCCGAAGAATTTATTCCGCAGCTCTTCGAGGATATTGCCGATCTTTTTATCCGACCACAGGTGAGGGCTGCCATTATATGCTTCTCCGAAGATCCAAAGCTCTTTTTCGATGATCTTATGCAGCTGGCTTCTTTCCAGCAATACGGATGCGATGTCGCCGTATGTCAATTCGTACAGGAAGTCGATGAACTGGAGCTTCGCCGCGACGGCGCTGGAAAAGGCGATGACATTCTCCAACTCTGTCTGCTGGAGCAGCTGATGGAATTTCTCCATGTTGGGGTCGGACAGACGAACCACTTTTGTAAAGACGTCTTCCACATGACCATTGGCCAGGGCCTTGTCGATAAGGGAATAGAAGAGGCCCCGCATCTTTTCATTTTTCTGATCCATCAGCTTGTACTCATCCTCGGCGACATAGGCTATCTTTTGGAAAAGCAGCTCACGGGACTGGTCTATGGGGGTGTCGAAATTGCGGGGATAGGCTTCGTCCTTTTCCAGGCGGGCGATAAATTTTTCGAATCGCAGGTTATTGGCCTTGAAGAAATCGTTGACTGCATCTTTGATAAATTCCTTTAAGTTCTTTATTTCTTCATCGCCCAGCGAGTCGAGGTCGATGTTGCGGAAGAGGTCGGAATTAAAGAAAGGCGAATCCAGGTAGATGAACCAAGTGCCCAGGTCGGGGGTGTACCAGTCGGAGGAGTAGGTGAATTCATGCGCTACGGCCCTGATCCCTGCCTGGTTCATGTAGAAGAAGACCTTCACCTTGTTCAGGGGTATCCGCATGTGATAGAAATGGATATCGAAGGGGTGTTCGGCGCCCCGGATGTCGACATAGAGGGTCTTTTTCAGGATGGGATCGCCTGTGACAAAATCGGCGGGGTTAAGGTCGGCTCCATTGATGGTGAAATGTACTTCCCGGTGGAATATCTGAAGGGGATATTTTTCAAATATAGCCTGGCGGATAGCGTCGCTCCTGAATTTTTCGGAGATCTTGTTCCTGGGGAGGACTTTGCCCTGGCGGTGGTGGTGGAGCTTTTCGATGGTGATCTTATAATAGGGGTTGGCCTTTTTTTTCAGGACTTCCACGTCATATTCCAGGTGGACCTTTGAGAGGGTGGAGGAGATGGTAGAGGAGTCCAATGGGAAATGGACATGGGTAAAGTGCTGACTGGCGGGGTCGAAGGCGACCGTGTCGATGGTCATTTTTTCTCCCAGCTGCAGGGCGCCAAAGCGTCCTACTCCCTGACCATCCTTTTTTACATTGGTGCCGATGAGGAGGATCTTGTCTTCAAATTCGGAGATGGCTACACCCTGCCCGTTGTCTGTCAGCTCAATGCGCGTGAAGGGGCCGTTGTGGAGAGAATTGCCTGCATAGTCGATGACGAGGTCGATGCGGGTAGCTTTTGCCTGCAGGGAATTGTTGAGCAGCTCGCAAAAAGCGGTGAAAGTGTCCCGGTACCGGGTGAGCAGCTCTTTTACTACTCTGGAATGAGTGGATAGTTGCTTGGTTTGCTTCATAACCTTCACAAAATACTAATTTTTTTAGTATTTTCAAAAAATCCCCTAGCATGTCTTTTGCATGGATGGCCTAAAAACCAAGCATATGTTAGGAAAGACGGAAAGGGCCATTTCGGCTGTAGGGGGCTCGTTATTACTCTATTTAGTTTCCCGCAAGCATAAAAAGGAGAGCCTGCTGCTCCTGGCGGGCGGGTATCTTATGTACCGGGCCGTGGCGGGGAAATGCCCCGTGTCGGATGTCTTTCGCAATAATGCGCGGATGCATCCAAACAATGTGAATGTCCGGACACAGGTGACGGTGAACAGACCGAGGGAGGAAGTATATGCTTTCTGGCGGAGGCTGGAGAACCTGCCTTTGTTCATGCGGCATTTAGAGTCCGTGGATGAGCTGGATGATACTGTCAGCGCGTGGAAGATAAGGATACCCGGGGGATTGGGAGATATACGATGGGAGGCGGATATCGTACGGGAAATAGAAGATACGGAGCTGTCCTGGAAGAGCGCTCCGGGGGCTGCCATCCGGAATGCCGGGAAGATCAATTTTTCCGATGCGCCGTCGGGTGGAACGCGTATCGATGTGATGATCAGCTACAGGGCGCCGATGGGAGTTTTTGGGGAGCGGCTGTCGCGGCTGCTGACGCCTGTGTTCAGGGAAATGATCGAAAAGGATATAGCGGGGTTTAAGCAATTTATGGAGGACAAGGAAAGAGTGAGTATGTGAGGGCCGGCGAGGAACGGCATATTTAGTATGCTGCCACGAAGTCTCTCAAGGTTTGTAACAGCTGTGCTTTTTTATTCAGCCTGTCCTCTTCCCAGCGTTGTTTCAATTCGACGGCTGCCTGATGGGCGGTATCATCTTTCTCCTGCTGAATATAAGCGTTCAATAGTACGAGGGCGATGCGTCTGTCATTGAATTGTCCGCAGTCCTCCCCTAATTTTTTCAGGAGTTCGGGAGTGGTATCATCTGACTGGGTATAATCGTGGTCTTTTCCCCAGTCATATATATAATACATCTCTTTTAATTTTTTTCGCATTTCGTGAAGCTCTTCGTCATCAGGAGCGGGGAGATAGACTACGGCTTCGATCTTTTCCACGCCTTCGTTAAAGAATGTCTGTAATCTGTTTGTTGTAGGTCTTTTTAAATCAGGGTGCTGCAATTGGCGCTCCAGGCGCCGGATGATCCGGGGATGGAAGGTGTCGTCCCAGAGCTGTTGCAGCCGGCCCGCATTGTCCTGGAGCCAGGCGGTGAATGTGGGCGTGCTTTCCTTGCTGTCTTCCATGGACTTTAGCAGCACCTGGATATCCCTTAATTCACCGGATATACGGTATATTTCGATAAAGGAAGGCGGGAGATTCTTTTTATCCCGTCCCAGCCAATGTAGGAAGGCGCGTACTTTTTTTACGTGGGTACGGAAGGAGTGTACGTCGTCGGCGTTAAAAAAGGCAGAAGTGGATACGGTGCGGCGAATGCCTGTTCCGTGCTTGTGCAGGGACTTGTAGATCTTTTTTCTCTGGCCAGTCATATCGGTGTTCTGCCACAATTATGATACCAAGGATAGCAGCGTTTCGAGATTTGCCACGGCGTCTCCGATGGTGTTGTTGAAATAGGTGTAGACATCTTTCCCCTGTCCCAGCCAGGTCTTTATCTTTTCTGCGAACTCCTGCAGGTGGGGCAGGTCATAGCTGCCTTTATAATCGCCTTTTATACCGTGGAACCGGATGTAGATGAACTGAGCACTGTCCAATGGCGTGAGGATGAGGGAGGAAGGCATATCGTGCAGCACCAGGGTAGCTTTGAACGTATCGAGCAGCTGGTAGGTATCATCGTTGTACCAGCTCCTGTCGCGAAATTCGACGGCCAGTCTCCAGCCCGGTCCGGTGGTCCGGACCTCCTCGAGCAGCTGTTTTAGCGGGCCGATCTTACTCCTGGTGATGCTGGGAGGAAGCTGGATAAGGAGGCAGCCTTTTTTTCTGCCGAGATTGGCGGCGGCCTTCATGAAGAGGGCGATGTCGGTGGCGCTGAAGGCAAAGCCTCTGGCATGGGTGATATCCCTCCAAAGCTTTATGGCGAATTGGAAATCGTCAGGGACCATATGGGACCATTTGGTAAAGGTCACCGGCAGAGGAGGTTTGTAAAAGCTGCTGTTGATCTCAATGGAATTGAAAAGCGTGGCGTAATAGGCCAAACGTGTTTTTTGTTTATGTTCATCCGGAAAGGCCTGCTTGTTAGGTTCACGAAGGACGAGCCCGCTCGTACCTGCTCTGAATATTCCGTGGGTGGGCGGCATCGGTTAGGTCATTTAGTAAGGGGGAACTATGCAATTCCTGCGCCATCGATAACATTGATATAAATCTTCTCTTTAGTAGGTTTGTAGATGAAAATACCTATCGTCATTCATTTTACTGTTAGAGAATAAAAATTAAACCTTAATTTTCAGGTACAATTTTCTGCATACGCAGATCGTATCCTTTTATCCCCTGTAAGAATCATCTTTCTCTGAATTCATGGATAGGCAGCTTGCCATGGACCCATTCCTTTAACCATCATTAAACCTTCATCTTATGTATCGAAAGGATGCCAGCCTGCTGTTGCAGGTAAGGGCCTACATTGACAGCAACCTCCACTGTAATCTTCCTATTTCCAAACTCTGCCGGGAGTTCAACACCAACAAAACATCGCTACAGGAGCGGTTTCGGGCCTGTTGCGGGGTCTCTTTGCACGCATTCCTGCAACAAAGCCGTATGGAAAAAGCGGTTATTCTTCTACGTGAGACAGACGATCCCGTAAAGCTCGTAGCCCGGCAGTGTGGATACAGGAAAGTACACAGTTTTAACAAAGCGTTTAAGGCTTATGCGCAGCTTCCGCCCGGAGCCTACCGAAGGAGCAGTCTGCATTTTCCGGAGGACATGGATGTGGTCGAAAGTAACATAAATCCTGCCAAAAGTTACACTGCCTGATTTGGAAAAGTGTTGAGCCGCGGCGTATCTTTTTCACCGAAAATCTAAACAATGAAAAAAGGGAAATGGATCGTAGACAGCTGCGCATTTGCGCTGGTATTCCTGTTCGTGTATACCGCCAGCGCAAAATTTTTACGGATAGACATATTTGCAGGGCAGCTGGAACGATTTCCCTGGATCAGCCCTGTGGCAAAGATCATGGCCTGGGTGGTGCCGGGGGTAGAAGTGATCGTATCGGCGCTGCTACTAACGAGGAGGGCTAGAGTTTATGGGCTCTATGCCGCGCTGACGCTAATGCTGGTATTTACGACTTACCTGGCGTTGATGCTGGGATCGGACAAGCATTTGCCTTGTTCGTGCGGAGGAGTGATCTCCTGGATGACGTGGAAGCAGCACCTGGTCTTCAACCTTTTCTTTATCGTAGTGGCCCTGACAGGAATAGTGTATTCATCACCTAAAATAAAGTTTTATGAAAGCAAGACGTAGCATGTTCGGATTGGCTGTGGTACTCGTAGCCATATCCTTATCCGCCTTTACAACGCATGTCCAGGAGGAAAAGACTGCGAAGTTCGGCATGTATTACTGGTTCCCGCTTGATCCTGCTTCGGGTGTGCCGCAGACATCCGGAACCCTGGTGTATTTGTCTTATGATCCTTCCAGCTGTTCCTTCCTTGGAGCAGGTGGATATTGTGTGGGGGCATTTACAGGCTATACGCACGATCAATTCGGCTACCATGCGGCGGGTACTGAAGTAACTGCACATTATTACCCCATGTGAGTGTGACTACCTGACCAGCGTGGGGTTATCGCGGGTCGTTCTGCTGCATGTTTGGCATGTTGAATGTAATCACTTCGGCAGGTATTTGATAGACATAGCGGGGGTCGTTGGGGGGGAGTGTATAGATCGTGCCCGCCACTGTGCGTGTAAGCGTAGTGGCTGTAGAGGCATCCATGTTCAGTCGGCGAAGGTCGGTCCATCGGAGGCCTCTATAGAGCAGCTCCTTTCTTCTCTCCTGCAAGATCTGCTGCAGCGCGTCATTCGCATCCGTGGCCGTATAAGGAGTAAATGCACCGGTAGACATTCTCTTTATCATGAGGCTATCGAGGTCGTTCATGGCGGCATCGATATTACCCGTGCGTGCATAACATTCCGCCCTGGTCAGGTACATTTCATCTGTTGCAAGACCGCAAAACGTATAGCCATCTTCGTCATAGACGCCGATGAATCTTCCCTTGTTAAAGAAAAGCGTTTTCCTCTTATCATTGGACTGGTAGGAGGCCAGCAGCAGGCTGTCTGTAAAGCTCCTGCTTATGGCGCATGGCCCCGACGAAGACATGGCGGCGCCAAGGATCACTTCGGGATTGGTACGGGTGAAGGGAAGGGCGCCACCCGGGATCGCGTCATTATAGTCCATCAATGTATGCTTGATCTGCAGACAGGAGTCTGCGTACAAAAGGGCGTTAGCGTACTTACGCATGCTGAGATAGACCCTGGCCAGCATGGAATAGGCTGCTGCCCGGGATGGACGGGTAATAGAGGCTGGAATGTTGGGTAGCAGGGGTATGGCCGCGGAGAGATCGTTGATGATCTGGTTATAGGTATTCAATAAGGAATCCCGGGTGAACTTTTCTTCGATGTCGGTGGTCTTTCTGAGCGGAAGACCCAGCGGATCAGCGGCGGCAGTGCCGTCGTCGTAGTAAGGTTTTGTAAAGATCTGTGTCAGTTGAAAGTACGCAAAGCCCCGGAAGAAAAATGCGCTGCCCTGTGCATTGTTAAAGGAATCCAGCTCATTCGCTGTCGGCTGAAGCTTCCCCAGGGCCTCCAGGACTACATTGGAATATAGCACGGTGCGATAGGGCAGGTCCCAATCATTGACCTCTCCATCCGTATAAGTATCCGCGGCCCAGATAACCGCGTTCCGGTCGGTAGGGGTATACTGCGCGTAAAAAGTATTGTTCACATAATAATCGTCGGAGCCTGTCTCGCCCAGGCTGGGGTAGCCGGCGCCATAGCCGTTCATTACATTGTCGTTATCCATCAGGGCCTGGCAGTCGCCGATGCTGGTGGGGATGGATATGGAGCTGTCTGGCCTGGCATCCAGGAAGGTAGATTTTTTACAGGCAGCGAGAAGGGCCGCTGAAAGAAAGATCGTATATAGCAGATAGATTGTGCGCATGCAGGTGGTTTTAGAAGTCGATGTTTGCGCCCAGGGATATGCGGCGTGCTTCTTTTGGAATGTTGATATAATAGGGATCGATGCCTGATTTGTTGGCTTTCCAAAGCAGGCCAAGATTGGAGAGATAATTATAGAAATGTATCCTTTCGAAGGGCAGCCAGGAATGATCCTTTTTCTCCAGGTCATAGCTGATTACGATGTCTTCCAGCCGGATGTGATCGGCTTTTTCTACCAGTGCGCTGGAGTTGAGATAGAACCTGTCCCTTGTACTATTGGCAGGGTCACCTGCGGCGGGGACGATGGTCCTTGCTTCATCTCCCGGCTGCTGCCAGCGAAGGGCATAGTCCGCATTGCCCGTCCAGTGGTTGAAGAGGTCCGAATAGCTGATGGAAGGCCGACGGAAATAATAGCCCAGCTTGTA
>Ga0105239_10003576_pt1 | contig 19001 bp, 11 predicted proteins | sample KBSC44metaG_FD_92761 | JGI IMG/M metagenome (GOLD analysis project Ga0105239, IMG submission 92761) | Corn rhizosphere microbial communities from Kellogg Biological Station, Michigan, USA - KBS C4-4 metaG | ecosystem: Host-associated > Plants > Roots > Rhizosphere > Soil | place: Michigan, USA...
CAGTTGGCTAGAGCATACGGTTCATACCCGTAGGGTCGCTGGTTCGAATCCAGCCTATGCCATTTTTTAATTTGTTTCGGGTGGGTAACAAACATGGATACAACATACAGAAAGCCCTGAATCGGATTCGTTGTGTTTATAGGCATGGTCAATTTCAAAAAGACGGTAAACTCATCCCATTTTTAAGCAATTCACTTATTTATTCTAAACCTTATAGAAGAGTAGGCGATAAAGATAATAATTTGGTTACTCTTGAGGAATTCCTATTCTCACATGCCTAGAAAAGTACCAATTTGGTTTCACTTTAGCCGAGCTGTTAATCGCTTTGACCATTTTGGCACTGATTGCAACTTTTACTATCCCTAAAATCCTTGCAGCTCAGCAAAATGGCAGTAAGAATGCTAAAGCTAAAGAAGTAGCAGGAGTGATAACACAAGCAGCGTTAGTTTATCAACAAAAGGTAGGAGCTTTTTCGGGAACAATGACAGGTGAAGTCATTGCCCCATATTTAAATTATGTTTCAATCGATACTACCTCTAACTTTGATGATCCAGTGTTTACCGGAGGAGGCGCTGCTACTTGTAATAACGGCCTATATAGTGGCTGTTATAAGCTACATAACGGAGCATACTTAGTTTTCTGGAGGGAGGATTTTAATACCACAGGCAATGCTGTATTTATAGGAATTGATCCAGACGGTCGATACACAGGTGGAAGTAATGACAAAGCTTTGTGGTTTTTACTGCATATTAATGGACGACTAGAAACTTGGGGAACAGCCTGGAACGATCCTGCAAATGATCCTGACTGGTTCAGTTGGTAGCCAGCTGGCGTTGTTGGAATAAACAGGCGAATTGCTTAAAAATGGGATGAGTTTACCGTCTTTTTGTAATTTTCAATAGGGACACAAACAGACAAAGAAACCGCAATCATTTATCGATCACGGTTCTTATACAGGGTTAGCTTATAAAAGGCTATCTATGGAAAGCGCGCCGCCCAGCATCTTTTAAAACGTTTGTTTGATAACTGAGTTGGGTACGTTGTAATTTTCTCTCGTGACGTGACTTTTGAGTCGGTTTCTTTGCATTTTTCCTTCCGGTTTTTGGCGCTTCTTTCCTACCTGGAAGTGTGAAAGCTGATGTTTTTGAGTGTGTATCGGCCTTGGCTTTTTGCGATCCGGATTTCGAGTGACTCGAATCACTACCAGCATTTCCGGTAGCTTGACTCAGCAAGGTGGCAGTCGTTACGCCGGCAGCTAAGAGTGCTTTCCTTGCGGATGCTGCTGTCTTTCTCCGTGCTCCTGAAAAGGCATCTTCAGTTGCGATAGGGATATCAGACACGTAAGTGTGAGTACCTGTGGCATATTTTGTTTCAGTTGTGAATGATGTCGCTGTCGAAACCGGTGTAAAGCCACCAGTTGCATCTTGCTTAAAGAAAGTTTCCGTTGTTGCCGGTCTTGTTTCAGTTTCAGTTGCAGTGGTAAACGGAGAAAGGGACGTTGATTTGCTAATAATAACGCGTTGAGTATGGGTAGGTCCTGGCTGAGTGATTGTCGGACCTGCCGCTGTTACAGTTTTAGGTGTTGGGGTAACTACCACTGTTGCAGGAGCTTGAGTTACAGTCTTCTCAATGGTAATAGCCTGGCTTGTCGGAGCCTGAGAAGTTGATGTTTGGCAATCTTTAAAGTTCTGTGCGCTAAAAATTGCACATCCATCATCCCTTTTAATGTGCACAGAGTCAGTAGCAGAGGTGCTAATTGTGGGGTAAGAAGTCTTAGAAGCAAGTTCCGAGTTTGGAGAGATCCCATTGGGAGCAGCATAAACCCCTCCAAAAGCTGCAGCAGCAGGAAATAAAGCTGAAAGATAACGCATTCGATAAAACCCTTATATATTTTTAATTTATATAAACACAATTAAGGACATCAGCACAGGACTAGCATACTTTTACTTGGCGACCACTTTAGCCTTGCGAGCGAATAAAAACCGCGCATGAAATTTGATTGCGATCCGATTTTTTGAGTCACCCCGTTCAACCCTCTGAAGAATTTTTGATGTCCCGGTACTTACGTGCTAGCGGTTATGCTTCGAGCAATTTCTTTTTGAGCATGTCAACGTGCTCTTGAATTTCACGTGTTTCACTGGTTTCCCCCGAAACCTGTTCTTCACGCTCAATATAGGCTTCAAACATTTCAATCGCTTTGTCGTACTGCTCTGCCTTTTGGTACGCATAGCCTAAATTGTTATAGGCGTTGGCATAATCCGGCTCAATTTGAATCGCGGCCTGATAATGTTCGATTGCTTCTTCATAGTTTTCAGTGCAGTAACATGCCAACCCCAGCTGATTATGAGCCTTGGCGTAATGCGGATCGATTTCAACAGCGCGGCGACTGTATTGTAAGGCCTCATCCCATTGGCTCAGCTTGGCATAGGACATTGAAATATCGTAGTTACCTTCCAAGTTGTTTGGATCGACTTCTAAAACCTGTAAAAAGCTTTCAACAGCCTTATCCGCTTGATGAGCCTTATCGTAAAGTTTGCCCAGTAAAATCCAACACGCTACATTTTCAGGACTCATTTGGCTTGCCTGAACAAGGGCCTCAATTGCCTCTGCCTCTTGCCCTAAACTTTCACAAGTGAGACCTTTCAAATACCAGCCATCGCCATCCAAAGCCGAAATAGCATCAAGACGTTGGGTGACTAATTCCAAGTTATCATCCGCATAATCCATGAGTGCGAGATTATAGAGTGTATCAGCGTCATCGGGCCGCACGGATAAGACATGCTCAAAGTGCATGCGAGCTTCATTCGCCTTCTCGGATTGCATGTAGAGCAAGCCTAAATTATAGTGAGCATCCACATAATCCGCTTTTTTGTGAATGGCTTTCAACAACCAGGCAATCGCTTTATCTCGATGACCCGTCTGATAGGCATCCATCCCCTTGTTGTAATACCAGGTGGGCGTTTTCTCGGAAAACTGCATCGCAATCAGCAGGGCCAACGTCACCAAGGTTGCCAAACCAACGCTGCCTGCAAGCATTAACAAACCGATTGTCTGAGGAGTTAACATGATAACTCTATTTTAGGACAACACTGACAGTAACACTTCCTTTTGCCGAGTTTTTCCTCTGTTTGATTGGCAAATAATGACCCTTGTTATGATTTTTGGCAGCCAAAATTAGCAGGCAAAGAATTAAGACACGCTCTATTTACGATTCAACAGAGTTTTAATTCGAGTTTGGAGATATTCCGCCTCAGAAACCCTGAGCAGTAATGTTGCAGCCAAATATACAGCCAGCCCCACGCTAGCAGAAACCGTTAAGACAGCATACAAGCTCCAGGGCTTCGGCAATGCAGTGAGGAGTCTGAACAGCGCAGGCTGTACAAACCACATAGCCAAGGCCATTAAGGTACCACTCGCACTCAGCTTAACTAGTGGAGCAAGCATTTTACGAAAGCCCAAATGAGGAATATGCTTTCTAGACAAAATTGACAGCAAGGTCATATTGATAATCGTGACCGCTGTAGTCGACAAAGTGATCCCCATGACACCCAGGCCCATGTAACCGGCAAAAAGCCAGTCAAAAAAGGCATTAAAGCCAATCGCAATTAAGGCGACAATCAACGGAGTCTTGGAATCGTGATAGGCAAAGAAAACGCGTGTAATGGAATCCCGTGCAAAATAAGGCAACATTTGAAAGGCCAAGCCAATCATCGCCTGACTCACCATCTTCGTTCCCGACGCATCAAAGCTGCCATGTTGGAAAATAAGCCTGATAATAGGCTCGGTATCCATCAATAGGAGCACCAGCATTGGGATACTGATTAACCAAAGTGAAACCACGCCTGTTCTGAAATCTTTTCGAATTGACTCGGTGTCGCCACTGGCTGCAGCCCGGCTAAAACGAGGAAAAATCGGAACCAAAAGAGCCGTTTGTAAAACCCCGATTGGAAATTGAATCAAACGATTCCCTAGAATAACGGCTGTCCAACCGCCCACTGGCAGGTAAGATGTGAAAAACATATCCACATACACATTCAGCTGCCCAATCGTCGTGCTTAAGAGAGCTGGCAAAAGAATACCAACCCACTGTATCAATTCCGGAGAACGCCATTTGAAGTTGGGGCGCCCCAAATTAGGAAATAGGTCGAAGCCAATGCGCTTGTATTCAGGAACCTGCATCAACCACTGGAGTGCAGAACCGCCCAAAGTGGCCCATGCCAGCACCTGTCCTGTTTTGTCCAGGTTGGGAAACAGAAACAAAGCCGCTAAAATAACGATACTGAGCCCGGCCGGGGACAACGAGGGCCAAAAGAACACGTGGTAAAGATTCAACAATCCGTAAAAGATACCGACCACACCGCCAATCAGGAGGATGGGGCTCATAATGCGCAATTGTTGAGCAGAAAGGGCAATTTTATCCGGGGAGGCACCGTGCTGGATAGCCGCCATAATCGGATCGGCAAAGAGAGCCACTAAAATGGAGATCAATAAAAAAACCAGGGATGTAATGGTGATTAAAGTCGAAGCCAGCTGCTTTGCTTTCTCTGTCGGTGCAGAACCTGCTTCTGTTTCAATTTGAAGACGAGAGAAGATAGCAACAGTCGCTGTATGGAAAGGACCGCCTAAACCACCCAGCAATACAATCGCAAAAGAAGGAATTTGAAACGCTGCGAAATAGGCATCGCTAACCGTTGAAGCACCATAAATACCCGCAATTCCAATATCGCGCAGCATGCCCAGTAACTTACTGAGTATCGTAACGGCTGCGATAAGACCCGCCGCCTTTAAAAGGCCAGGTCCGAGCGACTTTTTGGCAGGAGGCAAGTCGGCTTGAGGCTGAGTGGAAGAATGATCGGAAACTGTAGTCATCTACTCATTATAGCGATAACAAATAGCAGACCTGGAAATTTTTTATTTTGCCTAATCCTAGAGTATGTTGACAATTAAGTAGATACGAAACCTAAGCTCTTGACCAATAAGGTTCACCTTGGTGACGCTAGGAGCTGACACCCGCAGCGTATGCAAAACAGACGTGAGGACGGTACAGCGAGGCAGCAACGAAGTAGATGCAATTATCGACGCGCCCTACTAGCTAGCAGTATTGGAGAACTTTGATCACAGCCTGGGTCCGATCCGTTACCTGCAATTTTTGAATGATATTGGAGACGTGAATTTTAATGGTATGAATGGTTACTACAAGCTCCTGGGCAATTTCTTTATTGCTTTTACCTTGTGCCAGAAGCTTAAGAACATCCCACTCTCGGGCTGTCAGGTGATTCTCTTCCATAAACTGAACGCGAGCCAAGTAAGCATCCATCATGCCCTTATCGGGCACCCTGCTTTCAGAGGCGTCCCCTGACTCATTTGCATTTGCTGAATGCATGACCATGTCATTTAAGGGAAACGTTGCCGTGGTAGAAATCTGGGTTAGTGCATTGGCAATGCTGGATTCTAACCAAACACCACCTGATAAAATGACATTCATAATTTGAGACAGATGAGATAATTTCACATTTTTAAAACAAAACCCGTTAGCACCCGCATTAAGGGCTTCTACAGCCTCCTTAGGTATAGAAGAAGATGTGAGCATCAAAATTTTCAGATCAGGATGAGCTTTTTTTAAATGCCGAGTGGCAACGATACCATTCATGGTTGGCATGCTGATGTCCATTAATACCAGATCAGGCAGATGTTTTTGCTCACGAGCCAACTGGTCAATCAAACCAATGGCTTCCTGACCGTTTTCAACTTCAAGAATACTTTCTATATCGGGATCATCCTGCAGACCATACCTCAAACCTGCTCGGGAAAGCTCTTGATCATCCACGATCAGAATATTCACAGAAACCCTCCACTCATCTTATAGAACAATGCTCTACTCTAATCATATCAGCTCAAGCATCAAACAAATCATTTACATATAGGACAGAATAAACTAAAAAGCAGAGCTTACAAGAAAGCTCTGCTTTTTTAAATTGGGCTCGATAACCAAAAAAATCGGGCTATTTTTTACTTTTACCGCTTTTACCACCGCTTTTGCTTTTGCTTTCACGGAACATAACAACGCGCTTCAGCGTTGGGTCATATTTTTTGAGCTCCATGCGCTCAGGATTAACCTTTTGATTTTTGATTGTGTGATATTCGTAATCACTTTCAGTACTTTCTAGTACTGTATGAACACATCCATCACCTTTTTTCTTCGCCATGGAGGAAATTCCTTTTAGTGGTTAAAACTTGCATGGGTAAAATCTTACATCAAAAAGCATTGAAACTTCTGCTCTTTAAAGCGTCTAAATACTATAGTTATTCAAACCTACAGTCCAGATGTAGAGACTATAAATGTACATTAATCTTAGTTCAAACAGTCTAGATTTCAAGACTCCTCACTTGAATGAATGAACATGACTTAAATCCATCCTTTGGTTCAGGCGAAGGCGCAATTAGACTGAGTAGAATATGAGTAAGTGGATTGTAAACGTAGAGTTAAGTATGCAACAACAATATTTCTCCGGTGCTCAAATCAAATCGATCGGGTTAAGTTTACTCATTGGAATCGTATTACTGGCGAACTCCTTATGTTCTGCTTTCGCCATTAGCGCCAATACAACCCTTGCCTCGAATAGCCCGCAGGTAAGCCCGGCACCTTCTCCCCAGGAAGGCTCGTCTTCTCAAAAAAGCCTTCTTTCATCGCAGTTTCAAATCATCAAAAATGGCTTACAGTCTTACGATGCATCTCCGCTTCGTTCAAGAACGCCTATCGTGCTTATTCACGGTATTGGCGGTAATAACAACCGCCTTTTTGACTGGGTACGCTTCCTCAATTTTGTTAGCCAGCAGAAAAACTTTACTGAAAAATACAAAGTATACCTCTACCATTACGATAGCACGCGCTCTGTCCCAGTTATCAGTCTGAACATGCAACACCAGTTGACCGATTTCATTAAAAATGTTGGCGGTAAGCCGATTAAAGTGCTTGCCTACAGTGAGGGCGGTCTACTCATCAGAAACGCCCTTCAAGATACCTATTTAAACGATAAAGTAAAATCGGTCATCACAATCGCCACACCGTTTCACGGGAGTCCGTTGGCCAATCCCGCCTGGATGCGTTCACAAATCAATCGGGAATCCATTTTTTCCATTGTTAGAATGGGAATTAACCCTGCCTACACGATTACCGGTCGTATGTATCCTGATTTCGAGAAGGATTTCCATTGGGATAATTTTGATGGTGCACTGGGCAGCATCCTTAATAACCCTAAGCTAGCCACAAATCCTTCTGTTGATTACGCCTTGGCTCATAAGCAAAACTTTATTACTTACGGCAGTTTTTTTGGTCTGGATGTCGACCCAAACATTCTCAAAAAAGAATTAAACCTTTCCATACCCATTCCTAAAGAGCATCCCAGCTTTCGAAACGTGTTCCGTAAAAACCTTCTATTTTCGTTGATTAGAAACAATATCGGCAAGCTTCCTCTGGCCAAACTGGAAAAAACAGAAAAAGCTGAGAAAGCATTGAAAAAGGGTCCTCTTGATGAGACTTCACTGTCCATGATGATGCTTAACGATGGCATTAGCCCCATCAGCAGCTCTCTTTGGTTAGGACGTTACATTCCGCTTGATGCAACAACAGGTGCCCCTAAAAAACGCCTTCCAAGCTCCTCATTATGGGACGTTTTGCGCTCCTTGCGCGGCAAAAATAAAGTTCGCCTTTTTGCCGGGCTGGACCATCGCAACTGGATGGAAGGCACTAACAGGACTGGTAAAGCAGAGCTTCACGATCTCTTAAATCCTGAGTCCGGGACCCATAACGTCTTTGAGTGGATTTTAAAAGACTTAATGGGATAAATAATTGAGAGTACGGAAAAAGCCCATGTTTCAGTAGCTTCTTAACTCAAAATATCGTTAGAAGGGCAGAAGGGTCTTCTGTTTCATACCGATTTCTATAAATTTAGAAAGCACTGAGTTTTCCGCATCTGTTTACTGAGTCAGGGCAGCTTGAGTTAGGCCAAGTGTGAAGTAAAAAGTGGCACCCTTTTCAACTTCCGCTTCCACATAAATTTTTCCCTTATGGCGCCGAATAATACGCGACACAATGGCTAAGCCAACCCCAGTACCGGGAAATTCCGAACTTTTATGAAGCCGCTGAAAAGTCCCAAACAGCTTATTAACATAAGCCATATCAAAACCCGCTCCGTCATCTTTAACAAAATAGATGGGAGCATTAGGGTTGTCCAGGTTCGCACCGAACTCAATACGTGCCGTTTTATGTTTAGACGTATATTTCCATGCGTTAGACATCAAATTTTGCATCACAGAGTGAAGTAACGCCTTATCCCCTTGCACCACGATATTCTTAGCAATAACAAAATCAACCTTCCGAGATGGATCCTCTTCTCGCAGTTCTTCAGTAATCCTTTCCACCATCATGCTCAGATCAACAGACTCAATTCGCATATCCGACAAACTTAAACGAGAGAGTTTCAGCATGTCATCAATGAGACGCCCCATATACTGACTATTTTCACGAACGCGGGCGAGATAATGCTTACCCTCTTCATCCAGAAGATGATCATAGTTCTCCAAAATGGCAAAACTAAAACCATCAATACTTCGTAATGGTGCTCTTAAATCGTGAGAAACAGAGTATGTAAATGCCTCCAACTCACTATTCGAGCTCTCTAACTGCGCAGCATATTGTTGAACTTGAAGGTGAATTTTCCGTTCATACTCTTCCCGTTCCTTCAACAACTTTTCGGTTTTAATCCGCTCATCGATCTCGCGTTGTAGCTCTGTCGGACTTTTTAACGAGAGTGCAATGGGAATAATCGGAATGAGCTCTAAAACCGTGAGCCATGAAATAACAGCCGTAGCAAAATAAATGACGCCCGTAAGGCGATAAGCGGGCCACCAAAACATCAAAGCGTCCGCAAAATGAGTCGAACCACAAGCCAAAATAAAAGCGGCAAAAAGCCAAAATATCTTGATAAAAGGAATATCTTTCCGTTTGGAAATAAAATACATCAGTGTTATCGGAATACTTGTATAAGCAGCCCAAATGGCAAAATCTGAAATAATATACAACCAACCCGCAAAAGGGGTCCAAAGACCACACATCCAACGCGGCATAAAGCCACTGGTATCAAGAAGATGCGTGATATAGTGCTGTAGATACATACGGATTGGGACCCTAAACAATGCCTGAAACTGTTTTCACCATCACAGACTCTATAATAGAACCATTCGTGGAATCAAAGAAAATCCTGCAAGTCTTATTCCTTGAGGAATAAGAGACCCATATTGAATCAAGTTACTAATAATACCACTTGGCTCAGCTTAGACTATTCCTCGCTGGTACTATAGAAATAAACGGTACTATAGCAGTTTTGATCCAATTCTCTTTGCAATCGTTTCTGAAATCACTCCAATAGTAGAGTATCATAACCTGCATGTTTCATTGTAAAGTACCTAAACTTAACTGAACCAACTAACGCCCTATCACTCTTGGAATATTCTTTATTAGCTATTAGCTGTTCATTTCCTTCCTTGTCTGACTTGAGTCGCACCAAAGCATGAGCTTCAATTACATTCCTTCTTACTCAACAGCTCCATCCGGGTATGGAAGGGCTCCAGTATCAGCATTTTCCAAATCTCAATCAAACGATGAGCAAAGCTCACAAAATCAATCCGGCCCCACAAAATTACGCTATATCCTATCTCCCAGCCTGGAGCTGGTCACCGCAGCCTCATATTTGCTGAATATTCCAAAAGTTCATAAAACAGTGGATAGTGCTTTAAAGCGCCTCCCCAACTCCTCTCAGTTTCGTAAACACATTAATAGCTTTCGTCAGCCTCAAATTAGTAATCGACTTTATTTAGCGACTGTTTTTCTTCGTTACATGTTTAACTCCTCTATAGGGGTTCATCAGGAACAAGCCGGAATGCTCCTGTGTAACATCATCGGTTTGCTTTTTAATATTCCACTCATGATTGCTATGGAAATAGCCGTTTATAAAAGAGGAAAAGCGGCTGGCCATCACTATGCAAAAGTTCTGGCTCTCGTAAACCTCATGCTCACCGGTCTTTTTACAACCGGATTCGTTCAAAAGGCCAAAAAAGACGATAAAGAAACCTACTACGTTCACGACATGTCAGCGGTCAAACAAGTTTCAGATCCACACAGTCATCTCAGCTTAAAGCAACGATTCAAGCTGAGTATGCAAGAGATTAAGCCTCTATTAAAAGACTCGGGAAAAGCTTACAAAAAAGCAGCGGAAGAAGTGCAGGCTTCCTTTAGGACAGGGAAAAGTACTCAGGCCTTTCTTAATCCCGTTAATCCCGATGGTACTCCTGGACGGGTTGCCTTTTCAGCCTTTACAATGCCCTTGGGCGCATTGATTGCTCTCCTCAATGTTAAGTCGAATCCGAAGCTTTCAGCGATTGCTGCAAGCATTAGCATTATTGGAAATCTGGAAAATGGCTTGGCTTTGTCTTCTTCGGCATGGAACGACAAAAAACAACCCCTAAGAAGCTTCGGCGTTTTAGGCGGGCTCATGAGTCCTGTGGCCGAAGCCGTATTAACATCAAAAAGTGCGCTGGGCCCTGCAGCAATGAGTACTTCAAACGCTTTTCAGAATCTTTACCAAGCTACCGCATGGACCAACCCCAACGCATCCGCACCGAATGGCCTCAAGCAAGATTTAACACCTAAAAAGCATTCTCAATCTTTAAAGCTAGATCGCTCCGAGGCGTCAAAAAAAACTCAACATTAGGCTAAACTTCTTATAGAGGAGTTATGATTTTTTAGCCTGCTTGGAGCGAAGTCGCCTTGTACGGGACGGGAAATTCACTTCCTTAAACAGATCAATACTTCCCCATACACTATCCTGAAGTATCTTGCTTCCTTTCTCAAATTCAGTGTCACCGTCTTTATGTTTTGCACCAGCAGCCTTTAGTAAATCGGCCATTGGTTTTGGGCCATAAACCATAGCATCGGTACACATGGTTGTCCTACCGAGTGCAACACCTTCGGGTGACATGAAATTCCCTTGAGTCGGGGATAACTGCTCACTTGTAGCCCCACGTTCTAAAAAGAAACTCATTTTTTTACATGCGGCATTAATGCCTTCAGGATTATTTTCTGCCTGAGCATCCCTTGCCTCATTGAACACTGCTCCTAAAAGCGCATTCTTGGGCAACTTACGACCATGGGTTGTTTCAACTTTTTGTTCTTCATCTAAATTGAACAGTACTTTTTCAAGCGCCTCTTCAAATTTCTTTTTCCGATTGTATTCCTGCTTGCGAGCCCGGGTCATCATTTTGTAAGGAGCCACTAAAGCTCCCGTTGAATGTCGAGACTTTGTTTTTTCCACTCGTCCTTTATCCCGCCGACTCCCTTGTTTTGAAGAAGCAGGCTTTGATTGTTCTCCTAAAGTACGACGTCTATTGGAAATATTGGAGCTAATCGGAGCAAAAATATCCGCCTCTAACCGAGAAGCCCTGGGAGTGGGTGTCGGAGTAGGCGGATCCTCGTAAATGTTGAAAGAGACTCGCTTAGTTGAAGCCGATGGCTTGCGATTAGATAAAATACCCGGTATGGATGGATGAAGTGAGTTGATAGGTGTAAGTGGCATATCAAAATCATCAGTTTTACATACGCCATAAATAACGCATCAAATAATGCAGAATTGCTTAAACTCTACTTTCAATGTCACAAAATTCACAAATTGGTCTAAATTAATGACAAATAAAGGCAATTGTAATGGTCTGTCGCAGGCTTTCAGTAAGCTCAATTATCGTAACAGAACTCGTATTATAGTTTACTTAGAGATTTCGCCATCAATAATTGCTACGGGAAAAGTTTGCAGAAGATCACCGACAAGAATAATCGAAGCAGTGTCAAATATCTGATTATCCAGAGTATTTTTCGCAGTTTTCACATTAAACGCATGCGGTAAAACAAGCTCGGTATTCTTCCAAACATCGTTACCACATGGAATTTGTTTTGCACGTAACCCCATACGATATAGCAAACGAGGTACCACGACAATGACAAATTGCTCCTTCCACTGCCGTAGAAAGGCAACCACATGCTCCGCTTTTGCCCCCTTCACCTCTAACGGTGTATAAGTGCCTTCCTGAAATAATTCCGGATACTGGCATCGAAGTGCCAAAACAGAGCGGATCAGGTAAAGCTTCGGGCGTCCGTCTTGCGGGTTTTGTGTTAACCCCAGTTGGCTCTGGATTTCCAGCTCCTCTAATTCTGAAAAGTACTGCTCTCGCAATGCATAATCCACTGGTCGACGATTATCCGGATCAACCAGACTGAAATCCAAAAGCTCGCTACCCTGATAAAAATCAGGAACACCGGGTGATGTCATTTTTAAAACGGTTTGGGATAGCGCGTTAAAGATACCAAACCAGCTGGTTTCAAAATGCAATGCCTCAAAATCCTTCATAAAGGAAGGATTAGGCACTGTAACTACTTGCTTCACAAAGGATTTAAGGGCATCTTCATATTGCAAGTTGGGATTGATCCAGCTCGTATGGTTTTTAGCTTCGCGCTCAGCCTTAATCATGTAATTTTCCAAACGCTCTGATAGAGAAGCTCGTTCCGTATCACTCACCTCTCCAAATGGCCACATCCCTATCAGGGTTTGATAGAACAAATACTCCGTATTGGAAGACGGGGCAATCATCTGTTCATCTAATTGAACACGGTGGCGCTTATTGAGCTGACGCCAGCGACGAACATGACGACGCCATTCATCCGGCATTTCGGAAAGGACATTAATTCGTGCCCGAGTATCCTCTGAACGCTTCGTATCATGGGTTGAACTCGACAATAAGGTATCCGGCATACGCTTCAAACGTTCCTGGTTCTGATAATGGAAAGACGCAACCGGCACACCAAATTGTTGAGGCTCTCCACCAACTTCGTTGAGGGAAATTAAGCGGTGATAACGATAAAAGCTTGTATCTTCAAGCCCTTTTGCCATTACAGGGCCCGAATATTGCTGGAACTTGAGAACAAAGGTATTAAGATCCGCATGGAAACCTTCTAAAGCCGCCTCTAAGTTGGACGGATTTTCAAGCGAGTAACCTTCAGGACTAAACGTTAATAACAGAGTCGATTGAATGAAATCAAAAATACTCGGATCAGTTACCGGGTTACGGCGTTTGGCAACACCAATAGCCCATGCGATGTAGTCACCGTCTTTTTTACTAATTTCATTTCCAGGACGAATATAAGTTCTATAGACAGGGAAACACGCGATGACTTCCATCAGTGCCATACGGAGGTTGTTGATAGTAAAGTCCCGCGTACTCCAATTGTACTTACATAAACGACCCAACTCGGTCGATAACTCGCCCAGCTCGCCATTGAGCATGGTTTTCATAACCAGCTTTTTGGCACTGTAAACCATCTCAGTAAAATTAGGATCGCCATCTATAAAGTCTTCGTAGATTCGGTTGAATGGAATCTCATTCTCCTGACAAACGAAAACGCCATTCAGGGCGCCAATAAAATCATAACCCGTAGTCCCATGAACAGCCCAATCGGTCGGAATACGCTCAAAAGGAGCTAAAATTTTCTCAACTGAAACATACAAAGGAAGCTCTTTAGAGGATAAAAGCCAGTTTTCAGTACTTGTCTGATGAAGCTGCAGGCGTCTTGCCGCCTCTTCCTGTAAGTTTTGGAAATACAAGGTGGGATCATGCAAGCCGTCCGGATGATCGATCCGAAGACCATGGACGTAACCTTGCTCAATCCAGTCCATAACCAGACTGTGAGAGTCATTAAAAACGCGTTTATCTTCCACGCGAAGACCTATTAAAGCATCCACGTCAAAAAAGCGACGGTAATTAATTTCATCACTGGCAACTCTCCAGTTGGATAGACGGTAGCACTGTTGCTCCAATAAACGATTGAGACGGAGCAGATTAGTAGGATCATCTGCTTCCGATTGAAAATCAATGAGCGATTCTTGCAAGAAATTGCGAATTTCTTCCGATTGGTGAATTAAATCGTTTAAGCGTTGAAGACAAACACGCCGCTCACGAACACGAATTTCTTTTTCGCCCGCATCCCCGTTTAGCGCTTGGGGTAAATTCTCAAGCGAGAACATGATGCTTTGATACTCTTCCAATAGTCGGGTTGATTTACCTAATCGCGCCTCCAGAACATCTAGGCGATGCCTTAAAACAATGGTATAAGAGCGGGGATTAATAGGCACCGAATTTTCATAATAATCCAACCACAGACGACTGGTTTCAAAGTCAAATCGCAGCTTGAGATCCCCATTGGAAAGTACTTTCCCGTATGTATCACCCAAAATCGGAAGGAGGATTTTATTCTGTAAATCGGTGGCTAACGGATGCCAATTGATATCAAAATAATCGCTATAATTGGACCCAGGGCCGTTTTCCAAGACATCAATCCACCATGAATTTTCCTGATCAACGGCCATATGGTTTGGAACAATATCCAACAAAAGCGCCATCTCATGAGATTTTAAAAGTTGGGCGAATTGCTCAAAGTCTTGCGGTGTACCAATTTCAGGATTCAAATGATGATGATCAACAACATCATAGCCATGATTACTACCGGGACGAGCTTTCAGCAACGGAGACGCATAACAGTGACTGATACCCAACCGCTTTAAATACGGTACTAAACGAATGGCATCCTGAAGCGTAAACCCCTTATGGAATTGAAAGCGATAAGTAGCTCTTGGAATTAATGTTTTATGGACATGATTCAGCTCTGAGGAGGGAAAGACAGGAGAATAAACAGCACGTTCCTGCCAAATAGCTTCTATAACAGACGACACGCGCTCATCTAAAAAAATAGATTCCAAAGGCAGTGGCAATCGTAAACGCCAAGAAGAATAAATATCTTGTGTTGTACCGGGAAGATTAACCTGCTCTACCTGAGCCAAAATATCTTCGAAGCGCAGTAATAGAATTTTTGCTTCACTCTTGGAAATAAGTGAGTGGATGGCAGTGGACAATTCAGGAGTGAGTGTCGGAATCCCCTGAGGATCAATACTCATGCCTGCTGGAAGCAGATTGCTTTGCTCTAATAGGTTCAGCATCGCAACACGATCAACAACCCGTTCCCTGACAGCAGTTTCAGCAAACTCTCGAGACGGATATAAATTTAAATCAGTACGAATAGTTAAATCTCGTCCCTGCCAAAAACCGGACAAGGTGGGTAAATCATGCGTACTCAGCGAAATAGCACATGGGGAGGGATAGGATTCAGGTGATAGAAAGTGACCTGTTTCATCTTTCTCAAAAAAGAAGGCTTTATTGGAATAAACACCCCAACGATCCATACACTCGCGTATCGCATCGGGTACGGTACCCATATCCTCACCTATCACCATACAGGAGTTTCGTTGGCTTTCTAAGGCCAAAATACCAAAAAGCTCTTCACAAGGATAATGAACATACGCGCCTTCAACAGAATCAGCGTCACCCGGGATCCAAAACAGCCGCATCAGCGACATCACGTGATCGAGACTCAAAGCGCCACAATGAGCCATGTTTTGACGGAGCATTTGGATAAAAGTATGATATCCTTCGTCTTTAAGCTTTTGAGGCAGAATTGCAGCGCCCCCCCAATTTTGACCTAAAGAATTGCAAATATCAGGCGGTGCACCAACTGTAACATCAAGCGCATATAAACTCTGGTTCATCCAGACATCGGCACCCATCGGATCCAAGCCCACAGCTAAATCCATAAAGAGGCCGATACCCATATTTTTCTCAAAACACTTTTTACCCACACGTTGAAGCTGACTATCAGCTTGCCACTGCAAATACTGGTAATACTCAATCCGCTCAGAATTGCGGCTGAAAAATTCTTTTACGGCCTCGGCCTGAGGATCTTGAAAGGCTTCCGGCCAAGCTTGCCATCCGGTAATTTCGGGATTTTCATTATAAAAATGCTCTTGAAGTGCCTGATAAAGTGCAAATTTTTTGAGCCGTTCCCCTTGTTTCTCAACAAAGTATTCAAAGGCCCTATATCTTTCTGAAGGCCCATGGCCGGAAGAACCCTTAAAGTGATGGCGTGCTACAAAGTTTTTGAATAACAGCTCCAGCACCTGAGACTTCACACTTGCCACTTCCTTGTAATCAATAGTAGAAGCCTGCCTCAAGCGCAAAAGCGCTTCCTGATAATTGGGGCTATAAACCAGCTGATGAGCCTCTTCAGACTCAACAAAATCATCCATTCCTTCGATATCAAGGAGCAATGTATTTAAGAAGAGACGGCTGGATGGAGAATAAGGGCTAGCCAATTCCGGATTATGCGGAAATAAGGCGTGAAGAGGACTCAAGCCGAGAATGGCCGCTTTTTGATCGCTACACCAATCCACAAGTCGGTTCAGATCACCAAAATCCCCGATACCCCAATTTTTTTCGGATTTGAGTGCATAGACTTGAACCGTTGGTCCCCAAACCTTCCTTACGACATTGTCATTCTCCTCAAGAAGAGGGGGAAGGTAACAACGCCGGGGTGTCACAATAATTTGCATTTCGCAGCTAGAATCACTTTGCTCCTCAAGTCCTTGAAGTACAAAACGATGATAGCCTTGCGGTAAAGCCTGCGACAATACAAAACTATAGTTTGAAACACTTTTTTTGGGAGCAGTATCAACCGTTACTTCACTGATTTTGACCAATTCATGAAGGAAGAAGTGTCCCTCGATAAAGTGTCCGTTTTCTAAATGCAGTTGCCAGAAAAAATGGCCTTCTTGCAGTTTTGAAGGAAGCTGAATGGCAATACTCGGACAATTTCCATCTTCTGTTATCACCATAACAGATTCAAGCGTTCGAACGGGTTTCTCAAATGATTCGATTACCTGCACCAAGCTTTGGCAGACTGCCTCACTAGCCGTCTGCTCATTACCCCAAACATCGATCCAGGTCGATTGAATTCCAAGCTGTTGCGCCCGACTAATCAGTGATTCAGAAGAATTGATGGTTGCCATAAAAAAGATTTCTTTCAAGTCCAACTAATATACGGATACTCAATAAACACGATCTCTCATGACAATTGAGTAATAAACGAAACAGCCGAGCCAGGAAGCAAAATACCCCTTTTCAGGTTTTCCAATGTTTCCGGCAGAGTTTCAAACAAAGGCTCAAAAATAGGCTCCAAATGCCTTTTTAAAAGTTTCGAAGCCTCATCATCATTCAATGAGATTTGGCTATCTCCCAAATTCAGTGCAAGTCCAAGCCATTCCGTTTGTATCAGTGGCCAAAGCACAATAGTCGCTTCTTCCTGCTGAAAAACAAGAACAGGACTATTCCGCTTTTCTGCTTTTTGCCAAGACTCCACGTAGGACTTTAATCGTGGCACAATTTCCTGCTGCCGGATATTAAGCAAGTGGCTGATCCAACGCTGATTTTCTCGAAACGGCTCCTGCTCTAATTCAGTCCAGTTCAGTTTGCTATTTAAAAATGTACTTTGTTCGCAGGGATCGGGAATTTTATCGCGACTTTCAGGATCACTAAATTCCGGCATATGCCAGAATTCTTTACGACGACCTTCAGTTACCGCCCGACGCAAGTCTGGCTCGAAATCACAAAAGAACTGAAACGGGGTAGAGGCTTGCCATTCTTCTCCCATAAAAAAGAGAGGAATTGAGGGAGATAGCACCATCGCAGTGAGCAAAGCCTTGATTTTGCATGAATCACTCATGGTATGGAGGCGATTCCCGAAGGGACGATTCCCGATTTGATCGTGATTTTGAACAAAGTTAACAAATGCTGTCAAAGGAAGATCATCACTTTTTTCACCCCGATGCTCTCCCTCTCGAAATGGGGACGGATCATCCTGATAAGCGAACCCTGTCATTAAACATCGCGTTAAGTGAGCCATGGCCGATTTCCCGGAACCATTCTCATCAAAATCAGAATAGTAGCTTGTCGATTCTGCCGTTAATGCCACGTGGGCCGCATGGTGGAAGTCATCGTTCCATTGAGCATTAAATAGTCCTGAATGATATAAGCCCGATTCTTTGCCACGAAGGAAAGAAGCCTGATTCAACTCATTTTCAAGAATAAGATGGAGATGACGCTTGCCACTTAAGCGCTCATGCACAACACTTGCAAGCTCGTTGAGAAAATGGGGGATGGAATCATCTTTAATGGCATGCACGGCATCCAGGCGAAGTCCGTCAAAGTGAAATTCTTGCAACCAATACAAGGCATTTTCAATAAAAAAGTCTCGCACAGCATTTTGCTTAGTAAAGTTGACTGCGGAGCCCCAAGGTGTTTTTTGCTTGGCGTTGAAAAAACTTTTTGCATACAGGGGCAGGTAGTTTCCTTCCGGACCAAAGTGGTTGTAAACGACATCTAAAAAAACCATCAGGCCTTTTTGATGCGCCGCCTGGATCAGAGCTTTTAAATCATCGGGTGTGCCATATTGATTCGCAGGTGCATAGAGTGCGACACCATCGTAACCCCAATTTCTTTCTCCCGGAAATTGTGCAATAGGCATGAGCTCAATTGCAGTGATACCTAACCCTTTTAAATAGCCCAGTTTCTCGATAATGGCATTATATGTCCCTTCCGGGGTAAAAGTACCGACATGAAGTTCGTAGATAACCGCTTCTTCCCAAGTTCTCCCCTTCCAATCGCTATCCTGCCACTGAAAACCCGACTCCGCCATGACCTGGCTTGGACCATGAACCCCATCCGGTTGGTAACGCGAGGCCGGATCGGGGACTTGAAAGTTGTCCTCACCAATACGAAAGGCGTATCGATCCCCAATTTGGGCATGCGGCACAAGGAGTTCATACCAGCCATTGGTTTTTTCTTGCATTGAGAGCGGCTCACTCTGATTCAAAATCAATTCAACATGCTTGGTATCAGGAGCCCACAGACGAAAACAGACACCGGCCCCATTTTTAAGAAGCTGGGGACCAAAATGATAGATATCAAAGTGAGAAAAATCCCGATCAGACTTTGAACGAGACAGGGACGATGTA
>Ga0105239_10003582_pt1 | contig 18986 bp, 19 predicted proteins | sample KBSC44metaG_FD_92761 | JGI IMG/M metagenome (GOLD analysis project Ga0105239, IMG submission 92761) | Corn rhizosphere microbial communities from Kellogg Biological Station, Michigan, USA - KBS C4-4 metaG | ecosystem: Host-associated > Plants > Roots > Rhizosphere > Soil | place: Michigan, USA...
ACCCTGGCAGCGGCGAACCGACAAACTCGGCTGGCGGATCGATCCGAGCGCAGCGATAATCGGCGCATGCCGCAGCTACCATGCCCTAGCTTGGCGATGGCGCGTCGAGTATCGCGGCGCGCCCGCGGGGGCATTCTCGCGGCGCTCTTGCTCGTCGACGCGGTTTGCGGTGCTCACGCCGCTATCCCGCTGACCGAACGACAGGTGCTGCTGAACTTGTATACCGGCACGCATGGCGGCAGCTGGGTCAACAGCACCGGCTGGAATGGTCCGGCGGGAACCGAATGCGGTTGGTATGGCGTGACCTGCGACGCGGGGCAGACTCACGTCGAGTTTATCCAGCTCATCGACAACGGTCTCAGTGGCACGCTGCCGGCGCTGAATGCGCTACAGCGGCTGCAGATATTCGATGTCCATAGCAATGCGGTGGGCGGCAGCATCCCGCCGCTTGCGGGCCTGCCGTACCTCTCCTTTTTCTTGTGCGATCGGAACATGATGACGGGCTCGATTCCGCCGCTACCGTCGAACATGAGCGTATTCACGGCGTTCGAAAATCACCTCAGCGGTTCCATTCCGCCGCTTGCCGGGCTGAGCAGTCTGAGCGTGTTCGCGGTATCCACCAACCAGCTCACGGGTACGATTCCGATGCTGCACGGGCTGTCGAACCTGGACACATTCGTTGCGTTCGACAACAAGTTGAGCGGCTCGATTCCCAGCCTGGCGGGTCTGGGCAAGTTGGGGGACTTCAGCGTCGGCAGCAATCTGTTGACCGGGCCGATTCCCGCGCTGACGGGGCTTGGCGCCTTGACTACCTTCGAGGCAAGCCACAATCAGCTCAGCGGACCGCTGCCGAATCTGTCCGGCTTGACTGCGCTGGTCGATTTCTACGCTTATGACAACTAGCTTACCGGATCGATCTCGGATCTTACCGGGATGGCCGCATTGAACGACTTCGAAATCCAGGACAATCTTCTCGACGGGACGATATCCACGCTGACGGGTCTTTCCAACCTCCAGTATTTCTTCGCCAACAACAATCGCCTTACCGGAGCGTTTCCGGATCTGTCAGGTACGGCTCTGCGCGATTTCAGGATTGGCAACAATCGCCTGACCGGACCGGTTTCGCAAGTTGCCGCGCTCACTTCGATGTATACATTTCAGATCGGCGGCAATCATCTTTCCGGCGTGCTGCCGGATCCGCCGAATCCGAGTTACCTGTTCCCGGGACTGGTTACGCTGTGTCCGAACGATTTCCCGGCTTCGAGCTATATCGACAACGCGACATGGGACGGCGCGACGACGGTCAGCCCGTGGTACAAAACGTGCGACAAGATATTCAGCAACGGCTTTGAGCCCTGAGAGAGGGGAACGCTTCTTTCCCGAAAAAGCAGCAACAAAGGTACGGCAGCGCAGCAAAAGCGGCGCGACGACGGTTCAACCGACCCGTTTGACCGTTCCGGATTGCTGTACCCAATCCTTGCCGTTCGAGGCGAAGGCGACAAGCTGGCCCGAGGCCAGATTCATTGCCGTCGTCAGCGTGTAGCCGTTCGGCCCGAGGTACGAGCCGACGTAACAGCTGTCGCCAATGCGCACCAATTCGCCGTTGCTGGTCGTGCGCTTGTCCGAATCGGCAGCGCCCCAGTCGACCTTGCCGTCGTGGAATGTGTGGTCGTAATCCTTGCCCTTCATTGGGCCGTCTTCGAAGTGGAAGCGCAGCGTCGCACCGTCGAGCAATTCGCCAGTTTTGTTCATGACGTCCTCCTTGTCGAATCAGCGTCATTACCTTAGTGCGGCGTTGGTGAACGCAAGCCGCACACCGGCCTGCTCGCTTGTGTCGGACGCGCGTCCTGCGTTATTTCTTTGCTAAGCTTGAGCGTTCGGGCACAGAGATCGGTAATGAAGCAGAGCGCGCAAGACCTGGGGCTCGCGTCGCATGCGATTGGGCTGTTTCTGCAATCGCTGCATACGCGAATCGTGAAGAACAAAGGCAACCGCGTGGGAGATCGCCTGGCGACTTTGACGCTGCGCGATCGCTATCGCCGCTACTACGATGCGCGCGAGCGTATCCGCAAGGGATGCGACGATTCCGAGCCGCCATTGGAAGTGCCGACGCCGGATTCGTTCTGATCCGCAAACACACCCCGGCACGGTTCAGTGCCGCATGTTTTACAAACCGGGGCGGCCGGCTCGCGCCAGGCCGCTGTTCGTTCCGGTGCCCTGATGACGTTGGCATCAAGGTGAGATTTGGCCCATGGAATCGGGGCACCCCTTGTCTATCGAGAATGCTATGGACGTCGCGACGCCTTTTTCGCGTCTTGCCGCAAAGCGGTTCGAATCCCTCCTGACCGTGTTGTTCGCACTGGCGGGCCTGACCCAGGCCGCGGTCGCTGCGCCGCCGGCGCCGGACCTGACCATCGCCAAAGGCCACAGCGGCAACTTCACGCAGGGCGACGTCGGCGATACGTACACGCTGACCGTGACGAACTCGGGAAACAAGGCATCGAACGGTACGGTGACGGTGACCGACATTCTGCCGGGCGGCTTGAGCGCGACAGACATCGCCGGCACCGGTTGGAGCTGCACGCTCGGGACACTGACCTGCACGCGCGGCGATGCGCTGGCGGCAAGCACCAGCTATCCCGTCATCACGGTTACGGTGAACGTGGCCAGCAACGCGCCGGCGTCGGTAGTCAATAACGCCACGGTGTCGGGCGGCGGCGAGACGAAGACGAGCAACGATGGTGCCAGCGATCCGACCACGATCGTGCAGAAAGTGCCCGACCTCTCGGTCGACGTGTTTCACAGCGGCACCTGGAGCGAAGGTGATGTCGGCGATACCTACAGCATCCGGGTCGACAACTCCAATATCACGGGCGCCTCCACCGACGGTTCCACCGTCACGGTGGTCGACACGGTGACCTCCGGACTCACGGTGACCGCGATCGGAGGCCCCGGCTGGACCTGCGTCCTGGCGACATTGACCTGTACCCGCAGCGATGTGCTGGCGAATTTCACCACCTACCCGAACATCATTGTGACGGTGGACGTGGCGCGGAATGCGGCCACGCCGCAAACGAACTCGGCGACGGTCTCCGGCGGCGGCGACACGAATACGGTCAACAACAGCTGGGGCGACGTCACCGACATCGTGCAGAAGCCGGACCTCGCCATTGCCAAGTCGCATGCCGGAATCTGGAATCTCGGCGCTACCGGCAAGACCTATTCGATCACGGTGTCGAACGTGGGTGGTATCGCCACGGACGGTTCGACTGTCACGGTGGCAGATACATTGCCGACGGGCCTCACCGCAATGGCGATCGCCGGCACCGGCTGGAGCTGCACCCTCGGCACGCTGACCTGCACGCGCAATGATGCGCTTGCCAGCGCGGCGAGCTATCCGCCGATCACGGTGACGGTGAATGTCGCGAACAATGCGCCTGCCAACATGACGAATACGGCGACGGTCTCCGGCGGCGGCGAAACGGATACGACCAACAACAGTGCCAGCGACCCCACCAGGACAATGCAGATCGATCTGGTGCTGACCAAGACGCATAGCGGAACCTGGAATCCCGGCGCTACCGGCAAGACCTACACGCTTACGGTTTCCAATGTCGGTGCTGCGCCGACGAACGGTTCCACCGTCACCGTGGTGGACACGTTGCCCGCAGGCCTCACGGCCACGGCGATGACGGGCACCGGCTGGAGCTGCACGCTGGGAACGCTGACCTGCACGCGCGCCGATGTGCTGGCGGCAAGTTCCAGCTACCCGGCGATCACGCTCACGGTGGACGTGGCAAACAATGCAACGACACCGGTGACGAATACGGCGGCGGTGGCGGGCGGCGGTGAACTCGACACTTCCAACGACAGCGCAAGCGATGTCACCACGATCAACGAAACCGACCTCACGCTGACCATGTTCCGGGGTACTCCGCTGAGCCAGGGCCAAGCCTTCGCGACCTATTTCCTGTCCGTGCGCAATGCCGGTACCGCTGCCAGCACTGGTCTCGCAACGGTTGTCGATACGCTGCCGGCCGGCCTGACGGCGACCAATATCAACGGCAGCGGCTGGACCTGCACGCTCGCCACGCTGACCTGCACGCGCAGCGATGCGTTGGCAGGTGGCGCGAGCTATCCGGGCATCAATTTGTTTGTCAGCGTGGACAACGATGCGCCAGCGACCGTGACGAACACGGCGACGGTAGCGGGCGGCGGCGAAATCAATACGGCCAACGACAGTGCGAGCAATACGGCCCCGGTCGCGCAAAAACCCGACTTGTCGATCGCCAAGTCCCATAGCGGGACCTGGCACCAGGGCGATGCCGGCAGGAACTACACGCTCACCGTCGCCAACGTCGGCCATGCCAGCACGAACGGGACGACAGTTACGGTTGTGGACACGCTGCCGGCCGGACTGGCCGCTACCGCAATGGCTGGTACGGGCTGGTCGTGCACGCTTGGCAGTCTGACCTGCACGCGGACGGAAGTACTGGCGAACGGCGCGAGCTACCCGGCGATCACGCTAACCGTAAGCGTGGCGAACAACGCCGCCGCGAGCGTCATGAATACGGCAACGGTAGCGGGTGGCGGCGAAATCAATGCCGCCAACGACAGCGCGAGCGATCCGACAATCGTTTCGTCGGCGGGACCGGGAATCGATCTGACCGTTCAGATGGACGACGGGACGAACGGCAAGCGGTTCTTCGCCGGCGGCAAACCCGCCATTTACATGATCACCGTGCAGAACATCGGCACCACGGATGCACACAACGCGAGCGTCCACGACGCGGTGCCGGCGGGCCTGCTCAATGCAGTGTGGACCTGCAATGCGAGCGGTGGCGCGACCTGCACGCCAAACGGAAGCGGATCCATCGCGGACGCGGTGAACATTCCACAGGGAGCCGGCGTGACGTATCAGCTGACGGCGACGGTGCAGTCGATTCCCGAATTGCCCGTAACCAACACTGCGACCGTTGCCACCGGCAGTGGCGAGGTGGATGTCAACACGAGCAACAATGCCTCAAGCGCTACCGATGCGGTGGGTATTTTCACCGACGATTTCGAAGGCCCATAAAGGGAAATGGAGGAGGGAGGCGGCGGCCTCCATCCTCCTTCATATGACTACTTGCGATTGCACGCAACGACCATCGTGCGCTTCATTTCACTGTTGCCACTGGAACTCTTGGCGTCGGCATCGCCCGTACGCGAAACGACCGTATAGTTGTGGGCGCCGCATTCCGCATCTGCCTTCTCGGTGCAATCGCCCCAGCCTTTGCCGAAACCCGTGCAATCATAGGTGAACGTCTTGCCGCCATCGGATCTCGTGCTGCTCATGCAACCGCCGGCTGCAAGGGCAAGCGTGCTCAGCGTCGCCAGCATAAGTGTGCGCATAAAAGTTCTCCTTTTTAGCCGATCGTCCTGTGCCAGCTGCGCTTACGGATGCGCGGCGTGCGCCGCGTCGTTCTTGGCCTTGGCTGCCGCTACAGCCGACTCGTAGCCGGCCTTGGCGTTGGCCATGCACGAATCGTTCGCCGCGCCGACCTGCGTCTTGCAACGCGCTTCGGCAACCTCCCTATCGGCCTCGGCCTTGGCCTTGTCGACGTCGTATTGAGCGTCGGCAACCTTGTTTTCCGCGTCGGTGTGCGCCTTGGCGACATCCGCGCTGGCGCCTGGCGGCGGAGCGTTCGGATTGTTGGCCGCGTCCTTTTGCGCGTCGGTTTGCGCGCCTACTACATCCTTGTTGTTCTGGGCGACGACCTGATCCAGCTTCGCTTGCGCGTCGATGACCTTCTTCTGGCCGTCTGCCTGCGCCTTGGCGATGTCGGCCTGCACTTTGGCGGCGTCCGACTGTGCCTTGGCAGCAGTATCCGCTTGCTGATTGCATGCCTGCAGCAACACGGTGGCAAGAATGAGCGTTACGAGAATCTTGGCGTGCATATAGGTTCCTCCTGTGCTGGATTGATGAGCAGCGCTCGTCGCCGGTCCTGGCGGTGAAAGAGCACCCACCAATGCTGCGCTCAAGAATATGAACGGCCGCTAGCGGGCAGCCGGAAGCTTGGCGTGAACCTGAAGGACGGTTTACAGTGGCGCCAATGGTCACCAAAAGGGATGCCGTAGCGCTGCCCAGCGATCCGCAGAAGGCCGAAGTCGATCTGGCGACCATGCCTGAGGAGGAATTGCTCGGACTGCGCCTGTCCGAGCTGCCGCTGCGGATCGAAGGGACGTGGCTGGAAGCGTGCATTGCGCAGCTCAACGACGAGCTCAAGGCGCGGCACATCCTGTTCCAGCCGCGCTGCTATCTTGCCGATGAATGGCTGACGCCGGAGAACGAACCGGTGATCGGCATCCCGTTTTATCTGGCGCATCCGCGGCTGATCAAACTGCAGAAGAAGATGCTGCTGGAGGCCGAGGGCGACAACCACGACTGGTGCATGAAGCTGCTGCGCCACGAGTGCGGCCATGCGCTCACGTATGCCTACGATCTCAATCGCAAGCGCAGTTGGCAGCGCGTGTTCGGACATCCATCCGCGCCTTACGAGGAGACCTATCGCTTCCGCCCGTACAGCAAGAGCTTCGTCCGCCATCTCGATTACTACTATGCGCAGTATCACCCGGACGAGGATTTCGTCGAGACGTTCGCGGTCTGGCTGACGCCGGGTCTGGATTGGCGCAGCAAGTACGCCGGCTGGAAGGCGCTCGACAAGCTGCTGTTCGTCGATCGCCTGATGGCGAGCATCGCCGGCAAGCCGCCGCTGCGCGCGAGCGGCCGCCAGTTATGGAAGGTCGCGACGATCCGCAGCACGCTCAAGCGCTATTACCAGAAACGCCGTGCCGTCGAAGCCGAGGATTTTCCGGAATTCCACGACGCCAACCTGTTGCGCATGTTCCGCCAGGGCAAGGAGGAGGGCGAGGTGCGGCAGCCGGTCGCAAGGCTGCTGCAGTCGCACCGCAAGGCGTTGCTGACGACGGTCTCGAACTGGACCGGCGAGCGCCGCTTCATGGTCAACGAAGTCTACAAGGCCGTGCTCGCCCGCAGCCGGGCATTGCGGCTGGTCAGCGAGGAACCGGATTCAGTTGCGCTGCTGCAGCTCGCGACGTACCTGACGACGCTGATGATGAACTACCGTTACACGACGCGTCTGCGCGGGGAGCTGTGAATGGCTGCCAAGGTGCTGATGGTGTTCGACCTGCCGTATGCGGTAAAGCCCGATTACGACTTCACCGCGGAATTCGCCGATCCGGACGGCAGTTATACCGAGAATGATGTCTATCAGGCGCTGCTCGAATGCGGCTACGAGGTGCACCGGCTCAGCCTGTTCGACGACGTGCGGCCGCTGCTGGACGCCGTGCGCGACATCAAGCCCGATGTGATCTTCAATCTGTGCGAGACCTTCCGCAACGCGCCGCATTGGGACAAGAATATCGTCGCGACGATGGAGCTGCTCGGCGTGCCATGCACGGGAGCGAGTTCCAACGCGCTGTTCCTGTGCAACGACAAGGGACTGTGCAAGAAGATCCTGCGCTTCCACCGCGTGCGCACGCCGCGCTTTCACGCCTACTACCGCGGCCACAAGGTGTGGTTGCCGAAGACATTGAAACTGCCGTGCATAATCAAGCCGCTGACCGAAGAAGCCTCGCGCGGCATTTCGCAGGCCTCGATCGTCGACGACGAAGCGGGGTTCCTGGCCCGGATCGAAATGATCCATGGGCGCATGAACCTGGACGCGATCGCCGAAGAATACATCGATGGACGCGAGCTGTACGTCAGTGTCATCGGCGACCACGCATTGCGCGTATTGCCGGCGCGCGAGATGACGTTTGGCCAGATGGCGGAGGACGAACCGCGCATTGCCACCTACAAGGCGAAGTGGGACGACAATTATCGCAAGCGCTGGGGCATCAGGAACCATTTCGCGAAAACGCTGGAACCGGAACTGCAGAAGCACATCGACGATGTCTGCAAGCGCGCCTATCGCGCGCTCAATATCCGCAGCTACGCGCGCTTCGACCTGCGCGTGACCGCGGGCGGCAACGTCTATGTGATCGAACCCAACGCCAATCCGTGCATCGCGCAGGACGACGAGCTGGCGCAATCGGCGTTGAAGGCCGGCATCACCTACCCGGGCCTGATCCGCAAAGTGGTGAATCAGGCGCTGCGGCGCAGCGCCTAAATCTTCCGGCTTTCGAGGCAGATTACGGGACGATGCTGCAGCAATGGCTGCCAATATTCGGCGCCCATTTCCGCTGTTCCGCCCGGGGACACTTCCGGCGGATGCCAGGCAATTTCGTGCATGCCGGCGCCGCGCAGGGCGTGTTCATGGGCTGCGGGGCTGAGGAAATAGTTGGTGATGGCGAATGTGCCGCCTTCGAGAAAAAATTCCCAGGTAATGGGCGCGCCGGCGGTACGATCGCTGGTGTGTCGGCGGAACCCATACTGCCGCATCGAATCGGTCAAGCCGCTGTATTCGGGGTTGTTGTTGACCGTGACGAAGCGGCCACCGGGGCGGAGGTGGTTGGCAATGGCACTGCACATCTGGCGAAGTTCGCTTTCGCTCTGCGCATAGTTGAGCAGATAGGCCGCGAAGATGATGTCGAACTCGGCATCGAGGGCGAGCTCCTTGACGTCGGCGACCACATACTCGATGCCCAACGGCCGGCGCGCCTCTTCCTTGCGTGCCAGGTCGATCATCGCCGCGGAAATGTCCACGCCGACGACGCGCGCACCGCCTTTCTGGCGCAGCACGCGTGTATGGAAACCTTCGCCGCAGGCGAGATCGAGCACCGCCATGCCCGTAGGGTCGCCGAGCAGTTTGAACAGCGTGAACGACTCGACGTGCGCTCGCCACGGCTGCAGTTTCGCGCGCTTGTATTCCTCGGCAATCAGATTGTAGTCGGTAGCCATGTTCGTCCCCCGGCGTTCTGGCGCGCGTCGGGTGCGACGCGAACGCTCTGGCGTTGCCATCATAGCCTGAGCAGGCGTGATGCACGATGTGCGGAAATGATTTTCGCCCGGCTGGCTGCAAGGGCGGGCTCGCTCGATTGGCGCGCGTCAGTGCGGCACCGCGCGCGGGCGCAGCTGCAGCTGCATTTCGCGGCGTGCATAGTCGATGATCATCACGTCGAAGGAGCCGAGCAGATCCATGCCGAGCGCCAGCGTCGGCTCGTGCGTAAGGTTCCAGTGCTCGAACAGATACATGTCGCCAAACACGACGCGCATGCCGCGGATCGTCAGATGACCGAGCTGTATGTCGGGCGAGGGCAGGCTGTCGCCGCTCTGCGCCTCCAGCGTGACGCCGATGATGTCCTCGCGTGTCGCCTTGCGTGGCGTTTGTCGCGCCAACGCCCTGCGCAGCGCGAGGTTGCCGACGGACGACTGCGCGCCGGTATCGATGATCGCTCTGGTAGGCACGCCGCCCACGAGGATTTCCGCCATGGGCAGTCCGCCGACCATGCGCAGCGGCACGACGGCGAAGCCTTTGGGCGCGCGTTCGCGCCGCGATGGGGCGATTTCCAGCCGGTCGTGGGCGAAGTCGGCGAACATGCGTTCGTTGCTCAGCTCGCTGAGCGAAAGCACGCCTTCGGCACCGCCGAAAACGTCGGCGAGCACCGCCAGATTTGTGGGTCCGAGCGCGAAGGCGCCGATGTCGATGCTGGTGACGGAGATCGTCGGCACCATCGCCGAGCCGGTGAAACCGCTGACCAGCGCGAGCGTCTGGGTGCTTGTCGGGGTGCCGAGACTCTGCGCCGTGCGCTCGGTCACGGCGGAATGGTTCGCGCCGGTGTCGAGCACGAGCCGATAGGGGCCTTTGCCGTCGATCAGCACGGGCGCCCAGATGCGGCCGATGCGGTCGCGGCGGGTGGGCGCGACGAATTTCGGCTCGGGCGACTGAACGACGATTTCGTCGAGTTCGACTGCGTGCTCGGAATGCGGCGCTTCGGTTGGAGCCGTCGTTTCGCCCGCGCACACGCCGCGGGCGGCGAGCAGCAGACATCCCGCGACCCGAACGGATAGAAGCAGGCCCAGCCGAAGTACGATAAGGCTCATCTCGCCCTGGAGAATAACCGGCTTCATCTTTCTGACGCGGAACGGCGTGCCGGGGACGCATCGAATTTTGTCAGGTGTTCAGACCGAACGCTCCTCATGAGGTCGACGTGATATCGTGATTGCATGCAACGGGAGAGATCGAGGTACGGCAAATCCGATGAATCCATCGCAACGTATCGACCAACTGATCGCTGGGATCGCGGACTGGCGTGGCGGGACGCTTGCCGACGTGCGCAAAACCATCCTTGCCGCCGATCGCCGGATCACTGAGGATTGGCAGTGGATGGGAAGCCCGACCTGGCATCGCGACGGACTTATCGCGGTCGCCAACGCACACAAAGGCAAGGTGAAGCTCACCTTCATGCACGGCGCGAAGCTCCCGGATCCCGACCGGCTGTTCAATGCGGGCCTCACGGGCAACGCGCGGCGCGCGATCGATTTTTTCGAGGGCGACAAGGTCAACAAGCGCGCTCTGAAGAATCTCGTCCGCACCGCTATCGAGTTCAATCAAACCAGATTGAAGAAAAATGCGGTGGTGGCCGGTCGGACGAAAACCAGAGCAGAAAAAAAAGCCGAACGGTGAATTGCTGCCCGGCAGTTGCTCCGGTCACGATCACTAACCAACTCGAGCGCAATGCGCGCCGCGAAGTCAATAGCTGCGCGCCGCCATGCTAACAATGCATTCACGTGCGTACGTGCAATCTGCTGCAGTGTTCATGCGAGGTGCGCAATGGAACAAATCACGCTCGATATCATTGACGACCCGGCCAATGTCGGGGTGTTCAAGGGACCGGGGCATTTCGCCGCGACGCGGGCCGAATCGGCGATTCGAAAACTGGAAAGCGCGTTTCCGCAATTGCGCTTCGAAATAAACGCGGATCGAAGTCTGTCCAACCTGAAGGCGACCGCCGTCGTGCGTACGCCGATCAGTTCGGACGAGTTCATCGGCGTGCTGACGGAAGCTCTGGCTTCGACTGGAACGCGCGTCGCGCCGGTGCGCGAAACTCACAGCGAATGGCGGCGCCGCATGGCGGCCTCGGCTTTGTAATCCACTCAATCGCGCTCGAGACCGTCCAGGACATCGCGGACTTTCCCCGCGAGCTGCGCGAACGTAAAAGGTTTGGTCAGCAGGTGCACGCCCTTGTCCAGCCGTCCCTGATGAATGATCGCATTGCGCGCGTAGCCCGTCGTGAACAGGACTTTTATGCCGGGTTGTCGTTCGCGAATCGCGGCAGCGAGCGTGGCGCCGGTCATGCCGCCGGGCAACACGACATCAGTGAACAGCAGCGCGACAGGCGGCTCGCGTTCGATGGCACGCAACGCACTCGGGCCGTCATGCACGTCGATCACGCGATAACCAAGTTCCCGCAACGCATCGACGGAGGCGATGCGAACGCCTTCATCGTCCTCGACGACCAGGATCGTTTCCTCCTTGGCGCCCTCGGGGACAGGCAGTTCGTCGACCGCGGGCTCGTCGCGCGCAGCGGCAAGGTGCGGCAGATAGATTTTCACCGTCGTGCCGACGCCGACCTCGGAATAGATCTTGACGTGGCCGCCGGACTGCTTGACGAAACCATACACCTGGCTTAACCCCAGGCCGGTACCCTGTCCGATCGGTTTCGTCGTGAAGAACGGTTCGAATGCCCGCGCCACCGTTTCCGCATCCATACCGATTCCCGTATCGGAAACGGAAATGACAACGTATTGCCCCGGCGCCACTTCGGCATGGTTCGCAGCATACGCGGTGTCGATGTGCGCATTCGCGGTTTCAATCGTCAGATGGCCGCCGCCGCGCATGGCATCGCGGGCGTTGACCGCGAGATTCAGAATGGCCGATTCCAGCTCGTTGGGATCGGCCTCGGTCATCCACAGGCCGGCGCCGCGCACGGTTTCCACCGCGATGGTCTCGCCGAGGATCCGGTGGATCAGTTCCGACATGCCGCCAACGAGTGCGTTCACGTCCACGGGACGCGGATCCAGCGGCTGACGCCGCGAGAAAGCGAGCAGTCGTTGCGTGAGCGCCGAAGCGCGCCGTGCACCGTTCATTGCCTGCGCGAGTGCGCGATGCTGGCGCGCCGACTCCGGCGGCAGGTTGCGCTGCAGTGTTTCGAGATTGCCCAGAATGATCTGCAGCAAATTGTTGAAATCATGCGCGACCCCGCCGGTCAGCTGGCCGACGGCTTCCATCTTCTGTGCCTGTCGCAACGTCTCGTCCTTGCGCCGCAGTTCCTCGGTGCGTTGTTCGACCTGACGTTCCAGGTCGGCATTGAGTACACGCAATGCTTCTTCGGCCTGCCGGCGTTCGGCGATTTCACGTTGCGTCGCCGCACTCAGGCGTGCGTTGTCGATCGCAACGGCGGCTTCCGCCGCCAGGTTGGCCAGGCCGCGCTCCGAACGCTCGGTGAAAACCGCCGGCTGCTCATGGCCGAAGAACAGTCCGCCGATAATCTGCCCGCTGCGCGAACGCACCGGGATTGCGAGGTAGCTGCGCACCGGCAGGTGTCCCGCGGGCATGCCGCGAAAAGGCGCATTGCGGCCGTAGCGGGGATCCTTCGTGATGTCATCGGAGCGCACGATGCTTTCGCCGGTGAACGTCGGCGCGAATATTTCCGTATTGCGCGGCATCGGGAACTTGGCGAATGCTTCCTTCGGCGCACCCGAAAGCGTGTACAGCTGATAGTTGGCGCCGGAATCATCGACGGAGTTGTAGAAGAACGCGCCGAATTGCGCGCGTGTCAGCGCGACGCCGGCATCGGTCACCAGTTGCAGCAATCGTTGCAGGTCGGTTTCCGAGGCAAGCGCGGAACTCGCACGATTCAGCACCTCCAGCACGCGACGTTCCTCGACGAGCAGGTCTTCGGCGTGGCGTTGCGCGGTGCGGTCGCGCAGGATCTTGGTAAAGCCGATGATGTGATCGTCGTTGCGAATCGGCGTTACTTCGCCGGTTGCCCAGAACCGGCTGCCATCCTTGCGCACGCGCCAGCCTTCGGCGCCGCCGCCGCGGCCATGTTTGCTCGCATCGGCAATTTCCTTGGCAAGCTGGTCGTGCTGACGATCCTCGTCTGTGAAAATGCGGCCGAGCTTTTCGCCGAGCATTTCTGCTTCGGTCCAGCCGAGAATCCTGCGCGCGCCTTCGTTCCAGCTGGTAACGCGGCCGGCGCTGTCGATGCTGATGATTGCCGTGTCGGCTGCGCCATCGACGATCTGTCGCCATTCCGGCGCCGTTATCGTCGATGATTTGCGTCCATTGCCGTCGTTCGCCATATCTGTCATCCCTGCGGTCTATGCGGTGCGATTGCCGGTGCAGGCAATCTGCATTCCACGGGTAATGAAGCAATGCGACCTTTGCATGTCAGCTGAACAAGGGCGTCGAGCGGTTAGTTGCGGTCAAGGTTGCGAACGCGGAAACGCCGCCTTCAACGTGGCGATTTGCATTACGCCATATCGAGTCGTACCGGTTTTTGCAAAAGTCGATGACATCGGCGACTCGCCGAGTCACGGCGTTCATCCGCAATTCTGGCGACGCTGCTGCAGTCCCGCGTCAGGTCGTGATTATCGCGGCGTGAGCCCCGGCAGCTAGGGTGGCGGGCTGAGGGCCTTCTGCCTCAGGATTGCGCGGTATTCGCGCGTGCCCTGAATGCGGACGAACTCCTTCTCGATTGCGCGACGATCCGCCGTTTCAAGCCGGCGCGCGATGGCTGCGTAGACGAATGCGCGCTTGTCGCCGTATTTCCCGATACCCCAGCTTATGCCGCCCGGCTTCTCCGCCCAGAAAGCCGACCATGCGTAGTGATCCCAGCGCTGGCGCTTGCTACGCTTCGTGCTGTGCCTTAGCTGGACGCCTACGATCCCGGATGCGTTGCGCTTGGTCTTTCTATTGCGTACGGAGACAGGATCCGGCAGAGAAGGCCTGATACGGTCGAGCCATTGCCGGGCCGCTTTTTCCGCTGCGCCCCAGGTCTTGTATTCGGCCAGGCCGAAATTCCGGGAGTGCAATTGTCCGGCCCGAGTTACTCGCGCACTGACGCATCTGGAGGCGATATTGCGGGTGTAGTTGGTAGTCTTTCTCATGGCATATGACACATGAACGAGGAGTGGCGGGCCGCGCGGGAACACGTTCAGTCTAGCGCAACCGAATCGCAACGTCCTGCCATGCAGACGTTGCGGCTTGATGCGGACGCACCGGTTACGGTAAGGAACGGGCTTGATCGGCCGTCTTAATCCTGCGCGGGACGATGAAAAATGCGAATCCCGCCCCACCTGCATGGCATAGACTCCGAAGGAGACCCGCATGACCGAATATCGCAAGACCACCGAAGCCGTGGCGGCGCTGACTGCGGAACAGTATCGCGTGACGCAGGAAAGCGCGACGGAACGGCCCGGCACGGGCGCGCTGCTGCATAACAAGATGCCGGGCATCTACGTCGATATCGTCTCGGGCGAGCCGCTGTTCGCGTCGAGCGACAAATTCGATTCCGGTTGCGGCTGGCCCAGTTTCACCAAGCCGATCGAACCGGCGAACGTGAAGGAGCTGCACGACTCGACGCATGGCATGACCCGCACAGAAGTGCGCTCGGCGCATGGCGACAGCCATCTCGGACATGTGTTCGAGGATGGTCCGCGTGACCGCGGCGGATTGCGTTATTGCATCAATTCGGCATCGCTGCGATTCGTCCCGCGCGAACGAATGGCAGCAGAAGGTTACGGCGCCTACCTGGATCAAGTGGAGGGTGCGTGATGAAGACCGAGCGCGCAATTCTTGCCGGCGGCTGCTTCTGGGGCATGCAGGAGCTGATCCGCAACATGAAAGGTGTGATCTCGACGCGCGTGGGCTATTCCGGCGGCGATGTTCCGAATGCGACGTATCGCAATCATGGTACGCACGCCGAAGCGATCGAGGTGGTTTTTGATCCGGCGCAATTGAGCTACCGCGAGTTGCTGGAATTCTTTTTCCAGATCCACGACCCGACCACGAAGAACCGCCAAGGCAACGATCTGGGCATGAGCTACCGGTCGGCGATTTACTACACGTCGCCCGAACAGGAGCGTATCGCCGAAGACACGATCGCCGACGTGGAAGCTTCCGGTCTGTGGCCCGGCAAGGTCGTCACCGAAGTCGAACCGGCCGGCGCGTTCTGGGAAGCCGAACCGGAGCATCAAGATTATCTGCAGCGTTACCCGAGTGGTTACACCTGTCATTTCGCGCGTCCGGGCTGGCGTTTGCCAAAACGGGTGAAGGCCGCGGCGCAGTAGGCGCTCAGCCGATCTCGGCCTGCAGCCGCGCCAGCAGTTCAGCTTGCGCGGGAAGTATTTTCCTGCGTGCTTCGTCGGGCGTGAACCAGGCGACCTGATCGATTTCCGGAAATGCGGCGCGCCGCCCGCTGCGCGGTGGCCATTCGAGTTCGAACATGTTGCTGCGCAGTCGGGTTACATCGAAATCTCCTTCAACGGCAAATGCGACAACATGCTTGCCGGATTTCTGTTTTATTGCGCCGAGCGGGCGCAACGCAAGCGGCGGGTCGACGCCCAGTTCCTCGCGGAACTCGCGCCGCGCGGCCTCTTGCGGGTCTTCGCTGTCGCCGTATTCGCCTTTCGGAATCGACCATGCGCCTGAATCGCGGCCGCGCCAGAACGGGCCGCCCGGATGCGCGAGCAATACGTGCAACACGCCATCGACGCGTTTATACAGCAGGATTCCGGCGCTGCGGGCGGGCATTTGCACATCCTAGCGCTTGTATCCGGCGCAGGTGCCGCTATGGACACTTGCCTGTGGTTCGACGAAACCAATGCGGTCACGCCACGCGGGCCGCAGCATGCCAAGGTTGGCTCTGACCATGACTCCCGTCACGCGCCGGCATCGCTGAAATCGGTCACGCTCGCAGGGTTTGACCCACTCTGACTACGGGGATATCGAATGAAAGCGATTTTTGCTCTGGGCATGTCCGCGCTGGCGTGCGGTACGTTGCACGCCCAGGAAACCACGAACTATCTTGCCTTTGTCAACGGCGGCGCGACGAAGGCAGGACACCAGACCGTCACGCGCGACGGCGACGGCACGACCCGCGTGGAATTCATTTTCAAGGACAACGGCCGCGGGCCGGAGCTCAAGGAAGAATTCAAGGTCGCCAAGGACGGTACGTTCATTGACTATCACGTCGCCGGCACCTCGACGTTCGGCGCGGTGGTGGATGAAACGTTCACGCGCAGCGGCGACAAGGCGCAGTGGAAATCCACATCCGACCATGGCGAGCAGAGCGTGTTCGGCACCGCGTTGTACACGCCGCTCGGGGGCACGCCGGAATCGTTTTCGGTGGCGCTGGCCGCGCTGGCCAAACGCGGCGACGGCAAGTTGCCGCTGATTCCGAGCGGCACGCTGAGCATGCGCAAACTCGTTGATTCCGAAATAAGCAGTGGCGAGAAGAAGCGCAAGGTCCAGCTCGTCGCGTTGACCGGCATCGGCTTCACGCCGACGTTCGCGTGGGCGACGGCCGACGCCAACCCGCGACTGTTCGCGTTCATCGTGCCGGGTTTCCTGCAGCTCGTTGAGGAAGGCTGGGAGAACAACGCGGCGGCGCTGGAAGTACAGCAGAAAGCCGCCGAGAAGGATCTGCTCGTCGCGCTGCAGCAGCGCCTCGCGCATCCGCTCGCCGGCACCACGCTGGTCAAGAACGCGCGCGTGTTCGACAGCGAGAAGGCGACGCTCGGCAAAGGCAGCGACCTGCTGCTCCAGGACGGCCGCATCATTGCGATCAGTCCGGCCGGAGCGGAGAAGCGCAAGGCCGACCACGTGATCGATGCGAACGGTCGCGTGCTGCTGCCTGGCCTGTTCGACATGCACGCGCACACCAGCTTCTGGGAAGGCGGGCTGCACCTGGCCGCCGGCATCACGACGATCCGCGACATGGGCAACAACAACGATACGTTGCAGCAGATCATCGCCCAGGAACAGGCCGGCAATCTGCTGGCGCCGCATATCGTGCCGGCCGGATTCATCGAAGGTTTCAGCCCGAATGCCGCGAACGGCGGCTTCGTGATCAAGAACTTCGACGAGGTCAAGCACGCGATCGACTGGTATCACGAGCACGGCTATCCGCAGATCAAGATCTACAACTCGTTCCCGAAAGCGATCCTGCCGGAGACGACCGCCTATGCGCACAGCAAGGGCATGCGCGTGAGCGGGCACGTGCCGGCGTTCCTGCGCGCGCACGAGGTGGTGGAGCAGGGCTATGACGAGATCCAGCACATCAACCAGGTGCTGCTGAACTTCCTCGTCGACGACAAGACCGACACGCGCACGCTCGAGCGCTTCTATCTGCCGGCGAACAAGGTCGCCGACCTGGATTTCGACAGCAAGCCGGTGCAGGATTTCATCGCCGAACTGGTGCAGCACAAGACCGTGATCGACCCGACGCTGGCGACGTTCGATTTCATCCGCCAGAAAGATGGCGACATGTCGCAGGTGTATGCCGCGGTCGCCGACAACATGCCGCCGGACGTCAAGCGCGGCTTCCTGCAGGGAACGATGAAGATTCCGGACGACGCCACTGCCGCGCGTTACGAGAAGTCGTACGCGAAGATGATCGAATTCACCGGGCGCATGTACAAGGCCGGCATTCCGCTCGTCGCGGGCACCGATGCGCTCGCCGGCTTCACGCTGCAGCGCGAACTCGAACTCTATGTGCAAGCCGGCCTTACCCCGGCGCAGGTCCTGCAGATTGCCACGTACAACGGCGCCAAATACGCGCGCGTGCTCGATGATCGTGGCGTCGTCATGCAGGGCAAGCGCGCTGATCTGGTGTTGTTCGACGGCGATCCGACGCAGAACATCAGCGACGTGCGCAAGGTCGCGCTGGTTATCAAGGGCGACCGCGCCTATGCGCCGAGCGAGATTGACGACGCGCTCGGCATCAAGCCATTTGTGCCGGCAGTTGCGGTCAAATAGGCGCTGCCGTCAAGAAACCGCTCTGAGGATCCCCCTGTCGTTGCGACAGGGGGTCTTGAAGGTCGAGGTGGGACGACCGGCATGACGGCCGCCCCACGCTTCGATCATTCCTGATCGTCAGTCATTCCCCGAGCGGAGCCGACAGCGGGCTTTCCGCGCCTTCCAGCAAGATCACGCGCTGGCCGTTTTCCCCGCCGACGCTGCCGATCGCATACGTCGATCCGCTGCGCGCGTGGGTCCAGGCGCTGACGCTTTCCTGCCCGTTCGCTTCCGTCAGCACGCGGATCAGCGTGGTCGTGCCGAGCGTAACGCTCTGCACCCGCGCTTGCGTCGCACCCGCGCGCAGTGTGAACACGTCCTCGATGCCGTTGCCGCGCGCTGGTGGCAGCGTGAACACCTGACTGGCGTTGCCGCTCAGAACTCCACCGGCGTCGGCTGCCGGTGTCACCGAGTTGGTGCCGTTGCCGTTGGCGACGTCCAAGGTGCTGCGGAAAATCACCAGGGTATCGACGTCCGAGGCGCCAGTGGCACCCGTGGCGTTCACGGATAGCGTCACATCCGGTGCAGACGCATTGCCGAATACGGGCACGCTGACGAGCCATGTGAGCGAGCGGTTCGGCGGCAGCGTTGCCGTATCGGCAAATACACCCGTGCCGCTGGCAGTGCAGATGGCGCCGGTACCGCCATCGGTGCAGCTCCATTGGGTGCCGGCTGCATTCAGCCCGGCCGATGCCGAACTGCTCACGTTGACATTGGTCGCGGCGCCGTTGCCGCTGTTGCTGAGCGTGACCGAATAATCGACTACATGGCCGTAGCGCGCAAACAGGCTGCCATCATCGACGCTCAGACTCAGGTTCGGCGCGACCGCATTCACGGCCTGCGTCACGATGTTCGACGTCGAACCGGCGAAACTCGCGCTGCCGTTGTAGATCGCCTTGATGCTGTGCGAACCGACGGCAAGGGTGCTGGTCGTGAGGGTGGCGTGACCGCTTGCCA
>Ga0105239_10003584_pt1 | contig 18982 bp, 8 predicted proteins | sample KBSC44metaG_FD_92761 | JGI IMG/M metagenome (GOLD analysis project Ga0105239, IMG submission 92761) | Corn rhizosphere microbial communities from Kellogg Biological Station, Michigan, USA - KBS C4-4 metaG | ecosystem: Host-associated > Plants > Roots > Rhizosphere > Soil | place: Michigan, USA...
CGCTTTAGGAATGTCGTGCACGGCGAGGAATACGCTGGGCATCATAAATGGCGGAAGCAATCCCTGGAGCTGGTGCTTGACGTCCTCGGCCAAGTCAACGACGCGAACATAGTCAATGTCCTTGTCTGATCCAATGGCACCTGACATCTTCAGGAATGCCACTAGGGTCATGTTCCCAGCGTCGTGCTTCAGGCTGGCGGTTTCGACGACCACTTCGCTTGCATGGGGGATGCACTGGTTGATATTGTATTCAATTTCGCCCAGCTCTGTCCGTTGGCCCCGGATCTTGACCTGGCTATCCTTCCTGCCCAAATACACGACCGCTCCGTCCTCGGCGTATCTGGCCAGGTCTCCCGTTCTGTACAGTCGACCGTTTCTGCCGGGCCTGCGCGTTGACGCCCCCTGTAGCAGCCACTCCGGATCGCTAATGAAGGCGGCGGCGGTCTGAGTCGCATTTAAATATCCCCGTGCCAGCGTACAGCCTTCGATGAGCAGCTCACCCACTGCTCCGACCGGCACGAGCGTGTTAGGATCATCCGGTTGTGTCAGCCAGACGGGCACTCCTTTCAGGCGGCCAATGCGATTGGGCACTGGATTGCTCTCATACGGATCGACTCGATGCGCGTTAGAAATTTGCGCGGCTTCGGCAGGTCCATAGCCGTTGATGAGGACAGATACACGATGCCGCCATCCTAGCAGGTCCTTTTTGGTGGGGGACTCGCCCGTGAGGATGAGGACGCGGATTGTAGGTAGATCTTCTGGTCTGTGAAGGCGGATCAGCGACGGCGTGAGTATGGCCGTGTTGACATCGAACGTCGTGCAGAAGTCTGGAAGGGCATCCAGTCGCTGGGTTTCAGACGGAATGCAAACGCAACCACCCGAGATCAGAACAGCAAATATCTCAAACGTGGCCACGTCCCAGGCATACGACGAGAATTGCACCATGCGTGTGGCATTGTTGATATGCAAGGCGTCGACCAAGAGCCGATAACTAGTACGCACAGCGCCGTGCTCCAAGACAACACCCTTAGGCTCTCCCGTACTGCCCGATGTGAAAAGGACCCAGCACACGGCCGAAGGGGATATGCGAGGGCGCTCAAAGGTATCCGTCGTGCTCATTAATTCCAAGGACGACTCAGATACCACCAAGACACTCCATCCAGGCCTGAACTTCCGCTCGGCGTTCTGGGACGAGACGAGCACGATCCCCGGATCGCCTATTTGCGCCATCACTTTGTCATGTCTGCCAGCGGGATGTGTGGCATCAAGAGGCACGATGCCGGCGCCTGTCTTCAGCACTGCCATCATGGCCACAACGACCCACAGCGTCTTCTCAAAACAAAGTGGTACCAATTGTTGCGAGTTGCCCACGCCGATGCCTTTGCTCATCAGAACAGCAGCCAGCCGGTCGGAAAGCTCGTCAAGCCGCGCATACGAGTATTCACCGTCCCAAGCGCAAACCGCCATTGACCGAGGCGCAATTTGCACACGGTCTCGGAAGACTTCATGGAGAAGCAGGTTCTCGTCAGTCTTTTGGACAGGAGCATCGTTCCAGGTCCACAATTCTTGCAGGTCCCGTGGCGTGTGCACCGTGATGCTGGACACTGGCATGTTCGAGGATGAAGAAGAGGAACCAGCCGCGACGGCCAACTGTTCTGCGACATGGCAGAACTGCTCCAGGATGCGGCGTGCGGCCGGCCTGGTCAAAACGCGCGAGTCGAAGCGAGCCCTCGCTTGGAAACCTTTGCTGTCGATCGTTGGCGTACACTCAATACATAGCGCGTAGGATGCCAGGCGGTAGTCAGGCATGGCGGTGAGGAGATGCTGTCTATCTTCGCCGTCGTTCTCGTTCTCGTTCTCATCCTCATCAATATCGATAGTGCCGCCTGGAGGCTGATTGACAAACAGAGTCTGGAATGCACAGGCGGCCTGACAATCAGGGCTGACGCGGGAGATGCGGTGAAGGCCCAGCTGCTCATTCTGCATCGTCTGGATTGTACCAGCATGGACGTCGTCTAGCAACTGACGGACCGACTGCGAGGCGCCTACTCGGACGCGGACGGGAACGGTGACCATGAGGAGGCCCATTATACTTTCGATTGATGGCACCGGAGCGCCACGCCCAGAGAAGACCTCGCCAAAGACGACATCGTCTGTGTTGGTATATCGGCTCTGCACAATAGCCCAGGCGGTGCGCAAGAGAGTGGCAAGAGTCGCCGACGTTGATGATGCCACACCGTCCGGGAACCGATGGTGCAGGATTTCTTCAGAGTCCTCCACGGGGTCGCGCACAAAGGCAGGGAGCTCTGGGAATGTGGTCGCTTGCACACCCGCCAGATAATGTCTCCAGTACCCTGTCATGGCTTCTTTGTCTCCCTCGATCAAATATTTGACGAAGCCGCGGAACTCGGATGGCGGGCTGTGGATGATTTCACCCATATTTTTGGACGCTCGGTACAGACGCTCGGCCTTCTTGCGCACCAGTTCGAGGGTGAAGCCATCCGCTAGGGCGTGATGGATCGTCCAAATGAGCTTTATTCTGCCTCCATCGCTATCCCGGGCAATGGCAAATCGTACTAATGGCATGTCGAGGCCCATGGGTTCCTGCTGGTCTGCATCGATGTATTCGTCGATACGGGCTGGTTCTCTCCACACTAGCACGTCTTTTGTCACCACCTGGAGCAGACCATGGTTGGAGTGGTGGGTTATGCGAGTGCGAAGGGTATCGGTGGTTCGCACGGTTGCCTCCCACGCAGCACGTATCCGGGTCACATCCACCGTTGCAGGCAAGTCAAAGACATGCTGGAGGACATAGGCAGTTTGGCCGACGAGCTTGGACGTGATGGACAATAAGCCCTCCTGCGAAGGGGTGCAAGGGTAGATGTCTTCCACCATGGACTCATCTATGTTGCACGACTGGGCCACATCAACACATAGCCCACGTACGTCCGTGTCAAGGGGGAGCAACGAGAATGGGGCGGTCTTGACCTCAATGTCGTCACGCGCGTTGAGGGTGGCATTGCGAGCCAGGTCCTCTAGACTGCTTCGGCGAAATATTATGTCTGGGACACTGATGCCGAGTCCTGAACGTTTGGCCAGACTCACCAGTTTCATAGCCGCCAGCGAGTCGCCGCCCAGACTGAGGAAACCGTCGTCAAGGCCTATCTCGGTCGTGGCGTGGGATCCTAGAACCTGCGCCCAGAGCCGTTGCAGAGTCTTCTCTGTTTCGGTCACTGGCAGCCTCTTCTTCTTCTTCGTCGTCTTGTCCAGCGCACGAGTACTGCTCAGTTCCCTCGCCAAATCTGCACCAATCCTGTGCAACGCCTTCCGATCCGTCTTGCCAGACGCGGTCCTGGGCATCGACGACATGGCGATGAAAATGGTCGGAATCATGTACGCGGGCACAGCTTCCGCCAGGAGGGCCACGATCTTATCCGAGTCGTGGCATATTTGGGGCGAAGATGCTTCTCCAGGTCGCCGAATGAAGGCTGTCAATATCTTCCCTTGGCCACCACCACCACTGCCACCTCCTTCTGTTACGGCGAGTCCCTGCACGGCGTCCACAAATGCTTCAACTGCCCCTGAACACCGCATTACATGGTGTTCGACTTCTCCAGGCTCGATTCTCTGCCCCCGAATCTTGATTTGGAAGTCTTTGCGTCCGATGTATATCAAGCTTCCATCCTCGCTGAGCTGTACCAGATCGCCTGTCTTGTACAGTCGACCGCTTCGTCCGAATTGACGTTGTTCCGGGAGACCTCTGGTTAGCCACGCCGGATCTCTAATAAATGCAGCGGCTGATTTTACGTCATCATTGAAATACCCCTGCCCGACAGTTACTCCCTCGATAACGAGCTCACCGACACCGCCGATAGGAGTAAGCATATTGTGGTTGTGACTGTGAACAACCCAGTTGGGAACGCCATGCAAGCGACCGATCTTGTTAGGGTCTGAACCCTCGTCAGCCGTAATCCGATGCACGGTACATATGTTGGTGCATTCGGCAGGGCCATACCCGTTTGCGAGGTACGCCACGGCCCTCCACCTAGCTACATCGGTCTTGACCAAAGCTTCGCCCGTCAACACTAAAGTGGTGAGTTGTGGGAAGTCTGAGGGCTTGAATAGGCGCGCGACCGTCGGCGTGAGGACCATAGTGTTCACCCTCAGGGCTGCGCAGGCCTCTGGGATTCCAGAAAGAGAGCGAGATTCAGCTTCAGAAGGGATACAGACACAGCCACCATGCATCAGCGTCGCCACGATCTCCAAAACACAGACGTCAAATGCAAATGATGCAAACTGCAGCATTCGCGTGCCTGGATTGAAACCGAAAGTTGCGCCTAGCTTGCGATGGCTTGCGTGTACGGCCGAATGTTGCAAAATGGCGCCCTTGGGAAGACCAGTGCTTCCTGAAGTGAAGATGATCCATGCTATTGAGCTAGGATCGACGTCAGGAAGTACCGTCATCTCTACGGTCTCCTCACGGTCTAAATCTTGCTGCTTCTGGGAGACTTCAACTGCCGTCCATCCCGGCCCAAACGGGGTATTAGCGGCATGCTTCGCAGAAGCCAAGACGATTTTTGGTGGCAACTGAGAGAGAATCTGATCTCTTCTTGCAGCTGGCTGAGAGGCATCCATGGGGACGAACGTGGCGCCGGCTTTAAGGACAGCCACCATGGCAACTACAACCCATACCGACGGTTCAAAGTACAACGGTACGTTATCGCCTGGCCTGACGCCGACGACGCCGACGAGCTCTTTTGCTAGCCGGGTCGAAACCTGGTCAAACTGCGCATATGTGAAAACCCCATCCCAGCCGTCAATGGCCGGGGCATGAGGGCTCATCAGGGCTTTATTTTGAATGTCTTCATGAGCCAGTTGAGACTCTGGAGCGTGTGGGAGAAGGGGCCCGTTCCATGCCCAGATATTCTTGAGGTCGGAAGGTAAGAGGAGCTCGACCCCTGCGAGCGTGGTACCCGGGCCAGCAGTGACAAGTTGATGACATACGTGTGTCAATTGAGATAACAGTTTGTTCACTCGTGCCGATGAGAGGACGCGTGAATCGAAATAAGCGGCAATGCGGACAGTATTTTTGCTTGACACGATGCATTCCAATGCGAGGGCAGCAACATCGAGTTTGTAGTAGCCCATACCAGTAAGCCATCTGCCAAAGCCTTCAAATTCCGGCTGTTCGTACTCGGCAGGATGGACAATCAGGAATGATTGGATATCCAACACTTTACGACATTCAGCTTTGATCTTGGAGATTCGCTGGAGCCCAGTCTGCTCATACGGGATTGCTGCAATAGCGTCTTGGTGGCACTCGTTTAAGAACTGAGCGACTGTTTTGTTGCTGGCCAGGCGAAACCGCGTAGGTACTGTGGCAATGGTGGGGCCGATGATGCTTTCGATGCCAGCAACAGGAGCGCTTCTCCCTGAAATGGTGGTGGCATACATGACATCTTCAGAGCTGGTGTAGCGCCCGGCAACGATGGCCCACGCTGCCCTCAACACGGTCGACGTGGTGACCTCGGCCGTCGGTTTGCGGTCTGGCAGCAGCCACTTTGTCTCCGCTATGGAATCAGCAACCGGCTCCGTCAAGGCAGGCGGCAGCGGCGGGAAGAGAGCAGATTCATCGACGCCGTCGAGGTATGACTTCCAGTATTCCTCGGTCGCGGCGGCGTCGACATCCTGCCTCATCCACTTGACAAAAGGGGCAAAATCAGAACGGCTGAATGGTTTGCCTTGATATGCATCGCGGATACGATCGAGAATCAAGGGAAAACACCAGCCATCGTACATCGCATGGTGGATTGTCCATATCAGATGTCTCGATTTATTTCGCGATATCGTGGGAGAATCGCCTCCTTCTGAACTTGTAATGGCGTAGCGCACAAGTGGCTGATCAAGCTCCATCGGGGTGTCCCTGTCCCTTGCCAGGAAGGATTCGAGGTCTCCAGGATGCACCATGGTCCATTTAATTGGCTCATCCACCACGACCTGGACAAAGCCGAGTTCGGAATGATGCACGATTCTAGTCCTCATGATGGGTGTAAATCTAACCATGGCTTCCCACGCGTCTTGCAGGGCCTCAACATCAACATTGGGGTTGATTTCTAATACCCGCTGGAGAGTATATGTACCTGTGTGCCGGGAGGATATCGAAAGGAGACCTTCTTGTAACGGCGTGCAGGCGTAGATGTCCTCGATGCGGGATGGGCTCCTGAACCCTAGAGATTTGGCAAGCTCTTTGCGGAGCTCCGCGACATCTATATGGCCAGGCAAGTTTGAGAAAGGAGAGAGTTTGTCGGCTTTTGCGTCAATAGGAACCGCCATCGACGCCAGCGCTTCGAGAGACGGTGCTCGTAGCACGTCGGCCACGGAAAGTCTTAGCATCAAGGACTGGCGAGCTTCCCGGACGAGCCTGATGGCCTGAATGGAGTCGCCGCCTAGCTTGATAAAGTTATCGTCGATCCCGATAGATTCGGGGCTAATTTGGAGGACCTGAGCCCAGACGGCGTGCAGTCCTCGCGATGCTTCGCTGTTAGGAGCTCTTACAGGGTGAGTCGAGCCGTTGGTAAGGCGGCGCTCAGCTATAAAGTGTTGTGCCAGAGCCTTGAGGTGGAGGCGATCTACCTTGCTCGAAATAGTCCTCTGTATAAAACGAAATGTCAGAATCAGCAGGAAGCGGGAGTGAAGCCAGCGAGGAAACATGCTTACCGGCATCTTAGCCACCGAAAAGAAATACGAGGGAACCATGTATGGAGGCAGTTTCTCTGTGAGCTGGTATATCATCTCTTTTGGAGGGGACAACAGGTCGAATTTTGCTGATGTCGACTCGCACTGGCCGTGGTAGCAGATAAACGCTGCCAGTCGATGATTGGCCTCAGAGCCACCGCCTACCGAAGGAGTCGAAGATGAATCCTGGAAGACGTCGACGACAGCCTCGGCGGTGGACGACAGGTATTCAAGTACCACAGACTCGATCTCTCCCAGCTCAATGCGATTCCCCCGGACCTTGACCTGGTGGTCCGACGCTTTGCGCCCAATATAAATGAGCTGCCCATGTTCATCATAACACACCAGATCTCCTGTTTTGTAAACACGGCCTTGTCGCCCTGGCAGACTGGGCCCGCCACCGCGAAGCAGCCAGGGGGGATCATCAATGAAGACGGCGCTCGTCTGTTCCTCGTTGTAGAGGTAGCCCCGCGAAAGCGTCGGCCCTTCGACAACAAGTTCTCCGGGTGCTCCAAAAGGCACCAGGATGTTGTGGTTATCAGGGTCCACAACCCAAATAGGCTCTTTTTCTAGCCGACCGATTAGCGACGGTGAAGCTTCACTGGACGTGATTCGGTTCGAGGTGCAAGCAAGTGCGGCCTCGGTCGGCCCATACGCGTTGAAGAACCTGGGGACCTTTACCCACTTCTGGATATCTGCCTGCGTCAAGCGCTCGCCTCCAACAAACAGGGTGTGCACACCGGGCATCATAGACGGATCATATAAGCGTGCTACGGATGGCACGGTGCCTATGGTGTTAACATTGGCCGCCACAACATACTCTGGAAAGGCAGCCAGCCGATCTTTTTCGCTGGGTATGCAGATGCATCCTCCGGCCAGTAGAGTGCCCATTATCTCGAATAAGGTGATATCAAAGGCCATCGATCCGAAGTGAGCCACTCGTGAGTCCTCGTTGACCGAAAATGCCTTGCTCATGGCGCCCATACTCGTGGAGATGGCACGGTGCTCGATAACCACGCCCTTGGGAACCCCAGTACTGCCCGAGGTGAAGAGTACACAGGCGGCTGAACCGACACCAACAGCCTCCGGGAGAGCTGCTCGGTTTGGGAGGTTATCCACTAAACGGCCAACATCCTCTGTGGATAAGCGGATTGCAGGGGTGGCGCCAAAGAGGTCTTCAGCCATGCTAGACGATACGATGGCGATGCTGGCGCGGCTTTGTTGCACAATGCTAGCACGGCGGCCTGCTGGGGTTGTAGGGTCAACGGGGACGTAGGCGCAGCCGCACTTAAGAATGGCCAAAATGACAACCGGAATGACCATTGAGCGCTCAAGACAGAACGGAACCATCGAGTGCCTTATCACTCCCCTCTCGAACAGGACATGCGCGAGACGAGTAGACAGCTCATCAAGTTCACGATAGGAGAGGCTGCCATCCCAGGCGTCGATTGCGGCAGCGTGGGGCTGCCGCTCGGCGTTCTCTGCAATCAGCTGGTGGAGGGGCGCTTGAGGTTCTTCAATCATCTCCCAGTTGAGCCTCCACATGTCTTCCAGGTCTTGAGGATTGGGGTCGCGGATTAAGTCGGCCACACGGCTCCGCGTGCTGCCAGCCAGCTGCCCAGCAACGTGGCCAAGTTGGCGGAGAACTCGGCCGGCCAGCCATTCGGGCATCACTTGTGAGTCGAATGCTCCATGTAGATACAATTGATGGTTGTGGAAACTGTATGTGATATTCAGTGCCCTGGAGTGAAGCTTGTCTGGGGCAATCGGGTGGCTAGTGTCTCCGTCGACTCCGTGTTTACGGGCAATTAGCACAGTCTGGAAACCACATGCATTTCGACACTCTACCCCTAGGTTTGACAACCTCTCGGGTCCAAGCGAAGAATGCTGGTCACATGCTTCAATCCTAAGTCGCACGTAATTCATGAAGTCAAGAACCTGGCTCCTCTGGTCCACGACAAATCGGATGGGCATAGCCGTTGCTGAATTTTGATCCCCAAGGTCAGGGGTAGTGATAAGGGAGCCGACGACGACGTCACTGACGCCCGTGTAGCTGCGGGCGGTGACGGCCCACGCAGCATTAACGAGCACACGAACGTCGAGCTGAGACTCGCCAGCCTTCAACATGACAGATTCTTCAATCACCATATCCGGGTAGCGTTCGGGTGAAGAATCATGTGGCAGTGAGGGAAACACAATTGATTGGGTTCCTTGCATCAGCGACAACCAAAACTTTTCGGACTGGAGCTGTCCATTGCAAGAGTCCTCCAGTTTTGAGGACGACATAATGACTATTCCTGGGCTTGTTCAGCCATACACTTGCGACATGAAGGGTGTTTTCCTTACCGCTGAACACTGCTCGTGTTGTTGACAGCTATGTTTGGTCTGGCCACGATATCGAATCAAAAAGAATTTATTGAAAAAGGAGATCAAAGAAGAGTATTATGCAAGACGATTTATGCAGAAATTCCAGGTTCCTCAGAGTGTTTGTGATGTGGAGAATGGAATTAGTTGACAACAGATATCCGCAAGTTGTAAAGTGGTCTGAGTGACCGAGTGGTCCCATGTCCCCTGGCCTGTCCCAATGTCCATGTGCATGTTCTCATGGTATATACAGTAGCGTGTCAGTAGCGTGTGACTTGACTTACAGTAAAGTATTAACTATCGAAGTACGCTTGCAGTAGCTATAGCTTGCATACGTACATACTTACAGCCAGGGTAAAAGGGTCTTTCTTGGACCGGGATTTAGGAACTTTGAGACTCAGGGGTGTTGAAGTTTCATTTTGAGGTAAAGGATGCCGGTCAGTCAGTCTGCCAGCAGTAGAAATTGAGTTAGAGGTGGGTCTGAGTATAGAGGAAGTGGACCTGGGGAGGAAAATGAAAGGGAGGGAGATAAAGAGTCGTGGGACAGGTAGTCAGAAACTTTATACTAAACCTGCAGAGTCGAATAGAATTCCAAATTTCAAGGCCATGTTGTCTATTGCTGTTGTTTCGTTGGCTTTGTTGATGTAGAGTCAAAATTTACTGTCCTAGCCCCCCAAAGCATTACTAGATAGTAGCTGCTAGTAATACCGACCCTGGAGTCCGGGCAATCCAGGGTCTGATGTGCTGGCAATGCCGGCAACATCGATCAGGCACCGGCTGAGCAGTCTTGGTTGAATCTTGAATAAATTTTCAAATCTTCAAGAATCAGGATTTCCCAGCTACAGCCAATGGCCCATTTTAGGGGGTCTATTGGGCTAGGAATTGGCATAGATGGTTTTAAGGGGGACGTTATAGAAGAAGGGAAGGGGGCTCTTTGGCATTTTCCTTCTTGAAACTATTGTAATAGGGGAGAGAAGTTTTTAATTCAAGAGAGAAGATAAGCTTCTTATTCAAGAGGAGAGGCTTTTCTCATATTCACCTTTCTGCAGCGACTTGTTATGTCCAGCATGGCGGTATTGAGCAAAGCACCGATCAAAGTCCTGCCCGGAATCCCTGTACGGGCACTCTCTCCAGCACTGATGGGGAATCGGAATCCTCAGACGCAGAAGGCTCAGATCTGCCACTCCAAGTTTCCATCACCAACACCATCTGCTTCAACTACATTGACTTCGAGCGACAGTCTGCAGCAGAAGTGCGAATGGCTGATCATCTTGCCTGATCAGCAAGGAGCCTGGGAGCGCCGAGGAAATCTACGACCGTAAGTCAAAGACAGCTTTTTTTATTTACCCTGATTCCAAGTTATGTCAGGCGTTGTTTTCCTCGCACGGAATATTTTATATGTATCAACCAACTGACCGCGGAACTTGGGGGGACCCGGATGCAAACAACAGACAGCATCTAGCCGAACTATCCAAATATTCAGCTGACTTCTGGTTGTCTGGCGGGAAGCTCTTGTCGGGGCCGCCGCCATCGAACATTACGATGACAAAAATAACAACACCATTACCGTCACTGAGGATGACGAAGACGACCAGCTCAAGCCACTCGGGTCCGCCCTGATTGCCTAGGGGTCCTCCAAGGAAGAAGTGCTCGCCGAGCTCCGCAAAGAGATATACCTGGTCAACGACATTTGGGACTAGGATATGGCACAGGTCTTCCCAGTTAAGAGTACCCTGAGGAAGGCGATGTAGGGAGGGAGGGGTGGTGGTGAAAACCACTGGCACAGGTCCGCAACTATCAACCACAGGATTGGTTTTTGAGCCCCTGTGCGCCGTGGCGTTTTGATGTGTGTCAACGCGTATAGTAGGTGTGATGTATGTAGCCCGAGAAGTCGAGACAAACAAAAGTTTGTTTCTGTTTTCCCAAGTTACGCGTAATACGTTATCCCTAGATCACATTGTTCCAACTATGGCAAGAGGATATATCATATGAATAAGGTGTTACTTTAGTCTTTTAGCTAAGCTATGTATGCATCATGTAGGACTCCGATTAACGTTCACAAGCACCAACCCTGATCCTTAGTATTTAGTTCCACAGTCTAACACGTCCTCCAGTTATATAGGTGGGTACATTCCGATAGGCTTCCTCAGAACCGGCCGTGCGAATGGCGCAACATCCCTGTTGTGGATCCTAAATTCTAATAATATTTTCCCGGATGGAACAAGCAAAGCTGCAAGTGTCTGAAAGGGTACGGTAGACTGAAGTTTAATTACCGGCAATGCGTTCAAGGTGCCTCCGAGAAGGTTTTGCTAGGTAGCACTACAGGGATTGTAATTGATTCTCCACCATTTTCGGATATAGCCCTAGTAATAGTTTTCGGGTTTCTTCTTATGTGACTCGTCGAACCTAAACTGCAAGGATCGACACTGAGGCCCTCTTCCCTCTTAGTATGAATATACCCACAGTACACTTAAGCCGATCACTTATAACAAAATACGCGCAAAATAACATCGCCTTACGATCGTAACGGTCCACGGACTGTTTGAGCTCGGAAGATTCTGCCCTATTTGGAATCTAACCTCTCTATGACATAGTCTATATAGACCCGCACTTCTTCGTGCTTCGGCGACAGTCTACATCAGCGTGCACAATTTTTGCACAGTTTGTGCGCAGTGTGTAAAGTCACTTATCAAGCGAGTCAAGACCTTTCTTTTTTGCGAGTATTACGCCTTTGAACAAATTATGGCTCACACGGAAGATGAACTCGACGACAACCCGGTCCTCATCCAATCCTTTCGCAAACGTGCCACCTCATCACCATACCATCCGGCTCCACTTGTTCTCTTCCATGATGGGGGTGGCACGCCGTTCAACTACTTTCTTCTCAAGCCATTGGGTAGAGATGTCTTTGGATTTGCCGATCCAAGAGCGCCGGCCCAGCAGCCTTGGTCTGGAGGTGTCGATGAAATGGCCAGGTATTATCTAGAATGCATGACGACGGCCGTCAAACCCGGCCCTGTTCTTTTGGGTGGTAAGTGCCCCGTTGCCCTGTTTGCAGGAGAGCATTGCTGGACTTTTCTTGTGCTGTTGGACGCCCTTAATATTGACAAATTAAACGACAGGGTGGTCCTTCGGAGGAATTCTCGCTGTTCAAGTGGCGCACCTGATCTTCGAGGGCGGCCAGGGGGCCAAGTTCAGTGTTGCCGGTATCGTCCTCATTGACACCACCTTCCCGCCATCTTTGGCCCACTCGGATCCTCAGCACTCGGAACACCGCATCCCGTTCAAAGATGAAGTCCCTGAAAACGTGAGGCAGGTGGCCCAAACCTCGATGGACCGTGCTGTCCACATGATGTTGCAGTGGGCGCCTCCAATCTGGCCAGGAAAAGTGCTCACAGCTCCTCCCGCCCTTCTCCTGCGTGCTACTGAGACAGTCAACGACGGGGTCGAGCGCAGTCCAAATCTCGGCTGGGAGCTGTATACAGACAACTTCGTCCATGGCATATTTTCCGTCCCTGGCAACCATTTCACCCTGTTTGATGGGCCCAATGTGGGTTTATTTCCCCTATGACCATCCCCCCGTCCAAATTATGCACACATAGACAAGATGCCAACTCTTTTCGCGTCCACAGGTCCTCACTCTGTCAGAACAGCTCGGCGCCTGTTGCAAAATGCTTGAAGAGCGCACACCTAATGCATTACGGTCTGATACTGCATCTAAGAACTGATCCTTGTGCTGCGTGCAGTTTACTACAAACTCTACCAGGCTAGGAGGTTGTGAGACAAATAGGACATCAATATATGGATGAAGTAGGTTTTCAGCTACTGATTGGGAAGGACGCTAATGCATAGGCATGTGCCAAACGTATCAACTGGCAGCCATATAGTCAAAGCCAAAGTCCGCTAGCACATCGGGTGGTAGCTAATATCACGAACGCTTGATCAGCACGTGGCAACTCTTTTGGTGCTCTATAGACAAGCATAGGTAGCAAACTTCATATGGTCAAATGAACACCCTACCTCGATTCTCTCCCCAGAAAGTTAAAATAACGGTGCTCCCTGCAGTGTTTCCTGGTGTTTCAAGTCGCGGCCTACTAGTAAAGGGTATTTGTTTGCCCACTACCAGGTAATTGCGGATTGGCTATGGTACGATTCGGCTCGGGAACCCCGTCGCCTAGCCTAACGGTAATGGCAAGGACCTCCGGCAATAGTAGTGCCAATTCACGCTGGCGGCCATGACGCGGCCACCTACTACTCCAGACGAGCAGTCCTACACTCCAGAGCTCGATGCCCGCGCGGTGGAGGAAATAGCTCATGTAGCCAGCACGTTCTAGCCCGTCCATAGATGGCTTATCCGTACTCCGTAACTCCAAGTCTCCACTTGTAAGCCGCCAAGGCTCAAATGGTTCCTACCGAGAGTCGAGCGATGATAGTAACTACTTCTATACTCGACTGATTGATATTTGAACTACGGATACAGATATAGTACATTCGTATCGATCGCGACAACTCTCCCCCACCAGGGTTGGGAATGATCCCTGGCACTCTCTGACAGTCACACCTCACAGGGATGGAGAATACACCTCTGCTTGACTCTAGCCTGGATTACCCAGTAATGTTTTCGAGCTAGGCTCAGTAGCTTGTGCCCAGGTACTGTATTTTCACCGACTCCCTAATGTCTCTGACACGCCTTCACTGACAAGTACAGACTAAGAGTGCCCCTGTATCATCTGCGGCCAGTACGGCTCTTCAAGGTAAGCTTCGTCCTCTTCTGACAAGGAGATTCCCCTAGCCGCCAGGGCTTGATCAAGTCTCTCTGCAGATGAAAACCCAATGATCGGTGCAGTAATCCGCTTATTCAACCACGCAAGGGCAACTTGACACATCGCCAACTTGCGAGCCTTGGCGACCTTGTGAACGCGCCGCACAATTTCATCCGATTGAGCTGGATTCTGGTCCTGGTAGTACGTTGCACCGTTGGTGGCACGAAATGAGTCGGCTGCTTTGTCGGGGTCTCTCGCAAGTTTACCGGCCCCTAGAGGACTCCACTAGAACTTCACCTTAGCACACTCACTCGCCAGGAGATTGTGGCGGAACCAACTGACCGCAATGAGGCCAACACCCGTACGATTGCAGTACCTGTTCATTTCCCTCTCTTCCTCCCGATACAGAAGGTTATAGTGGTTCTGCATCGCAACAAATTTGGTCCAACCATGCTTCTCGGCCACGTGCTGCAGGATAGCCAGCTCATGAGCCCACATGGAGCATGCGCCCAGGTAACGAACCATGTTCGCTCTGACGAGGTCATGAAGAGCCTCCATGGTCTCCTCTGGGGGAACATGGGGATCGAACCGGTGTAGCAAAAGTACGTCAATATAATTCGTATCCAGCCGCCGCAGAGACGCCTCCACCTGCTGGAAGATGGCGGATCGGGATAGGCCTACATGTTGTCATCATCATCAGCTTAATCAACAAAGGGAGGGAATCAAAGTATTGGCTGACCAAAATGATTCACATAGTCCTTGCTTTTCCTCGCCAGTTCGAAGTTATATAGAACAGGTGATCCAATATCCGGATCTATCTGGGGGTCTGCCACAGGGCGGAAGCACTTTGTCATGATGACGACTTTGCTCCGTGGTATGTCGTATGTCTTGAGTGCTTTGCCTATGATTCTTTCAGATTCTCCGTTGGAGTAGACATTTGCCGTATCCCACTGGAGTAAGCCCCCGAACGACATGTGAGTCTCGACTGCTTTTCAACGCCTTTATCACCTGGGTGCAAGGAAGCATATACATACCGTATTGATACCTCGATCGTACGCTGATTTGAGCAGATTCAGCGCATTCTTCTCGTCCAATGCCCAAGGACACCATGAAGGATCTCCGATGTGGGCTCCCCCGAGAATGGGATTAGAGACAAGTAAACCACTCCGGCCAAGTCTCCTATACTCGGCCCGTGAGGCAAATACTGACTTGACCAAGGAGGGCGGTGTCTGCGTGAACTTTTGAAAATTAACTGCCATGGTGGTATCTTGTAACTTGTTCTTCCAGTTGGAACTTCGAGGGGTGGTAAAGGAACATGGCCTCCTAATAGCCTCGCCGTAGAGCTTGTTGTATTGCTTAATGAAAGATCGGCTTATACTTTGGTCACAGAGGCTTCTCGTATAGGGTCCCACCATCCAATCACCAATGCATAGGAGACTAGAGAGCACGCTTCCAAATTCGCCTTTCCATCAAAGGCCTGGAAACAACGGTAATGAATAAACCCTGCTACCGTCAGTCACAAAATCTCCTCCCTGGCAATTTGGGCATCGTTGCGTCGCAAATGTAGACAAGCATGGACCTTGCTGCGCTACCGGGCCCCACATACAGGGGCTTCTAACTTTATTCCACCTTCTAGCTACGCTAATGGTGATACTCCAATAGCGAGATAAGTGAGGTACGTATCCCTTCGCATTGTCATAATGAGGATCGTGGAGGCGAGCGCGTTCAAATTCGAATGGGAGAGGGGTCCATTATCACAAGGAATAGCAAACGCCCCCTACGAGCAGTCAGTCACTCCCACTCTGCGAATTTACTTTAGTATCGGTTTCCAAGCAATCCGTACCATAGCACAACTAGAGATCCAACGACATACCACTGTTGTCCTTCACACTGGCCCAATCCCCAAGATGGCGTGTCCACCAGGCAACGTGCTTCAGGAGACGCTCAATGGTAAGTATTCTGGCGCACCTTCATTGATATCGCGCAACATGATACCTCTCAACAATCTCCCCGAGCGCTTTTGGCACGAGTATCTCGAGGGTGCTGGGGAAAACATCTTTCCGCGAATTCCTGTCTCTGTCCACCAGGTGCAACGTTCGGCCAGGGCAGAACATAGTATCGACCTCGGGAAGGAGGAATCGAGCAAGCGACTCGATTTCTTGCTAACCAACGTCATACAAACGGCGTGGGCGCTTCTACTTGGGAAATACACCGAGTCTCAGGACGTGGTGATTGCTTCGGGCCTTCATTCTCCAGGGCAAAACTTCCTAGACGCTCAGGTGCTTCCCATCAGGTTCATAATGAGCGACAAGATCCAAGCACGCCATCTTGCCTTGCATGCCAAAGACCTCACCCAGGCGGCCATCTCGCCTGGCAATCGTCTCCCACAGTACGCAGCTGATGTTACCAAGATGGTCGCCAACAGTGTTCTCATCATCCAAACCAATTCTCAGAAGTACCAGACTCCACAACCAGCACCCGCAGGAGGAGAGCCGTTCAGTAGCTGTGCCTTGCTCCTCCACTGCGTCTTATCTGACTGCCAAATCCAGACTCGGGCATTGTTCGATCCGAGAGTGATCCATGCACGCCAGGCTCGACGTATTTTACACCAGATGGATCACATCCTGCTGCAGCTGTGGAAGTCAGAGAATATCCTCGTGGAACAAGTCAGTTTTGTTAGTCCCCAGGATCACCGAGACATTGCCGCTCTGAATCTGGGGGCGAGTCCGCGGGACTCATGTCTCCACGAGCTCATCTCTGACCAAGCCCAGACCCGCCCCAATGCACCAGCAGTGAATTGTCATGACGGCGACCTGACTTATGGCGAATTGGATGCACTCGCCACCACGCTTGCTAGGCACCTCGCTCATCTAGGCGTCGGCCGCGGCTCTTTTGTGCCTACTTTGTTCGAAAAGTCCAAGTGGACGCAGGTGGCCGTCTTGGCCATCCTCAAGGCCGGGGCAGCCTATGCGATGCTCGATCCAGCGCACCCAGCGCAACGAAACCAGCTCATCAGCCAAAAAGTGTGTGCGTCGGTCGCCCTGGCATCCCCACGGTTCGAACACGTTCTTGCTGTCGTTGTTCCCGATGTCCTTATACTCACCGACGACTTAATCTCTTTGATATCTGCTGCCGATGTTATTGTTACTCCCATGCCGCCTCCAGACCCCAGAAGCTGCGCCTATGTGATCTTTACTTCGGGAAGCACGGGTATGCCTAAAGGCGCTGTCCTAGAGCATCGCTCCTTCGCCGCTGCGGCGCGTGGGATCATGCACACGACACACATGAGTCCACAGACACGCACACTCCAGTTCGCGTCGTATAGCTTCGGAGCGGCCGTCGTTGAGATCATCACCACCCTCATTGCCGGTGGTTGCGTGTGCGTACCATCAGACGAGCAGCGACTATCGGGTGACTTACCAGCTTTCATCGCCACCACACGCGCCAACTGGGCATTCATGACGCCAAGCCTCGCACACACCATTAGTCCCGCTGCCGTGCCCAGCCTGAAGGTTCTCGTGACTGGTGGCGAGGTCATCACGCCTGACCTTTTGCACAGATGGGCACCGCGGCTCGACCTGCATGCCGCTTACGGGTCTGCAGAGCAGAGCGCCATGTCTGCCATGACCGGACCGTTGGTCGCGGGTCAAGCCGGTGGAGGAGGCGGATTCGGGCGTCCCTTCTGGGGGAATTACATGTGGGTAGTCGACCCGGACAATCCAGAGCGGCTAGTTCCTTTTGGCTGTGTTGGCGAGTTGGTTCTCGAAGGCCCCACAGTGGCTCGCGGCTACCTTGACGATCCGGGGAAGACGGCGGTCGCTTTTCCCGAGGGGTTTAGCTGGCGTAACGGGTTTGCGAAACACCCAGGTGGAACCATGCGATTCTACAAGACGGGCGACTTGGTGCGGTTTGGCTTCGACGGCACGCTTCAGTTTGTGGCCAGAAAGGATGGCTATGTAAAGCTGCGTGGTCAGCGTATTGAAGTAAGTGCTCATCCAGCAAGAGGTAACCCCCCTATTCTAAATTTCCTTATCCTTTGCAACACATGAGGGGTTCAGATGACTTTCTTATATTTTTTTCGTTGGTCTCTCCCCCTTTCTCTCTGGTCCTTTTTTGATGATGGAGCAAAATGGCTAATCCAAAGCTGACAGCTTGGGGAGATCGAGTTCCAGCTCAAACGCGCTATGAATTCTCCGTTGGATGTGTGTGTAGAAGTTGTTGTGCCTGAGCAGGGTAAGAATACAGACCAGGCTGTGCTGGTAGCCTTTGTGGCTTTGGGAGAGAAGTATGAAGGTGACGCTGATGCTGACGACGGTGACAAGGGGAACACTATGCCGACCCTGCAGAACAGGAAGCTTTTGGCAGACCACCTCAGGTCGGTGCAGGAATCGCTGGCAAGCTCGCTTCCTGGGTACATGGTTCCGCGGTTCTTCTTTCCGCTGCGCAAGATGCCTCTTACAATGTCGGGCAAGACGCTCCGCGGGGCTTTGCGAGAGCGGGGCGGTCGACTGTCGGTCGAGCAGCTTGGGGAGCTGTCTCTGAACCGCACTGACACTGCCCGCGCCGAACCCAGTTCCAAGATGGAGAAGCATCTCCAATTGCTTTGGTCTCAACTGCTTGGGATCCCAGCGTCATCGATCAGTGCTGGGGATTCGTTTATTGAAGTCGGCGGGGACTCTCTGAAAGTTATGAGGCTGTTCAGGAGGCTGCGAGACAGTGGCTATGAAATCGACGTTCCCGGGATCCTGGCTGCACCTGTCTTGTCAGAAATGGCCCTCAAATGCCGTCAGGTGGTCTACGCATACGATGATTGATCCAATGACTGTGTCTGAAGGGCTCTGGTATCATGTTCTACTGTGGCTCTCTAATTCCATGCATTTGTGCTCCATATGATTATCAATGACCATAGAAGTCATACCTACTATTGCTGCAGTTACATCGCCTCTCTTCACGATGATTGTAAGTGCTTGTAACAAAGGAATGAAGGTTGTCCAACCCACTTGGTTGTACCGGAGGCCGAATATCCCACATGTCAGGCGTCGTGTTCGGTTGTTTGTGCGAAGTTCTTCGGGCAGATCTAGTCCCTGTCGGTGCTAGTGTCCTATGTGCCTTCGCTCAGC
>Ga0105239_10003586_pt1 | contig 18972 bp, 17 predicted proteins | sample KBSC44metaG_FD_92761 | JGI IMG/M metagenome (GOLD analysis project Ga0105239, IMG submission 92761) | Corn rhizosphere microbial communities from Kellogg Biological Station, Michigan, USA - KBS C4-4 metaG | ecosystem: Host-associated > Plants > Roots > Rhizosphere > Soil | place: Michigan, USA...
GAGGCACGCGCGGGGCGCCGGCCGCCTTCTCCTGTCCTGATTCCAGGGGAGAACTGCGCCCGCAAATCCTACACCCATGGAAGCCCGTCCCTGAAAGGGAGGGATGGGGTGGGTTCGCCTCCGGACCACGGACGCGTATGCCTTGAAGGCCCTGAGATTTCCGTCATCCCGAGGAAGGTCTGCCTCCATCAGGCGCAACGGGGCATGGCTTGGCATCGCATCGAGGCCACGCCGCCGCGATACGGCCCGCGCCGTGCGAATGGATCCCGGCCTCCGCCGGGATGACGACAGGGGAGGAGCGGCGATTGGGTCGGTGGGTCGCCATACGGGCACCACGGCGGCAAGGGTCACGTCCCTGCACGCCTCCGCCCACCGCCCCCGGCCCTCCCGTCCAGGGAGAAGGAAACAGCGCGGACTCTCGGCGCTATTGCTAATCGTTCTTAAAAACTATAGCTCCCCAATCGCGGCTTAGGGAGTGAGCGGATGCGAAGGCGGGAGGCGGAATCGACATGGGCCGCCCGGCTCCACGCGCCCCTGACCCGTGCTTTCTGGGTGATCGCGCACCGCTGGGCCGGGCTGACGCTCGCCCTCTTCCTCACGATCGCCGGCCTGACCGGGGCTCTGCTGCCATTCGAGGAAAGTCTCCACTACGCCACCCGGCCCAGCCTCGCGCGCGCCGTGCCGCCGCACCCCGGCGACCGGCCGCTGGACGGCATTGCCATCGCCGAGCGGGTGGAGCGCGCGACCGGCGGCCGGATCGCCTATCTGCCGCTCGACGTGCCGCGCGATCATGTGATGCGCATCTTCATCGCGGCGGCCCCGGGCCGGCCGGCCTTGCCCTATGACGTCGTCTGGGCCGATCCCTATACCGGCCAGGTCCGCCTCGCCTTCACCTGGGGTGGCGTTCGCGACGGGCCTGAGAATATCATGCCCTTCCTCTACCAGCTCCATTACGGCTACGTCGCCGGGCCGTGGGGCATGTGGGCGTTCGGCATCGCCGCTCTGGTGTGGACGATCGACTGTTTCGTCGGCTTCGGCCTGACGCTTCCGATCCGGCAGAAAGCGCCCCGGGGGGCACCGGCGCGATCGTCCTGGTGGCGGCGCTGGAAGCCGGCGTGGATGGTCCGGCGCCATGCCCGCGGGCACAAGCTCCATGTCGATCTGCATCGCGCATCCGGCCTGTGGCTGTGGCCCCTGCTGCTGGTCTTCGCCTGGTCGGGCGTGGCGCTGACCGTGCCGCAGATCGAGCATCCGGTGATGCGGATGTTCGGCGCCAGCGAGCGCTACGCCCCGCCGCCCCGCGCGCAGCCGCTGGCGACGCCGCCGATCGATCGGCGGCAGGCGGTGGCGCTCGGCCTGCGCGAATTGCGCACGATCGGCGCGCGGCGCGGCTTCACGGTCGGCGAGCCGGCGATGCTCGGCTATGACGGCGGCAGCGGCACCTACGCGCTCTACGCCCGCACCAGCCTGGATGCGATGCACGAGGGCGGGCGGACGATGCTCTGGATCGACGCGACGAGCGGCCACCCCCTCCATTGGGCGGACCCGGTGGGCGAGACCCGCACCGATCGCGTCTCGACCTGGCTGGAGATGCTCCACATGGCCGACGTGTTCGGCCTGCCCTATCGCATCTTCGTCTCGGTGCTGGGCCTCGCGGTGACGATGCTGAGCGTCACCGGGGTGTTGATCTGGCTGCGCAAGCGCTCCGCCCGGCTGGCCGCACCCGCGCGCCATCGCCGGCGCGACACGGCGAAACAGCCCGAGATGGCGGCCTGACCCGAAACGCCCGCAGCGGTGGCAGGCCTGCTTCGGGTTTTGCCGGCAGGGTCGCCCGCATTGGACGACGACGCCCGAACTTAGGGCTTATCGCCGCCTCGCCTTCGCTTTAGAGGCATGTCCGGGTCATTTGCACAGGGAGCAGGCCAGCGTGATGTCGTGGCGTATCTTCGCGTGCCTTGCCGCCGGCCTGGCGGCGCTTCCGGTCGACGCGGCGCCGGTGCCGCTCGCGCCGGGCGAGAAATATGTAGCGATGGGCAGCTCCTTCGCCGCCGGCCCCGGCATGGGCCGGCAGGCCGAGGGCAGCCCGCTCGGCTGCGGACGCTCGCAGGACAATTATGCGCATCTGATCGCCCAGCGGCACCGGCTCGCGCTGGTCGACGTCAGCTGTTCGGGCGCCACCACGCTCGATATCCTGTACCGCCGCGAATATGGCCAACCGCCGCAGATCGAGGCGGTCGATCCCGCGACCCGGCTGGTGACCATCACCATCGGCGGCAACGACGTGAGCTACATGGCCAACGTCATCGCCTCCTCCTGCCTCTCGCGTGGCGGCACGGCGATGCGCTGCCGCCCGACCGGCGAGGCCGATGTCGATCGCGTCTTCACCGAGCTGGAGGCGCGGATGACGGCGGTGGTGGATGCCACGCGCGGCCGGGCGCCCAACGCCACCATCGTGCTCGTCGATTATTTCACCATCGTGCCGGAGGCCGGCGGCTGCCCGACGCTGATGCCGCTCAGCGATGCCCAGATCCGCGGCGCGGCGGCCGTCGCCCGGCGCCTGCTGGAGATCACGGCGCGCGTCGCCGAGCAGCGCCACGTCCACCTCGTCAAGCTGTCGAGCGCGTCGGCGGCCCACAATGTCTGCGCGCGCGATCCGTGGATCCAGGGCTTCGCGCCGCGCAACGACTGGCCCGGTTTCCGGACGCCGCCCTATCACCCCAATATCGAGGGCATGATCGGCGCCGCCGACACGATCGACCGGGCGCTGTTCGCGCGCTGATCGTCGGCGCGCCGATCGGTCAGTCGCCCGTCTGATAGTCCAGCCGGGCGGTGGCATTCGCCGGCACGGTGACCCGCCAGGTCTGGATGCCGTCGATCCGCTCCAGCGGCGCGGAGGCGTTCTTGTAGCTGGCCTCCCCCGCCATGCCGATCGCGACCTCGACCGGGGCTGGAAACGTATTGGCGTTGCTGACGGTGACGTGGCGATCGCGCCCCTGCCCGCTCTGCTCGGCGACGATCTGGTGGCTCACCCCCGCCGTCAGCCGAGCCTTCTCGCCCTTGGCCGTGTCGCCGATCGTGCCGAGGCCGAGCAGCAGCCGCGCGTCGCCTCCCGGCATGTAGAGCGCGGTCGTGCCGGCCGGCAGCGGAATGCCGAGCCCCGCCGCCTCGTCGTTGCGCATCCGCAGCGTCGCGGAGGCCGGCACGTCTTTCATCGCGCCCCAGCTGTAGAGCCGGATCCGGTAGAATTGCTCGAACGCCACGCGATGCTGGGCCAGCAGCGCCACCTGCTTCTGCCCGTTCGACGACACGTCGACCGCCTCGGGCACGCGGTAGAGCTTCAGGTCGCCCAGATCCTCGGGCGGAGGCGGTGGCGGTGGCGGGGGTGGAGGGGGCACCGGCGCCATCATCATCATGGGCGCCGGTGCGAACCGCCTCGCGGCCGTCACCACGATATCGTCGGCGACTTCGCGATGATAAGGCTCGATCGTCGGCAAATCGGAGGTGGTGGTGCCGAGCGGGTAGCAATGCAGTTCCAGCTCCGCCGCTCGTGCCATGATCTCGTTCATGCCCTGCCGCTCGATCCGGCCGGCCACCGCCTGCACCTGCGCCGCGGGAAAGCCCTGCGCATTGCCGTTGGCGAGGGTCAGCCAGGCGAAGAGATCGAGCGAACGGCCGTCCGGCGCGATATTGGCGACGTAGCTCGCGCTCCAGTCGAAGCCGCTGGCCAGATAGGATAGCGAGACAGTGACCTTCGCGGCGCGCGGGCTGCGGGTGAGCACGCTCAGCACCGGCTTGGCCGAGAGCCCGGCCGGCACGCCATCGTAGCGCGGGCTCTCGCCTAGGCCCGAACAGCCGAGCGTCTCGATCCCCTTCCCGGTCTCGAGCACGACGCCCTGCTCCGGCCCCGCCACGATCGTGGCCCGCTCCTCGCTCACCTTGCCGGTCTTGCGGTCGGTGCGCCGCAGCGTCACCTCGCGGCCGAGCGTGCCGTCGACCAGCGCGGCGGGCGACAGCAGGCGGGCATCGCGATTCTTCTCGACGGTGCCGCCCGGCAGCCCGGTGACGATCGCGCTCGCCGGGATGATGCCGTCCGCCACGCCTTCGAAGCGGAGCACCGCGTCGCCCGCCGGCACGCGGAGGGTGCGCGTCTCGGTCACCAGCGCGAAGCCGCCGAGCCATTGCAGGTTCATCGCCTGCTGCCGGCCCCGCGACGGATCGCGATAGACGGTGAGCGAGACATGCTCGGCCGCCGGCGACTCCACTGTCGCGGCCGCCGGAGCCACGGCGGCGAGCAGCACCGCCAGGCCGAGCATCAGTAGCGGGTTTCGTAGGTCGCGGTGACGGTCGCCGTCCCGTTCGCCGGCACCGGCACGTGCCAGACCTCGGTATTGACGTCGCGATGCTCGCTCTTCAGGCTCTCGGCGGTGATGCGCGTGTCGGTCCACCACCAGGGCACGCCGTCCTGCACCAGCTCCACCGTCGCCGGTTTGTCCTTGGCGTTGGTGAGCGTGTAGCGCATCGCGGTGCGCCAGCGATCCGACGAGAGCCGGGTCCGCTCGGTGACGGTCGGCTGCACCTTCACGTCGAAAGCGTCGCCGGTGCGGATCGCCAGGTCCGATCCCTGCGGCGTATGATCGATATGGTTCTCGCCGATGAACTGCGGCTGGCCGCGCGCATCGCGCATATAGACGCGCACGGTGCCGGCCGGCAGGGCATCGCCCAGGCCGCCCTTCGCGGCGTTGGAGAATGTGAGCACGCTGGATGCGCTCTCCGGCTGCTCGGCGCTGTTGTTCCACTGCGCGCGATAGACGTAGCCGCTGGTCGCGGGCGCCCCCTTCACGTCGAGGAAGCTCACCTGCTTGGTCTGCCTGTCCGCGATCGTGGTGCGCTCGGGCAGCGGGTAAAGATAGAAATCGCCCAGTTGCTCGCGCGCCGCCGTCTCGGTGCCGGCCCGGCGCAGGGCGCGGACCATCGGGCGCGGCCGGTAGACGTTGGCGTTGTTGCCATCGTCGCCCGCGCCGACCTCGCCCGCGACCAGCAGGGTCTTGGCATTGTAGAAGCTGGTGCCGCTGGTGTTGCGCAGGGTCACCCAGCCCTGCACGTCGATCGTGCCCGCCGCCTGATCGAACAGGGCGACATAATCGGCGCTCCAGCCGAGCCCGCCGGACAGATAGGAGAGCGTCACCGGCCGCGCCCCGCCCCGCCGGCTGTCGAGGCTGACCGACAGGGTCGGCCGCGCGCGCAGGCTGTCGGGCACCTTGTCGAAGATGGCGCGGACGGGCAGGCCGTCGTCGCGCAGCACCTCGATCTTGCCGCCGACCTGCAGCACCACGCCGCCGTTGACCGCGAGCACCTTGGCGCGCTCGGTCGTCTCGGCGCCGGTGCCGGGATTGGTGCGCACCAGCGTGATCGTCTCGCCCACCGCCTTCTGCATCAGGCTGGAGGGGCTGAGCAGGTCGTAATCGAAATTCTGTTCGATCACCGTCGCATCGGGCGCGGCCAGGCCGACCGTCTCGGGCCGGATCGCGGCCGAGACGTCGGCGAAGGCCTGTCGCGTCCGCCCGGCGGGCAGATCGAGCCGGCGCACGTCCTGCACGAGCGCGAGATCGTTGGCATAGATGGTGACCGAAAGATCGCCCTGCGCGGTGCCACCCGCCGACGGCGGATCCTGCGGCGCGGGCTGCGCGAGCGCGTAAGAGGGCACCAGAATCAGGCCGGCCAGAACCGCTGTACGCATAGGCTTCCTCCCTGTCGGGCACCGATCATGGCGGATTTCGGAAGGCAGGCAAGATGCTTTGCCAACCGCATCGGATCATCCCATTTTAACGATGTGCGGATTAGGCTAGACCCTCCTCGCCCGGGGGATGGAATTTTGACCGCATTGCCGCTCACCCACAGCTGGCCGCTCTTCGAGCGCGATCGGCAGTTCGAGCTTGGCTCGATCGTCGATGGCGCCTGCGATCGGCTGGTCGCGGCGCTGACCCCGGCGAAGCCGATCGCCGGGATCGGCCGCTGGGAATGCGACCTGGTCGACGACACGCTCAGCTGGTCTCCCCCGGTCTACGGCCTGTTCGGCCTGCCGCAGGGCATGCCGCCACTGCGCGACGATGTGCTGCCGCTTTATGCGGAAGGATCGCGGGCGCTGATGGAGCGGCTGCGCGCTTATGCCATCCGGCATCGGCGCGGCTTCACCCTCGATGCGGAGCTTCGTCCGGCGGACGGCGGCCAGCGCTGGATGCGGCTCGTCGCCGCGCCCGTCATCAAGGACGGGCGCGTCGTCCGCCTCCATGGGCTGAAGCGCGAAATGTCGGCCCAGCCCGGCTGAGCGTCGATCAGAAGTGGTGCGTGCAGAGCGCGATCAGCAGGATGATGGGGATCGGAATCCCGATCACGTAGAGAAGTATCGACCGCATCGCTCGCTCCGTTTCGCCATCAATCGATCATGAACGCCGCGAAACGAAAAAATTTCCTTGCCTGTCAATTACAAGATGCCCGTCAGGCACAGGCGCGCGGCGGCTCCAGATAGCCGAGCAGGTTTCCGCCCAGGGTGAGCGGATCGAACGGCTTGATCACCACGCCGTCCGCGCCGCGCTTGCGGAAGGTGGCGATCTCGCGATGGCCGACCTTGGCGGTCATCAGCACGAACGGCATCGTCTTGAGCCCTTCGCGTTGCAGGATATCGAGGATCCGCAGGCCATTCAGTCCGGGCATGGTCAATTCGGCCACGATCAGGTCCGGCCGCCAGCCGCCAGCCTTGATCTGGCGGATCGCCTCGTCGCCCGCCTCGACATGGCAGGCCTCGATGCCGGGATCGAGCGCGAGCGCGAGCAGGGTGATCTGGGCGATATCCCAATCATCCTCGATCAGCAGGATTCTCGTCTTACGCATGGGCTTCAATCCACATTCGCGGTGCAGCTGCGAACAGGCGCCACGGGATGATGATCGGCCCGGCCTCGCCGCCCGCGATCGCCGCCCAGCCGCATGCGGTCGAACGGTCCGATCTCGTCCCAACGCCCTTCGGGCCGCAGCAACAGCATCGGATCGGCTCCAAAGCGGATGGCGTCATTCGATGGTTCCAGTTCCAGCATGATCTCACGATACGGTACGTCGACGAAACTGAAATCCTTGCCGCCCATGTCCTGCCAGCCGAGGCAGCACCACAATGGCACCAAATCGGCGCGCGCATGGGCGTAGAGCCGGCGGTAGCCCTTGCGCCGGCAATGCTCCACGCCGGCACGTACGAGCTGTCGCGTCAGGCGATGGCGGCGATAATCCCTGCGCACGGCGACCCGCTCCATTTTGGCGAAATCGCCGAACCAGCGGATGCGGAGGCATCCCGCCGCATCGCCGTCGACCGTGGCGAGGAAATGCGTCGCGCAGAAATCGTTGCCGTCGAATTCCTCCTCGTAGAGCGGAATCCGCTCGGCCATGGAGACGGCGGCGCGCACCGCGAAGACCCGCGCGATATCCTCCAAGCTGCGCGCGACCTGCACCTGGACGGCCGGGCGGCGCAGCGTCACGGCCGGCAGCGCCACGCGCAGCCATGCGGGGGCCGAGGCATAGAATTCGCCCGCATCCTGGAAGCCGATCGCGCTCTGCGCCCGCACCGACACCTGGGTGAGGCCGCGCGCGAATATGGGGATGCCGTCGGCGGCGATCTCGTCCACACGGGCGATCAGGCGCATACCCTGCCCGATCTGCCGCGGCGCCCACAGCAGCCAGAGGAAGATCGACGATGCCGGCGCGCCGGGGCGGGCCAGCCACGCGATATCCGGTTGCCGTCCGGAAAAGCGATCGTCGAGGAGCGCGGCGGTGCCGGCTTCGTTCAGCCGCAGGAACGCGACCAACTGGCGCGCTTCGCCCGCGCTCGACTCGGCGATCAGGAACTGGCCCGGATCGACCGCCCATATGGCATCGACCACGGCTTCGTCGGCCAGTGTCATGCCGTCGCACGCGGCGGCCAGGACATTCGCCACCTCCCGCCGGGTGGCGGGTCGAATCGGGTGGTGTTCGGCGTGATCGGCCCATCGGTAGAAGACGGATTCGAACCGACGCCCCATTGATGCCGACAATCCCGCCGCCCGCGCGACGTTGCTCATGGAACCGTCCCCGATCCGTGCTAAAGGTTAACGGGAAAGATAATCATGCCCGTGCCCGCGACCGATACCGAGATTGCTGAACAGGGTGTTCAGCCGCTGAACACGCCTCGATCCGAGGTGTTGCCCGATGGCGCGCGGTGGGATGATCTGCGCGTCGCGCTGGTGCTGGACGAGGTCGGCAGCTTCCGCCGCGCGGCCGAGCGTATCGGCGTCACCATCAACACCGTCCGCGCCCGGCTCGATCGGCTGGAGGGCGCCGTCGGGCTCCGCCTGTTCCGCCGGTCGCCCAAGGGCGTGACGACCACCGCCGCCTGCGCCGAGCTGCTGGCCAAGGCCCGCCGCCTCCGCGACGGGCTGGAGTCGCTGGACGTATCGCAATCGCCGCCGCTCGTCGCGGCGGACGAAATCCGCATCGGGACCAGCGAAGCGCTCGGCGTTCTCTGGCTGATGCCCGCGCTGGGCCGGCTTCAGGCACGCCTGCAGCCGCGCGCCGTGCACCTCCAATGCTCCTACGACCTGCAGCGGGATCGCAGCTTCGAGGTGGATATCGAAGTCGGCTTCCGCCGATCCGACAATCCCGAACGGATCTGCGCCCGGCTCGCGACGATGCATTTCATGCTGTTTTCCTCGCGTGATTATCTGGCGCGAAACGGGGCGCCCGCCACGCTGGCGGATCTGACCCGGCACCGCTTCATCGAGCAGGTCGCACCGGGCGTGAATTCGTACATCATCGATTTCCTGGTCGGCACCGGGCACGAAGCCTCGTTCAAGCCGATCCGCACCAATTCGGGCATGGCCCTCCTGTCCGCGATCGAGCGGGGGGAAGGCATTGCGCTGATGCCCACCTATGTCGTCGCGCTGAACGAGAATCTGGTGCCGCTGGCGCTGCCCGTGCAGCTGCGCTTCGATCTCTTCCTGTCTTATGCGGCGGAACTGCGCAACGCCCCGCCGATCGTGGAGACGGTGCGCTGGCTGCGCGACCTCTTCCGTCCGGCCGGGCAACCCTGGTTCGCCGAGCATTTCGTGCATCCCGAGGCGATGGCGGATGCCGCCGGCCACGCGCTCGGGCTCGATCTGGACAGCGGCATCCGCTGACGCGAAAAACACATGCGCCAGCCTAGCGCGCCCTTTCCGGCATCAGCGCCGGCGGCAGGCGCGGCTTCACCACCTCGCGCAGCACGAAGCCCGATTCCATCCGCACCACGCCCGGCAGGTGCGAAAGCTCGGCACGATGGATCTCGGCGAAATGATCGAGCGAGCGCGCCAGCACCGTCACCAGATAATCGTCGTTGCCCGACATCAGGTCGCAGCGCACCACCGAGGGGCAATCGGCGACCGCCCGCTCGAAGGCTTCGAGCGCCTCGGCCCGCTGGCTGCCGAGCGCGATCTTGATGTGGACGATGGTGCCATGGCCCAGCCGCCGGAGATCGAGCCTGGCCTCGTAGCCGGCGATGATCCCCGCTTCCTCCATCGCCGCCTGCCGCCGGGCGATGGCGGTGGGCGACCGACCGATGGCCTCCGACAGCGCATTCTGCGTTATACGTCCGTTGCGCGAAAGCTGGCTCAGCAACTGCCAGTCGAGGGCATCGAGCGAAGGTGGGGATTCCTGCATGGATAAGTGCCTTCACGAAGATTGTCGTCGCCGATAGCAGTTTTGTCCTTCGACTTCGCCGGGAAACAGCATGCGTTCCGATATATCCTGTGCCCAACCACAAGGAGAGACTTCCATGCTCGTCGGTGTTCCCAAGGAGATCAAGAATCACGAATATCGCGTCGGCCTGACCCCGGGCGCGATTCGCGAATATGTCGCGGCCGGCCACCAGGCGATCGTGCAGACGGGTGCGGGCGCCGGCATCGGCGCGTCGGACGACGTCTATCGCGCGGCCGGCGCCGGCATCGTCGACACCGCCGAGGAAGTCTTCGCCCGTGCCGAGATGGTCGTGAAGGTGAAGGAGCCGCAGCCGTCCGAATGGGTGCAGCTACGCGCCGACCAGATCCTCTTCACCTATCTCCACCTCGCCCCCGATCCCGAGCAGGCCAAGGGCCTGATGGCGTCGGGCGTGACCGCCGTCGCCTATGAGACCGTCACCGACCAGCTGGGCGGCCTGCCCCTGCTCGCGCCGATGAGCGAAGTGGCCGGGCGTCTCTCGATCGAGGCGGCGGGCACGGCGCTGAAGGCGGTCTCCGGCGGCCGCGGCCTGCTGCTCGGCGGCGTGCCGGGCGTGCAGGCGGCGCGCGTGGTGGTGCTGGGCGGCGGCGTGGTCGGCACCCATGCGGCGCGCATGGCGGCCGGGCTCGGCGCCGAGGTGACGATCATCGACCGCTCGATCCCGCGCCTGCGGCAACTCGACGAACTGTTCCACGGCCGGGTCCGCACCCGCGTCTCGACCATCCAGTCGATCGAGGACGAGATCGCCGAGGCCGACGTGGTGATCGGCGCGGTGCTGGTGCCGGGTGCCTCGGCGCCCAAGCTGGTGACCCGGTCCATGCTCGGCCTGATGAAGCCGCGCGCGGTGCTGGTCGACGTCGCGATCGACCAGGGCGGCTGCTTCGAGACCAGCCATGCCACTACCCATGCCGATCCCACCTACGAGGTGGACGGCATCATCCACTATTGCGTCGCCAACATGCCGGGCGCGGTGCCGCTGACCTCCAGCCACGCGCTCAACAACGCCACGCTGCCCTACGGTCTGGCGCTGGCGAAGGATGGCGTGAGGGCGTTCGAGAGCAATCTAGGCCTCAAGGAAGGGCTGAACGTGCAGGGCGGCCACATCGTCAACAAGGTGGTGGCGGACAGCCTTCACTTCGCCTGAGGAAGTCGTTCATCCCCGTTCTCCGTTCGTCCTGAGCGAAGTCGAAGGGCGTGCTGCAAGCGATATCGCCTGACGCACGCCCTTCGACAGGCTCAATACGAACGGATCCAGGTTGGCAGGCCGGGACTCGTCAGGGCAGGTCCATCCAGTCGCTCTCGCCGCCGATCGGATCGCCCGGCGGCACGTCGACATTGCGCGGGCGATCGGCGAGCAGGCGCTCGCGCTCCTGTGGATCGAGCAGCTGGCGCGAGAGGCTCGAGGCCCAGGCCGCGTCCGCCGCATCGCCCTTGCAGCGGCCGAGCGCTTCGGCGACGTCATGCACGCGGCTGTCGAGGATCGCGGCGACCTCCGGCGACGTTCCGGGCCGGCGCGCGACCTGCGCCATGGTGACGATCGTGCGATAGGCGATGCGCCGGCCCAGCGTATCGGTACGATCCGGGAGCATGGCGGCGATCAGGCGATCGAGCAGTTCGCTGACGCCCAGCGCCTGCGGATCGGCGGCATGCTGCACGTCCAGCCGCGCCAGCCGGGCCGGCGCGAGCAGCGCGTTCAGCGGGATCTCCGCGCCGACGTCCGCCGCCACCAGCGGATCGAAGACCGGCCCGCCCGCCGTCTGGAACAATTCGATCTCGAACTGGCGGTTGTCGCTGCCGTTGCGCGGCGAGGACAGCAAGGGCAGCAGCCCCGCCGGCACGCGCAGTTGATCGGGCGCGAGCGTCGCCAGCACCGCCGACAAGGCGGCGCGCTGGCGATCGGGCGACACGGGATGCGATTGCTCGCGCCCATCGCCATTCACGGCATAAGCGAAATCGACGCCGCCGATCGCCTTGGCGGCCGCAACCACTTCGTAGCGGTGCAGCAGGTAGATCGGCACGAAGCGGCGGCGCAGATCGGCGACCGGCTCGCCGGGGAGCAATGCGCCCGTCCCGAACGCGTCGATCGCGGCGCGGCGCACGCCCATCAGGCGCGTGAGCTCGGCGGTCGGGTCCGGTCCATCGTCCCACAGGCCGGCCCAGGGCTGCGCGGTGTCGGGCTTGCGGGCATTGTCGTCCTGCACGTAGCGCAGCCCGGAGGCGACGATGGACGCCGCCTTGGCATCGGCCTCTGCATCCGTGCCGGCGCCGTAGAGCCAGCCCACCGTCGCCATGTCCCACTGGCCGATGCCGCGCGCATAGGCGTCGCTCAGGTCCGGCCGGCCATCGACCAGCCCGATGCGCGGCCCCGGATAGTCCATCACAGAGGCGCGATCCTGCGTGCTCGCCGCGAAATTGTGCGCGAAGCCCAGCGAATGCCCGACTTCGTGCGCGCCGAGCTGGCGGATACGCGCAAGCGCCACCTGCACCGGATCGTTGGGGCCGCCGTGCCCGGTCCTCGCCGCGCCGACGAGGCCCTGGAAGATCAGGATGTCCTGCCGCACCCGCTCCGAGCCCAGCACCACCATGCCCTTGACGATCTCGCCGGTGCGCGGATCGACGATCTCCTGCCCGTAGGACCAGCCGCGCGTCGCGCGATCGTCCCAGTTCACGATATTGTAGCGCACGTCCATCGGATCGGCGCCGTCCGGCAGCGGCTCGGCCTTGAAGGCATCGATATAGCCGGCGGCATCGAAGGCCTGGCCCCACCAGTTGATCCCCTCCAGCAGCGCCGAGCGGACCGGTTCGGGCGCGCTGCGATCGAGATAGAAGATGATCGGCTTCTTCACCCGCGAGCGCGCGGCGGCGGGATCGATCTTCTCCAGCCGGAAGCGGTTGGCGACATCGCGCACCACGTCCTGCCCGAGCGGGATGCGGTAATCGACCGCCTGCGTGGAGAAGCCGCCGATGCGCGGATCGAAGGCGCGGGGCACGAAGCCTGGCCCGGGCAGGCGCACGAAACTGTGGTGCACCGTGAAGCTCACCTGGCGCGGATCGGGGGCGATATTCTCCACCTCCGCGCCCGGCGTGTCGGACGCGTAGGTCTGGATCGCGTCGATTTCGAGATTGTCGGGGAAGAGCTTGACCGAGGCGGGATCGGCGACGCTCAGCTTGTCGTCCAGCTTGAAGCCCTTGCCGGCGCCCTGGGGGGCATCGCCGGCGCCCACCGTGTCGCCCTCCTGCCCCAGCGACTTGGCGATGCCCAGGCGATCGGCGGTGAGGAAGCTGGCGATGTCGATCACGATCGCGCCATCCGGCAGCGTCGCGGTCACATCGCCCGTCCAGACGATGGAGGTGGCGAAATCGCCGCTCGGGATGCCGACGCCGCCCGGCGAGCGGAAGCGGGGATTCTCGAATTGCGCGATCACCTTCTTGCCGATCCGCCGGAAGGCGAGGATCTGGGTATCGCCCACCCGCCCGCGATCGAGGAACGTCGGCGCCGATCCGAGCCCGGTGCGCAGCGCCGTCGCATACAGATAGCGCGCCGATACCCCGTCCGCGCCGGCGGGCGGCAGCGTCAGCAGGATGCGCCCGCCGGTGCGATCGACATGGACGGGCAGCAGCCCCGCCATCGCCACCGTGCCCGCGAAGGGCGCTGGCCCGGCCGGCATGGCGGCACGAACCGGGATGGCGAACGTCATGATCGCAATGGCTGGAAGAAAAGCAAAGCGCATCACGCCCCCTTTAATGGCCCCCGGTCGCCACGATGGGGAAATCGCCGAGCGCGGGCAAGCGCCGATCACCCGCGCCATCCGGCACCTTCCGAAGTTTCGCGTGATTTCCGCAGACGGGCCGAACGGCCAAGTCCATCCTTCCGGCCCGATGCCCACGCCCGCGCCGGAAGCCGGCGACAATTGGTGAACAGAGATGAATCCAGCCATCGGCGCCGCGCTCGATTTGCGCGTAAACTCCGCGAAATCGCGTGAAGGCACGGATACCCGGCTCTCACCGGCACCGGTCCATACCGGGTGCATGGATCGATCGCCTCCCCCCTCCGCCGCCCGGCCCCGGCTCTGCTCGGGCTGGCGTGACGCGCGCGGCGCGGTACTGGTGGAGATGGCGATCACCCTTCCCATCCTGCTGATGCTGCTGATGGGGATCGTCTCCTACGGCGACTGGATGATGACCGCGCACAGCGTGCAGCAGGCCGCCAACGACGCGGCGCGCTCCACGATCGCCGGCCTCACCAGCACGGAACGCGCGAGCATCGCGCAGACGACCATGCAGACCACGCTGCGGCGGGCGGGCACGCTCGATCCCACCCGCGCGACGCTTTCGGTGGACGATGACGGCACCACCCTGGTGGTCCGCCTCCGTTACGACGCGAGCGCCGATCCGTTGCTCCACCTCTCCCTCGTGCCGATGCCCAGCGCGCAGATCCAGCGCAATGCGGCGATCCGGCTCGACAGCCTCTGAGGCGCCCATGCTCCGCCGGCTCGGACATCTCCGCCGCGATCGACGCGGTGCCGTCACCATCATCGCGGCAGGATCGCTGATCACGCTGCTGACGGCCACCGCGCTGGCGGTGGACGTGGGCTCGATGTATCTCAGCAGCCGCCGCCTGCAGGGCGCCGCCGATGCGGCCGCGCTCGCCGCGGCGGCCTCGTCCAATCCCAACGGCGCGGCCACTTCGGCGCTGACCTCCAACGGTCTCCCCACCGCGCAGGTCTCCACCCTCACGCAGGGCAGCTATACCGCCGACGCGACGCTTACGCCGGCGGCGCGCTACGTCGCCGGCGCCAGCCCGTCCAACGCCGCGCAGGTGACGGTGACGCAGGACGTGCCCCTGTTCTTCGCCCGCGCCTTCTCCGGCCGCTCGACCACCCGCATCGCCGCCAAGGCGACCGCCGTGCGGATCGATTACGCTGCCTTCTCGATCGGTTCGCGCCTCGCCGCGGTGCAGGGCGGCCTGCCCAATGCGCTTCTCTCCGCGCTCACCGGCAGCAACCTCAATCTCTCGGTGATGGACTATAATGCGCTGGTCGGCGCCAATGTCGATATCCTGCAATTCTCGGATGCGCTGCGCACCCAGCTCCAACTGACCGGCGTCACCTTCGGCCAGACGCTGAACACCAGTGTGACGCTGCCCCAGGCGCTGAGCGCGCTCGCCGCCGTCGTGACGGATGCCAATGCCGCCGCCGCGCTCCGCCGGATCGCGCTGCAAGTCTCCCCCGTCACCGTCCGCCTGTCCGATCTGATCGATCTCGGCCCCTATGCCAGCCAGGATCATGCCGATCCGGATACGGTGGTGAAGGTGGACGGTTATTCCGTTCTCCGTGAGTTGCTTCAGCTTTCCAACGGCCAGCGACAGGTCGCCCTCAATCTCGGCCTGTCGCTGCCCGGCGTGACCAGCACGACGCTCTATCTGGCCATAGGCCAGCGGCCGTCGCATTCGCCCTGGCTGGCGATCACCCAGGCCGGCGGCACCATCGTGCGCACCGCGCAGGCCCGGCTCTATCTGGATACGAAAATCGGCGGCTCGGTGCTCGGCCTCGTCTCGGTGCACCTGCCGGTCCTCGTCGAACTGGCCGAAGCGCAGGCGAAGCTCGATTCGATTTCCTGCACGGGCGGCGCGTCCAATGCCAGCGTGACGCTGGACGCCTTGCCCTCGGTCGGGTCGATCGCGATCGCCGACATCAATACCGCGACTCTCGGCGACTTCACCAAGACGCCGGTGGAAAATCAGGCGGCACTCGCCCAGATCATGCTGCTCGGCATCCCTCTCGTCGCCATCAACGCCCAGGCGCATATCGCGCTCGGCGGCACGAGCACCAACTGGCAGCAGGTGCCCTTCTCCGCCTCCGATATCGCCGCAGGCACCGTCAAGACGGTATCGACCCCCGACCTCGTGCAGGGCATCGCAACCTCGCTCCTGACAGGTATGACGTTGAAGGCCAACAACGTGGACCTCTCGGTGGTGACGCAGCTGGTCGGCAATGTGCTCAAACCGCTGTCGCCGGCCCTCGACGGCATCATCGACCAGTTGACCGGCCTACTCGGCGTCCATGTCGGCCAGGCGGACCTGCGCGTCGATGGAGTCCGCTGCGGAAAGCCTACATTGGTGGGGTAATCCGCGCCGTTCGGGCTGCGCCGGTCGAAGCCCTGTCCTTGTTACACCGGTAGCGAAGGACAGCCCTTCGACAAGCTCGGGGCGAACGGGTTTGGGGGCGGATAGGTCTCAATAGCCCATCAGGCTGAGCACTTCCTGGCGGCTGCGCTCGTCATCGCGGAACACGCCGAGCATGCGGCTTGTCACCATCCCGACGCCGGGCGTCCGCACCCCGCGCGCGGTCATGCAGGCGTGGCTCGCCTCGATCACCACCGCGACCCCGGCGGGCTGGAGCTTTTCCCAGATGCAATCGGCCACTTCGGCGGTCAGGCGCTCCTGCACCTGCAGCCGCCGCGCGAACCCCTGCAGCACCCGCGCCAGTTTCGAGATGCCGACGACGCGGTCCTTCGGCAGATAGGCGATCGAGGCCTTGCCGATGATCGGCGCCATGTGATGCTCGCAATGCGACTGGAAGGGGATGTCCTTCAGCAGCACCACATCGTCATAGCCGCCCACTTCCTCGAAGGTGCGGGCGAGATGGTGGCCCGGATCGTCCGCATAACCCGCGCAATATTCCTTCCACGCCCGCGCGACGCGCTTGGGGGTATCGAGCAGACCTTCGCGGCCGGGATCGTCACCGGACCAGCGGATCAACGTGCGGATCGCTTCTGCCACCTCGTCCGGCACCGGGATCTTGGCTTGCTCGGCGACCAGATCGCCATCCTCTGGATCGTGTGTCATGCGAGCCGTTTGCAGGCTGGCGCTGCCCGGCACAATAAAGAAAAGGGTGGCGCCCCCGAAGGATCGCCACCCTGATACGCATAAGCGACCGGAAAATCAGCCGTGCAGCTTGATCGCGGTCTCCGCGACGAGCTGGCCCTGGAAGCGGGCGGCGTCGAGCTCCTCCTCGCCCGGCTGGCGCGAACCGTCGGCCCCGGCGATCGTGGTGGCGCCGTAGGGGGCGCCGCCCTTCACCTTCTCGACGCCCATCTGCGCCTGGAAGCTGTAGGGCAGACCGACGATGACCAGGCCGAAGTGCAGCAGGTTGGTGATGATCGAGAAGAGCGTGGTCTCCTGCCCGCCATGCTGGCTGCCGGTGGAGGTGAAGGCCGCGCCGACCTTGCCGTTCAGCTTGCCCGCCGCCCACAGGCCGCCGGCCTGATCGAGGAACGCCGCCATCTGCGAGGACATGCGGCCGAAGCGCGTGCCGGTGCCGACGATGATCGCGTCGTAGTCGGCGAGTTCGGCGATGGTCGCCACCGGAGCCTTCTGGTCCAGCTTGAAATGGGCGCCCCTGGCGATCTCCTCGGGCACCGTCTCGGGCACGCGGCGGATCGCCACTTCGGCGCCGCCGGCGCGCGCGCCCTCGGCCATCGCCTCGGCCATCTGCTCGATATGCCCGTAGGACGAATAATAGAGGACCAGCACCTTCGCCATGATCGTATCTCCGATTTGCTCGCCCGCAGGCGGTGAACACGAGGGCCGATCTAGCGACCCGGCCCGACAGGCGGGACCCGGATAAAGCGGGACCGAACGTTCGAGATTCTAGAAAAGCGAAGCGGCTTGGCCCCGATGCTCCGGCGCCCGGCGCACGATGCCCCTTGTCCTGATACGCTCTGTTCGACCATGGATCGGCGATGGCCGATATCCTCTCCGTTCGACCGCTCTACCAAGGCTGGATGGATCTGCTGATGGTCCGCCTGCGGGCTGGCGACGACGAGATGGACCGGCACGTGGTCAAGGTCGGGCGCGCGGTCGCGGTCTTGCCCTACGATCCCGATCGCCGCGTCGCGCTCCTCGTCTCGATGCCGCGCGCGCCCGTCATGCTGTCGGGCGAGCCGGATATGCTGGAGGCGATCGCCGGCCTGCTCGACGGCGACGACCCGCGGGACGACGCCCGCCGCGAAGCCATGGAGGAAGCCGGGGTCCGGCTCGGCCCGCTCCGCTCGATCGGGCAATTCTGGAGCATTCCCGCCTTCACGATGGAAAAGATCGATTATTATCTGGCGCCCTACAGTGCCGCCGATCGCATCGAAGCGGGTGGCGGCCATCCGGACGAGCAAGAGCATATCACCGTCCACGAGATCGCCCTGGCCGATCTCTGGGCCATGTTCGAACGGCATGAGATCAAGGACGTGAAGGTCGCGATCCTGCTGATGGCGTTGCGGATCGAGAATGGGAGACTGTTCGGCGCCGAATAGGCGGAAAAGAACCGCCCGATGGACAGCGTTGAGAGCTCCCTTTCGAACGAACAGGCGAGCGTTGCCGGGATAGGATCGATGTCCGGCCGAGCGAATGAACCGAGAGGGCACTGATTTGCGATCAAGCACGATTTCTCGGCGAACCGGAAACGCCGGTCGAGCGCTACGGCGCGACGTGACCGAGCGATTTGATGGCGGTGCAGAGGCTCCTATTCCGCCCTCCAGCGGTCTTATGTTGTCGTGCGGCGGCTGAGCGCCCTATGGCTTGTGGCGAGCGCGGTCCCGCTCGCTGGCTGTCTTCCGATGGCGGCCGCGAACGTCGCCGGCCACACGGCCAATGCGGCCCTGAGACCGGCCGACAATGTTCAGGCGTCTGGCAATGCGGCGATAGAGGCCTGCACGGCCCGGGCGGCGGGCTATGGAGCGGTGCACATCATCAACACCGAGCAGCATTCTCCGGGCAGGGTCACGGTATGGGGAACGGCCGCGGCCGGTGAGAGCCGGAAATCGTTCCGATGCGTCTATGGCTCGATCATCATGTCCTTCGATGTGCGCGATATTCCTGCCAACTGACGCTGCGGTCGCACGCATTCAACCCCAAATGCCTCCTAATTCCCCGTAATAATACGGGAAATTCACTAATGCGATGCAACAAACGAAATTACGTTTCCTGTCGAAACGAGTTATTCCATTCTCGACTCGATCCGGGGGGATTTGCATGCCGTTCTTGGGCATTCCGAATGAACGCGAACGAAGACTGGCGCGCGACGAGGCGATCGTGCCCCGGGGCATGGTGTAACAGCGCCTATCCTCGGTAGAGGATCGGGCTGGATCAGGCTGCCACGCCTGGCAGGCTGATGAGAGGGTTTTCGCTGACGGTGGCGAGACTTTCAAGAC
>Ga0105239_10003589_pt1 | contig 18946 bp, 16 predicted proteins | sample KBSC44metaG_FD_92761 | JGI IMG/M metagenome (GOLD analysis project Ga0105239, IMG submission 92761) | Corn rhizosphere microbial communities from Kellogg Biological Station, Michigan, USA - KBS C4-4 metaG | ecosystem: Host-associated > Plants > Roots > Rhizosphere > Soil | place: Michigan, USA...
CGAGCTGGTCCTGGTTGCGCACCGGAAGGTTCAGCGAGAGCTTCAATGTCTGGTTGCCCGGCAGCACGCCCAAACGCGGCGCCAGTCCGGTGGCGGCCGCCATCGGAACATGCGAGCCGGTCATCAGCTGGCCGTGGGCAACATTGAAGTCGCTGGCGTAAGCGCCGGCGCAACCGAGTCCCAACGAAGACAAAAGCAACGGTAAGACTGACGCCTTGCGACGCCAGAATGCGAGTTTTGAAGTCATTTACGGATCGTCCCTATTTTGTTTGGATCGAAAGTAAAGCCGCGCGCGAGCGCGACCCCGGATCCCCATCCCCAGTTCGATACCGCCGCCTTCTTGCGCTTCAACTCCTTTGCGATGTTTTGTGCAGCCGGTTTGTACGGACAACTCGCCCCTTCTCGAGCCATCCGAACCGGCTTACCGCCGGATCGATTGCCCCGACCCCGTCAGTCGGGAGCCGCGAGACCGTACCAGCCACCTGTCCGGCGCGTCAAGCACCTCTAGGGGATAACCCTATGAATTTACAGAATATGTGACGCCGCGCACAATAAATGTCCGTACAACTCGCTGCACGACGACAGGTACCGTTTGGCCGTCTAGACGTCCGTCCGGACAATCGCTTGTTGCTGACGAACGGCGCCCTTCGTCTGTTGGATTGCGCCGTTGGTCCATACATGGGCGCAGGAACCCCGCCGCTGTGTTCGGATCGCCGCGTGGCTGCCGTTGCATTGCTCATCGCGACCACAAAAAAAGGGGAAGGTCATGCGCTTGCGCCACATCGCCGCTGCCATCGTTCTGTCCGTCATCGGCGCTGCCGCCGACGGCGCACCGCCATCGCATCCGCTGTTGTTCGTCACGCAGGTCCCGACGGGCTACGACTTCGTCAACATGACGGTGTCGGCGCCATTCGCCAATCACCTGCCGACCACGCTCGCCGCGCCGCGCGGCGGCGATCTCATGCTGCTCGGCACGAACGGCAACCTGCGCTACCTCACGCAGGAAGCCGGTTACGGATCGAGCGGCGGCGGTGCGCTGCTGACCGGCAACAACGCCATCGCCGTACGCAATCCGGCCGTGTCGTTCGACGCAAGCAAGGCGGTCTTCAGCATGGTGGTCGGCGCGCCGGCGACGGTCGGCGGCGCCGAGAATTACACGTGGCAGCTCTACGAAATCACCAATCTCGCGCAGGTGATCGCTGGACAAACGCCGACCATCCAGAAAGTGCCGAACCAGCCGGCGTTCAACAACATCGAACCGAACTACCTGAGCGACGGCAGCATCGTGTTCGTCAGCGATCGCCCGCGCAACGGATCGGCGAGTCTGTACCCGATATTCGACGAATACCGCGGCCAGCCGGCGAACAGCGGCCTGTGGCGACTCGATCCGGCGAGCGGCGCGCTGACCTTGCTGGAGAACACACCGTCGGGTTCGTTCGGTCCGTTCGTCGACAGCTTCGGACGCCTCGTGTTTTCGCGTTGGGATCATCTGAACCAGGATCTCAACAACGATCCGGCAACCAGCCCACCGACCGGCATCACGCCGTTCGACTACGTTTCCGAAGCCAGCGCCGCGACGACGGGCGGCGCGATCGATCTGTATCCCGAGCCGATCCACAGCGCGGCCGGTAGCAACCTCAACGGATTCGAGATCAACCAGTTCTTTCCCTGGACGGTGAACCAGGACGGCAGCGACGAGGAAATCCTCAATCACATCGGGCGCCACGATTTGAAGCAGACGTTCAACCGAAGCTTCACCAACGACAGCAATCTCATCAACTTCAACGCCAGCACGTCGGGCCGCGTAAACCAGCATCCGATCGACAACCTGTTCGAGATCCGCGAAGACCCGACCACGCCGGGACGCTACGTCGGCATCGACGGCGTCGAATTCTCGATGCATCACGCAGGACAAATCGTCGCGGTCAATGCGGCATCCGGCGCGCCGCCGGCATTGCTCAATGCGAACGCGGTGACCGTCACCTACATCACTGATCGACAGACCGCGTCGCCGTATTTCACTGGCGGCTCATACCCGTTCAACATCGGCCACTTCCGCGACCCATTGCCGATGAGCGACGGTTCGCTGATCGCATCGTTCTCCTCCACGCCCGGCGTCGAAACCGCGACCGGCCCGTTGCCGTTGCCGCCCGCGAGCTACCATTTCTCTTTGTATACATTGCAACCCGTCGCGCAAAACGGCGGCACCGAATACGTGCCGGCAGCACAAGCGTTGGTCACCGGCGGCATTTCGAAGACTGGCATCAAGTACAACTACAAATCGAATATCGCAGGACAACCCGACGGCACCGTGAACTACAGCGGAGCGTTGTGGGAGCTGCAACCGGTTGAAGTCGTCGCGCGCACCGCGCCGCCGAACACTGCACAGGCAGCGCTGACCGGCACGCCCGAACAAACCGTGTTCGACAACTACAACACCGCACATCCGACGAGCCAGATCACAGTTACCGACATGCAGCAGTTCCTGCGCGCGCAGAATCTCGCGCTGGTCGTGATCCGCAACGCGACCTCGCGCGATCGCGCCGACCAGCAACAACCCTACGATCTGACCGTGCCGGGCGGCGTGCAGACGCTGAGCGACCAGCCCGCCTACGGCGTACCGCCGCTGTACTGCATCGACCGCATGCAATTCTTCCAGGCCGATCAGGTGCGCGGCTTCAGCACCGGCGGCGCGAATGCGCTGCAAGGCCGCCGTCCCATCGCGCGCCCGCTGAACGATTCGCACGCCGTGCAGTTCAACCCGCCCGGCGACCTGAGTCTGCCCGGCAGCCAGTTCATCGATGCGGACGGATCCGTCGCGCTGTTCGTGCCGGCGCAACGTCCGATCGTCTGGCAATCGATGTCGCCGCAGACGAGCTGCGGCAGCTCACCGCAACCGACCGGCAGCGCCGTCGTGCGCGAACGCTACTGGATCGAATTCCAGCCCGGCGAAATCCGCGCCTGCAACAGCTGCCACGGCGTCAACCAGCAGAACCAGGCAGGGCAAGCGACGCCCGCGAATCCTCCGCAGGCACTGACCGATCTGCTCGCCTGGTGGAAGCTGCACGGCGACGAAATATTTCCCGACGGATTCGGCGGCTAGCGACCAGTTTTGGCGATCGCAGCCGTTCGTGCGAAAATGCGCCTCCTCCGCGCGATGCGGAGGCATCCACCATCTCTTCCACGCGCCCGTAGCTCAGCCGGATAGAGTAGCGGCTTCCGAAGCCGTTGGTCGGGGGTTCGAATCCCTCCGGGCGCGCCATATCCCGCCGATTGCCCTTCCAGCGATTGGGCAAAGTGACATAAGTTGTCCGTTTGGCCGCCTTATGCCCGAATTCTGCTGGGAATCAGCTTCCAGCGAGCGAGCTCCTGAACTTGCGCGACAACAGCAATTCGTCGATACAGATCCCCTGAGCTTGCTTGAGATCGTCGAAGTCCCGTCCTTCCGACGAGGCGACTGAACAGGCCAGGAAATATTGGGAGAATTCTCCCTCTTGCGTTCGCACGCCGCGTCAATGCAGCGTGCGTTTTTTCGTCGATGGTCCGCTGGGTTTTGGCCGATTCGCCGTCGCCGAATCGATTTCCTTCGGCTGAGCAAGCGGTGCTACGGAAACCGAGTCATCGATCCGATTGATCACGATCGACCGATGCGATGGTTCTGCTGTCATCGGCGGCGCGACCTGCTCGTTGTGCTCACTCGGAAGCACGCCCATCGCTCGATACGCCTGTTCCACGAAAGGTGCGGCCAACAGCGCCGCCACCGCGAGCACAAGCGGGTAGCCGACCGACATCCACCGAGACTGCTCATGTCGAATGTTGGAAGCCTCGATCTCTTCGCGCGTGACGCGCCGGACATCGGCAAGCCACCGCTCGGCATACCGTTGCAGATCGCGCTCGCGCCGAGGGTCCGACCGAGCATTGCGACGCCGTCGCGTCGAATTCGTTCGCCGGCCTATGTGCGGCCCACGCCGCAGTTCCGGGTCCATGCGCGCATACGCTTGTGGCACCATCGCGGCAATCTGCTCGTAGCCGCGTGTTGTCAGATGCGCCGTTGCTGCCGCGATGTAGTTTTTCGGGTCCCACGCTTCCATCAACGACGCGTGGAAGTCCTTCAGTGGATTGTTCACCGCAGATTCGAGCACTCGAATGGCCGCCGATGAGCCCCGAAACATCTCCATCTGCGCGTGCTGCGCTTCTTCGAATTGCGCGATGGCCTGCTCGGCGCCATGCATGCCGAGCAGTCCGTAAGCATCTTTAAGATGCGCATTGATCTCATCGGCCTGACGCTGGTTTTCTTCGATCCATTTCGACACGCCCGAATTGCACAGTGTCGCAGTGGCTTGATAACCGGCATCGGTGCAGTGGATCTGGCCGGACACCGAATCGGCCGCCGATGTCAGGCTGTCGATCCACTCCGCAGCCTGCCGCGCTTCTTTCAGACTTTGTCCAATCAGCCCGTCGTTTGGGTCGAAGCCCGTGACGGCCTGACCCAAATCCGCATGGAGTTGACCCACGATATCCTTCAACGAAGGACCCATCATCGCCTTGAGATCGATCGCGCCAATGCCGCTGATCGTGTCGCGCAAAGACGCCGTTCCAGTGATTGCCTGTCCCAGATCATTCATCGGTTTGCTCCTTTGAATGCCGCAAGTGCACGCCGCACTCCCGGACGAGTCATGCTATTCCCGTAGCACTGAATGAATCCTGCAAATAGACGCTCCCCGGTTAGGCAACTCTGGTCGTCCGATCGTGCGCCAGAACCGACTGCTGGAACGCCGAAGGGTCGACCTTGTTACTGTCAGCCCGGTCCGAAGTCCTTTCGGCCGATAGTTGGATTGTGCCGCTCGAACGCCGAAGCATCAATCGTTTCGTTGATCGTTCGACGAACGCGGCTCGCCGACACATCCGTATCCGGTGCGCTGATCCGCCGGCCCATGGCTTTGGAAAAATGATGGTAAATACCAAAGGCGAACTCACGCCAGGAGTCCGAGATCGGTGAGAAGGCTTCGTCGCTTTCGAAAACGAATGGTCTTTTGAAGCGCAGCCCTCAGCAATTACTGGAAAATTGATTGGCTTACCTCATCCATGCTCATCCAGCTTTCGAACCTCCCAGTTAACTATGGAAACCTGAGCATCCGGACTTCCATTATTTCTTAGCCTGCCCACGACCACGGGCCCGCTATCGATGCAAGAGAACCACGATAGCCTGTCGTGTTGGGCTCGCCGGAACAACAGAGGCAACGTCATCTGGACGAACGCCGCGTTCGCGATCTTTCGAACATCTCTGCCAGCATCAATTTCTATGCAGGCACGCATAGCGCGTTGCCACTCGACTTGGCAGCGCTTGGAAAAGAACCGGGTCCGCACCGCGCGTCGAATGATCCGGATACCGGCGCGCCGTACGAATACTCGGTGCTGAGCGCGGAGTCTTATCAGCTGTGCGCGACGTTTGCGTTGCCTTCACCGGAAACGAATGCACCCTACATGGAACACGAGAACTGGACGCATGCCGCCGGCAGACAGTGCTTCGAGCGCAAGCAAAAGATCGCCAAGAATTAGCGAATGCACGCAGATTTAATTGGCCGTATGGAATAGTCATGTTTAGTGCTGCGTGATGGATCAAAATACCTCACGCCGGCAATACGCGATAATTGTCCAAGGAGGCAATCCCATGAAAGCAATCGCTGTTACGGAACAGACGGCGGGCATGGCCGGAATGAAGCTGATGGAGCGGCCTGCGCCGAAGGCGGCGATCAACGATGTCGTCGTCGAGGTTCACGCGGCGGGATTCGTCAACACGGAGCTGGAGTGGCCGTCGACCTGGGTCGATCGAGCCTCCCGAAACCGGACGCCATCCATCCTCGGCCACGAACTGGCCGGCGTGGTCACCGCGCTCGGCTACGGGACCACCGGGCTTTCCATCGGTCAGCGGGTATTTGGTTTGTCGGACTGGCATCGCGACGGCACACTCGCCGAGTACATCGCCATGGAGGCGCGCAACCTCGCGCCGTTGCCCGGCGATGTCGACTTCACCGTTGCCGCGAGTTTGCCGATCTCGGGCCTGACCGCGTGGCAGGGTCTGTTCCAACATGGCCGTCTTCAGGCAGGCCAGAGCGTTCTTGCGCATGGCGCGCCCGGCGCCGTGGGTTCGGTCGTGACGCAGCTTGCGCGCGAAGCCGGCGCCTATGTCATCGGTAGCGGACGCGCCGCGGACCGGCAGAAAATTCTCGACTTCGGTGCGAATGAATTCGTCGACTTGGGCAACGACACGCTGGAAGACGTCGGCGCCGTCGATCTGGTGTTCGATGTCATCGGCGGTGATGTGCAGAAGCACTCCGCGGCGCTGATCCGGCCCGGTGGAACGCTGGTCACCGTCGTCGGACCGACGGAGGTTCGGCCCGCGGATGGCCTGACTGTCGACTTCGTCGTCGAGGTCGATCGCGTCCAGCTGTCCGAGATCGTTCAGCGCGTACGCGACGGCAGGCTGCGGACCAACATCGGTAAGGTGGCGTCTCTCGAGGATGCCGTCGCAACCTTCAATTCGACCGAGCGACGAAGCGGAAAGACGGTCATCCGCGTGCGCCCGTGAAGGCGTCGCGAGAATAGGCGCAAAGTTTATTTCTGCGCGCGCTTCGGCCGTTGGATCGCGCGCACTTTGCCGCTGCCGCCACCGCCGCAGAAGAACCGATCGCCGCCGTCCCATTCGAGACCCGACACCGCGGTGCCTTGCGGCATCATCAGTTGTTCGAGCACTTCGCCGCTATCCGGATCGATGCGACGCACGTCGCTCTCCTCGCCTTCCCAGGTGCCGTGCCAGAGGTCGCCGTCGGCCCACGTCACGCCGGTGACGAAGCGGTTCGATTCGATGCTGCGCAGGATTTTCCCTGTCTGCGGGTCGATCTGATGAATCTTGCGCGCGCGGTATTCGCCGACCCACAACGTGCCTTCGGCCCACGCGAGACCGGAATCGCCGCCGTTGCCGGGCGCCGGAATCGTGTGCAGCACTTTGCCGGTGTCGGGCGCGACTTTCTGGATGGTGCCTTCGACAATCTGGAAAAGATGCGTGCCGTCGAACGCGGTGCCGGCGTGCGCGGCGACGTCGAGTGCGCGCACGATGTCGCCGCTGTCCGGATCGAACGCGCGCAGCTTGTCGCCGTTGGCCATCCAGATATTCTTGCCGTCGAAAGTTATTCCGCCCACCTGGGTGACGCCGGGGAACGGACCGTATTCGCGAAGGAGCGTGGCTGTCGTTTTCATGCGTGCATCCTAGCCGGGCGACAGCGGCGCGGGGAGTAACAAGGTCGTCGCGAATCCGGGTGCGGGCGGCATCGTCCAACGTCGCGCGCGGCCGCGACCGAACGGCTGCACTTTGCCGCTGGCGGCGAGCGCGTCGAGGGCGCGCTGCATCGTGCGTTGTCCGGTGCCGAGCGCGACCGCGAGAGCGGAACTCGACCACCATTCGCCGTCGGCGAGCAGCGCGAGTACATCTGCATGTGCGCTGTCGACCGGTTGCGCGAGCACGACGACCTGCGCATCGCGATGCGGATGCAGCGCGAATCCGCGTGACGTCGCGCGAAGGTCGGCGAGCGGACGCAGCGCTTTGCGCAAGCGTCCGATCTCGACGCGCAAGCGTGCGCGATACGATTCGTCGGCGCGCTTCGCGCGAAACGCTTTCGCGACCAGCACTTCGCGCGGCACATCGTCCGGCCAATGTTCGGCGAGTACGCGCGCGAGCGTGAACAGGATCGGCCGACGTGCGAGCGGGATGACAGTGCGCGCATCGCGTACGACGTTGCGGCATGCATCCACGATCAGCGCTTTCGATGCGAACAGGGATTCGACGTCGTCGAGCCGAAGTGTTTTCTCCTGTCCGCGCGAAATCGCACGCGCAGCCGGTGCGGCGAGCACCACAGACGCGGCATCGACTTCAGCCAGCAACGCCGGAATATTCGCACGGCGCGCCGCACGTTCGGCGCGCGCGAGTGCAGCGCTGGCGGCCTTGGCGCGCACGCGGCGCATCGCAATGCCCGCGACGATCAACTCGTGCACCGCGGTGAACGCGGGCGGGAGATTCGCCGGATCGAGTCCCGCGAGCGTTCGTTCCACGTCGTCGAGGTGACCGAGCAGCAGTTGACGCCGCGCTTCGAGATAGCGCGCGTGTGCGGCATTCACGTGGTCGCCGTGCGCTTCGAGCGTTGCGCGCGCGGCGTCGAGCGCTTTCGTGGGCCAGCCGAGATCGCGTGAAACGAGCGCGATCTCGGCTTCGGCGACGACGCAACGTGCGCGCGCAACGCGTTCCTTCGCGCCGAACGCACGCGCCGCGCTTTTCAGCAATGACTTGGCGCGATCGAATTCGCCGAGCTGCGCCATCGCGATGCCGCGCAACGCCAGCGCAGGCGCATCGTTGCGCAACGCCACGTGTTGCAGCGCGCCGAGCGGATCGCCGCGCGCGAGCGCCTGCGCCGCGGCGCCGATCAGCGAGTCCATCGGAATCCCGTCACACTTGTCACTCCCACCTCGTGCGATGCCGCGCCTAATTTAGCGCACACCCCAACGCAGAGGACGGCATCATGCAAACGAACACGCACACCACCGGCACCCGACAGGAATGGCTTACCGCGCGTCTGGCGCTGCTTGACGCGGAAAAGGAGCTCACCCGGCGCAGCGATGCGATTACGCAGCAGCGTCAGCAGTTGCCGTGGGTCCGCATCGACAAGGAATACCGTTTCGACACCGACGATGGCAGCGCCACGCTCGCCGACCTGTTCCGCGGACGCTCGCAGCTTCTGGTCTATCACTTCATGTTCGGACCCGACTACACGGCGGGATGTCCGTCGTGTTCCTCGATTGCCGACGGCTTCAACGGCATCGCGGTGCATCTGGAAAATCACGACGTCGGCCTGATGGCGGTGTCGCGCGCGCCGCTGGCTAAGTTGCAGGCGTTCAAGCGCCGTATGGGATGGTCGTTCCCGTGGGCTTCGTCGTTCGGCAACGACTTCAACGCCGATTTCAGCGTCTGCTTCACGCCCGAAGAGCAGCGTGCGGGCATCGAATACAACTTCCGCCAGTCGCCGCCTTCGCCCGAAATCATCCCGACGAAAATGCCGGAATGGTCGGACAGCGAAAATCCAGTCGCCCAGGTTGCGGCGACCGTGGGCACCAATGTTCCGACGTTCTTGCGCGATCTTCCGGGCATGAGCGCGTTTGTGCTGGAGGACGGCGTGGTCTATCACACGTATTCGACCTACGCGCGCGGTCTCGATGGCTTGTGGGGAATGTACCAGTGGCTCGACCGCGCTCCGCTCGGACGCAACGAGCACGGGTTCTGGTGGCGCCATCACGATTCGTACGCGAAGAGCTGATTCATGCGCACGTTGCAGACTTCGCAACGCTTCATCGGTGTCTCGGCCGCGCTGTTCATTGGCAGCGCGGCCCTGACGATCGCCTGGAGCAGCGCGCACGACATGCCGATGTGCAGCGTTCGGAGTTTCTCCGGCCAGACGCTGCCAAGCCACGCGTTCGAGTTCCTCGCGATGTGGCTAATGATGTCGACCGCGATGATGTTGCCGTCGCTGCTGCCGTCGTTGTGGCGCTATCGGCGATCGGTCGCGGCGGCCACGGCGGCGCAACTCGACGCGCTCACGATGTGCGTTGGTCTCGGGTATTTCTTCGCGTGGATGGCAGCAGGTGTGCTCGCTTTTGCAGCATCGGATTTGATCGACGCACAGCGGCGCGATGTTCCGATGTTGACCGGTGCGATCGTCCTTATCGCCGGCGTATTGCAATTCGGCGCGTGGAAGGCACGCCATCTCGCCTGCTGCCGCGCCGCGCCGAAGTGCTGCGAGACGCTCCACGCGACGGCGCAATCAGCGTGGCGGCACGGCGTGCGTCTCGGATGGCATTGCGTGCATTGCTGTTTCGGCTTGACGGTGGCGCTGCTCGCTATCGGAATGATGGATCTGCGTGCGATGGCGCTGGTGACGATCGCGATTTCCGCAGAGCGGCTCGCACCGAACGCTCAACGCGTGGCGCGGTTCATCGGTGTCGTTCTGATCGCGATGGGCGCGCTCATGATTGCGCACGCATCGTAGCCGATAACGAGATTACGCCACGACGCGATCGAGCTTTTGCGGCGACGTTCTGCGCGGCACCACTTCGAGCAACGGGCGCTGTGCCTCGTCCGCGATCTTAAAACGCGCCACCGCGGAAGCCAGCGCGAGCGCCTGTTCTTCGAGCGAACGCGCGGCGGCGGATGCTTCTTCCACCAGCGCGGCATTCTGCTGCGTGCCTTCGTCCATCTGCGTCACGGTGGTGTTGACCTGCTCGATGCCGGCGCGCTGCTGCTGCGATGCGTCCGATATTTCGCCGATGATGCCTGTGACGTGATTCACGGAGGCGACGATGTCGGACATCGTCTTGCCCGCCTGCGCGACGAGCTTGCTGCCGCCGTTGACGCGTTCGACCGAATCGCCGATCAGCGTCTTGATTTCTTTCGCCGCGTTTGCCGAACGCTGCGCGAGATTGCGCACTTCTGAAGCAACCACGGCGAAGCCACGCCCCTGTTCGCCCGCACGCGCCGCTTCGACGGCGGCGTTGAGCGCGAGAATATTGGTCTGGAATGCGATGCCATCGATCACGCCGATGATGTCGACGATTTTCTTCGACGAGGTTTCGATCGACGCCATCGTCGCGACCACCTGCTCCACGACCTGACCGCCGTGTCCGGCCACCGATGCCGCGCCGTGCGCGAGTTCGTTGGCGCGGCGCGCGCTGTCGGCGTTCTGCTTGACCGTCGCGGTGAGTTCTTCCATCGACGACGCGGTTTCTTCCAGATTCGCCGCCTGTTGCGCGGTGCGGTCGGCGAGGTTGGCGTTGCCCGAGGCGATTTCGCCGGCCGCGTTGCTGATCGAATCGGCCGATTGCTTGATGCCGCGAATGATCGTGGTGAGCTGCGCCACCGAGGTGTTGGTGTCGTTGGCGAGCGTCTCGAAGGCGCCGCTGTAGCTGTTGGTGATGCGCGCACTCAAGTCGCCGGCGGCGAGCGCGCCGAGCACGCGCGAGACGTCGCTGACCGGCGCGACGATCGCGTCGAGTGTCTGGTTGATGCCTTCGACCATGTCGCGGAAACCGTGTTCGAAACGCTCTGCGTTGCCGCGCTGGGCCAGATCGCCCTGCTTGGCGGCGCTGACCAGCGTGAGGATTTCGCCGTTCATCGCCTGCAGGTTCGCCTTGACGCGATCCATGGTGTCGGTGAGCACGGCCGTTTCGCCCGGCAGGCGATCCATGTCGACGGAGAAATCGCCGGCCGCGTAGCGACTGGCGACATCGACCAGGCGCATGGTCATGTCGACTTCGGTGCTGAGCAATGCGTTGATCTGTTCGGCCACCTCGCGATAGGTGCCTTCGAATTCGTCGGCGGGCACGCGCGCGGAAACGAAACCCTGTTCGTGGCGCTGCGCGAGTTCGCTCAGCGCTTCGGCGAAGTGCGCCATGGTCGCGCTCACGGTCGCCATCGCGCGCATGAGCTGTCCGACTTCGCCGCCGTGATGGGTCTGCATGCGACGATCGAGCCGGCCTTTCGCGATCGCTTCGGCGGCATCGACCGCTTCGCCGATAGGCCGCGTGATGCCGCGCGTGATCACGATCGCCAGCAGCGCGCCGATGGTCACGGCGATCAAGGCGAGTCCGAGTGTGATGAACGATGCCGTTCGGCGCGACGCATCCGCTGCGGTCCGCGCCGCGGCGCTCGCGGCATCCTGCGCGGCGATGAGTTTGTCGATGCCCTGCAACAGTTTTTCCTGCTGCGGTTGTGCGCGGCGATTGGTGTAGACGATGCCTTCGGCCTGATGGCCGTCCATCGCGAAGGCGATCGCCTTGTCGATGGCTTCGTTGACTCCGGTGCGGCTGGCCGACAGCGCGCCGAGCAATTGACGATCCTCGCCTTCGAGCGCGAAGCCGGCGAGTGCCTCGGCGGCGTGTTTGTAGTTTTCGCGCGCATGCTGGATGACGTCGGCGTGGCGCTTTTTTTCCTCGTCCATCGTTTCCAGCATGATGTTGCGCACCGCGACCGATTCGTCGAGCACCGCGCTGCGCATTGCGTGCAGGCGGTCGGCCTTGCGCGCGTTCTGGTCGAGCACCTGCTCCACGTTGTGTCCGATGGCGGTCATACGCAGCAAGGCGGCGCCGGCGAGCACGCTCATGACGAACAGCAGCCCGCCGAACGCGATGCCGAGGCGTAATCCGATACGGGTTTTGGAGAACGAGGGAATCATGGCGGTCGCGGATAGTCGTCCGGGGAACTATTTATCGGCAGCTGCGTGAGCGGCTTTAGAGCGCCTAAAGAAAGTCCGCCGCGCAGCCGATACCAGGCCTTAGGACTTCACGGGAACGTTTTCCATGAACCGATTCACTTCACGCGCTTTCCTCGCGCTTACGCTGCTGATGCCGTGGCTCACGGTCGGCGCGGCCGATTCCAAATCCGATCTGAAGTCACGCGCCGAAGACAAGGCCTGGCTGCTGCCGGCGTCCACCGCACATCCGGAGGACAACGCGCCGACCTCGTCGCGCGTGAGTCTGGGCAAGATGTTGTTCTTCGATCCGCGTCTGTCGAAGGACGGCACCGTCGCCTGCTCGACCTGCCACAACCCGGCGCTCGGCTGGTCGGATGGATTACCCACCGCGCATGGCCTGCACGGCAAAGTGCTGCCGCGCCGCACGCCGAGTATCTACAACACCGCCTACAACTCGATCCAGATGTGGGACGGCCGCAAGGCCGATCTGGAAGATCAGGCCACCGGTCCGCTCGATTCGCCGGACGAGATGGCGGCCGATTACGACCACATGATGAATTTCCTGCGCAACAACAACGGTTACAAAGTCGCCTTCAACGAGGCGTATCCGGGTGCGGCGATCGACAAGCGCACGTTGTCGCGCGCGATCGCGTCATATGAACGCACGATCGTCAGCACCAACTCGCCGTTCGACCGCTGGCTGCACGGCGACACCAAAGCGATGACGCCGCAGCAGGTGGCAGGCTTCCGCATCTTCACCGATCCGGCGCGCGGCAATTGCTCCACGTGTCATCAGGCGCCGAATTTCACCGACAACGGATTCCACAACATCGGTCTGGCTTCCTACGGCCGCGACAATGCGGATATGGGCCGCTACGCGCAAAAACCCGTCGGCGTGCTGAAAGGCGCGTTCAAGACGCCGGGTTTGCGCAACGTTACTGACCGCGCGCCGTATTTCCACGACGGCTCCGCGGCGACGCTCGAGGATGTCGTCGAACATTACGCACGCGGCGGCGATGTGAAAACGAATCTGTCGCCGAACATGAAAGAAATCCAACTGAGCGCCGATGACAAGCAGGCGCTGGTCGCCTTCCTGAAAGCACTCACCAGCCCCAACACGCCTGTCGTCGTGCCCGTATTGCCTTGAGAACCGGAGAACCCGTCATGACCAATCACTTTCGCCATTTCGCCATCGCTCTCGTCGCGCTGCTGCCCGCCGTTGCCGGCGCGGCGCAGTTCCAGGTCGAGCAGAAGAACATGGCTTTCAGCTCGCCAACGATCAAGATCAAGGCCGGCGACAGCATCGAGTTCAAGAATGCCGATCCGGTGAGCCACAACATCTTCTCGATCTCGGATGCGAAAACGTTCGATCTCGGCGCGTTCACCACCGGTCAGTCGAAAGCGGTGACGTTCGACAAGCCGGGCACGGTCGATGTCGAATGCGCGATCCATCCGTCGATGAAGATGAAGGTCGAAGTCGAGAAATAATCGCGCGAGCGCAGCGTTACTTCTTCGCCGATTTCGCGGCAGCTTTCGCGCCGCCGTTGTGTTCGAACGGATCGTCCGGATCGCCGCCATGTTCGACGCGCCACGCCTTCGCGAGTTCGGCGCCGAAGAAGAAGATGGCGCTCGAGTAATACACCCACACCAGCAGCACCACCAGCGAACCGGCTGCACCGTACGCGCCGCCGACTTCGCCGTGCGCGAGGTATAACCCGATCACGGCCTTGCCGATCGCGAACAGCACCGCCGTCACCGCGCCAGCCGACAGCGCGCGCAGCCAGCTCAGCCGCGCGTCGGGCAGATAACGGAACAGGCCGCCGAAGAGGAACGCGAAAATCACGGCAGCGATGAGCTGATTGACGATGTCCCAGAACACGCCGGTGTTCTTCAGCAGCATGCCGAGCCCGGCGCTCACGATCAGCGACACCGCCATCACGAACGCGACCGCCGCCAGCAATCCCACCGAGAAGATGCGATGGCGCAGCCACTCCCACAGCGCGTTGCGCTGTTCGGCTTTGATCTTGAAGATGTCGTTCAACGAGGTTTGCAGTTGCGCGAACACCGTGGTCGCACCGACGATGGCGACGATCACGCCGACAATGCCCGCGGCACTGCCGAGCGCCGGACGCCTAGATGCGCTGTCGATCACCGCTTGCGCGGCGGCGCGCGCGTCGTCGCCGATCAGGCTTTGCAACTGGTCGAGCAATGCGTCTTTGGCGCCGGCGCCGAGAATCGATGTCGACCACAGCGCGAGCAGCATCAGCGGCGCGAACGACAGCATCGTCGAAAACGTGACGGCGCCCGAAAGCGTCAGCACGTCGTCGTCAAGGAAATTCGATACGGCGTTGCGCGCCGTGTTCCAGAATCGGCGCCATAGCGGCGTGCGCGATTTTTTCATGGCCGAGCCGACTCCGTTCGATGTACCGAGCGGCGCCGGGTTTGCAAACTACTCGCCATTCACGTCGGGGAACGCTTGCGCATTCCATCGGCGTTGCAACCCGTCACTGCGCTCGCGGTGGCGGGTACTCTGCAACTGTGCCGATTTGCGCGAACTGCAAACTGCAAGTCCGATGGCTTACGCCTTCGACTTCTCCGCCGCGATGAACCCTTTGATGCGCGTCTCGAGCACGGGCAGCGGAACCGAGCCGATGTCGAGCACCGCGTCGTGGAACTTGCGAATGTCGAATTTCGGACCGAGTTCTTTTTCGGCGAGCGCACGCAGCTCGACGATCTTGATCTCGCCGAGCTTGTAACTCAGCGCCTGACCCGGCCACGAGATGTAGCGATCGACTTCGGTTTCCACTTCGTGCTGCGACAACGCCGTGTGCCCGGCGAGGAACGCGATGGCCTGATCGCGCGTCCAGCCCTTGTGATGCACCCCGGTGTCGATGACCAGGCGCGCCGCGCGCCACATCTCGTAACTCTCGCGGCCGAATTCTTCGTACGGCGTCTGGTAGATGCCCATTTCCTTGCCGAGCTTCTCGCAATACAACGCCCAGCCTTCGCCGTACGCGGAGATGTAACTCTTGCTGCGGAATTTCGGTTGTTCTTTCTGTTCTTCGGCGAGTTCGCCCTGGAACGAATGGCCGGGCGCGGATTCATGCAGCGTCAGCGCCGGCAGGTTGTACAACGAGCGCGACGGCAAGTCGTAGGTGTTGACCCAATACGTGTGCGAGCCGCCGCGGCCCGCGGTCCAGAACGGTGCGATCGCGTCCGGCACGGGTTTGATCGTGAAACGCCCGCGCGGCAACAGGCCGAAGAAATGCGACAGCTCGCCATCGACGCGCTTGGCGATCCACGCCGCGCGGCTCAGCAATTCTTCCGGCGTCTTCGCGTAGAACTGCGGATCGGTGCGCAGGAATTTCTGGAAGTCGGCGAAGCTGCCCTTAAAGTGGGTCGAGGCGATGGTCGCTTTCATTTCCGCGTCGATGCGCTCGACTTCCTTTTTGCCGATCTGATGGATCGCTTCGGGATCGAGATCGAGCGTGGTGTATTCCTTGATCTGCTGGCGGTAATACGCCGCACCGTCGGGCAGCGCTTCGGCGGCCAGCGTGTCGCGCGCGTGCGGCGCGTAGTCGTCCTTGAAGAATTTCAGCAGCTTCGTGTACGACGGCAGCACTTTGTCGCGGATCGCGGTTTCGCATTGCGTCTGCAGCTGCGTCTGTTCCGCCGCCGGAATCGCGGTCGGCAGTTTGCTGCACGGCTTGAAGAAATCGCTGTCGCGCGGCGACTTCACATCCATGTAGGTCGAAATCGATACGTCGCGGCCGACCAGCACGGCTTTCGGCACCGTGAACCCGCGCTTCAGCCCCAAGCGCATGTTGTCCATGTTCTCGTCGAAGTAGCGCGGGAAGTCGTTGAGCTTGCCGATGTACTCGCGCACGTCCTTGGCGTTCTTCATGTGCCGCGACGACAGGAACGCCACGTCCGACCAGAATTGCGAATCGCTGTTGAGCGGCATCTCGTAGCCCTTGAAGCGGATGTCCGCGGCAAGGTTTTCGATCTGCGGCTTGTAGACGTCGTAATTGACGCGCTGTTCCGGCGACAGTTTGTCGCGCGGGATATCGGCGAGCTGCTTGAGCACCTTGTCCCAGTATGCGAGCCGCGCCGCCTGCGAGGCGGCATCGACGTGCGCGAGGTGATCGTCGGGCGGCGCGTTGTCGTCGGCATCGGCGTCGTCCTCACGGCCGAGGCCGGGGAACTGTTCCATGCGCCATTTCCATTCGGCCGTATAAATGGCCGTAAACGTCTGATCAGCCGTTGCCGGCGTCACGGCGGGGGCGATGCATGGCAATGCAGCGAACAACAACAGGGCGCCGATGCGCTTCATCGTTTTCTCCTGGATTCGGATGGCCCGATGATCGCACTCCCGCGCCGCGGCGGGTAGGTCAGGAGGTCACGGTCTCGCCGCCGTTTACATGTCGCAGGTACGCATCGAGGCCGCGTTGCGGCGTTTCGACGAAGATTTCGCCGGTGGTGTCGAACGCCGCGATGCGGTCGGGCCGAAAACTGCGGAAGCTGACGCGCAGCCGGCACCACGCGCCGAGCGTCCACACGCCGCCCCAGAAGGCCAGACACAACGGTTCGATTTCGCGTTCGGTGCCGCTGCCAGTGCCGTCGCGATAGGTCATGCGCAGCACGTGGCGATCGATCACCGCGGCGTGCAGGCGGTCGATGACGCCAGTCGCCTCGATGCGATCGCTCGACGCCGGCGCGAAGATGCGCGAGCGGTCGGCATTCGCGCGCAGGTCCGGAGGCAGCACGGCTTCGATCTTGAGCAGCGCCGCCTGTGCGCCGGACGCCAGCCGCGTGCCGGCGAACGCGCGCACGAACCGCGTGCCGACGACTAGTGCTTCGAGTTCGTCGGCGTTGAACATCAGCGGCGGAATGTCCGAACCCTTGCGCAATACGTAGCCGACGCCCGCCTCGCCTTCGATCGGCACGCCGGAACGCTGCAGATCGGCGACGTCGCGATAGATGGTGCGCAGCGAAACGCCGAGCGTCGATGCGAGATCGCGCGCAAGCGTCGCGGTGCGGCGTCCGCGCAAGGCGTGGATGATGAGGAACAGACGATCGGCGCGGCGCATGTGGAAATGATTGCGCAGCGCCGATCGGTTTGCCAGCGTTTCACCGGCGTAACGCTCGCGCCAGACGCAACGTCTGCGGATCGGCTCTCAGCCGATGGCGCAGATCGACCGAAATCCAGTCGCGCCAGTTCGGCGATGTCTGCAAGGCCGCGGCAGCCTTGGCGTACGCGCGTTCGTCGTCGAACGAGGCGAGCCAGACGAACATGTGCAAGCTGTCGTCTCCGGTTTGCGAATACGCGACCGGATGCATGCCGGCCTTGCGCAGCGCCGGTACGATTTTCGACTCGAAGAAACGCACGAAATCCGCATCGACGGCGTGATCGAGCCAGTAGATCGTCGCGACGAATTCGCTGCGGCTCGCCGTGTCGACGACGATGTCGTGATCGCGAAACAGCGCCGTCGCGGCCGCTGCCGGCATCTGCGAACGCACCAGCGCGGCGAGCGCCGCGCCGGTCACGCTGAGCATCGGCAGCGCGCTCACGCCGGCGACCACAGGCCGACGCGATTGCCTTCGCAGTCGCGGAATTGCGCGAAGAAACCCATGCCTTCCGGCAGCGCGGTGCGCGGCACCAGCATGTCGCCGCCGTGTTCCTGCGCGCGGTCGAGCACCGGCGTGAGATTGTCGACGCTCAGGTACACGATCGAACCCTGCACTGACGGCACGCAATCCTCCATCGCGACCAGCGCGCCGCTCGCGTGCGGCTTGCCGCCGTACGGAAACACCGCGATGTGCGTGCCGCCGAAATTCTCGCGGCGCAAGGAAAGATCGAGCACGGTTTCGTAGAAGCGTTGCGCGCGGTCGAGGTCTTCGGTAGGAATCTCGAACCACGCCGGAACGTTGGGATTCAACATGACGATGCCCCGTATCAGCTCGTGCGGAAGTGCACGTGCGAAGCATGCGCGGGGGCTGCTGACAACATTCTGTCAGCAGGGAAGGTGATTTCGCGTTCTTGCTCGTCATTCCCGTGGAAGGGAATCCAGTGACGCTGCTGTTGGCGTTATGAAGATCAAAAGCTTCCGCTGTCCTGCGGACAGCGGGTAACTTTTTGCTGATCGGCAAAAAGTCACCAAAAAACGATTATTTTTCTCGCGTACGGCCCTGTCCGCAGACAGCACGGCCCTGATGCTGGCTGCGGACCGCGCGCTTCCTGCGCGCGATCACCCTCGTTCTGAGCCTGCGCCTCGTTGGTATAAAGAGTCTTGAAACTTTGCACTGCACTAAGCCACAGCGGTGAGGCCCGCAAGAAAAGAAAGGTGCGTGCTGTGGCTTGAGAGGTTTTTAGAACAACTCGGCTTGTGGTGAGGCTTTTCGCGGGGGAACGAAGTGCGAGGTGTCGAGCACTGTTTCGCGTGCGCGCGTGAGCCCGAACTTCTTGGTTGCGAGCTGGAATCGCATGCGGATGAGTTCGGCGAAATTGCCTTCGCCGTGCATGCGCGAACCGAAGCGCGGATTGTTTTCTTTTCCGCCGCGGATCTGCCGTACCAGGCTCATCACGTGTTCCGCGCGTTCTGGGAAATGTTGTTGCAGCCACTCGCGCATGAGATCTTTCAGTTCGTACGGCAGCC
>Ga0105239_10003590_pt1 | contig 18946 bp, 16 predicted proteins | sample KBSC44metaG_FD_92761 | JGI IMG/M metagenome (GOLD analysis project Ga0105239, IMG submission 92761) | Corn rhizosphere microbial communities from Kellogg Biological Station, Michigan, USA - KBS C4-4 metaG | ecosystem: Host-associated > Plants > Roots > Rhizosphere > Soil | place: Michigan, USA...
TTCCGAACAAGTTTCCGTCGTGGTCGAGAATCAACGATCCGAAGAATGGATTTTTCCCGTCCACGCTTCCCCCCTTGAACTTGTGAAGCAAAGCTTCAGACCAGGTTCCATCGCCATTTTTCGACAACATGAATGCTGTACCGCAGTCATAGATACATCTAAACCCGTCGTAAATGCCGCCCTCGTACGTCGTGCCGAAAAGATTACCAGAGCTGTCCATGACAAGCCCCGCATACGGGTGGGAGCCATCGGACGACCCGGATCCGAAATCGTGGAGCTTCTGGTAAGTGCCTTCCGCCGTGCGTTCAAAAGCAACGCCAACACAACCGTCCTGCTGGCTGCAATTGTCGCCCCCTTCTGTCGTCGTGCCGAAGATATTGCCGGAGGCATCTACCAGCAGACGCCCATGCGGATACGCCCCGTCGCTGCACTCTTGCAAGGCGCAAAAGGCCTTGAGGACGGTTTGGGTCCAGGTCCCATGCGCCAGCATATACATCAGCCCCGCGCCATATTTGCCACCGCTGCTGGTGGTGCCGTAAATATTTCCCGCAGCGTCCAAGGTCAGCGGGCTCGCACCGCCGCTGGCTGTAAATGCGTGAATGACGGTTTCCGTCCATGTGCCACCGCTGGCCGTCAGCTTGAAAACCACGCCCGGTCCGAGTCCGCCCTTCTCGGTTGTTCCGAAGAGCGGGGAAGATTTGTCCCACAACGTCCCCGAGGCCTGTCCGGCGTAGGCGAGCCCCGTTGACGGAAGGGCGCCATCGGCGCACTTACCGTCAGCGATCACCTGGCAGAATTTGTAGATTGTGGTGAGAGACCAGCTGGTGCCGTTATGTGTGAGCTTGAACACGCCTCCACACCCGCCCCGGCAATGATCGGTTAGCCCTCCTGTGTAAGCCGTGCCCCAGAGATCGCCATCGACATCCATGATGAGGTCGCCCTCGGGCAGGGCCAGACAATCCCCGCCGTTCTTGCAAAAACTATAGAGAACAGTTTCGGTGTATTTGCTGTGATCGGCGTTCGGCGTCAGCCTGAAAACCACGCCGCTATTGTATTTTCCGCTGACTGGGGTCGAGCCGTACAGGCTGCCATTGGCATCCATAATCAAGCCCGAGGTTGGTTGGACCCCGTCGGCGCAACCCGGGTAACCGGCTTTGCAGAAATTGTGGACGAACTTTTCCGTGTACTTCGGCGCTTCGGTGTAAGCCCACACCGCGCTCAAGGGCAGCAGCGCAAACACAAGCGCGAAACAGGCGGTTCTCACATAGCGACGATTGTCCATTCCATCCCTCCCAAGGGTGATCCATCGCCCAGCGCCGCCAAAACCGTAGCGCTCGCCCTGCCAAATCTCTAGGCACAGAGCGAACGAACTCTTAGGGAGGCGCCAAATCGCTTGCTGTGATAGAAAAACAACGAGAAATATCAATTAGATACTTCTCATACCTTTCCCTCCAGGGTGGTGCTGGCGCAGGGTGAGCTCTAACGCACCGCCGTCGCCGCCAGAACATCCGGCGAGTAGGTGTTTCCGGGGTGTGGGGCGCTGATTTTGTAGGGGACGCCGTCGAGGGCGAAGCCGTGGACGTAGCCGCCGAGGACGAAATCGTAGACGAACTGGCTGCCGAGGATGACGGCCGGGATGTCGGGCATCAGGTACACCGTGCCCTCGCCGAACTTCCACAGCTTGCCGTTCTCGTCCCACGAGTCGGCATAGACCGCGAGCCAGGTGTCTTCGTCGATGTAGAGCCTGCGGCGCGGCGCGATGTGGCGCTTGCCGGGCGCGAAGGTGCCTTCGACCACCCACACACGATGCAGCTCGTAACGAAGATCGTCCGGGTTCGCGTGCAACGGCTTCATCACCTCCAACGACGGCCGCGTGTAGAAGCGGTTGTTGTTGTAGGGGATATACATCTCCTTCTTGCCGAGGAGCTTGAAGTCGTAGCGGTCGGGCCCGCCGAAATAGATGTAATACTCGTCGAGGTTCTCGAAGCCCGACGCATCGGGATCGGGAATGTCATAGGAGATCGACGGTGCGCGCCGCACGCGGCGCTCGCCGGGGATCAGACGCCAGGCGGTGAATTTGTAGCGCGTGGTGTCGAGCGGCTGCCACGCGAGATAACTCTCACCGACATGCGAAGGCGGCGCGACACCGATGTGCCGTGTCTTGAAGTAATAGCCGTCGATCGATTGTGGCGTGGCGCCCGGAGCGTAGTACGGAAAATCGGCGGTCTCGTCATAGGTGGAAGCCATTTCGATCCGGCCGTTGGGTGCGGCGACATAGGTGCTGATCCGCACCTGCCGGGCCGCGCCCCAATAGGCGAGGAGATGGTTCCAGACGACCTCCATCCCGCTCTTCGGAATCGGAAACGGAACGCCGCCGGCCGCGCCCTCGACGCCGTATGCGATACCGGACGGCGCGGCGTGTGCCTGGGTCGCGTTTCGGGCGATGCTGTCATAGACCGATTGGGGGAAGGCGGCGCTGCGATGGGTGGGATAGACGTCCATGCGGTAGTCGGCATGGCGCTTGAACAGTTCCTTCTGGCCCTCCGGCAGTTTGTCGGCGTAGCTCGCCACGTTCGCCGGTGTGATAGCGAACAAAGGCTTTTCCTGCGCGAACGGGTCGGGGCGCACCTGGCCCAGATGCCAGCCGGGGGCGGGCGTGGTATAGCCCCCCGTCCAGGCGGGGATCGTTCCATCCTTGTTGCCCACGCGTTCGGCGCCTACCGGCGTTAATTTCGTTTTGAGAAGATTAGCTTCATCGACAGTCACGCCGGCCAAGCCCGGCAGCGCGGCCAGGGTTACAAATGCCAGAAGAACGGGTAGACCACGCCGCATCCAAGCCTCGTTTGAGACGGGACAATCCGTCTATTATTGATCGTCTATAGCATAGTCGAAGCCGGCGGCCATGAAGGGTGGGTTCATCGTACGCGTGGGACTGCTTTGCCTGCCGCTCCTATGCGGCCGGTCGCTCGCGGCTGAGCTCTATACGGCCGACGGCTTCGATCTGCGCTGGGACAACACGATCCGCTACTCGACCGCGTTCCGGCTTGCCTCGCAGGACCCGCAGCTGATCGCCAATCCGAACACTGACGACGGCAATCGCGATTTCGACCCGGGACTGGTTTCCAATCGGCTGGATGTCGTGTCCCAGTTCGATCTCACGGCGGACGATTTCGGCGTGCGGATCAGCGCGGCCGGCTGGTACGACAGCGTCTACAACCAGCGCAACGACAACAATTCGCCGGCCACCTTCAATCCGCTCTCCGTGCCGCACGATAAGTTCACGGACGCGGTGCGCGACCTGCACGGCAGCCATATCGAACTTTCCGATGCTTTCGTGCACGGCGACTTCTCATTGGGCAACATGCCCGTGTCCGTGCGCGCGGGCCGTTACGCGCTGATCCTGGGCGAGAGTCTGTTCTTCCCACAGAACGGAATCGCGGCTGGGCAGTCGACCGTCGACGTCATCAAGGCCGTCGGCGAGCCGCAGGCGGAGACGCCGGAGATCGTGCTGCCCGTGACGCAGGCCTCCGCCGTGCTGCTGCCATGGCCGGACGTTGCCGTGACGCTCTACAACCAGTTCGAATGGCGCAAGGACCGGTTGCCGGGTGTCGGCAGCTATTTCAGCGCGGTGGATTTTCTGGATACCGGCGGCGAACGGCTGCTGCTCGGCAATGGCAATTATCTGACCCGCGTGCACGATCTTCATGCGCCGGGCCTCGGCCAGTTCGGTGCGGCGGTGCAGATCACCACGCCCGATTTCAGCTACGGCTTTTACGCGCTGCGCTACAATTCCAAATCGCCCGCCGTCTATCTTCATCCCGATTTCTCGCTGCCGCCGGGACGGATCGGCACTTACGACCTCGTCTATCCGCAGGGCATCGAGATCTATGGCGCGAGCTTCAGCACCTATCTCGGCGACAGCAATATCGCGGGCGAAATCTCGGGCCGCCGCAACATGCCGCTGATGTCGGGCGGGATCATCGTTCCAGCCGGCGTCGTTGCAGACGGCCACGACCATCCGCTCTATCCGATCGGCGATACGCTTCATGCCCAGGTGTCGACGGTCAGCCTTTTGACCGCGAGCCGCTGGTGGAATGGCGCGTCGCTCGCCTTCGAACTGGCGGCCAATGACCGGCTCGATGTCGTGAAGAATGCCTCGGCGCTCATGCCCGGCCGCGATCCGTTCGCGATGGCAATGCAGGCGACGTTCGAGCCGCAATATTTCCAGGTGCCGCCGAGCCTCGACATCAGTATCCCCTTGAGTTTCGGCTATGGCCTTGTGGGACGCTCCAGCATCGACAGTTCGGAAAACGCCGGCAGCGGCAGTTTCGGAATCGGAATCTCCGCGACCTACCGCTCGGTCTGGCAGGCAAAGCTCGCTATGACCCAGTTCCTGGGATCGCCCAACCGCCAGCCCTTCGCGGACCGCGGGTTTGTGGCGCTTAGCGTTCAGCGGACGTTTTAGAGCAACTTGAGCTTACCCCCAATCCGTCATGGCCGCCCTTGAGGCGGCCATCCATCTGGAGCGCGTCCGCGCGCCACAAAACTAGATGAGCGTGTGACCTAGTTCTTCGTCTTCTCGATGGAAGTTGGGTGGCCGGGTCAAGCCCGGCCATGACGGTTGGGGACGTGCTCTAGCGGGCGCTGACGGAAATTGCAGCGGCCCCCGAAGACACGGCCGTCAAATCGGTCTGGGCTTGGGTGAGCATGTCGGTCGTGATCCGTCCGCGCGACATCGCCGCGATCTGATGCAGGCTCATATTCTTGAAGAAGCCGTACATCGGATGTTCGCGCAGCCCGGGGAAGTCCTTGTCGAGGATGGCGCAGCCATGGGCCGTCCCGGCGATCTGTGCGATAGGCTCGTCAAGCTTCGACTGGTTCGGGACTTCGGCGGTCTTGGGCGCAACGCCGTCCAAGGCGAGAGGATCATCGGACGGGGCAGTGGCGACGGGAGGCTGGGGGACGGATGCCAGCGACTGGGCTTGCACAGCGGCAGGGATCAGCAAAACTACCGAAACCGCGACTGCTGTATAGACCGGACTGGACATACGCGAACTCCGACGTAATTTCGAAGCAGCTTCAAGTACGATCCTACAACGGTACCGCTGAAATTTGGTTGCTAAAAAATCTACAATTCACCCGCCAGCACGAGAATTCTTTTAGACATGAAATGGCCATCCACGCGAATCACTGCAAGTTCCCCGAAAAGCTTCGGCATGTATGAGAAGGCGTCGAGGCTTGCAGCCGGCGGCGCCGACCTGATTCATCTCGAAGTCGGCATGCCGAGCTTCGATACGCCGGCGCACATCAAGGACGCCACGATTGCTGCACTGCACGCAGGTCGCGTGCATTACGGCGATTTCCGCGGAAATATCGAGTTGCGGCGCGCCATTGTGCGGCATCTGGCCGAACGCAACGCCCTCACGGTTAGGGAAGACGAGGTCATTGTCACGAACGGCCTGACCCATGCGTCTTATGCCGTCTTCATGGCGGCGCTCGACCCGGGCGATGAGGTCATCCTGCTCGCGCCCTACTACCCGCAGCATGTGAACAAGATTGAACTCGCGGGCGGCAAAGTCGTCCTGGCGCCGCTCGACGCGCAACGAAATTTCGCGATCGATCCGGCGGCCATCGAATCACGGATCAGGCCAAAGACGAAGATGATCGCGCTGGTGAACCCCGCCAATCCCACCGGGCGGGTCTATACGCGCGCCGAGTTGGAGGGGTTGGCGGCGCTCGCGATCAAGCACGACCTGCTCATCCTGTCGGACGAGGTCTACGATCAGATTGTCTATGATGGGCACCGGCACGTCTCCATCGCTTCTCTACCCGGCATGTTCGAGCGGACCTTCAGCCTCTTCGCCTTCACCAAGGCCTATGCGATGGACGGCTGGCGCATCGGATACATCGCGGCCCATGAGCGGTTCATCCCCGCGCTTCTCAAGATCACCATGAACGATGTGGCGCATGTGAATGTCTTCATCCAGGAAGGCGCGCGCGCCGCATTGGAGGGACCAGAGTCCGCCGCCGCCGCGATGGTGGCGGAAGACAAACGCCGCCGCGACCTTGTCGTCCGCCGCATGAACCAGATGTCGGGCGTTAAGTGCGAAGCGCCGGAGGGAACGATCTACGCGTTCCCGGACATTTCAGCGACCGGCAAGCCCGCGCAGCAGGTCGCCGACGAGATCCTCGAACGCTGTCACGTGGTCACGGAAGCCGGCACGTTCTATGGCGCGGCGGGGGAGGGGCATTTGCGCGTCTGTTTTGGCGCGGAGCCCTATGAACGCATCGACGCCGCGCTCGACCGCATGGCGCGCTATTTTTCGGAAAACCCATGAGCGAAGCCGCCGCCGATCTCGACCACTGGATCCGCACCGCGTTCGTGGCGATGAACACGCAGCTCGAGGAATTGTATTTCCACCAGAGCGACCGCGCGAACGTCGACGGCATCGGCGACGATATCAAGCAGAGGCTCGCCGCGGAGGGCCGCGCGCTGATCGGTCCACTGGCCGTGGAGGGCAACACAAATGAAGGTTTCGAGCACGCGTTCAATGTGCTCGGCAATCTCGGGCTGTTCATGGCGGCTCTCCGCCGTCACGAACTCACCAATCCCGCACGCGAAACCCAGTCTCCGTTTCACGAGGCGTCCGCGCTTGGTCTGCACATCGGGGCGTCGCTGGGCGTGACGCCGCGCTTCGCCACCGCGCATCTCGCCACCCACAACAAGGCGATCGACGGTGTGCAGAAGAGCTTCACCTCGCTCGTCGACGAGTTCGTCTTCATCGACTACAACACGATGGGAATCCTGAGTTACAAGCGCGCCTCCGACGCGCTGATGCGCATCCCGCCGCTCGGCATCTCCAATCTCTCGACATTGATGCTGCTCAACAATGCGCGTGACGCGCTTGCCGATGTGGCGAAGACCAACAAGATCCTGTTCGACCGGCTGGACAAGGACCGCTTCTTCTACAGCGTGCGGCCCTACTACAAACCCTATCGCGTCGGACGCCAGGAATATCGCGGCGCCAATGCCGGCGATTTTTCCGGCATCAATGAGATCGATCTTCTGCTCGGGCTGTGCCGCGCCAACGACCCGACCTATTCGCAGCTCCTGATCGACAAGATGCTGTTCATGATTCCGGAAGACCAGGCGAATTTGCGCCAGTGTCTGATCTATGTGCCGCTGCTCGATCAATTCCTCGAAGCCGCGAAGACGTCCGCGAAGAAGGATTGGTTCCAGCGCAATTGCCGCGCCTTCCTCGAAGTGTGCGAGGCGCACGGCTTTGCCGCCATCCAGCACCACAATCAGCTGTTCGACAGCTTTATCGTGAAGATGTCGGAAGACCTGGACACTAAACATCACGAGCAGCTGACCGCGAGCGGCCCGCCGCTCCCGGTGCTGGCGCGATCGCTCGAGCGCCTGCGCGACCTGCGCGCCGCAGCAAAGCGCGACGACATCGAAACGGCGCACGACAAGCTGGAAACGCTGAAGAAGGCGGTTGGATTCTAGTTGGGCCGTTGCATCCACGCCGCCAGTCGTGGCACCTGCAATGCAGGTGTTCGTCGTCTCAAGGAGTTGATCGATGCTTTCGAACTGTGACCTGTTTCGCGGCGTGCTGCTCGGTTCCGCCGTGGCGTTGGCCGTTTTCGCTTCGGCCGCATCGGCAAAGCAGGGCTACAACGTTATTCACGATTTCGCGGGCGGCACAGGCGACGGTGGCTATCCGCTGGTCGGTGTCACCTTCGATAGCGCGGGCGACCTTTATGGCGTCACCTATGTCGGCGGTGCTTACGGCCTCGGCACGCTGTTCAAAATTGCGCCGGATGGGACCGAGACGATCGTGCGCTCCTTCGGCAATGGAGACGATGGCGCGTTCCCCAGATCGCAGCCGGCGATCGACACGTCCGGGAATATTTACGGCACGACCAACGGCGGCGGGGGCAGCGTCAATTGCGATGGCGGCTGCGGCACCATCTGGGAATATGGTGCGGACGGAAAATACAAAGTGCTGCACAAATTCGATTTCACCGACGGTAGCCAGCCGGTCGGGCAGCTGCTCCGCGACGCTGCGGGCAATCTCTACGGGATCACCACCAATGGGGGCCCCAACAACCAGGGCGAAGTGTTCGAATACACGGCCGGCGGCAAGTTCAAAGTGCTGCATACCTTTGCCGGCAACGACGGCGCGTATCCGGAATGCAGCCTGATTCAGGATCGCACCGGCAACATTTACGGCACGACCGAAGGTGGCGGCAGCAACAACAGCGGCACCGTGTTCGAAATCCAGTCCGGCGGAATTTTCACCACCCTCTACAGCTTCACCGGTGGAAACGACGGGGGCAATCCCGTCGGCGGTCTCGCGCGCGACAATTCCGGCACGCTCTACGGCACGGCCGAGAATGGCGGAGCGCACGGTGCCGGCACCGTCTTCAGCCTGGCGCCGGATGGAACCGCGACAACACTCTACAGCTTTGCCGGCGGGACCGATGGCGCAAACCCCCAGGGCGATATCCTTCGCATAAAGGATACGCTCTATGGCGCGACGAGCGCCGGCGGCGATTCCAATAACTTTGGCACCATCTACAAAGTCGCTATTGCCGGCGGGACCGAGACGGTCCTGCACAGGTTTACCGGGACCGATGGTTCGACGTCCGTCAGCAAACTGGCCAAAAGGCGCGGCAAGCTTTACGGCGCCGCTGCCTACGGTGGTGCAGACGACAATGGCGTGGTGTTCAGCCTGCGCTGGAAATAGCGCCAGCCTTTCGTGATGAACCGCCGACAGCGAAATGGGTGGCGCATTTCGCTACTAGGCATGCCGATAGGTCACTGGTTAACTGGGAAGATCGCCTGACAAATCGCAGGAGCCAGTCATGGGATTTCGCGCTGTCACCACAGCTATCGCCTTCGTCGCACTCTGCGCGGCGCCCGCGTGCCTGGCATCGCCGGGCAGCGGGGCGGCCGGCGGTGTCGACGCGGCCCTCGCGGCTTCGGTGGAAAGTCCCGCGCGTTCGCCGCAAAATACCGCTCGCGATATTTATCGCCACCCCAAGGAGAGCCTCTCGTTTTGGGGACTGAAGCCAGGCATGGCGATTTTGGAGATCTGGCCGGGCGGCGGCTACTGGACCGAGATCCTTGCGCCCTATGCCAAAGCCACGAACGGCTCCTATCTCGCGGCACTCGGGTCAGCAACCCAAACACTTCCCGCAAAATTCTCGCAAACCGCGGTGTACGGCTCCATCGCGACCACGGTGTTCAACGAGAAATCGCCTGCGCTCGCAAAACCGGGATCGATGTCCTTTGTTCTGCTCTCCCGCAATCTCCACGACTGGATGAGCACGCAAGGAGAGCCCGAAAAAGCGATGCGCGATTTCTACGCGGCGCTTAAGCCGGGCGGGATACTCGCAATCGAACAGCACCGCGCCGATCCGCGTCCCATGAAGCCGGGCGCAAGCGATGGCTATATGTCGACCGCGGTCGTCGTGAAGCTCGCGGAGGGCGCCGGGTTCAAACTGGCGGCCACATCCGAGATCAACGCAAATCCAAAAGACACGAAGGATCATCCCTTCGGCGTGTGGACCCTGCCCCCTACACGGCGCAGTGCTCCGAACGGTCAACCTTCAAATCCGAACTTCGATCACGCCAAATACGACGCCATCGGCGAAAGCGATCGCATGACGCTGAAATTCGTAAAGCCGGATTGATATTCGCTCGCCCCGCGCCCCGGCTTACCGCAAGCTGCGGCAAGATGGACGCAAGGATGGAGTTGACTCCTCAGCCGCGATTAGAGAACTCCAAGCTTTACGGCGCCGCTGCCTACGGTGGTGCCGACGACAATGGCGTCTTGTTCAGTCTGAAGTGGAAACAGCGCCAGCACTCGCGACGACAAGCTCGAAACGCTGAAGGAAGCCGGTTGGATCTGATTACGCCTTCCCGCTGCGTTTGGGTGCGCCCGATTTGAAGCGGATTCTGATGCTCCCGCCTTCCTGTTGTTCCACATCGAACGATCCGGTCTTACGAACGAGATCGATCAGTTTTGCGTGACCGTAGGTCCGCTGATCGAAATCGGGCGACAGGCGTACGAGCCAACTTCCAACCGCGCCCAGATTGGCCCAATCGTCCTCGCCGGCCGTCTGTGCGATGGCCTTGCGCAGCAATGGTAGAGCGGCGCTCGGCGGGTGTAACGGCTTCGCCGAAGCGGTCGTTTGCGGATCGGGCGAGTTTGAACCGGGCAGCAGATTCTCCGTGAAGAAGAACCGGTGACAGGCCTGGCGAAAGCTTTCTGGAGTCTTCTGTTCGCCAAAACCGAAGACGTCCGTTCCCTGCTCGCGGATGCGCGCCGCCAGCCGCGTAAAATCGCTGTCCGAAGAGACCAGGCAGAATCCGTCGAAGCGCTCGCTGTGAAGGAGGTCCATCGCGTCGATTACAAGCGCTATATCGGATGCATTCTTGCCGGCGGTATTCGCGAAGTTCTGCTGCGGAACGATGGCGTGCGTCGAAAGAATGTCGGCCCAGGATTTCAATCTCGTGCCGGAGAAATCGCCGTAGATGCGCCGGACGCTGGCTTCTCCGATTTTGGCTATCTCGCCGAACAGGCCATCGGCGATGCGTGCCGAAGCGTTGTCGGCATCAATGAGAACGGCCAGTTTTTTGGAGCGCTGCGCGGATGCCACCATTTTTATCCTCGGGCTTGCGTTGAGAGGCCTCGACTCGATGCGCCAGATAGAATTCTAACCCACTTTTCAATAGGCTCATCCGAGACTATGGATGTTCCATGAAAATCACGCTCCATAAGAACGACCTTCCGGACGGGCTCGATCTTAGCTCCATCGTCGCCATCGACAGTGAGACCCTGGGGCTTAATCCGTACCGGGATCGTCTGTGCCTGGCGCAGCTTTCCGCGGGCGACGGCACGGCGCACATGGTCCAGTTCGCGGCCGGCGGCTTTGCGGCGCCCAATCTGAAGCGGCTCCTGAGCGATCCCAAGGTCACCAAGCTCTTCCACTACGCGCGTTTCGACGTGGCGATGTTCCGGCGTCATCTGGGCGTGATGACGGCGCCGATTTATTGCACCAAGATCGCGTCCAAGCTGGTGCGCACCTACACCGACCGTCACGGCCTCAAGGATCTGGTGAAGGAGCTGCTCAACGTCGATATGTCGAAAGAGCAGCAGAGTTCGGACTGGGGTGCGCCCGATCTCACCGAAAAGCAGCTCGCCTATGCGGCAAGCGACGTCGCCCACCTCCATCGCCTCAAGGAGGTGCTGGACGGGATGCTGGCGCGCGAAGGACGCACGGCGCTCGCCAAGTCCTGCTTCGATTTCCTGCCCACGCGGGTGGAACTCGACCTGGCCGGCTGGCCGGATACCGATATCTTCGCGCATTAACCCTTTGGCAATCATAGTTTTGCCGGTTTTCCAGGCCAAAGCTTGAAGGCTTGCCCTCGCGGGTCCACATTTGGCATGAATTTCGCGTGCCGCGCCGGTCCTTTGGATTCGGGGTGGCCGGGTGCGGAGGCAACGCCCACCGCAGAAGGGTGTTTGATGCGTCCCACCGGTGCCAAGCCTGCCCTTGTCGGAGAGCCGCACGTAGCCGGCGACGCCGCTGCGGCGCAGCGGGTGTTTGAGACCGCAGGCGAGGCGATCAAGGCCCTTGGCGGGAGCCTCGACGGCGCCTTCTCCCGCGCGGTCGATGTGCTTTTCGCCGTCAAAGGCCGTGTCGTCGTCAGCGGCATGGGCAAGAGCGGTCATATCGCCCGCAAGATCGCAGCCACGCTCGCCTCCACCGGCACCCCGGCGCAGTTCGTCCATCCTGCTGAAGCCAGCCATGGCGATCTCGGCATGCTGACTCCGCAGGATGCGCTTCTGGTGCTGTCGTGGCGTGGCGAAACCGACGAGCTTTCCGACCTCGTGACCTACGCCAAGCGCTTCCGCATTCCGCTGATCGGAATGGCGAGCAGCGCGCAATCGACCCTGCTACAGGCGGCGGACGTGGCGCTCGTGATGCCGCCGGTCCGGGAGGCGTGCCCGATGGGGCTGGCGCCCACCACGTCGACGACGGTGATGCTGGTGCTCGGCGATGCGCTTGCGGTGGCGCTGATGGAGCGGCGCGGGTTTTCCACCGACCAATATCGCGAACTGCACCCTGGCGGTTCGCTCGGCCGCGCGCTGATCCGCGTCTCCGATCTGATGCACAAAGGTAATGAGATTCCGGTTGTCGAAGACGGCACCTCGATGCAACAGGTGCTGATCGCGATCGCGGAGCACCGTTTCGGCTGTGTGGGCGTCACCGACAAGAAGGGCGGGCTGATCGGCATCATCACCGATGGCGACCTTCGCCGTCACATGGGCCACGACATTCTGGAGCGCAAGGCATCGGACGTGATGACGCGCGCGCCCAAGATCGCGTCGCCCGGTCAGCTTGCGGCCGAAGCGCTTGCGCTGATGAACGAGAAGAAGATCACACAGCTCTTCGTTCTCGATCCGGCGGACAAGGCGAAGAAACCCGTCGGCATCCTGCACATCCACGATTGCCTGCGCGCAGGGCTGCAATAGATGGCGCGAGCAGCCAGAGGCGCGATGGCGCCGCCGGCAAAGCCGGCGAGGACCCGGCGCGACTGGACCGCGCGCACGCGCGGCACCGTGATCGACGCCATCCGCTACAGCCAGTTCGTGTCGCTGATGAAGCGCGCGCTTCCGGTCGCGGCCGGCGCGATACTTCTCGTCATCGTGATTTACGCGCTTCTACCGCGCGCGTCCGAGCGCATCACGCTGACCGCCGAACGCACCGGCGTCATCAAGAACGACCTCACGATGATCAAGCCGCGGCTTACGGGCACGGACGATGACGGCAATCCGTTCGTCATCACGGCCGAGACCGCGGTGCAGGACCCGAAGCATCTGCATCAGGCCCACATGACGAAGATCGAAGCCGACATGACGACGGATAAGGGCGGCTGGCTGAATGCGACCGCCGAAGGCGGGTTCTTCGATATGGACACCAGCATGCTCAAGCTCACCCACGGCATCGCGGTCTATTCCGACTCGGGCTATGAGCTGCACACCGAAAACGTCGATGTCGATCTCAAGAAGGGCTTGTTTCGGGGTCCCGGCACCGTGACCGGCCACGGCCCATTCGGTACGATGCGCGCCGACCGGTTCGAAGCCGATCGCGTCAAGCAGCTCCTGCATCTTTATGGCAACGTCCACATGACATTCTCGACTCTCAAGGCGCACGCGAAATGATGAGAAATTCAGCCGTCCTCGCGCTCGCCGCCTCCGTGCTCGCAAGTCCCGCGCTTGCCGCGAACGATTTCGGCTTGAGCAAACGCGACGCCAATGCGCCGATCCAGGTTTCGGCCGATCGTTTCGATGCCGATTTCAATGCCAAGTCCGGCGTCTATTCCGGCAATGTGATCGTGGTGCAGGGCGACTTCCATCTGCGCTCGGACAAGGTGCGCGTGAACGTCATCAACGGAAAGCCGGACAAGATCTTCGCCTACGGCAATGTCGTCTTCGCCGCGCCCAACGGCAACGCGCAGGGCGACAACGGCGTCTACGACGTCGCGCCGCGGCTGATCACGCTGACGGGCCGGGTGATCCTCAACAAGGAGAGGAACGTGATGCGGGGGACGATGCTGACCGTGAATCTGGCGACTGGGCAGGCGCAGCTGGGCGCGAAGGGGGCGCCGGGCGGCCGCGTTCAGGGATTGTTTACCCCTCCGCCCCAGTCAAACAGCGCACAAAAGCCCAATCCCTAGCCTTCACATTTCATTAAAACCGGATAGGCACAGTTCTTGCCATGGCACCAAAGAAGACGGCCCAGTCTGCGAATACGGAAGTCCTGGCTCCCCCGCGTCCGCGCGTGGTGGAGGGCAGCAAGGGCCTCGTCGTTACCCGCATCGGAAAGGCCTACAACAAGCGCCCCGTCGTGCGCAGCGTCAGCCTGTCGGTGAAGCGTGGCGAGGTTGTGGGGCTTCTGGGCCCCAACGGCGCCGGCAAGACGACCTGCTTCTATCTGATCACCGGCCTTATCCCCGCCGATGCCGGCACGATCGAAGTCGAAGGCCATGACGTGACGCGGCTGCCGATGTATCGCCGCGCGCGGCTGGGCATCGGGTACCTGCCGCAGGAGGCGTCGATCTTCCGCGGGTTGACGGCCGAACAGAACATTCGCGCCACCGCCGAACTGATCGAACCCGATCCCGGCAAGCTCGAGGCGATGGTCGAGGAGCTGCTCGCGGAATTCGGCGTCACCCATGTGCGCCACACGCCGTCGATCGCGCTTTCGGGTGGCGAGCGCCGCCGCGTCGAGATCGCGCGCGCGCTGGCGACGCACCCGTCCTACATCCTGCTCGACGAGCCGCTGGCCGGTATCGATCCGATCGCCGTCGGCGAAATCCGCGATCTGGTCAAGCATCTGAAGGATCGCGGTATCGGCGTGCTTATCACCGATCACAATGTGCGCGATGCGCTCGATATGATCGACCGCGCCTACATCCTGCACGACGGTGTCGTGATGAAAGAAGGCACGCCCGCCGAAATCGTCGCCGACCGCGAAGTGCGCCGGGTCTATCTCGGCGAGAAGTTCTCGCTATGAACGGGACATAGGTTCATGGCGCTGGGGCAAAGACTGGAACTGCGCCAGGGGCAGGCGCTTGTGATGACCCCGCAATTGCAGCAGGCGATCAAGCTGCTGCAATTGTCGAACATCGAGCTCGCCGAATATTGCGAGCAGGAACTCGAAAAGAATCCGCTTCTGGAGCGCGACGAGACCCAGCCTGCCGGTGAAACGGAACGCGAAACCGTTAAAGCTGAATCCGGCGAGGCCGAAGGTCTCGATGCGGCGTTGTCCCGCGAGGATTTCTCCCGCGCGGAGGACATGGATGCCTCCCGCGAAGATATGTACGACGGCGCCGAAGCCATGCCGGCGCCGATGCAGAACGCGCCGCTGACCGACTGGACGACCGTCCGCAACCAGCAGCGGTACGAAGGCGACGAGGATTCCATCGAATCGACCGTCGCTGGCGGCGGCACGCTCAAGGATCATCTTGAGGCGCAGCTCGTGATTGCGGCCCTGCCGGCCGACGAGCGCCTGGTCTGCCTGTCGCTGATCGATGCGGTCGACGAGGCGGGCTATCTGCGCGCCGATCTGGACGAGGTCGCGCTTAGGCTCGGCGCTTCACGCGAATGTGTGGGCAAGGTGCTGGCGCTGCTGCAGGGTTTCGATCCGGTCGGCGTTGCGGCCCGCGACCTGGCCGAATGTCTGGCGCTGCAATTGAAGGCTAAAGACCGGCTCGATCCGGCGATGGCCGCACTTCTCACGCGGCTCGATCTTGTCGCGCGGCGCGAGACAGCTGCGCTGTGCGCGATCTGTGGCGTCGATGCCGAAGACATCTTCGAGATGATCGCCGAAATCCGCGCGCTGACGCCGAAACCCGGACTCGCGTTCGGCTCGGAACCGCTGCAGCCGATGATCCCCGATGTGTTCGTGCGCGAAGGGCCGGACGGCGCGTGGCACGTCGAGCTCAATTCCGACACGCTTCCGAGGCTTCTGGTCAATTCGCGCTACTACGCCAAGGTTTCGTCCGGCGCGCGAGACAAGGATTCGAAGAACTATCTTGTCGATTGCCTGAACAACGCCAACTGGCTGGTGAAGAGCCTGGACCAGCGCGCCCGCACGATCCTGAAAGTTGCGACCGAGATCGTACGGCAGCAGGACGGGTTTCTGACCTACGGCGTGCGCCATCTGCGTCCGCTCAATCTGCGCACCATCGCGGACGCGATCACGATGCACAAATCCACCGTGAGCCGCGTGACGTCGAACAAATACATCGCCACGCCGCGCGGCGTGTTCGAACTCAAATACTTCTTCACCGCGTCGATCCAGTCCGTGAATGGCGCCGAGGCGCACTCCGCCGAAGCGGTGCGCGACCGGATTCGCGAGATGATCGAGAACGAAAGCCGCCGCGAAGTCCTCTCGGACGACCGCATCGTTTCGCTGCTCACTGCCGACGGCGTGAACATCGCGCGCCGCACCGTTGCCAAGTATCGCGAGGCCATGCGTATCCCGTCTTCGGTCGAGCGCCGGCGCCTGAAATTCGGGGAATCGGCTGGTGCCGGACTTCGTTAATTGCAAGCGTTGACATTCGTTGGGGGTGGGCCTACACACCCGCCGCCTTGCGATAAAGGTGCGCTCGAAATGGACCGGTCCAGTGTCTGAAAAGCGCGATTTTTACGGCCCCTTGCAACAATGGCCATGACCGCTCGAACGCCGGGAAGCAGAATCCAACATTTGACGCAAAAGGCGCAACGGGGTTGCGCAACCCGTTCTCCCGGCCGTGCGTTTCACGTCCGTCACCAATAGGTCACCGATGAACATCTCCGATTTGCTTGTGCCCGGCGCCGTCATGGCGTCGCTGAAGGTTCAAAGCAAGAAACAGCTGCTTCAGGAGGTGTCTCAGCGGGCAGCGCAAATTATTCGCATTCCAGAACGAAAGATTTTTGAAACCCTGACCGAACGTGAGCGCCTCGGCTCCACGGGCGTGGGGCAGGGCATCGCCATCCCGCATGGCAGGCTTTCCGATATCGACGCTATCGCAGGCGTGTTTGCGCGCCTGGAGAGCCCGATCGATTACGATGCGGTGGACAAGCAGCCCGTCGATCTCGTCTTCATGCTGCTGGCGCCGGAGGGCGCGGGCGCCGATCATTTGAAAGCGCTGGCGCGTGTGTCGCGTCTTCTGCGCAACCAGCAGACCGTCGAAAAGCTGCGTGCCGCGACAAAGCCGGAAGCGCTCTACGCCATCCTGACCGAGCCCACGGCCAGCACGAGTTCGCGCGCGGCTTAAAGCGGTTTAAGTCACCGCGAGCAGTCGGCCCTGCAAATGCAATGGCGAGCGCCACGAACACCAAGCGGCGAGGAAGAACGCGCATTAGGAGTGCTGCGGGAGTCTGATCCAATGGTATCATGGGAATGCGGGGCACAAGCGGTGACCGTAGAAAGACGCTTAGAGTTCGAATCTAGTCCGGTGCGTCATGACCAAGCACAATAGGTGTCGGATAATTGAGATGCGCAACGCACAGGTTCTGGCGGTTTTTTCCGCGCTTCTCACGCTTGGTGCTCAAACCGCGCATGCGCAAACCGAAACCGTGCTCTACCGCTTCCAGGGCGCGCCGGACGGCGCAGTACCCTTGGGCACCCCGGTGCTTGACAAGCAAGGGAACCTCTCCGGCACAACATGGTATGGCGGCACTTACGGTCTCGGCACGGTGTGGAAGGTAACACCATCGGGCGCCGAGACCGTTCTCTGGAGCTTTGGGCGGAAGGGGAACAGGCGCAGGCGCTCGGATGGGGCCTCACCGACCGGTTTGTCCAAGGACAACAATGGAAATTTCTATGGCGTGACGGCGATTGGCGGCACTTACGGCGGCGGCACCGTGTTCAAGATCAAACCGTCAGGCCGGGAAACAATTCTGTGGAACTTTCTTGGCATTGACGGCACCAGCCCTATAGGTGGGGTGGTCTGGGACGAGAGTGGAAATCTTTTCGGCACGACCTATGGCGGCGGCTCTCACAATGGCGGTACGGTCTTTGAACTGACGCCGTCGGGGACCGAGACGGTCCTCTGGAGTTTCGGCGGCAACGCCACCGATGGGATCAGTCCTACCGGGGCCGTTCTGAACGCGAACGGGACCCTCTATGGTACAACCGCTCAGGGTGGAAAATTTTACCACGGCACGGTTTGGGAATTGAGCCCATCGGGCACCGAGAGGGTTCTTTATGATTTTAACACCTCAGATCCCAATGGATGGCAGCCTAACGGCAATTTGGAGATGGATACGAACGGAAATCTCTATGGCACCGCCAGCTTCGGCGGACCGTACGGGCCATCTGCCAGTTACGGCACGGTGTTCAAATTGGCGCCATCGGGGGAACTGACGGTCCTTCATGGCTTCAATGGCACGGATGGGATGTATCCCTATGGCAACGTCGTGCTGAGCAAGGGAAACCTGTATGGTACCACCTACGCGGGCGGCGCTTATAACGGCGGCACGGTGTGGGAAATCACGCGATCCGGGGATTTCAAGACTCTCTGGAATCTCGGCAACGCAACCGATGGGAAGATGTCACGTTCGAGCGTGGCGTTGGATCGCAACGGGAATGTCTACGGCACGACGGCCTATGGCGGGGGAACGGACTGCCAATTGGACAACCAAACCGGTTGCGGCACCGTGTTCAAAGTAACGCCATAGGATAGTCCGCACCGAAAAGCGACGCGGCGGCCTGACACAACGATCCATCCAAACCGAAGATCCTCTAGCCTTTCCCGAAGCCGGCCATCATTGCGATCAGGATCGGGAATTCCGCTGCCATCGCGATCAGATAGCCCATGCCGAGGCCTTTGAAGAGGCGTCCAATGGCTGCGCCGATCTTCTCCTGCGTCATCGCCCGAATCACGACCACTTCGGTATAGGCGAAGGCGAAGAACAGGATCAGGAACGGATAGCTCCTCGGGTCCGGCGTCTCCGCATCGAACGCTTTCGGATTGACGAACATCAGAATGCAGACCGCGGAGAGGAAGAGGCCGAAGCTCACGCCGCACAGGCACTGCGCGTAATAGGCCCGGCGCATGCCTTCCAGCGTGATCTCGATCCCGGGTTTGCGGTTGATCACAAACGCGAGACCCAGCGGGAAGGAGAGCAGGAATATCGCCAGCATCTCGATGCGATAGTCGAAGGAGAGCGCGCCGACCGCTTTCAGGAACGTGGCGGTGCCGACATCGTTCGTCTTGTAGTTCGCCGCCATCGCGGAGATCGCCAACGCCGCGGGCACGACGATGGTCAGGACGAAATAGACGAGCGGGTTGATCGATCCCTGAAACCGGTCCTCGGGCGCCTTAGCGAGTTCGGCATCGACATGCGGCACGATTTTCCAGGGCTGCAGGATCAAA
>Ga0105239_10003592_pt1 | contig 18944 bp, 16 predicted proteins | sample KBSC44metaG_FD_92761 | JGI IMG/M metagenome (GOLD analysis project Ga0105239, IMG submission 92761) | Corn rhizosphere microbial communities from Kellogg Biological Station, Michigan, USA - KBS C4-4 metaG | ecosystem: Host-associated > Plants > Roots > Rhizosphere > Soil | place: Michigan, USA...
AAAAACTTCTACAGTGTCGGAAACCATGGCACGTTCCACAAGCGAATAGTATTTACGGAAACCGATACGATCGGAATATACAACTTGGCCTTTGGCGACATCGACGAGCATGGAGAGATAGACGATAAAAGGATCAGCGACAATGGCGACAGAAACAAAATACTCGCTACCATAGCGAAGGCTGTAGATGAATATACAAATTTATACCCGCGAAGATGGGTGTTATTTCTAGGTAGTACCAGCCACAGAACCCGGCTTTACCGGATGGCGATTGGGATAAATCACAGCCCGCCCCTAAAATTGGCTAAATTTATCCTATGCAAACCATTCCGCCCAAAGACAACAAAGCGCAAGCCGCCGACGGACCCTCCCGCGACTTCTCCACCATCAGCCCCTCGGCCTTCAGCCTCCTGCTGATGAAGGGCCTCACCCCCATTCCCTACGCCCGCCAGGCCGCCGAACTTCTCCTCGCCTCCCGGCCCAACGCCGCCGCCCCCATCGCCGCCGCAAAGGCAACCGCTTCGAACCCAAACGCCTCAAACCCGAACGCCCCGAACCCAAACGCCTCAAACCCCCAACCTCCCAACCCCTTCGACACCGAGCACCGCCCGCCGCGCTTCTGGGCCCGCCTCCTCCACTTCGAGAACCGGTATTGGACCATCGACCAGTTAATGCAATCCCTCGACATCACCAACATCCTCGAGCTGTCCTCCGGGTTCTCCTTCCGCGGCCTCGCCCTCAGCCGCGAAAAACCCGTTTACTATATCGACACCGATCTCCCCGACCTCATCGCCACCAAACAACAATTCGTCAGCGCGCTCACCCTCGAACCCCAGGCAACCGCATCCAACGGCGCCAGCAACCCAGCCACCGCAGCAAATGCCCCCGAAAACACCCCCGGCCACTACGAACTCCTCCCCCTCAACGTCCTCGACGCCCCCGCCTTCCACGCCATCGCCGACCGCTTTCCCCCAGGGCCCCTCCTGATCGTCAATGAAGGCCTCCTCGTCTATCTCGACCAAGCCGAAAAAGAAGCCCTCTGCCAAACCATCCGCAGCATCCTCCAGCGCCGCGGCGGCTACTGGATCACCGGCGATATCTATATCCAAAAGGAACTCGACCCCTCGCTCATCGACCGCGAAGACTCCTTTCATCAATTCCTCCAACAACACAAAACCGAAGAAAAAAAATTCCGCGACTTCGAAAGCGCCGCCGAATTCTTCACCCGCATGGGCTTCATCGTCGACCGCGAGGCCGCCATGGACCTCAGCCGGCTCTCCGCCCTGCCCCGCCTGCTCGCCTCCATGTCCCCCGAGACCCAAAAGAAACTCACCCAAACCCCCAAAATGCACGCCACCTGGCGCCTCCGCGTCGCCGAAAGCTGACGGACCAAACAAACGCCGCCGCCAGCCAAAAAAAATCCCCCTTCCCCCCTGTAACCTTTCCCGGTTTCCACGGTACTCTAAAATACACCAACGCCCTTCGTCCTATGCTTCGCAACGTCAAAACCGCCTTCCGCAATCTCTGGAGACACCGCGCCTTCGGCGTCCTCAACATCGCCGGGCTCTCCATCGGCATCGCCGCCGCCGCCTTCATCCTCCTCTGGGTCGAAGACGAGCTCACCTTCGACCACAACTTCGCCAACCATGACAACCTCTACCGCGTCATGCAGAATGAAAAGACCGGCAAAGGCATCAACACCAACGGCGACACTCCCGACGCCCTGGGCGAAGCAATGAAGGCCGAATTCCCCGGCATCGTCAACATGTTCCGCATCAGCTGGCGCATGGACGAGCTCGCGGTAGTGGGAGATAAGAAGATAAAGACGAACGGCCTCTATGGCGACCCCTCCATCCTCTCTATGCTCACGGTCAGCCTCATTCGCGGCGACGCCGCCACCGCCCTCGAAAAACCGCAGTCCATCGTCATCAGCCAGGCCCTCGCAAAAGCCTGTTTCGGCGACGAAAACCCGATCGGCCAAACGATCAATATGAACGCCGGCCAGGCCTACTCCGTCGACGGCCTCTATACCGTCACCGGCATCTTCCCCGATCTCCCGGCCAACAGCTCCTTCCATTTCCAATGGATCTCCCCCTACACCACCTGGACCGCCGCCAACACCTGGGTGAAAGGTTGGGGCAATAACCTCACCGAAACCTACGTCCAACTCGCGGCCACCGCTTCCCGCCAAGCCATCGACAAGCGGCTGACCCACTACCTTTCCACCAAACAAAACGGCGCCACCAACACCCTCTTCCTCTTTAGCGCCAACGATTGGCACCTCCGGGACAAATTCGTCAACGGGGTACAGACCGGCGGCGCCATCCGCTACGTGCGCCTCTTCGCCCTCATCGCCGCCGCCATCCTGCTCATCGCCTGTATCAATTTTATGAATCTTTCCACCGCCCGCTCCGAACAACGCGCAAAGGAAGTGGGCGTGCTCAAGGTAGCAGGCGCCGGCCGGTCCAGCCTCATTGGCAAATTCATCAGTGAAGCCCTGCTCCTGTCCTTCCTCGCCGTATTGCTCGCCGTTGCCCTGCTCTATATTTTCCTTCCGGCCTACAACAGCCTCGTCAACAAACAGCTTCATATCCGTCTGTTCGATCCCACCCATGGCATCGCGCTCCTCGCCGTAACCCTCCTCTCCGGCCTCATCGCCGGCAGCTACCCCGCCTTCTATCTTTCTTCCTTCAACCCCATCTACGTGCTCAAGGGACTGAAAATAAAAGCAAGCGGCGGCGCCGCCGCGATCCGGAAAGGTCTCGTCATTACCCAGTTCACCGCTTCCGTCGGCCTCATCATCGGCACCGTCATCATCTACCAGCAGGTGCTGCATATCAAAGACCGCGACCTCGGCTATTCCCGCAACAACCTCCTTTATATCGATCTGCACGGCTCCATGAAGGAGCACTTTGAAGCGCTCAAGGACAAGCTCCTCGCGACGGGCTATGTAGACAACGCCGCCATCAGTCTCCACGATGCCCTGCACGTATACAGCTACGGCAACGGCCACAGCTGGCAGGGAAAGGACCCCAACAGCAAGATCCCCATTCACAGCAATAATGTCAGCCCGGAATATATTTCCACCATGCACATGAAGCTCGTCAGCGGCCGGGATTTCTATCCCACCCCCGGCGTGGACAGCCTCAGCGTCATCATCAATGAAAGCATGGCAAAGCTGATGGGAAAAGAGGGTAGAACGGGGGCCCTCCTCTCCTTCGGCAACGATCATCTGCCCGTAGTAGGCATCATAAAGGATTTTGTCTACAATGACGTCTATGGTTCCGGCGCGCCGCTGGTCCTCTATTGCCGCCCGAAAAACGCCACCGTTATGGCCCTGCGCTTCAAGGCCGGCGCCAATCTGCCCACGGCGCTGGAGAAGACGGCCTCCGTCATCACCGCCGAAAACCCCGGCCAGCCCTTCGCCTACCGGTTCGCCGACGAAGACTTCGACACCCTGTTCACCACTGAGACGCTGATCGGCAAGCTCGCCGGCATCTTCGCCGTTCTCGCCGTCTTCATCTCCTGTCTCGGACTCTTCGGGCTCGCCGCTTACACCGCCGAACGCCGCGTCAAAGAGATCGGTATCCGCAAGGTCCTCGGCGCCTCCGTCCAGGGGCTCGCCGGACTGTTGCTAAAGGAATTCGTTCAATTGGTCAGCATCTCCTGTATCATCGCCTTCCCGCTGGCCTTCTGGATCCTTCATGGCTGGCTCCAGAATTATGAGTACCGCACCGCGATCCACTGGTGGGTCTTCGGCCTCGCGGGAACGCTCGCGCTGGCTATCGCCATCCTTACCGTCAGTTTCCAGGCGATCCGCGCCGCACTGGCCAATCCGATAAAAGCGCTGCGCAGCGACTAGGACGGCCACGGGCCGTCCGCTACTCAACTTTCAAATTCTGCACCGGATTCAACAACGCCGTCTTCACGGCTTGTATACTCACCGTCGCGAGCGTCACCGCCACCACCAACAACCCCGCCCCCGCAAACACCCAGGGCCCGATCGCGATCCGGTACACAAAATCCTGCAACCACGAATGCATCGCCCACCACGCCAGCGGGAACGCAATGCCGATCGCCACCACGGCCAGCCGCACAAACCCCGCCGACAACAAGAAAGCCAATGACCCCAACGACGCTCCCAGCACCTTTCGGATGCCGATCTCCTTCACCCGTTGTTTGGCCGCATACGACGACAACCCAAACAACCCCAGACAGGCCAGCACGATCGCAATCCCCGAAAACAAATTCATCACCGTCCCCAGCCGTTGCTCCGACGCATAGATCTTATTATAGTTTTCGTCCAGGAAATGAACTTCGTAAGGTACCCCCGGCGCCACTCGCTTCCACGTCCCCGCCAGCCAATCCAACGTCGCCGCCATATGCTGTCCCGAGACCCGCACCAACAACCGGTCCGCCCGATGCGCCGGGAACAGCGACAACCCCTTGATCGGGCTATGCAGTGACTGGAAGTTAAAATCCTTTATCACCCCCTTCACATACCCCGGCCGCGAAGCATCCATATACATTCTTTTCCCAATGGCCTCCGCCGGCGTCCAGCCCAGGTCCTTCGCCGCCTTCTCATTCAGCACAAAATGGAACACCGGGTCCGGCAGCTTCACCGCCGCAGCCCCGCCGGAGCCCGCGCCGCCGCCGGGAGGCGCAAACTCATCCGGATGCGCATCCCGGATATCCTGCTTCGTCAACCCCTCGCCCGCCACCATCTGCAGTCCGGTCGTCGATATATAATCCTCATCCACCGGATTCCCATACACCGCCAACTGCTGACTCTCCGGCATCGTCTCGTTCCGCATATTGTATCCCCCAAAGATCTGCACCGGCGACGACGCACAGGTGCTCAGGCTCACCACGTCGGGGTTCCGTTTGAACTCCGCTTTTAAATAATCCAGTTGCGGAAGCAGCCGGCGATTCATCGGCAGCTCCAGCACATGATCGCGATCGTACCCCAGTTTCTTCTCCCGGATATAGCTCAGCTGCTGACCCATGATAAAGGTCGACACGATCAAAAAGACAGAAATGACAAATTGGAACACGATCAACGACTGCCGCAACCCGTGTCCGCTCCGCGAATTCTTAAAGGCCCCTTTCAACACCTTCACCGGGTGGAACCGGGAAAGCACCAGCGCCGGGTAACCCCCCGCCAGCAGCGCCACGATCGCCGCCGTCAAAAGCGCCAGCCCCAAAAACCACGGCGAAAAAACCCCACCGACCCCCAGATGCCGGTCCGCCAGCTTGTTAAAAGCCGGCAACACCCCGGCCACCACGCCCACGCTCAACACCACCGCGATGAGGCAAAGGAGGAACGACTCCCCAATGAATTGCCAGAACAGCTGTCCCCGCCCCGCACCAATCACCTTCCTCACCCCGACTTCCCGCGCCCGATCCACCGACCGGGCCGTCGACAGATTGATATAGGTGCTGCAAGCAATAACCAAAATAAGCAAGGCCACACCGGCCAGGATATAAATGTAGACGATGCTCGTCCCCGGCTCGAAACCCACGTATTCCGAATACAAATGGATCCGCATGAACGGCTCCAGCAAAAAGTTCACCGTCGCCCCCTTCCCCTCCATCTCTTTTACCATAAAGGCCGTCACCTTCGCCTGCAACGCCGGCAGCGAAGTATTATTCCGCAATAAAAAGAACGTCCCATAATTCGCATCCCAGTACGTCTCGTCCTGGTTGGCGTACAGCGACGAAAAAGAGGCCAGGAAATCAAATTTTAATTGCGAGTTCGAAGGGCAGTCCTTCATGACGCCCGTCACCAGGTAATCGACCGAATCGGTGCCTATCCGCAGACTCTTCCCCACCGCCTCTTCCCCTCCGAAATACCGCGCCGCCGTCGACTCGGTCAGCACCACCTTCTTCGGTCCCGACAAAGCCGAGGCCGCATCCCCCTTCGTCAGCGGCATGCTGAACACGAGGAAGAAGCTCGAGTCCGCAAACATAAAATTATCCTCCTTGAACAGCTTGTCCTTAAAAGATACGATCCGCGGCCGCGCCGTCATCCTCACCGCCGATTCGATCTCCGGAAACACCCGCTTGAATGTCGTCGCCACCTTCGTGCTGTTGTAATTGCCATATTGCATGTCTCCCCCACCGGAAAATTTATAGCCCATGATCGACCGGACGATCCGCGGCCCCTTCGCCTCAAAGTCGTCATAGCTCAGCTCGTGACGGATAAAAAGGGCGATCAGCAGGCAGCTCGACAGGCCGATCGTCAGCCCGAAGATATTGATGGCCGAAGCCATGGGGTTCTTGCGAAGGTTGCGCAGAGCGGTAAGAAGCCAGTTTTGGAGCATAAGACAGCCGTTTTAATGAAAGGTTTGTAGTCTTTATTCTAATCGAATGTAGTCGGTTTTTTAATTGTATATCGCTAAACAACTCTAAGTGAAAACCCTTAACCCCCGGATATTCATTCGCCCTACGTTTTGTTTCCAGCGATAATCTCCGTTACTATGCAGTACGAAATCTACAGGATTTCTTTAGACCTCTCCCGGTAACAATACTTAGTAGCGCGCGGGACACCCCCGCTGATCCTTCATCTTTTTCCCAGAGCCGTCCATTATTCGGCGACCCCGACCCGGGCGCCAATGTTCCTTATTGCAACAGACAATCAGCCTGCTCGCAAAAGCAATGTGCAATTTGTTATAGGAAACCTATAGGGCGTATCCCCCTGTAAGTTAACCCTTAAATCAACCCCTATATGAAAATTTCAAGGCTGATTGCCTGTATCCTTTGCCTGCTCGCGGCCACGTCGGGTGCGGCGCAGCTGACCACAGGCCTGACCAATCCGGGCACCGCCACCGTCGTTTCGCTTGGCGGCGCCTCGTTCACCTGGAACAACCCCAACGGCGCCCTGTCCGCAGGCGGTTCCGCCGCCAGCACGGCCCAGGTGCTGTCGGTCAACACCGGAACTACCAACGTGCTGGAGCTCACGAATTTCGGGTTCAACCTCCCCACGGGCTCCACCATCGATGGGATCGAGGTCCAGGTTACCCGTCAGCAATCCAGCGGTCTGTCCCTGACTATTCTCGGCACCACGATCAATGGCTCTGTCAATGACAATCTCGTCCAGCTCGTCGGACCCGGCGTCAGTTCCGTCAACAAGGCCACCGCCAGCGCCTGGCCTGCTGCCACCGGCACCGCTTTGTATGGATCTTCGTCCGATGTCTGGGGCCCCACCGTATGGACCGCCGCCATGGTCAATTCGGCGTCCTTTGGGGTCGATCTGTCTGCTGCCATCAACGGCGGCATTCTCTTCGGTATCAACCTGGTCCCCGGCGCCTCCATCGACGCCGTCCGGATCAACATCACATACAGTCTCCCCGCCACCCTACCTCTGCAACTATCTCAGTGGTCCGTCACCCGCCAGGGCAACAGCAACCTTTTAAGCTGGCAGGCGGCCGGCAACAGCGCCGGGCCGGCCGGCAATGCCGCCCCCGGGATGTTCATCATCGAGCGGAGCCTTAACGGCAGCGACTGGACCGACCTCACGCAAGTCCCCGCCGCCGACGGCGCACCGGCCACACCGCCCGCCGCAGGCGCACCGACCACATCCGCCGCGACCAACGGCAGTTATTCCTACACCGATGAAAACGCCCCCGTCCATGGAACGGTCTACTACCGCCTAAGGTTACACAACGCCGGCCAGCCCGACAGCTGGTCCACCGTCCAGGTCCTCGCCGAAAAGCCGGTCCGGCCCGTGATTCACCTATATCCGAATCCCTTCCATGATAGGATCATGATCTCCGCCCCGGGCGCCCCCTTCACCCAGGTCATCCTGCGCAATGCGCAGGGCACAACCCTCTGGGCAAAGGAATTCCCCGGCGGAGTCAACACAACCCAGATCCCGGTCGTGGGGCTCCCCCAGGGGCTGTACTTTCTGACCGTCGACAATACAACCTGGTCCCTCTTCAAGGGATCGTAAAATAACCTCGGTAGCCTTCGGGCTCCCTTGGCCTCTGGGATCAAGCGATCCGGCGTATTCCTACGTCGGATTTTTTTTGCCTCCAACCCGTTTACCGAAAAAAAGCCGCCACTTGCCGCCTTCCCCCCGTCAAGGGGCGATTCCCCCTTGCACACCCCCCCAATACACACTAGATTTGAGAAAAAATAGAAACCACAATGGACGACCAAGAAGTAAGGAACGACATCCGCCGCAGGCACAGAAGCGGCAGAATATGGGCAGGCCTCCTGCTGCTCGTGATCGGCGGTGTCCTCCTCCTCGATCAAATGAACTTCCCCCTCCCCGACTACCTCTTCAACTGGCATGTGCTCCTCATCGTAATAGGCCTCTGGATCGGCCTCCGCCACAACTTCCGCGGCGGCGGCTGGCTCATCCTCATGGCCGTCGGCGGCTTCTTCCTGATCCAGGACTACTACCCCGAAACCCATGTCCAACGCTATATATGGCCCGGCGCCCTCATCCTCGCCGGCCTCCTCGTCATGCTCCGCCCCAACCGCCCCCACTGGCGCCACCGCTACCATGGCCGCTGGGGCCAGGAATGGCGCGAACAATATGAAAAGGATCGCGCCCAATGGCACGAACAGTTCGACAAAGACCGCGCCCAATGGCGCACTGGCGGTACCCAGGCCTTCGCCAGCCAACGCGAGAACTACAGCTCCGAAGACTTCGTCAACGCCACCTCGGTCTTTGGCGGCGTCCACAAAAAGATCATGTCCAAGAATTTCAGAGGCGGCGATATCGTCACCTTCCTGGGCGGCACCGAGATCGATCTCACCCAGGCCGATTTCACCGGCACCGTCCGCCTCGACGTCACCCAGATCATGGGCGGCACCAAGATCATCGTTCCGCCCCACTGGGAGGTCCGGTCCGAGGTCACGGCTCTCTTCGCCGGCTTTGAGGACAAACGCCAGCAACCCGCGGCCACCAACCCCGATAAGGTATTGATCATCGATGGCACGTCGATCTTCGGCGGCATCGAATTAAAGAACTATTAACGCTAATCTTATGAACTGGTATCTCAGCAAGATCATCTTCCGCATCATCTGTGGCGAAGGCAACCACACACCGCAATTCGACGAGCAGCTCCGCCTCATCGCCGCCCACGACGAAGAAGAAGCCCTCCGCAAAGCCATGGACATCGGCGAAAAAGAGCAGGACTCCTTCTATAATCACGAACAGCAGCTCGTCCAATGGAAGTTCGTCAACGTCGCCGAACTCTACCGCTTCAGCGGCCTCCTCGACGGCGCCGAGATGTACTCGCGCATCCACGAGACCGACGATCCCGACGGGTATACCGAGTTGGTCCGTCGTCGCGCCGAACATATCCGCGCCAGCACGACGCACAAAATGCTACGCCTCCTGTAACCGATAAAACGCAATAGCCAAACCAGCCCGTTCATGGCCAAAGCCCCCCTCTCTCAACATAAGTTCCTCCTCATCTTCCTCTCCTGGTGGGCCATCTGGGCCTTCCTGCAGGTCTCCCTGCTCATCGGTTTTGGCCTCTCCGCGAAGACTGCGCTGATCGACAGCCTCGTCTCCAACACCCTCGTCGCCCTCAGCTGCGGCTTCCTCAGCAACAACATGCAGTACTACCTGCCAAAAAAAGAACGCTATTGGTACATCCTTCTCATCAGCCTCAGCCTCAGCGCGATCATCCTGCTTGCCTGCAAAGCTATCCTCGTCCCCCTGCTCAGCGAAAAGGCCGACGGGGTTGCCTACGCGCTGTTCTTCAGTAAAAGTTGGCCGGTCCGTTTCGACATCGTCTTCCTGCAGGTCGGCTGTATGGCCATCCTCAGCGTCCTCTGGTATTCCTCCGAAGAAGAACAGGAAAACCGCCAGCGCCGCAACGACGCCGAACGTCTCGCCCGCGAAGCCGAGCTCTTCAAGCTCCGCCAGCAGCTCGCACCCCACTTCCTGTTCAACAGCCTCAACTCCATCAGCGCCCTCATCGGCAGCCGCCCCGAACAGGCCCGCAAGATGATCCAGCAGCTGTCGGACTTTCTCCGCGGCAACCTCAAAAAGGAAGACCAGCAGTGGGTTCCCCTATCGGAAGAACTACAATACCTCGAACTCTATCTCGACATCGAAAAGGTCCGCTTCGGCCACCGCCTCGATACGCAGATAACCTGCGGCGAAGATTGCATGAGCAGCCGCATCCCGCCCATGCTGCTCCAGCCCATCGTCGAGAACGCCATAAAATTCGGGCTCTACGATACCACCGAAGCCGTCACCATCGCCATCCGCGCCAAAATAGAGGCGAAATTCGTCATCATCGAGGTGGAGAACCCCTTCGACCCCGAGACCAGCCGCCCCAAAAAAGGCACCGGCTTCGGTCTGTCCTCGATCCAGCGAAGACTCTACCTGCTGTTCGGCCGGACCGATCTGCTCGAGACCCGGGTCGCCGATAATCTATTCACGACAATCGTCCGCATCCCGCAACTCGAAAACATCCCAGCCAAACCAGCCATTGACAACACGCAAACACCGATAGCATGAGCAACAACACGCCTGTAAAAGCCATCATCATCGACGACGAACCGCTTGCCCGGATGATCGTAAAAGAATACCTTGGGTTCTACCCCGGGATCACCATCGTGCAGGAATGCGGCGACGGCTTCGAAGGCATCAAGGCCATCCAGCAACACCATCCCGACCTCATCTTCCTCGACGTCCAGATGCCCAAGATCAACGGCTTCGAAATGCTCGAGCTCGTGGAAGAGCCCCCCGCCGTCATCTTCACCACCGCCTTCGACGAATACGCCATCAAGGCCTTCGAGAACCACGCCGTCGACTACCTGCTCAAACCCTTCAACAAGGACCGCTTCGACAAGGCCCTCCGTAAATGGCTCGACCAGCGCGCCACCCGCGGCAGCGATCTCATCACCCATGGCGGCAATACGGAAGAATTGTTGGAGACCGCCAGCCAGTCCCCCACCCAACAACAACGCATCGTGGTAAAGACAGGCGGCAAGATCAAGATCATCCCCCTCGAAGACATCCATTACCTCGAGGCGGCCGATGATTATGTGAAGATCCACACCCACAATGGCGCCTTCCTCAAGAACCGCACGATGAGCTTCTTCGAAAAGACCCTCGACCCCGAACAGTTCGTCCGCACCCACCGCAGCTATATCCTCAACGTCCAACAGGTCACCCGTATCGACCCCTACGAGAAGGACAGCCATCTCTGCATCCTGCAGTCCGGCGCCCAGGTGCCGGTCAGCAAAGCGGGATACGTGAAATTAAAGGCCGTGCTAGGGTTATGATCCATTAAATAACCTTTATAGAATTACTAAAAAAAAGGTAAATTTACTTGCATTACACAACGAGCATTTTATGGCGGAAGAAATGACCAAGCAGCAGACCATTGACCAAATAGTCAAAGAGGCGAAGAAGCTAGATAAACTCGAGCTTCAAATACTGCTTTCACGATTGAGGATCAAGAAAATGGCAAAAGAGAAAAGAAAACCCGTGGCCAACTATGACCCTAAAAAAATAAAGGCCCCTACAATGGAAGAGATCAACGCCTGGACCCATGAAGCACGCAAGCAACATGCGAATAAAAAAGTTCGTTCTAGATAACAATATTGGGGTAAGTTACTTTGTAACCAAAAGTGAGCTGCTATTACTGCAGATAATTGAAAAGTATGAATTGGTTGTCTTCTCGTGTGACGAGCTTGCGGGAGAGTTAAAAGATGTTTTGGGACGCAGTCATATTAAGAAATATGGCATAAACGTTTTGGAAGCCCTTCGCGTTCATAGACGGCTTACTGTAAAATTCAAGCTGACCTATCCGCTCAAGAATTACATCCCAGAAGATGAAAATGATAATTATTTGATCGCACTCGCGCTGCAAACCTCTTCCGGGTTTATCACTTCGGGTGATTCACATATTCTCGATGAGAAAAATAACCTGGAGAAAAAATTTAAAAAACTGAGAATTCTGTCTAAGGCCGAATTTGAAGCAAGGTTTCCGGTGCACTAAAAAGGAGGCCTCGACAAAGCCTCCGAATTTGCTTTAGACCATTCGATTGGCGACCGCCCCCCGCTCAATTCCGCGCGGCGGTTGCCTTCGCCGGCTCATTCCGATCCCCCCGGTTCAGGGTCCGGACCAACTCCATCTCGCCATCGGCGACGCGAACGGTCTTGATCGTCGTGCTGTCCTCCATATCGATCAGGTAAATGGACTTCCCGTTTGTCTTCACCTCCTGCACCGTGAGGATAGCGTAGTCGTAATATTCCGGCTTGACGATCGCGCGGACCTCGCGGGGTAACTGACTTTCACCATAATAGTCGATCGTGAACCGCACCCGGCCCTTCTTGTCATAGAATGCCCTGGTAGTCTGGGCGGAAGCAACAACGGCGGTGCCACCCAGCAGAAGGCCGGCAAATGCGAATTTTAAAAATAGCTGTTTCATATACTTAATTTTAGATTTGACTTTTTAAAGGGAGGCCTTTGAAAAAGCCTCCGGTTTGCTTTATGAGCATCCAACTGAGGATGCGCTTGACAACCCAAAACTACACCGCCAAAACCCGCTCCGGTCGCATGTTCGACCGCTACCGGCTCCCGGCCGATACACAACGCCATCCGGCAGCTCACAGCTACTCATCGTCGACGAATGACACTCGCCGACAGGATCGGGTTTTATACCGCCACTGAAGGAAAAATCAATTAATAGTTATTTATAATATCTAACTTTAAGTCAGAACCGATGGTTCTATGACTTTTGCCGCTCTGATATTGTCCCCAAAACCTCGGCACCATCTTGCAAGGCACCTGGTGTTCTGGACGGCATATTGTACCTATTTTTGGATGCAGAGCCTCGCCCCCCGCCATTTTACGGAATTTCGCAACAGCGAAACGTATTACTTCGCATTGCTGAATTTATGCTGCTTCGCACCGGTTTTCATTTTCGCAGTTTATTATTCCATTTACTATCTACTGCCAAAAACACTGGCAAGGAAAAGATATGCATGGTTTCTGTTTGATCTCTTGTTGTTGTATGCCGCCGGCATGGCAGTAAACTATTTTATGGCCGGGCTGTTTCTCCGGCATGTGCATTATTCAACACCCGTAACGGTCAATTTCGAGCATCAAATGGAATTTGGAGCGTACAATACCCGGTGGGGAATGGTGATAGCAATAATCGCACTGGGTATAAAATTGACAAAAAGCTGGTACCTGCAGCTGAATGAGAACCTTGAAATGCTCAAAAAGCAGAACAGAGCGGAATTACAATTGCAAAAATCGCGTCTCCATTCCGCCTTTTTGCTACGGTCGCTCCATACCATTTATACCCATATACAGGAACGATCCGGCAAAGCCCCCGCCCTGATCATCGCGCTGAGCGACCTGTTGAGCTACTCGCTGTATGAAACGGGTAAGCAACCGGTCCCGTTGGAACGGGAATTGGAGCAGCTCAAAAATTTCATTGGTATTGAACAAGTGGGTACCGATGTTGAGTTGGACATTCAAACCACCGATAGCGTCCAAACTCTATACATTACTCCGCTGACCTTGATAAAATTGCTGGAAGATATCATCGCCTCGGCACGTACCAGGGAACCGGAGATATGGCTGAAAGATGTTCGGATAATAGAAGCCAATAACGACTTCTCGGTCGCGGCTGCCTTCAGCAAAGATCCAAAAGCCAGGGCTTATGAAAATGAATGAGTTTATTTTCACCAAAAGACGGCCGGAAAAATATCTCCGGCACCTGGCCTTTTGGATCGCCCAGGCGATCTTCTGGGTGGTATGGGCAGGTACTTTTTTTGCAAATTTTAAGCAATGGATGCTCGAGTCGATGAATTTTTACCTGAATGTGCCGTTCGCTTTGGCAATAGGGTATACCTATCTTGTCGCCTATTCTATTTTCCCGATGTATTTTATACAGGGAAGAAAGCGAAGGTCGCTCGTTTTGCTTTCTGCCTTCACGCTGGTCGCGTATATATTGTATATGCTGAATTTTCTTCTCAGGCATGGCTTCCCGGCCCGTTTTGAAGATAACGATAAGCTGATGATGTGGTATTTTACGATGAATTTTATCATCAATGGCCCGCCGGTCATTTGCGTGATGTTCCTGGCCATCAAAATGCTGAAAAGCTGGTATGAAAAGATGGAAGAGAAACGTATCCTCGCCAATGAAAATACCCGGGCCGAGCTACAACTGCTGAAAGCCCAGGTGCATCCGCATTTTTTGTTCAATACCCTGAATAACATCTATTCTTTCGCCCTCACAAGATCGCCCGAAGCGGGCGGGATGGTCTTGAAATTGTCCGATACGCTCCGGTACATGATCAACGACTGCGAAGCCGACTCGGTCCCCCTGGAAAAGGAGATCCAGGTTATCCAAAACTATATCGGTCTCGAAAAGGTGAGATATGGCAACCGGTTACAACTGGATGTAAATGTAAAAGGGGATTATGAGAACAGGATGATCGCCCCCTTGCTGATGATACCCTTTGTCGAAAACAGCTTCAAACATGGCGCCAGCGTCATGCGGGGAAGGCAATGGATCAGCCTGGAACTGTCGGTAGAGGATAAATGGCTGTATTTTAACATCGGGAACAGCAAGCCGGTGAAGAAGCCTTTTTATCAAAACAGAAAAGAAGGGATTGGCCTTTCGAATGTGCAGACCCGGCTACGGCTCCTTTATCCCGAAAAACATCAGCTGACGATCGAATCGACCGATGCCGCATTTTTCGTACACCTGAAGATAGAGTTGGAAGAAAAAATAAAAACCCCTGCTTATGCCTGATAAAAAGATCGTTTGCCTTGCGGTAGATGATGAGCCGCCGGCACTGGAGGTTTTGAAGAAGTACATCACTTCCGTGCAATCGCTGGAACTTGCCGCCACCTGCGAGGATGCCGTCGAAGCGATCAATTTTTTGCAGACGCATCCGGTCGATCTGATGTTTCTCGATATAAAAATGCCCGAACTCCTGGGGACTGATTTCGTAAGAACATTAAAGAATCCGCCAAAAGTGATTTTTACGACAGCCTATCGCAAATACGCGGTGGAAGGATTTGAACTGGATGCCGTCGATTTTTTGCTAAAACCCATCTCATTTGACCGGTTCCTGAAAGCGGTGAATAAAGTGATGCATGCCTCGCTGAATGCCTCTACACCCATAAACAACGAAAATGATCACAAAAAAGAGGGCGACGGCAGTATTTATTTCCGCAGCGACCGCAGGATGGTGAAAGTGCTCCTGGATGATATTTTGTATATAGAAAGCGTAAAAGACTATGTCAAAGTGGTGACCGTCACCCAGACCATCCTTACCAAACGACCTATCTCCTCCCTGGAAGAAGATCTGCCAAAAGAAAAATTCATCCGGATACACCGGTCCTTTATCGTGTCGTTGAACAAGATCGAATCGTATACTTACGACCTTATCTGGATCGGCAAATCGGAATTGCCCGTTAGCCGCATGTATAGGCATGAGGTAGAAAATGTATTGAAATAGTGGTCGCCCTTCGTCGACGAATGACATTCGTCGAAAAAAGAAGCATACAGCTACCCAATGGTCTAAATTTGACAGAGACGCAGGAAGCAGTCGTCAATTATGACCATCAGGTCTATTATATATTCCAACGACCGCCGCCCAAGACTCGCGCGGCATTGCCTCTTCTGGATGGCGTACGCCCTCTATTTCACCCTGCAAAGCTTCTTCCCCACCGACGACGTCCGGGCCACCGGCAGCTATTTCGTCTACGTCGCGCTGCTCAGCACGGCCATGTACTTCCCCTTCTGCTTTCTATCGGCTTACCTGCTCTTATATTACCTGTACCCCCGCTACCTTCGCTGGGGCCGCCACCTCGCCTTCGCAGGACGCTTCCTCGCGCTGTTCATCGCAGGGGTCTTCATCAACTACTTCACCGGCACTATCTTCTATAAATACAGCCATTGGGGTACCGGCAATTTCTTCAACATCGCCTTCCTCGGCGTCCACAACACCATCATCGCGATCATCACCAGCGTGTCCATCCTCGGTCTCCGGCTCGGCCGCGAGGCCTGGCTGCAACACGAGGCCAACCTCCGGCTGGCCGCGAAAACCGCCAGCGCCGAGCTGCAACTGCTCAAGACCCGTATCGATCCGCAGGCCCTCTTCGGCACCCTCGACCAGCTCCGCCAGGAAGTGGCGCGCAAAGCCCCCGGCGCACCGGCCGCCATCCTCCGGCTCTCGGAAGAGCTCAGCGATATCTTATATACCCAGGAAGGAGACCTCGCCCTCACCGAAGACCAGCCACCCCGTTACCAACCGGAGCCCGCCCCAAGCGCCGCCCCCCCTTCGTCGGGCATCGACGGGTTCATCTACAAGATCCTCTTTTCCCCAAAGCCCCTCATCCGCATCGCCCGCCATCTCGTCTTCTGGTTCTTGCGATTCGCCAATCTCGGTATCGTATACCGTGCGCAGAGGTACGTGTCTTCCCCACCGATCCGGCCCGACTGGACAGCCACGCTAAAGGCCTCGCTCATCGAGCTTTCCGGTGAGATGCTGCTCACCTATAGCATCGCCTACGGCCTATTCCCGCGATTCTTCGAGCGCCGGAAATATGGCCCCTTCGCCGCAAGCACCCTCGCCTTGCTAACAGTCGTCTTCATCGGTACATACCCCGAGCAAATGAATTTTCATTTCCCGCGCCACGCCGCCGGCGTGTCCTATTTTTGGAACGCTCTGATGCAGTTTATCCGAACAGGCTTTATCACCTGGCTGCCCTTCATCGCCTGGCGGCTCAACAAACAGTACTTCCGGCGGATCCGGGAGCGGGTGACCCTGAGCCAACAGAAGGCTGATATCGAATTCCAGCTGCTAAAGGCGCAGGTGCATCCCCATTTCCTGTTCAACACCCTGAATAACATCTATTCCTTCGCCCTCGACGGCTCCCCCCGAGCAGAGGAACTCCTAAAAAAACTCATCAGCATTATGCACTATATGATCTATGACTGCGAAGCCGATCGCATGTCCCTCCACCAGGAACTGCACCTGCTGGAAGATTATATCGGGCTGGAAAAAGCAAGGTATGGAGATCGCCTCGACCTGGACATCAGTATCCTGGGGGACACGGCGAGCAGGCGCATCGCCCCCCTGTTGATGATCCCTTTTGTAGAGAACTGTTTTAAGCATGGCGCCAGCCAGGTCCTCGACCATCCCTGGGTGCGGTTGCAGATCCGCACGGCCGGCGATCGGCTGGACTTCCGACTTAGCAACAACCGGCCGCCCGACACCGCCGCTCCAAACGGGAAGCACGGGATCGGGCTGAGGAACATCCGGCAACGGCTCGACCTGCTCTATCCCGATCGGTACCGGCTCGAAATAGATTCGGTCGCCGGGGTCTTTTCCGTTCGCCTGGTCGTACCTTTAGAATATGGTAAATGAAAGAAAAATATCCTGTTTGATCGTCGACGATGAACCGCCGGCCCTGGACATCCTGAAGAAATACATCGCCGCCGTCGCCACCCTCGAACTGGCAGCCACCGCCAACAACGCCATCGAGGCGCTCAACATCCTGCAGACCCGCCCCATCGACCTCATCTTCCTCGATATCCAGATGCCCCAATTACTCGGGACCGATCTCATCCGTACCCTAAAGACGCCCCCCCGGTTCATCTTCACGACCGCCCACCGCAAATTCGCACTCGAAGGCTACGAGCTCGACGCCGTCGACTACCTGCTAAAACCGATCTCCTTTGAGCGGTTCCTCAAGGCCGTCAACAAAGTGCTCGATGCCGCACCCGCCCGCCAGGCCTTCGCCGATCCCCCCGCAGCCGCACCCACGCCGCCCACCGCAACCGCGCCCCCAGCCGCACCCCGCGCCGAATCCTTCATCCACCTCCGCGCCGATCGCAAAACGATCCCCGTCGCCCTCGACGATATCCTCTACGTGGAAAGTCTCCGCGACTACATCCGCGTCGTCACCCGCCACAAGACCATCGTCACCAAGCAATCCATCTCCTCCCTCGAAGAATCCCTCCCCCGCGACGCCTTTATCCGCATCCACCGCAGCTACATCGTCGCACTCGCCAAGGTTGAATCCTATACCGCCGAACTCGTCGAGATCGGCCGCCAGCAACTCCCCATCAGCCGCCTCTACCGCCTCGACGTCGAAAAGGTCCTCCAACGCCGGCTCTAACCCCTCCGCCCCGGGTCCCCCACCGCCGCCAAGCCCCCGCCGGCAAAACCCTCATTTCAGCTGAACATCCACGTACACGGAATGCCGCCCATACGTCTCATAAAACGGTTTGAACACCGCATCATCAACCGTAAACTCCAATTGAGAAGGATCCCCCTTGATGGTCTTCCCAATATCCTCCGCATCCAGCGTGATCTTCCGCCAATCCTTTCTGGCCTCCGGCTCCTGCGCCGCCAGCAAGATGGGTCCATAAAATAAACTGGCAATATTGGGCTGGTCCATCACCGGATCGAGATGGAACCCAAAAGGCATTTTCAATTCCAACACATCCCCATCCTTCCACGGCCGGCTGATCGCAAGGTAAGTCCCCGGCACCGCGTGAACCTTCTGCTCCTTCCCGTTGATGGTCACAAAGAATCCATGGGTAGCCCAACCCGGCACCCGAACATACAGGTCAAATTTTCCGCTCCCCCTGATCGTCAGCCGGGTATTGTCGGCATTCGGATAATTGGTGGTCTGCACGACCCTGATATGGCGTTCCGTCCAGTCCAGCGTCGAAGGAATGTACAGGTTGACATACAGCGCTTCATCGCCCACACTTTTAAAATAAATAGAATTTTGCAGCTTCGTATTACTCTCCAGCGCCGTCCCATTGCAGCAAGTAAAGCCCGTCATGCTCGGATTGCCGAATTGTTTCATCGACCCGGGCCTCAGCGGGATATGATACGTATTGGCCGGGCTGTTCTCATCGACGGAAGCCAGGATATCGTTGTACAACGCCCGCTCATAATAATCCATCAACACTCCCCGCAGATC
>Ga0105239_10003593_pt1 | contig 18941 bp, 15 predicted proteins | sample KBSC44metaG_FD_92761 | JGI IMG/M metagenome (GOLD analysis project Ga0105239, IMG submission 92761) | Corn rhizosphere microbial communities from Kellogg Biological Station, Michigan, USA - KBS C4-4 metaG | ecosystem: Host-associated > Plants > Roots > Rhizosphere > Soil | place: Michigan, USA...
AGCAGCTGCTCGCGGCGGCGCGGGACGCGGGCCTCGCAGCGGGAGAAGGCGGGACCCTGACGTTCTCGATCCCGCTGCCTTCTGCTGCCGCTGCCGTGCCCAAGGAGCAGCAGCAGCAACAGCAGCAGTCACACTCGCCCGTCGAAGCGACCATCTACGTCCCACCGTCGCTCGTCCTCAGCCAGCCGCTGCTGCAGCGCCTGCGCAGGAAATACACGCAGATCCAGCGCGGCGGCATCGCCCATGGCCAGGGCTATGTCGCGGGCCGGCAGGCCGTCGTCGAGGGCTTTGTCGCGTTTCTTGATGGCGAGTGGAATGCTGAGTGAGTGAGTGAGTGAGTCAGCCAGTCAGCCAGTCAGTCAGTGAGGATTGCATGGTTGGCATGGTTGGGTTAAAGGACTTTTAGGTTATACAATGTAAATATAAGCTAAGGTAGGGCAAGAGGGGACTAAATTAATATTGTACGGCCCTTATCCTCATGTAGGATACTACTATCCCCGAACCAATTATTTCATTTAGAGAAGAGCGACGGGAGGGGAGGGGAGGGGAGGTTTGTCTTGCCCTGCCTTGCCCTATACTTTACATACGTATGCATGTAGGATAATGCATATATGGTTGGTTGCCAAGATGACTGACTGGTGACTGGTGACTGACGGATGCGTCATTCGTGTCGCGATGGTGGACATTTACCTACTGTATGGAGTGAGGAATGGACCTGGATATACGTACATGTACTATATCACGACGACATTGACAGCTAGCTACATATCTACCACGTGGAGATTGCAGCCTTACAGAGAGGTACTATGTCTAGGCTCAAGCACCAAAACTAAAAATTTGGAGCTGGCTTACCCTATGATGTGATGTGATGTGAATTTGAAGATGATATGATTTCCACGGCCGTACAAATCTAAACTCGTGTCATCTATACTATAGGGGTATAGAGGTGTAGGTATTTAGGTGCAGTAGCCCAGACCAAACCAAATGGGGGACGACGCAATAAAACCAATTGTGGGAGGCGAAAAAAAATCTCAAAACTTGTTCATGCATGCATGCTCTTGGTGCTGCGCCCGGTTCTCCTCTGCTTGGCGAATTGTCTGTGAAAAGCAAAAGCCAAACCCATGAACCCAAAGCAACCCCGGTGAAGAATCTTTCCGTAAAACCAGCTCCATTCATCAAATCAATGCCATTGCTCGTAGGAGCCCCATCCGCTGTAAGCCTTCTCCAAGAATGCTGCGCGACCATCAATCAATGCCCTTGACGAACAAGCCGACGGGATTAGAATATAAAGAATAGGAGAGAGCAAGAAGAACAAGAATGCTGGTGATGTAGTTGCCTCTGAAAAGATTTATCCAAGAACCGAGTCTCCGTTTCCTCAATTTTTTATCGGTAGGAAGCCCGACAATGAATACTTGGCCGAGCCTGTGTGTGTCATGATGGCCTGAAGATGAAATCTAGGAATCCATAGTAGTGTCTGTGTTATTAATGATATGTTGGAAAGAGCCGTGTGGGGCCTTCGTCGCCCAAGCGCCACCAGAAAAGGGAATAAGTCATAATGATCGATAAGAAAGTTGAGACTGAGTAGGGAGGCGCTGTATGGATGAAAAAAGCCAGAAACTACTGTCGTAACGTGGACCAAAAGGGTTCGTGAAAAAAAGAGTCGTGTTCAAGGGGATATCCCGATGGGGAAAACGGCGGTGCTGCCCCGTTCATCCGCCAAAATACAACCATCAAATTTGGCCATGATCAAGTGCATGATGCAAGCGAGGGACGGTGAGGATTTGGTGATGTCGATACTTTGGTACGGGGGACGGAGGAGTTGGAATTGGATGATTTATTGTGGATACCAATCACATGTCAGGCCGCCGGCGGTCGCTCCTCGGTAAATCAAGCCGTGTGTAGGCATTCCGCCAGGAAAGTAGCACCCACCGGGTGGCGACAAAAATCGAGTGCTCGGTTAAAATGGTCGACAGTGGTGGAATGGGAATGGGATGCGATGGGATGCGATGGGATGTTCATAATGAGACATCTCCAAAGTCACGCATTAGACATGCAAGTTCAGCACGTTTCGCAGCCTCGGCTAGGAAATTAGGAGGGAGTTGTCCCGGGTTGAGATGGGGGCCATGGGCATGGGCGGGATGCTCCTGCGACATGGAGTTGGTATGTGGATGTAGTTGGCGTTGTTGATAGTCATACTGCTGAGGGGATTGATATTGCTGCTGTGCTTGCTGGTTGTAATTCTGGTCTGGAACACCAAGGGCCTGCTGGCGCTGTTGGTTGTGGAAGGCGGACTGGCCATCTTGGGAGGCATACATGTTCGTCTGGGGTTGGAGACGACCGAAGAATGGCTCCATGTTACCGATAGAGGGAGATGGTAAGGGAGCATGGACATGAGGGTTTTGCTGGTGTTGAGACATGAAGGAGGATTGTAGTGGAAGGCCAGGCTGTGGCTGCTGTGGGGTTGGAGGAGGTACTGGATGATTCAGTGTATTACTGATGGGACTTGGGTGGGAACTTGTAGAAGTACTTGATGATTGAGAATCGGAGCAAGTGAAAGGAGGAGCAGAGAGGGTGTTGGGTTTCTGCTGGAAGTGGTTCGGTTGCATTTGTGGGGATAGCCTGGCGCTTCGGCGAGGATAGTTGCTCATGTTTGCGGGCAGTGCCAGTGGGTTGTCGGCGGTGGGATGAGTCTGGGGTTTCAGATCGAGGTAGCCGCCTTGTCAGCGGCTGGGCTGCTTCTCAAATGGTGGGGAGACGGCTTTCTAATGGACGATGAAGGCGGATCGCGAAACTCGAGAGAGGGAGAAGGACGGGTTGATGAGAGCGAAAGGGTTGGGTGAGGGATGGGAAGGCTGGTGTCACACAATAGCCCAAGGTGGCCTGTGGTATGTTGGTTGACAGAAGGACAGAGGACGAGCGAGTCCTGGCACCGCAAATGGCATGTAATACCGCAGGGAGGAGGGAGGAGGAGACTGGGAAGAAGGATTCGCGCCGCAGAGAGGCCGATGAGAGAGGCCGATGAGAGAGGCCGATGTGATTGTGTCTGCCTGTCCTAAGGGTTGCTTGTGTGGGTGGGTGTAGGTGTAGGTGGGTGAAAGCCAAAGGTTGGAGGTTGGATCAGCAAAGGTCGGATGCTGTTGCTTAGCAGGAGCTTGGACTCGTTGCGATGGGCGATGGGCGAAGGGTGAAGGGTGAAGGGTGAAGGGTGAAGGTGAGGGCGAATCTCCAAAACGTCGGATGGCTGAGGCAATAGAGTTCGTGGGGTGGTCTGCGGGGCTGCCTGGAACTGGGATGGCGGAGGAGGGATGACAGCCACGGACTGCGCACGACTGGCTTCCCCTGTCAGAGGCCAAAGGGGACGAAGGTCGATGGGGGATGAATTAGGATACGAGGATGAAGGAGAGATGGAGGCTGAGAAAGAAAAGAAAGAAATGAATATTGCCTTGCGAGTCAACCCACTCTCTTCTGTAGAGGGACGGTAACACCCACCATGTCTCCCCGGGCATTTCCGCGTGCAGATGCCGACCGACGATAGACCGAGAGGGGCGGGCACTGACGTCTTCGGATAACAATGGGCCCTCTATTAGTTAAGTTGCTCTGTCTGTACAGTAAGCGGAAAGCCGATAACAATATTATTATTAACCAACAGCCTAATAGCCTACAAAAGGACGCCCGTGCCCAGGTTGTAATTGATCAAGTAGTTACTTCGTCAGGGTTCCTTAGGCTCAAGTGCCTCTGTGCACGGCAACGACTGTCCTTAACAGCAACGCACTCCAACCCCAAACTGAATGCTTATAGGGTTGGCCAGTGCCTAGGGAGCCCCTCAGGCAACCCTATAACCTCTACCATCCCCCATCCTCTAGGCTTGTAGCCGACACGTGCTCGCCATCCTTGTACTTACATGCACCCAGTGCATCGTGATCATCCGGGAACAAAACCATCGTTTCATGAATGCACAGTCAGGCCACGGCCGTGTGTCGGTGAGTTCCAGCTCCTCCTACAACGTGTGGCTCCTTGTTACATGTCTGTAGTCAATGTGTAAGATGATGTGGCTCCTCAGGCGGCCTTGATTCCACCATCAACTGATCAGCGATGGTACCTGACCTCGTTTCTCCATGCCTGCAATGAAATCATCATCATGCCTAGATACATAGGCACCGAGATAAGTAGACAGCCGTGTGGACTACTGGGATAATGTCATAATAGAACAGGACATTAGTGTCCAGGGTCTGGCACTGATCGACGCCATCCGACAGCCCTACCATCTCCCCTCGTATCCTGCGAGGCTTGTCCCCCGCTGGGTGCCCGTATCGGTGTGGCACCATGCCTAACATGCTTAGGTAAGAGCCTAAGAAGCAAACCTTGTGGGTGCCCGGGGTCCGAAACCTCTGCCAACTGCCAACTGCCAACTGCCAAGCCCCCACAGCAAATCAACATCACCAGACTGCTCGTTGCCGTAATATCAAAGAACTACTGACAGCATACCAACATCCTCCTTGATCCGAATTTTAATCTCCAAAATGGCAGCGAGTAGTGATGACAATGACAATGGCAGTGATGATCTTCCGTCCTTGGATCTGTTCAAAGACCCGGAAGGCTTTTACCAGCCTGAAAAACCCCCCACCTCCACCTCCTATCTCATGAAAAGTGGTCGTTGTATCACTCTTCGTCTCGTTGGCCATAGTCCATTATGGGTGGGCCATAGTCACTGTTTCGTGAGCCCTTTCGTCTGCTAATGTTTGAAAGGGTCACCTTTTATGGAATGCCGCACAGGTCGTCGCTCAATATCTCGAGGACAACTCCCAGCGCCTCGTCCAGGGTAAAACCATCCTTGAGCTTGGTGCCGGAGCGGGTCTCCCCAGCCTTGTCGCCTCCTTGCTCGGGGCCAAGCAGGTCATTGTGTCTGATTATCCTGACCATGACCTGATTGTGAATTTGCGACACAACATTGACCAGAATTTATCTGGCCTGTCCAACATTGTCGCCGAAGGCTTCCTTTGGGGCTCCTCCCCAGATTCGCTGACAGCCCATCTTGAACAAGGCTGTGGCGCCTTCGACCTCCTCATTCTTGCTGATATCTTGTTCAATCATTCTGAACACCACAAACTCCTTGCCACCGTGGCCTCATGTCTCAAGAAAACGCCTGATTCGGTGGCTTTGGTTTTTTTCACTCCTTACCGACCCTGGTTGTTGGACAAGGATCTGAATTTCTTCGACATTGCACGCGACGGCGGCTTTGTCGTCAACAAGCTCATGGAGCGCACCATGGACAAAGTCATGTTTGAGAATGATCCTGGCGACGAAACCCTTCGGCGGACTGTCTTTGGCTACACTGTCAAATGGGACCTGTGACTTCAGCTCTGACTGACCATCTCGCCCTTACCACTCTGTCGGAGTACAAAGTCGCCCGTTCTTTCTCTCCACTGGCCCTTTCAGCCATCAATCCCACAGAGGGTGGGCAAGAGCGACTTTGCCGCTTTACTGCCCGCCTTAAACGTCGACCGCCTTGAGGCTGCCTAATTCTTCCACCCTCTTCAACCCCTTCCCTTCTCTCCTTCAATTTGACAACGCATATCATTCTACCCGCGACAAACTGGCTGTGGACAATAAATCACAGCTGTTTTCATCAAGTCTGGATATTCTTGTCTTTTGATTGAGGAATTTGGACCAACAATGGCATCCGCGATGACGCTCTGGGAGCGCATCAAACACGTCTGGAAGGAAAAACTCGTCTCATGTTTCGCAGCTAGTGATGGACCCGACGAGAGAAACCAAGAGCCAACGTCTAGTAAGCGACCAACTCTCTACCTAACACCATCGGCCAGCGTCAATCTCGATGCCTTCGACCCATCTTATTCTTACATACTCCAACCACCTCTGGCCGATCATGTGACATTTCGTGCAACCTCCCATTCATCTTTTTGGAAACCCGCGACTAAACTATCGCTTAAAATCTATCTCTTCCTCCTTACATTCGCCCTGGTCACAGTGGTCAACGCCCGCCCACCCTTCCTGCATCCGAACCCCCCTAGCCCATCACTAGCTGAACTACATTCAGGTTTCACCGCCGAAGCAACGAATCACCCCACACAAACCCAAGATCAACATCAAGATCAAGGTCAGCCCCAAACAGCGCCGGTAAATTCTGACATCCACATGACCAGCGAACCATCGGCATCGGCGGGCGATCAGACATCAGACGTCGACAAAATCGGAGACGCATGGGTAGTTCAAGGCGTTGGTACCTTTTACAACAAAGCCGACTACACGTTCACTGGAGGCATCTTACCAGAAGGTCTTGTCGCGAGTGACTACCCTGTTCAAGACAGTGAGCGTTATATGGGTGAAGGAGTCCCGCCGATTCCCTTTAACCATCGATTTGAACCACAAAATGTACAGATCCGCAATGGATCTCTATTTCTGAGAGTGCCTGGAAAGCAGAAACCTCGCAAACGACAGAACAAAGAGATCAGCTGTGCCCAGATCGAGACGACCGAAACCAAGATTCTTTATGCCAGTGTGCGTACAATAGCGAGATTCAGTAGTGTACCAGGAACATGTCATGGTACTAGCATTCGTATCCCCGGACATCATTCGAAGTCGAAATTGACGAGAATCCAGGTATCTTCTTCTACAGCAATGATCAGCACGAAACCGACATCGAGTACCTGACCGATCCAAGATCGCTGTCGAACAACGGACCCGACGATCCAATCCCCATCTGGTACAGCAACCAGAAACGTGATCTCATTGAAAGTCCACCCAGTGCAGAGACTGGCCCGTCACCATTCGATGTCACCAGCCGGGTGCACGAGTATCGTATTGATTGGACGGCAGAGTTCACGGCTTTTTATATTGACGGTATTCTTCAAAAGTACCTGACTGAGAATGTCCCCGGCCTTCCTGGACCATGCTTGTGGAATAATTGGGCAAACGGTGACAAAGGTGTGTTTCTCAGTGTCGTGGCAGTGAACCCGTTGGAACATGTGCTTCAGCAGACTAATACCTACACTGCAACAGGATGGTCAGTGGGTCCACCAACTGATGACAATGAACTCGAAATCAAAAGTATCGTCATGTACTACAACACTTGGACACCGGACGATGATGAATGACAGATACGAAGACCGGCTGGCTTTTCTTGTGGACTAGAATGTTGGCGGATTGACCAGTCGGGTGTGTGTGAGTGAGGAGATGGTACCATGAGATGGAGATGGAGATGGAGATTGGTGTGACAAGTCCCGACACCTTGAGAATGAGTGGGTATCCGCAGGATATCATTATTGATCGGGGCGTTACACAGATGCCACCACAGGTACGAGTAGACGACGTAAGCTACGATATTGGCCAACCCTGTTAGTGACAATGGCCAAGTGTTGCAAGGCAGCATCAATAACAGCGCCTCTTCAAGAGGAAGAATTGAGCATGAGGAGTGTAGAGAGCAGACCTCCCCAACTCTACATTCCGAATCCAGGCTTCGGCTCCCAGCGACCGAGTCATGATGGCAGTCGAGCCCCAAGATCAAGGACTCGAGTCTGCCCAGGTGGATTTACAGGTCAGCTGTGATGTAATCGAGCTTGTCCCTACGAGAAGACGTGCCATCCTGCCATCCTCTGGGAGCCCACAAGCCAGGCTTTCGCAAGTGATTGGTGCCAGGCATGACGACGATGGCCTCTGGGCCAGGAATGAAATGTCCAGGCGAGTATTGGGTCTGCCTAATGGGAAGCCGCGGAGGAGCAATCGGGCCCACTGAAGACCCCCCCAAGGCCAGAACGGCCAGGACGACGACAAATGCAAAGCAAACAACGGAATATTGCCGTAAAGGATGGTGGATGCTCCGACGGATGCCGTCATGAAAAATGGAGCTGAGGTGTGATGCTCAGGCTTCCCTAGGCACGGGTGGTCTGCCAGCGTGTTGGTTCATTTCCCGATGGGGCTCAAGTAGATGGGTCCTGGGTAGGCAAAAGGTAGCATCGTCACAGAATGTGTGGCGATTTCTGGAGATGAGCGTTGCCGTTGCGAGCAATCAATTCAACTCTCTGGAGACTGGAGACTGGAGCTGATTTCCTTGCCTTACATTTGGGAGTGCTCTGGAGCCAGTACGGAGTACTCATACGCGGTCTTTACCCGAGGTCTGATCGGGCCACTCCGCGCTTCCAGGCTGGTCACTACCTCGTCAATCAATCAATTATTAGTAGAGCCAATCTCCCAAAACGGCATACTTTGGCGCCCAGCAGTAGCTCATGTCGTCAGCTAGACGGGAGATGCGACGCGGGTTAGAAACGGGTTGGAGAGGGAGGAGGGGAGAGGGAGCGAAAAAGGCTAAATTTTGCCAAACCCGGGCTCAGGGTGTTCTTGATGTTATTTATCGCGGAGATTCGGGCATGGCGAAAAGAAAATTAAAACTTGGAGTCTGGGGTCGGGGTCGGTCACAGTCGGGTTAAGGTTATTGTCGGACAACAATGTATGACCAGGTTAGCAGTTGCCAGTCACTGGTTTGACAGGAGCTTGATGGTCCTTGGGTTTGCCACGCAGCTCGCTGGTTGCACAATGGAATTGTTCTGGAAGAAGCTTGGTGATACAGCACTGTACATACTGCGCATGTGAAATTGTGAGTAGCTGGGTACCGAATGACGACAACAATGGTACCTCAGGGCAGACCACGATGAGAATCGAGTAGCAGATAGCCCTGCATTTGAAACTAGTCAACTAGTCAACTCGATAGTGGGCTGGACAGAGATATCGAGTGGTCGATCGATTGGCGGAGGAGGGGCTCGATTTGGGCATGGCATGGGTGCTGGGATATCGCAAGCGACCTTTGCCGGTCCGCGCTCGGTTCTCACGCGTGGTTTTTTCTTTCTTTCGAGTCTTGAGCCTTCGCTTGCAGTCTGAGTAGTACTCGCAGTTCCTGACTCTCTGACTGCTACCCTTTTATCTGGGTCAGCCTCAGGACTCAAGAGTCAAGTGGACGAGTAGTCTTGGTCGTGGACTCATGGCCCATTGCCTCAGGTCTAATACGGAGGCCTATTTACTCCAACTCCTCCCATGTACGGAGTAGTGAGTACCAGATAAATTGACGAAGGGTGGGGGAAAGCATGCCCACAGGTGACAGACGCCCACCGGCACTGGTAGGTTCAAGCTGGAGTGGAAAGTCAAAAAGTGAGTTTCGACGTTTTGCGTTTCAGTCGGGGGCTCAACAAAATTTGGGATGTAAGGGACGAGTTCTTGGGAGGCGTACCCCATGAGGATGTGGTGGTATGTCTGGAGTACCCAGGCAGTTGTTGCGAGGAAAGGAACTGATTGATTCGCATGGTTTTGGAAAATGAGGTGAGTTTGTACTGGATTGGATTGGATTGGATTGAGATTGAGATTGAGATTGTGGTGCAGGCTTGCAGCCCACCCATTGTGCATGGATTGTGTATTGCTCCTTCCTTCCCTCGCACTTCACTCTCCATGGCCCTCGTTCTTGCCATCATAGTACAACGAGGGCTTGGCATAGGTGCCTCCATCTGCATTTGATATTGATGGTCATATCGTATATTGTATGGTATGTAGCACTTGGATCACTCCTATCGCCACTGACTAGTTGATCTGCCACACTCCCATGCTCGTCGGCTTGCCTGAACAGCTCGTCTTATGTAATTCAATGCAGCCACCATTTTCACCCGAGTGCCGAACTCGTGGCAACTTGAGGTACGCCTGTCATTGGAAGACTGCACCGCAAGTGGAAAGGTAAACGCCAAAGCGAGCCTGTCCCCGCCGATCAGACCTCGCCGTTGTGTGGTTGGCCTCTCTTTTCCAACTCCCGCTGCTGCATTGCATTTTGCTTCCTTTTTGTCCTTTTTATCCAGTCTCCGATCTCTTCATTAAAAGGGTTTTGGTTTACACCCTACCGGTCGTTGTTCTTTTGCTGCAGTCCGCTCCGTACTTGTCCGCCTTGCCCCCATTTTTCTTCCTCGTTTTCACCCTCCATTCGTTCTTGACTAGTACTTAGTCGCTGACCAGAGCCCCTCTTTCTTGTCTTGTCTATATTATACCGTTAGGTAAACCGCTTGACACCACTGGCACCGCCAATTCATAAACGGAGCCTCCCCAGACAAGTCTTCCCCTTACGACCGCAACCATCTTGGACACGGAACCTCCTTCTTTGCCTCTACGAGTACCACCAATGACGTCTCTCTCTCCCGCTTGATTTCACACTATACTACCTCCACAGCACCGCATAGGAGGACCTCCTACCTTACGGGTGCCTACCCAAGATCTTCCAAGAGAACTCCTCCTCACTTGAGTCGGAATCTGAATCGGCTGTTCTGTTCTCTTGATACCCAACTACCTTTTAGGACGGCCCCGGCCCCTCTTTTTATGTACAAGTATATCGTGGATAACAGCCTTTGACCCGGCCGTTTCGAATATTGTCGTCACTGTGGGTGGTAGCTGTTCGAGGCATTTTCCGTTTCAACATTTTACACAAATCCAACCCTCTTCCATCCCCGCACTCTCCAGTTCTTCGACCTCAATTCACCTGCCAAGATGTGTAAGGCTCATGTCCTGCGCTTCTGTTGCGGTCATGGCATCCTCATGCGCATCGAATTATGCAAGATCGGACCTTGCCCCATGCTGAAGACCACCGGCCTCAAACTACCTCAACAACCATACAAATGCTATAACTGCCAAAACAGACTCTCAAGCATTTCCCTGAGACCCGTCTCTTCACGAGGAGGTTCCTGTTCGTCCATGGGAAGTTTAGATTCCAATGGATCAGCAAGCTCAGGAGGTTCAGCCATCACACCACCCTCACCCATTTCTCCCATTTCTCGAGTTGATTCCAAGGTCATGGCACCACTCCCTGGCGTGGCGCGACAACCAGCAGAATGTGGAGAGCTATTGGCTCGGACCTTCAGTCGCACACAATCCACCACACAGAAAATGTTTAAATTCGCTTGCTCCTCATCATCGCATTTTCCCACACCTCACTATATGAATCTCCCGAGCCACTTACCTCATCAAGACCATTCTTGCCCACCCTGTCAAATGGAAGAATATCGGGAGAAATCCGATCGGGAGGCGATCGCTTCTGCCAAGGCACAGTTTCCTCACCTTACAACCGAGATGCTGGTCAGGAACGGCCGGGTCTGGGAAGATTGGCAGACGAAACCCACACTGCCCAAGTTTATAGAGGAGAAGAGAACCGAGGAGAAACAGATGTGGCTTCATGTCACACGGAAGTGGACGCAGGATTTGAAGAAGGGTCGTGTTTTGGTGTCCGAAGAGGATGGTCTAGGCCTGATGGGATGAGAACAGAGATTTCCCCTTGACTCCATGGTTGCCATGTTCACGAGCAATGAAGGTCGGCGTTCAAAAATGATAGTTATGGTTATGGGGGTGAGGTTATGGTTCGTTTAACGAGATACCCAGTGTCCTAGACCAAGAGCATGGCGTTATCCTTATAAGGCGGCAACTCTGGGATTGGACTTTAGAATCGTGCAACCTAGATAGGATTGTATAATTCTTAGAGTCAAAATTATTATATATTCATTTTTACAATGACTTCGACGGACCAAGATGAAGTCAAGACCTGCGCACGCGACTCAAATCCTAGATGTAGGCCGACGGCGTCCGAGGTCTACCAAAAGCAGCCGCCTGCAGATCTGCATGTCCATTGAATGCTGGATATTCTGGGGCAAAGCTAGAATTGATTGATGGCTTGGTCATGATATCCCGTGCTATGTGGTGGTGATGGGACAAACACGAATTTGGGGTGGAAGCTTGTGGGCTGTTGGTGGTTAGTGTGCATGAGGGATTGTGGCCAGGGGTTCTTCAGGGGTTCAAGTGCCCCTCCCAGTCGAACCACGGCGGCTGGAAGCTTGCTGGCCCAAGCTTTCCCCCCTCACAGCTTTTGCTAGCGGAACGGAACGGTTAGACGATCTTCCGACCTTCCGCGGCAACGCTGGAACAACACTGCCACTCACTCACTTCAACTTGGAGATCCAATGCTCGTAAGGCACCAGTCATTCTTTCTTGACACAACTAGTACGGCGATATCTATCCCGAAGCACCAGATACTCGTACTGACTTGACTGTCCAAGCCTTCTGAACGTACGGCCATCCCTTAGGGGCACGGAATAATCAATCTATACAAGCACTGCAGGTCAAGCTGCATGCTGCCTTCAACTGGAAAGGAGACTGAACGTTGACCATCAACATTGAAATATCGACATATTACACCATGTTGCTGAAGACACTCCCAATCCTATTCGCCCTCCCCTCTTCCATCCTCTCCATCGTCATCGTCGAGGCCGATGTCTTTGCCGCCATCGACAAACCTGAGTTGCAAGGGGCACGGCGGCATGAAGGTGTCCCCGAATACACATCCATCACTCCACATAACTCTCCTTCTCAGACCGAGACTGCAAAAGCAAGGCACAGACAACACCAACAGGAACAAGAAAGTTTGGCTCCCAAATACGCCACCTTCCCTGAACTCCTCGAAGAGATTCTTTCAGAAGACGACGGCTGGGTCAAAATCACGAGACTTTCGCCTAAATGTCGCATCACTTCCTCGGTTTCTAACACCGAGGATGATGAAGACGATCCTCTCCCAGTCGTGATCTGGCACGGCCTAGGCGACTCCGCGGACGCCGACGGGCTCAAATCCGTCGCAGACCTCGTCGACACCATCCACCCAGGCACATACACGTACCTGATTTCCCCCACAGGACAATCCGGCTCTGCCGACCGCCAGGCCTCCTTCTACGGCAACGTGACGACCCAGCTCCTCTCCGTCTGCCACGCGCTGGCCAGCGACCCCATCCTACGCACCGCGCCTGCCATTGACGCTGTCGGCTTCTCACAGGGCGGCCAATTCCTTCGCGGCTACATCCAACGCTGCGGCGAATGGGCGCCTCCCGTGCGCAGCCTGATCACCTTCGGTAGCCAGCACAACGGCATCGCCGAGTTCCAAAAGTGTGCGTCCGCGACAGACTGGATCTGCCAGGGCGCGAACGCGCTGCTGAAGTCCTCGACTGTCTGGTCTGACTTCGTCCAGTCCCGCCTCGTGCCGGCACAGTACTACCGCAACCCGAATGACTACGAGAACTATCTGACGCACTCCAATTTCCTGGCCGACATCAACAACGAGCGTGCGGAAAAGAATGAGACGTACAAGACCAACCTCGCGGCCATAGAGAAGTTCGTCATGGTCGTCTTCCGCGACGACCAGACCGTCATCCCGAAAGAGAGCGGCTGGTTCTCGGAAGTCAATGCCACGACCGATAGTGCTGGCATTGAGAAACGCACCGTGACACCCCTCCGCGACCGCCCCATCTACAAGGAAGACTGGATCGGGCTGAAGGCGCTGGACGAGAAGCACGGCTTGGATTTTGTGGAAGTCGAGGGCGAGCATATGCGCCTCAGCGACAAGGACTTGAAGAGCTTGTTCAAAGCCTATTTGGGCCCGTTGGGGAAGTCTTTTGAGAATGGAGCGGAGGCCGACGAGCACTCAGGCTGGAAGTTTGACTTATAAAAACTAAAATGAACCCAAATCTAATCCCCCTTCTTGGCCATTTTCCGTCCGAAAATGCAGGGCGGTCGTGGTTGGGTGGGAGAATGAAGGAAAGGGTAAGGCAAGGCAAAGCAAAGCAACGCAACGCAAGGCAAAGCAGGGTGTTGGGCGTTCGACATTGGGACAATGGGACATTGGGCATTGAGACACTACTATGAACGAACTGGCACCGGCGGATCAGGAGGAATTTAAGTCCTGTAGCTTCAAGGTTGGATCCGAAGCCCAATTGGAATATGTAGCTCGTGTCGGAACAAAATAGGAATGGATTACTATACTATACTCGGGCTACTTGCCTTCGTTCTATGGTTGATCGACTGATATACTGTTGCTACCAGCAGGACCGGCACTAGCACGAACAACCATATAGTATTGGCCAAACGGACCAATTTGCCAGGCCAACCCGAGAACCCGCCTGTGTTTGTGCTCGTGCTCGTGCTCGTGCATGTGCTACCGTGTATATTTTCACATTCCCATTTCCTAACGGCTAACGACGATGCTGAAACTGGTAGTCAACACGTCTTACTCTGTCTTACTTGCATCGCATTCCATTGCATAGAATTGCTCCTACCAAGCCAAAAAAAACCCCCTGGGATTCCCGCCGTCCACAGCTCCTGTCTAATCATCAAGCAAGTTTGGCTCTCCATTTACTTGTCGCTGCTCACTAGCACCTGCTTCATTATCCCGGGTATCTTTATTGCCCGCCTTATCCTTCTTCTTCTGGTGTCCCTTGCGAGCGTAGAACTCGTCCAAAAGTTTGGGATTGATTCGATTCAGCAGCTCCGGGGGAAAGATGCGGAGCAAGTTCCAGCCGATATCCAGACTGTCGAAGATGGTCCGCTTGTCGTACGGGCTCTGCGAGATGAACTGTTTCTCGAATTTCTCCAGGAATTCGAGCGAGAGCTTGTCTTCGGAGGAAAGGGCTTCCTCACCCACGACCGCCTTCATGGCTGCTGCGTCACGACCAATGGCGTATTTGGCGTACAGCTGGTTCGAAACGTCACCGTGGTCCTTTCTCGTCAGACCCTCGCCGATGGCCGACTTCATTAGTCGGGATAGAGATGGGAGGACGTTGATGGGTGGGTAGATTCCCTTGTTGTACAGCTGTCGATCGACGAAGATCTGTCCCTCGGTGATGTAGCCGGTCAAATCAGGAATGGGATGCGTGATATCGTCGTTCGGCATGGTCAAGATGGGAATTTGGGTGATGGAACCGTTTCTCCCCTCGACACGACCAGCTCGCTCGTAGATAGTGGACAAATCAGTATACATGTAACCGGGGTAACCACGTCGACCAGGAACTTCCTCACGGGCGGCGGAAACCTCTCGAAGAGCATCACAGTATGCAGACAGATCAGTAAGAATGACCAGGACGTGCTTCTCGAGTTGGTAGGCGTAGTACTCGGCTGTTGTCAGGGCTAGACGGGGGGTGATGATACGTTCGATGGTAGGATCACTGGCCAAGTTCAGGAACAGGGTGACTCGCTCCATGGAACCGTTCTCCTCGAAATCTCTGGTGAAGAACCTAGCAGTTTCCATGTTAACACCCATAGCCGCAAAGACAATACTGAAGTTCTCCTCGTGGCCATCGTGTACACCTTTCGTTGGCTTTTTGACCAAACCGGCCTGCCGACAGATCTGAGCAGCGATTTCATTGTGAGGTAAACCGGCAGCAGAGAAGATAGGAATCTTTTGTCCTCGAGCGACCGAGTTCATTGCGTCGATGGCTGAGATACCAGTTGAGATCATTTCCTCAGGGTAAACCTTCACCCGGGTCAGCACAATAGACGCAGCCAAGGGGAATGCGGGCAATGCGAGCATACTCGAGAATAGGGATTGATGGGACTGCCGTTGATGTCTAGATAGTCCTCTGCCAGTACTTTGGGCCCCTTATCAATAGCTCTTCCTGAACCGTCAAAGATACGCCCAAGCATGTCTTCGGAGACACCAATCTTGAGGCTGTGGCCCGTGAATTCGACTTTCGTCTGAGAGAGTGAGCATGATTGAAAATCTAGAGTATGGAAGGTCATATACCTTCTTCACGTCAATACCAGTAGTACCTTCAAAGACCTGTACCACTGCTCTGCTTCCTGCAAGGTAGTCTGTCAATTCGCTGTTCTCATGATAGGTGTTGCGCTTCGGAGAAACTGACCTCGGGCTTCGAGGACTTGACCAGATCTTTCTGAGCCATCTGGTAATGTCAAGCTGACAATCTCGTTGTATCGGGGGAATTTGACCTGAAGACGAAAGGTGATCAGCAATTACACCAACCTCTGAGCAGCTCGAAGGTCAGAGTTCGACCTACATTGTCTAGGATAACAAGGGGACCGTTGACACCTCCAATTGTGTTGTACTTCAATCGAGGCTTGATAGAAGCCATACGATGGTCTAGTTCGGCCATGCTGGCAGCCTCTGGAGGGAAGATGGTGTACGGTGTACTGGTGAAGCTGGAGGGGTGGAGGGAGAGGCAGAAGGAATTAATTAATGGCTGAGTAGCAGCTCCAGCAAGATGGACGAATCGGTTGGAGACGATGATGCAGGCGCAGGCGCAGGCGCAGGTCAATCAATCAGGTATCCAAGCCCTCAGCAGGTGGGCAAGGATGAGCCAGGATGCTGCTAGACGCTAAGTAGTCCACATTGCCGCTCTAACTCGTATCCGCATCTTCTCCCAGATAAGCTCAGGCTGCCATAAACAAGCCAATCAATGCCCCAGGGATCACCTCGCCTGTCCTCCCCATTACATCGGTACCAGTGAGAGGAAAATAAATCTCCCATTGCACATCAAGTCACGAGTACGGAGTACGGATAAAGGGTAGTATAATCCCCATCGAGTTTGTCTATGGAGGAGGCCATAGTCGGCTGTATATTGGCGGATTGCCTCCTGCCAGACAACGACCTTGCTGGTTGGATTGTTGAACCTTGCAAGCTGTCTAGAGAGGAACAGCAGTATTCCCCTTGAGATTAAGGATGCTTCGCGCGATCCTCTGTCGAAACAGTAATGGCGGCTACTATGACTTCCGGATTGTATACGAAACCCAGCAGAACCTTGGAGCGGCAGACGTGGTCACCTCCAGTAGGGCTACAGGTATTCAAACATATTGATCTGAAGGCTCTACACTTAAATTATGTAGCACCCCAAAGATAACAACATGGAGGTGTTTGTTCTACAATAATCCGTGGTATGAGAGTCGCGGCCATGTCCTTGTCATGTTAAATATCTCCGATCGATTTTCCCTCATCTCGCAGTGGATCATCTGCGAGCACTTGGAGACTATCGTATGTTGTTGCTATGATTACTCCATTACAGTAGAGGTCTTGTCGGGGCACAGTGGAACCATGATAGGCGGTAGAAATGCCAACTGAATGTCGTTAATAGCGCACACCTGATTTCTGAACCTGAATTATTGAAATCCAGAACTTATCCTCAACAAATCAACAGAAAGCCTCACAAGCTTTCATCCTCTGTGGCGCAAATGGTTAGCTAGACGCTGTTTTTCCTGTTCCGCGAACTGCATGGTTCTGAATACAGGCCATCGAGACAGCTGTGGATCGGGTGACGCACGTAGGAAGTCACGATTTGCCTGCCGTACATGCAAATTGGCAGAAAGCTCGGCTCGCTGGTAGAGTGGACTCAGTACATTCAAATGAAGTGTCTTCGGAGGAGCCCTAATCAAAGCTTCAGGAAGCCAGCTTGTGAGCACCGGCCGTGGTAGTGTCTGAAACGCGAGCGTCATGAGAAATTCGAGCAGATTGCGGCAAAGATCAGCATATTCTTCCTCCTGGAAAATCTCTGGCTTTAAGCAGAAAAGTCGAACGAAGTTTTCTTTTCGAAATAATTGGCCTGTGGCAACGATAAAATAATGTAGGGACGTCATATCCCCCATTGCGATTGCACTTCGATGTTGGCCTATGCGATCCAAGAGGACCTTGCTTTGACCGATATACATTTTGAAGTATGTGTCGCTTCGAGTGTCTGTGATGAAATTCGGATAGCCGCCGTCACAATGGCAGGCAGTGCCTCGAATAGGCAGTGATATTATATTGAATGGCAAATGGTAACGAGCGGTGCCAGGTGGTGAAGCGTTGTGGCAGCATTGGAGACTTGGTGAATCCGTTGTTTGAATTCGAGTATTCGCTGTGGAAAGCGTGAATGAGAACCTCTCGCACAATGCCCTCTGATCATAAAATGGAGCGTCGAGGGCCTCGCATTCCTCTGGTTCATCACCACCACCAGCGAATATCTGACCTAGGGAAATGAAACTAGATCTCTCGTGGAGCGCCCTCAGCCGATTCAATAGCAACGGCTGGAGCCTGGTCCCGAATTGGGTCAATATTAAGCACCGCTTTTCCGGCGATATCGTCCTGACTGCATGAGACTTACTTCACCTTCTGGCTCCCGTTCGTCAGCACTACTTTGTGACTTGTGTTTCCTTACCCCTTCGCCCCGTCGACCTGCACGCAGTCGAGTTCCTCGCGCTGTGCGCGCCTGACAAGGACCTGTGGCGAGAGGCCTCGTTGGCCAACAGTTTGAGCATGTCGAAGCGCAGCGCGTTTCACATTATGTGCACGGCGTGGCAGACGACGGCGTCATTCGTGTTCAAGATCGCGCTCCTCTGGATCTTCAGCTCGCGGTCGGCCAGTTCTGGGAAGGCATTGAGATGCATATTCCCTAGGCCTCCGACACGGCCATAGGGTTGTTCCTGCTCTCCGTGTTTGCGTCTTCCCTCGCGCAGTGGATACGGCCGGGTCCTCAGCCTGCGGCGTTTGGGCATTTGCAGACTCCGGTATGGTCAGTTGATGTGTGGCTTGGTCGGGTGGAGGACGCTAAGGCCAGTACGGTTGGCCAGGATTAGATTTCGAAGATTGTTGGCAACACTCGCTTGTGTTACGGCAATAAAGGTGCGAATCCTGCGGATTTTCGTCGTGATGGGACGGCATTTGTGCCTTTGGAGCAAATTGTTATGTCGGAGTTGTACTGGTAGCTGGCGCTCAGTCGCTGGAGTTATGGGTGTTGCAGCGTGAAAGTGTTATATGCCCTGTATTCTGGAGTAAGGGAAATGGTAAATGATGCTCTGGCAAGCCTTCTCAAGTAGGTAAAAGAGAAGGCTGGCTGTTTAGCGTTTAAGTATCGCTGAAGGAACTTAGTAACTACTATCGTACAGCTTTAAGGGCTTAAAGTTATGCGTCCTAGCCGCCCAGGAGTGAGCATAGCCAGTAGAGCGGCCTGCATTGGAATTGTATTGATTTAGTATGACGCCCTCTTGGGTAACTCTCCCACCTGAGCGACCCATCCGCTAAAATTGACCACAGAGCTCGTCCAAGGGTATAGCGACCATGTTGTAAAACTCAGTTGCCGTAACGGGGCCCTGCAAGTCGAGACACC